>WNFX01000519.1_pt1 | contig 37377 bp, 36 predicted proteins | sample 5400111 | NCBI WGS metagenome assembly WNFX01 (sample SAMN13153363, study PRJNA577476) | soil metagenome | isolation source: 40 cm soil or saprolite under grassland replicate 1 | place: USA:California | collected 2016-06-15
TTCCACCCAAGCATCTGGCTGTCTACTTCGCCCTGCTTGACGACGCTAGCCACTCAATCATGCTGGTAGACCATGTGAAAGCCCAGTCCTGGCTGCTGCCAGGCGGTCACGTCGACGACGGTGAGGACCCCCGCTGGACAGTTGAGCGGGAAGCGTTCGAGGAACTGGGGATCACCCCGAAGTTCCATGAACAGATCAGCGGTGACAAGCCATTCTTCGTGACAGTGACACAGACACGAGGTCCAGACAGTCATACGGACGTGACACTGTGGTTCATCCTCCAAGGTGAACGTCAGGCGGAGATCCAGATGGACATGCGTGAGTTCAGCGAGGTCCGCTGGTTCGGATTGGACCAGCAAGTCGAGTGGCCAGTCTCGCGTTTCGATCCGCAGATGCACCGGTTCGCCGTCAAACTGACAGGAGCGTTGAGCAGGCCGGGATCGCGCTGCTGAGAACGCTGCTCCGGCGCCTTGGCTTGCTGAACGTCCACGGTTACTGGCGGCTGCGAGCAGTTCGCGGGGAGCAGCTTGGAGGACTTCGTAGCAGTCGAGGTAGACGATGGGCGCGGTGGCAAGGGCCTGGACGTCGATTCCGCCGAGTTCTGCCACGATGCCGCGCAGTCCTGAGAACCAGTGCGATTTCCGGCCCGTCGCAAAGGACCAGGTTGACACGGGTACTTGGGACACTCGCAACGCTGGGCCTCAGGGTCAGGTCCCAGCGGCGCAGCCAGGTCAGCACGTCGTGTCCCGCGGTGTCGTCTCCTAGCTGGTTGCTCGCGAGTCTCGCCGGATGACCCAGGGCGCGCAGGACGCTGGCAAGGTAGCTGAAACAATGGACGGGTGGGGACGGTGTCATCAGTCTCTCGTGGGCTGGTGGTTGAGGGTGTGGCGCCGGGTGTTCGTCGGGGCGGCGCGAGCCGCGCGTAAAGGGCTTGGGTCAAGCTGCACGGTGATGAGCACGGCAGCGTGGTCGGATAGTTGCTGCTGGCGAGGGCCGTGGTCGTAGCCACATTCGCGGATCGTCCCGACGTTGTGGCCGATAAGGGCATGATCGAGTCGTTGGTTGCCGAAACGGGCGCTGATCCAGCTGTGGTCGCTGCCTTGGGGCTGGAGGGTTCGGTAGGCGTCGAGAAGGCCGAGGTCGAGCAGGGCGGTGTAGAACGCGTAGTCGTGGGATTCGAAGCCGGGAAGTGAGGGCCGGTGGCCAGGTTCGATTACGTTGAGGTCGCCGATGACGCACAACGCTGGCCGGTTGATCGCCGTCAGGTGCTTAAGCAGTTGTTGCTGGAAGTCCCGCCGGCGGGTGCTGCTGTCGGCGGTCATGCCGTTGGTGGGAGCGTAGACACCGACCATGCGTACGGTGCGCCCGTCTGCGGCGAGATCGACGGCGACGACGCGGGGGTCGAAAGCGGCCGGCTCGACCGCGACCACATCCAGTCCTCTGGTCGCCACGGTGGTCAGGAACCGGCTGCCCTCCCACCCCGCCGTACAGCTAAGCCGGAAACCCTCAGCCTCCAGTCCCGTGAGGATGACCCGGCCACCCCCCGTTGGCTGCAGTTCGGTCAGCACAAGCGTGTTGCACTTGGTGGCCAGAAGCCAGTCGAGCAGGCGCTGCCCGCGGGCTGGGCTGGGGCTGTTGACGTTCAGCGCGCAGACGCGCAGCTCGGCCTTGGCGCCCGGGGTGACGGCCGCGTCTTCGTCGTCGTCGCCCAGGGTGCCGAACAGCATGCCCTGCAATCCGTCGGTCATGACGGCATCCCTTCGGCGGTGACCGCTTGTGGCGTGATGAGCGACCGTATGTGGCTGATGGCCTGGGCGAGGCCGGCGTCGGTCATGCGCTTGCTGGCACGCTGCTCAGGGCTTTCCTGGGCCGCGCCGTAGACCCAGAACGAACCGCCTGCGCTCCGGTCGAGGATCAAGAACCTGTCTTTGGCAGCCGGCCCGCGCAGCAGCAGGGAGATTGTGCCGGCGTCGGCTTGGACAGTGTGGACGCTGGTGTGATGCAGCGCGTAGGTGGCACCCGGTTCCTCGAAGCGCTCGTGTATCGCCGTCAGCGTGTCTGGGTCGGTGTCCTCGCCGAACTCGTGGTCGCGGCCGAAGATCCGGTGAAGGTAGCGTCCGCGCATGATGTGGCTGGCGAATGACCACCGGTGGTTGTGGGGCCGGTCGAAGTAGCCGGGCCGGTACAAGTGGAGGCGTACGCGGACGCCAGCGGGGGCCATGTCATGCAGGACGAGCTTGTCGAGGAAGTCGTAGCGCTCACACATGGCTCGCAGGTGCTCATCGCCGCCGAGGTTGCCGAGCAATCGCGGCAGCAGGTCTGGGTCGCGGGCAAAGGCGTCGAAGACCGGCATGCAGCCGCCGAGGATTGAGGCGGTATCGTCCCAGTCGATCTTCTCGAGCCCAGCGAAACTAGGGTGCGGCACTGAGTCCATTGGCATCCCTTTCGGGGGATCTCGGGGTGGAGGGCGTGGCATACGGGGAGGCATCCAGCACCCGTTTCAGGTGCGGGTGGAGGCGGTAAAACCGGCGGCCGGGCGTAAACGGCTGGGGCGTGGCATCGGGGAGCCTGCCAGTCTCCGCGGTGAAGGCGGCTACGGCGAGCAGCAGTTCAAGTTGCGCGGTTTTGACGCGGCTGCGCAGTGTTTCTGCGGGCGGAAACGGTATGGGGGCTGTGGCCAGTATTTCTCCGGCATCCACCGCTTGCCTGGCCATGTGCAGGGTGCATATGACCGGGTCGTTGTTCAGCAATGCCCAGGCGACGGCGTCCATACCCCGGTAGTGCGGCAGGGCGCCGTTGTGAGCGTTGACGAAGCCGAGCGGGGGGAGGTCGAGAATGCGTGCGGGCACGATCGGCATCCCCAGGAGGATCACCAGGTCGGCGTTGAACCGGCGAAGCGCATCGGCGACCGCTTCCCAGGTTGCCGCCGTGGTCTGCGGGAGCTGCCGGGGTGATGGAAGGGTCACAGCAGTGCCGACTGCCTGGTTCGCGGGCGGGTACCACGCGCTGCCGTAACTGGATTCGGCCGCGCTTCCGGCCACGGCGCTGGCTCCGGTATACCAGCACAAGCCGGCTACAGGCAGGTGCGCGGATGAGGTGGCGGCCAGGAAACGGGCCGGGCTGGCTGAACCGGCTCCAGCAAGCACGGCCAGCCGGGCTGCAGTGCCACGGTGGCGGCCAGGCAGGTACAGAGGGTGAGCGCTGCATGATGGTGGGCCGGTGGGGAGAAGGAGCCGGGAATCCAGCCGCCGCGTCAGGATCGAGGTGAGCCCTTCGAGCTGGCGGCCCGCTGCAGCGAGGCGCTGTGCAAGACCGGGCTGGCGCCATCCCGCCTGTGACCTGGCGTCCCCTACGTCGGTACCCCGGTAGTGAATCCATGCAGCGCCGAGCAGCTTGCAGGCGGCATTGAGGAATCTCAGGTCGCCGGTGCCGTTCGTGACTGCCATCCAGTGCCCGGCCAGCGCCAGCCAGGCGTGTGCCGTGGTTGGATTCAGTGCCCTGGTGCTGGTAGCTACCGGTGGGGTCCACAGGGGGGCTGTTTCGAACGCGTGCATGAGTTCAAGGTCAACGGCGGACACGGCGCGGTCGGTTTGGGGCAGGGTCTCGCCCGCGCGGCACCTGGTGCTTGCCGTTGTCACTGCTGTTGTGTCGGCGCCGGTGCCGGGCCGCCACAGCCGGGCGCGGAGCGCGGCTTCTGCGACCTGGGGCTGGGGGGCCGGGACTGGCGGTGCGGTGGCCGCGTGGCCCAGGTTCAGCAGCTCGGCGAGGGTGAAGTCGCCGTCTATCTCGTGGCGGACGGGGAAGCGTGCCGTCGCCTGGAGGATGACCGGGGAAACCACGGTGGTCACCGCGCGACCGCGGTGGAGACCTTGCTGAGCGCGGCAAGGTAGCCATCGATGATGCTTTCGTCTCCGTCGTAGCCCCAGATCGGGATCTTGATGAAGGTGTCCTGGAAGTGCTTCACCCCTGGAAGCTGCCCTCCCACCGGAGTCGCGGGCTGCCATGGGGCGTATGGGTCGCGGCGGGCGAACAGCGGCTCGCTGCTGATGTCGCGCGTGGATCCGGGCACGTCGACTTCGGTTGCGCCTTCGGCTAGGCACAGGGCCACGAAGTCGTCTCTGGAAACCGTCGCGTTCTCGGGGCTGAACCGCAGCCCGATCACGTAGAGGCCGTGCCGTCCCTGCGCGGCGGGCACGACGATCGGGCTGATCACGGGATTGTCGGCCAGCCTGGTGGTGATGCGGGCGAGGACGTCGCGGCGCCGGGTCTCGATGTCGGCTGCGCGGCCGAGCTGATGGACACCGACGGCGGCGCCTAGTGTGGTGATGCGGTGTTTGAGACCCATGCCGGTGAAGGCGTAAGGGTAGTATTCAGCGCTCTTGCTGATCTCTTTGATACAGCGTTTGTTGTAGTGCCCGTACAGCAGTGCCAGTTCACGGAACCGGTCGTGCCGGGTGACCAGGACACCGCCTTCACCAGTGGTTATGGCCTTCTGGTTAGTGGAGAAGACGGCCATGTCCGCGAGCGTGCCCACGCGAGTTCCGGCCCACGAGGCGAAGTGCGCGTGGGAGCAGTCTTCCAGTAAGAGCAGGCTGCGGTCCTGGCAGAGGCTGGCGATTTCATCCATCGCGCATGGGTAACCCCACATGTGGGTGACGATGACGGCGCGCACATGAGGCGCCAGCTCTTGCGTGAGGGTATCGGCTGTGACGTTTCCGTACTGGTCCGCGTCGGCGAAGATCACTTCGACGCCGTCGTAGGCGAACGGTGACGCGGTCGCGTGGAAGGTGTAGGCGGGTGCCAGGATCGCGTCACCGGGGGACAGGCCGGCGATGCGGCTCATGCCATGGATTGCGGCTGTCCCGGACGCGAAGGATACCGCGTAGGGGGCTCCCGTGAACTTGGCGAAGGCGGCCTCGAATTCGCCGATGATTCCGGAGGCGTCCCGGTCGGACAGCGACCTGTGAAGCTGGCGGCGCACGGTTTCTTCAAGGCCGGGGTCGATGAACGGCCACCGGTAGTGGGGGCCTGGGTGGTCGATCGCTTTCGGGCCGCCGTGCGCGGCGAGCGCGGTCATGATGCGGGCCTCCTGTCGGTAGCCAAAGCGGGAAGAGGATGGGGTGCCGCGGTTCTGAGCGCCGTGATCAGCGGCGCGATCCGGGCCGCGGTGTCCTCGGCAGCGTGCTTCAGGTCAAGGTCAACGACCGGCCACTGATGCTGTGCAGCGAAGGAGCGCAAGAGGCCCAGACCTGCCTGCTGGTAGTCCACGAACGACTGCCGGTCCAGGGTGCTGTATCCCGCGTGCATGCCGAGTTCGGCCGGGCGGAACTGCTGCCGCCGGTCGAACAGGCTGGTGATGTCGGCCGTCAGCAGCACGACTGTGTCAGGCATGCGCACTCGCTCGAAGATGACGTCGAGGTCGTATTGCGTATAGCCCTGGATGAGCAGCTTGGACCAGAACTTATAGAGCCATCCATCGACAATCACGTCGTGCCCGGCCGACAGCAGTGGCTGCAGCACAGTGCCCGCATGAGCGGTGAACCATGCTGCCTGCAGGCCGACCCAGAAGGAGTCGGGGAGGTCGGGTGCGTCACCGCTGTGCCACAGCATTGTGGCCAGATGGGTCATCAGTTTCGCCGCGTAGGCAGAGGTGCCGGAGATTTGCCGCTTGGACACAAAAACCAGCGGCCGGCCACCGGCCTGCCCTGCGGCGGGTGGTAAGCCGTGGACCACCGCCTCGATGGCGGTTTCGTAGGTCATCTCACCGAGGCACCGGGCCAGGGAGGTCTTGCCGACCCCGTCGGGGCCCTCCAGTGCGAGAAATCGTCCAGGCACGCGAATTCCTTGCCTCACGTGTGGGCAGCGCCCCCTCTGGTGCGTCCCGGAAACGCGCATATTCCCGCCCACCTATCAGGGCGCTCATCGATTGTTGCCTGCCGACCACAGTCGTGCAAGACGTCGTAGCGGGGCCCGCCGGGACGCAGTGCCGACTCAGGTCCGTGTGTTGGCCCATGGGTCAAGTCCCGCAGGGATCGGCGGCGTTGATGAGCTGCCAGCCGTTGGTGCGCTTCCAGCGGTCGTACTCGCTTTGCAGGACCGTCGCCGCGTCCCGCGGCAGCGAAGAGAGGGCAGCGGGGATCGCGTAAGACAGGGCGCCGTCGAGCCGGGACACCTCCTCGTCGAGGATCTGGCGAAGTGCGCTGGTGAACGGGCCGAGGCGCGCTTTGTCCCGTGAATAGCCGCAAATGAGCGCCAGCATGCGGTTCAGGAGAGCGAACGCGGAGTCCTTGATGACCACGCGCGCGCCGTGCAGGAGGTGCCGCAGTCGGCCGTCGAGAACCTTCTCCAGGCTCTTGAGTGTGTAGTCGAGCGCGAAGTTCCGGTCGATCCACATCTGCGCGTGCTGGGAGCAGGCGCCAATGCGCCAGTCGGCGAAATCGGCGTCGATGCGGCCGAGAGAAGGGCGCATGGCCCCGGTCAGCCCCGCGGCGTGCACGGCGCGGGTGTAAGCGGCGCCGACCAGGCACTCCATGGACACGAGCAGGTAGGAGATGCCGGTGTATAACGGCCTGCCGGTGGCATTCGCCGTGACGAAGCCTGGGTCGCGGACGCCGTCGACGATCTCAGCAACGGCCAACTCGGGCATGGGCCGCAGGATCAGGTCGGTGCGCGCTTGGAAGGCGCAGGTGGCGGCCAGCTCGCTGACGCTCATCAGGTGGTCGAAGGTGATGTATGTGAAGCGGGTCGGCACCCCCAGAGCCGACAGTGTCCGGATGGCCAGGACGTTTTGCTCGCTGGTTGTCTCCTTGTTGAACCGCGCCAGCACCGACGTCACCCCGGACTCCACTCCGAAGAGCATCCGCCGCAGCCCCAGTGTCAGCAGCTCGCGCCACATGTGCGCACGTTCGATGTGCCAGTCCCGGCCCTGGTCTGGCCGCACGACCTGGTCGATCCGGCATGAAGACTCCCAGGCGAATCCCGCGTCGTTCATGGCGCCAGCGATCGCCCTCGCACGCCCCAGGGCGTCTTCGTCGCGGCCGATGAATTCCTCATCGACCAGGTACACCACGCGGGCTATCTCAGGATGACGGTCGAACACGCTGCGCAGCGCGGCCAGGATCGCGGGGAACTGCTCAGGCCCGGCGCCTGCCCAGGTGCCCTTGTGCCCGCGCGGGCAGAAAGAGCACGCCGATGTGCATCCCCGCGAGGTCTCCAGCTGCGCCACGCCCTTGGAGGCAAATGTTTGATCGAGCAGGTCGAGTTCGGGGAGGAAGTCGGTTTGGACCCTGTTCGGCTGTGTCGGCGTCTTCCGGCGGGCGATGCCGTGTGTTCCGGCTCCCCGGGGGGCGCTGGTGTAGCCGATGCCCCGGACCTGGTCCAGCGACAGGTCACCGTGCCAGTGCGCGATGAGGTCGGCGATCGTCGGCTCTCCTGCGCCGCGGGCCACCAGCAGCTTCGGGTAGCGTTCCAGCAGCAGTGCCTCGTTCCGGGCCGTCAGGCTGCCCCCGGCGACGACGAGAGGCGAATGCGGGAGCGCATGCAGGTGGTCGAGCAGGCGGATCGTCAGATCATGCTGACCGAAGGTCGCTGAGATACCGACAATGTCTGCTGTCCTGGCCCGCGCCGCCATGATGATCTCATCGACTGTGGCGCCGAGTTGCATATCCATCAGCTCAACCTGCCCGGACAAGGTCATACGGGCTGCCCGGGCGAGATCGGAGATGGCGAGGGAGAAACGCGGCAGTGGAAACCACTCTGGGTGGTACAAGGCGGCCAGCAGGATACGTGGACGGCCGAGCCGCCACGGCGCGTCCTGGCTGAGCGTTGCCGCCGACAACCAGACTTCGGGATGGTGGACAGTGATGCATTCACGGGCCCAGTGCGGCCAGGCCCGCGTGGCATGTGGCTGCCCGGACAGGTCGGCCACCATCCACTCGCCATTTCCAGCAGCGCGCTCAGCGAGAAGGATTCGCCGGTCTAACGGGCCGGTAAGACTAAAACGACCAGGCAGGCAGCCACCCAGCGCCCGTGTCAGGCCGCGCAGGTCCGTCTCGGGCACACCGTGCAGCCTTTGCACGTCTTCACACGCAGGGTGGATGATAGTGGTGGCAGCGACAGCCCAGACGAGCCGGTGGCACGGCGTAATGGCAGAGATCATTCGTAAGCCCCTTTGTGCCTGTGACGCCCACAACCGTGGGTTAGCCCCCGCCTATGAGTCCAAACCACCGCACCGATGTCCCGCAAGGCATGCGGACAGTTTCGGACTCAATGCTTTCTAGACCGCTTGTATCCTGGGCAAACGCGGCAGTCAGGTGAGGAGATCGATAGAATCCCGGACAGTACCGGACACCCGGCACAGCACAACTGCGAGGACCGAGTGGCCCACCGCGATTACTTCGACCCGGCGAGCGTCCGCTCTGCTGAAGAATTCGCGGTCTGTCTGCAGCGGCTGCGGGCCAGAGCCGGCAACATCTCCTACCGCACCCTTGAGCGATGGGGGAAATTGCACGGCAAACCGCTTCCCCGAAGCACCGTGCTGGAAGCGCTCGCAGGCAAGCGCCTTCCCCGCAAGGATCTGGTGCTCGCCTTCGTCGAAGCCTGCGGAATCGACCCGCAGGCCGATTCCCGGTGGCTGGCCGCCTGGACCCGGCTCGCGGACCCGGCATTACCAGAGGTGCAGCAACTCCCCGCACAGATCGCCCGCGACGTCCGCACCGCCGGCCTGCAGCGGATTGGAACCCGCTACCTCAGCGAGCTTGAATGGGCCGAGCTATTCTCCACGGTGCGCGAACTGGACATCTTTGTCGCTTATGGGCAGACATGGCGCAACCTTCATGCGCGCGAACTCGCACAGGTCGCCCAGCGCAAGTCTGCCAGGATCCGCGTGTTCCTCGCCGACCCCGACGACGACGCCACTGTCGCGGTCCTCGCCGGCCGCTTCGCCATCACACCAAGCGAGCTGCGCACGAGGATCGAGGCAACCACTCATGACTACGCTGCCCTGCGCCAGCCCGGCGGAGCGCGGATCGAGATCTACTGCTACGCCGGAGACCGCATCTTCAGCTTTTACAGGTTCGACGACATCGCGGTCGTCGGCCTCTACAGCCACGCCCGCAGCCGGGCGACATCTGTGCCAGTATTCGTCTGCTCGGTGCCGGGGGAGTTGTTCCAGTTCATCAGCGACGAACTGGGTGTTATCCGGGAGCAGAGCAGGCCCTTGTGAGACAACTCGAACCACGGTGGCCATGCCCGCTGGCTGGCGGCCCCGCGCGCCGGCGCCAGCGCCGTCGGCCACCTCACAAGTGCTTGCGCCGACATCACGAACCTGACGCTCTAGGTGAACCTACGAGATGCGGGCACGGCAGGCGCCGACGCGATAGGCCGGACGGGCGCCGGGTAACGAGCAGAAGCCAATGATGGCGAGGTGACCGAGATGCAACTTGGAAGAGAACATGCGCCGCTGCCAGTGCGTAGGCTGGGCCGATCCTGGATCAGCGTTCCCTGTATCGGCATCGGCTGCTGGGCGATCGGCGGCCCAGACGTCAACCTCGGCCTGCCAATGGGCTGGTCAAGTGGTGCCGACGAGCGCGAAGCCGCAGCTGGCCTGGAAGCCGCGTGGGAACTCGGGGCCCGGCTGTACGATACCGCAGACGTCTATGGTCATGGCCGCTCCGAGCGGCGACTTGGCCGCCTCATCGCTCAAGTGCCACGCAGCCAGATCGTCGTATCGTCCAAGGTCGGCTACTTCGCCGGCACCGCCGAGCACGGCTTTGAGCCATGTCACATGCGCCGCCAGCTAGAACAGACCCTCGACAACCTAGGCACCGGCTATCTCGATATCTACGCGCTTCACCATTCCGACTTCGGCGAAGGCGACCGCTGGCTGCACCCCGCGGTGGAGGCCATGAGGTCGTTCCGCGATCAAGGGCTCATCCGCGCCATCGGCATGCGCGGCCCACACCGATTCGCCCTAGACCGGCTCACCACACCACCCGAGCTTCGTGGTGACAAGATCGCCAGGTTCCAGGCCGTCTTCCAGACCGTGCAACCCGATATCCTCGCCATCCGCGACAACCTGCTGACCCCAGACGAACGTTCTGCCGGAGTCTTCGCCTTCGCCCAGGCTCACGACTGCGGGGTCCTCATCAACAAACCACTCGCCCAGGGACTGCTCACGGGAGCCCACCAACCACACCACGCGCGCGTGTTTGGCGAGGGCGACCACCGCAGCCGTAAACGCTGGTTCACCCCCGAGGCGATCACAGTCATCGATGACGGCCTCCAGCAACTCCGAGCGTCCGCCGACGGCGAGCCCGCCGACCTGATCTGCGTCGCCTTGTGGTCCTGCCTGGAACGCTACGACAAGGCCGCCGTACTTGTCGGATTCACCTCGGCCGATCAAGTCCGCGCGAACCTGGTCTGCCTCGGCCAGGCGCCGCCGCCTGATCAGATTACTGAAGCCAGAACCATCATGGCGGCGGTTCAAGCCAAGCTGGACAGCGGCGGCGAGGTGTTCGTTGACGAGTAGCCGCGAGCCTGCACGGAATTCCGGAAGCGAGCAGCCCGCCCCCATTCCGGCCGCTGGTCCGCATGTGCCCGGGGCGTTGCATGTGATGACCTGGAACGTCCAGCATGCCAGTTCCCGTCGCGCGAGTCAGCAGGCCGCCTGGATCACCACGCAGTCGGTGGATATCGTCGTGCTGACCGAGGTGACCGCCACCGACGGTGAGCGCGCCCTTGAGGAGGCCCTGGGCGGATACGGCTTCACAACCAGTTATCCAGTTGTGCCCGGTGACTACGGCACCATGATCGCTTCGCGGGTAGGCCAACAGGAGACATGCAAAGAAATCCAGGCCAGTTATCTTCCTCACCGTTGTGTCACCATACGGCTCCATATGGAGGGGCAGGTTATTGGCGTAGTCGGATTGTATGTGCCCTCCCGCGGCAACCGCGACCGCCGCAACATCGACAAGCGGGCATTCCAAAACGCCATTGCCAAGCTACTCCCCAGCCTTGCGGAAATCATCGGCCCTGACTGCCCGACTGTGATCGCTGGCGACCTCAATGTTGTCGAAACCGGCCACCGCCCTCACCTTAAAGTCTTTGGCGCGTGGGAATATGAGTTCTACCAGGCATTTAGGGATGCTGGATACGGGGATGCCTTCCGCTGCCTTCATCCGGAGCTGATCGACCATTCGTGGTACGGCCGCAGCGGCAATGGCTACCGCATCGACCATATCTTCTGCGCTCCCCTGACAGCGGTAACGGACTGCCGGTACGTCCACCAGCCGCGCCTGGCGGGCTTGAGTGATCACTCGGCGATGATTGCCACCATCGCCCTGCCTGATACTGAGCGTCCGGCCCAGCGCATCAGTTGAGGTAGTCGCCCTCCTGCCCTGTCCGCCCGCGAACAGCGCACCCATCCGGCAGTCCGCCGCTACCCGTGTCCGTACTGGACGCCTGGTTCACCTGCTCCCCACCCTGGCTGCTCGTGGCCCACCACGCCCAACAGAGGCCGCAGTCCTGTGCAGCTACCGCCGGCACTGCCCCCGGCTGGCCGCCCCTGCCCGCGAACTCCAACGCCCTGGAGCAGATGACCGGCATCGGTTTCCTGGAGCCATTGGATCGGCTGCTCCGCAAGTCCCCGGTCCCGGCGTGGCCCGACCTGGTCGTCAACCTCGACCTGCCGCGGTATGTGGGTCGTGGCGACCAGCAAGTGGGCATCGCCTGGCTGCCAGTATGCGACCTGAATCGAGCCGCCGGATTTTGGCAGCACAGCTATGAGCCGGTGGCTGCTGGCCTGCCACCCGAAGCTCAGGTTCTTGTCAACGCTGACGGTGCTCCCCGGGATCACGATCAGATGCTGGCTCGTGATGTCGATCACGCCGATGCGCTCTTCGGTTGCCCGCCCGTCAGACGTGACGCCCGCGCTGAGCTGCACGGCGAGGAACCGCCCATCGGAGCTGAAGGTGCCGTTGTATGCCCATGTGCGCTGGGGCACCGGGATCGTCGCGCTCTTGCCTGTCGACACGTTCAGCAGGTGTACCGGGCAGTTGGCGCAGGCCTGGATCCAGGCGATCTGCTCGGGGCCGGCCGCGATGACGTTGTCGAAGCCGCGGACGGTACGCCTCGTGCGCGGATCCCAGAGCTGGTAGGTCGGTGTTCCCGGCTGGCTCATGGCGGCGAGCAGCAGATAGCTTCCGACCGCCCGTTCGATCAGGTACCCGGCCGGAAGGCGGTGCTTCGGGCCGATCGGCCTCCCGTCGGTACTGACCAGCTGCGCGCTGGCAGGCACTGTGTCGATGTGGTCCGTGCTTCGCCGGAAGGTGGCGAGCCATACCGCACCGCGGTGGTCCGACGCGCTCACCGCGCATCTGGGACCGATCCGCGTCGGGGTCAGCGAGCCGTCAGCGAGGAAGTAATTCGGCAACGGCCGACCAGCGCAATCGGGCACGCACCGGGGGCCGACGGGGTACGGGTGGACGGACCAGCCGCCTACCACGCGGGTGAACACGTATGCGGCCTTCGTCAATGGCAGGCCCGCGATCGGCTCGGCCGCCCGGGTTGCGATCGAGAAGAGCACGGGACGGGGACCGGTGAGCAGCAGCTGCAGATTGGTGCCGCCCGGCATCGGCAGGCCGCGCAGTTTCAACGGCGCGCGATGTCTCGGTGTAGGCGTGGCTGAGTGAGCAGGCGGGCGCGAGCTGCTCGCCGGCGCGGCCGAAGGCGACGTCCGGGCTGCTGACGGGCCTCCCGCGCCCGCGCCGCCTGGCTTTTGACGGTGCCGAGGCTGCATCCGAGCATCTCCGCGGTCTCCGCCTCGGACAGGTCATCGAAGTAACGGAGCACGAGCACCGCACGCTGGCGCGGCGGCAACGCCGCGAGCGCCAGGAGAAGGTAGTCCCGGTCCGCAACTTCGGCCGTATTGTCCGGCACGCCAGGGCCCGCGTCGCCGCCCGGCAGTGACAGCTCCGGACGGCGGGGCAGCCTGCGCCACCGGTCGGCTGAGGCATTGGCCAGGATCCGGCGCACGTATCGTTCCGGCTCATCGGACCCGCAGATCCTGGGCCAATGCCGGTAGGCCCGCTCAAGAGCGAGCTGGAGAAGGTCCTCGGCCTCGGCCCGGTTCTGCCCGGTCAGCAGCAGCGCCGTCCGCAGCAGGCTGCCCGAGCGAGCATGCACGAAATCCTCAAAGGACAGCTTCGCCTCGCGGACTCGCATACCCACCTAACGCCGCCGCGAGCCAGAAAGTTGACTCGCGCGGCCGGCTGATGACGTTCGCCGGCCGCGGTCCTGGCCGGGGTCCAGCGTGAGCGGCGCGGGCACGGCGATGCCAAGGAGGCGAAGTGAGAGCTATTCCCATCGTGCCCGGCTCCCATTAAACTGGGCGTCTTTCGATCTCAGTTGGTGAGCGTGATGATCGGCCGGCAAAACGAAGACGACCGGTTAACGCCGCGCCTGATAGCTGTGGCGGTGCTCGGATTCCTGCTGTTCGCGCCGCCGGTGCTGTCGCTGTTCGACCGCAAGGCACGGGTGTTCGGCGTGCCAATCCTGATGGCGTACATCTTCACGGCGTGGACGGTCGTCATCGGTTTGGTCGCCGCCTTTACCCGAGGCTCCGGCATGCCGCCGGAGTAGGGCCAGGCCATGCTGCAGACCTGGGTCGTTGTCGCGGCCTCGGCTGGCTACCTCGCCCTGCTCTTCGCTGTCGCGTTCTACGGAGACCGGCGGGCCAGCGCCGGCCGCAGCCTCATCGACAGGAGCACGATCTACGCGCTGTCGCTCGCTGTGTACGCCACGTCGTGGACGTATTACGGCAGTGTGGGCCGCGCGGCCACCGGCGGGCTCGGGTTCTTGCCGATCTACCTCGGGCCGACCCTGATGTTCGCACTTGGCTGGGTGGTCCTGCGCAGGATCATCCGCGTCAGCCGCCGCCACCGGATCGCCTCACTGGCCGATTTCGTTTCGACGCGCTACGGCAACAACGCGACGCTGGGCGGACTGGTAACGGTCGTCGCCGTGGTCGGCATCGTGCCCTACATCGCGTTGCAGCTCAAGGCGGTGTCCAGCACATTCGAAATCATTCGCGGTCACCTTGAGTCCGGGTCGAAGGACCCCGTCGGCGGCGTTCCTCTGCTGCACGACACCGGCCTGTACATCGCGCTGCTGCTCGCCGCGTTCACCATGCTCTTCGGGACCAGGCACCTCGACGCCACCGAACGCCACGAGGGCATGGTCGCGGCGATCGCGTTCGAGTCCGTGGTAAAGCTCCTTATCTTTCTCGTCGCCGGGTTCTTCGTGACTTTCGGGATCTTCGGCGGTTTCGGGAACCTATTCGCGAAGGCGGCGGCCGACCGGGACGCCGCGGCATTACTGACCCTCGGCCAGGGCAGGTACGGCACCTGGGTCTGGCTGACGGTGCTCTCCATGCTCGCGATCGTGCTGCTCCCCCGCCAGTGGCAGGTCACGGTCGTCGAGAACGTGCGTGAGATCCACCTGCGGCGGGCGATGTGGCTCTTCCCGCTTTACCTGCTTGCCATCAACGTCTTCGTGCTGCCGATCGCGCTCGGCGGGCTGCTGCGGTTCGGCAGCGCGGGCGCGGTCAACCCGGACACCTATGTGCTCGCATTGCCGATGGCGGCGGGCCAGCGGGCGCTCGCGCTGTTCGTGTTCATCGGCGGGCTGAGCGCGGCTACCAGCATGATCATTGTCGAGACGATCGCGCTCAGCACGATGGTGTCGAATTCGCTCGTCCTGCCGCTGCTGCTGCTAGGCCGGTCCTCGCTGGCACGCCGGCGTGACCTCACCGGCCTCATCCTCGGGATCAGGCGCGCCGCGATCGCGGCGGTCGTGCTGCTCGGCTACGCCTACTTCCGCCTGGCCGGCCAGGGCCCGGAACTCGTGTCGATCGGCCTGGTGTCGTTCGTGGCAGTCGCACAATTCGCGCCCGCCGTCCTTGGCGGGCTGTTCTGGAACGGCGGAACGGGCAACGGCACGCTGGCCGGCTTGGCGGCCGGCTTCGCCACGTGGGTCTACACGCTGCTGCTGCCGACCTTCGCCCAGGCCGGCCTGCTGCCAGCATCGCTGGTGCGCAGCGGCCCATTCGGCCTGGGGCTGCTGCGGCCCACGGAGTTGTTCGGCCTGACCGGGATGGACGAGGTCAGCCAGGCAACGTTCTGGAGCCTGCTGGTCAATGTCGGCCTGTACGTTGCGGTTTCCCTGGCGGCCCGGCCAAGCCAAGCGGAGCAGTCGCAGGCGATGATGTTCGCCGGCGCGCTCGCCGGACCAGCCGCGGCGCGCCGCTGGCGGGGGCGCGCATCGGCAGGCGAGCTGCGGGCGCTGGCCGAGCGGTTCCTAGGGCCTGCCGGCGTCGACAAGGCGCTGCGTGAGCACTGGCGCGAGCGTAACCTCGACGCATCCCCGGGTGCGGAGGCCGACCCCGAACTAGTCGAGTATGTGGAAACCCTCCTGGTCGGCTCGGTCGGCGCCACATGTGCGCGGCTATTGGTCGCCTCAGCGGTCGAGGAGGAGCAACTCGGCCCTGCCAACCTGATCGCGATTGTCGATGAGGCCTCACAGCTGGCGGCCCTGGAGGAACGGCACCGGCTTGCGCGCGAGTTGCACGATTCGGTTTCCCAGGCGCTGTTCTCGATGACCTTGCATACCCGAGCGCTGGAACTCGCGATACAGCAGGCGGGCTGGGATGCTGACGGCCCGGTCGGCCAGAACCTTGCCGAGTTGCGGAGCCTGACGCAGAGCGCGCTTACCGAGATGCGGGCACTCATTTTCCAGCTCCGGCCAGGTGCATTGCACGAAGAGGGCCTGTCCGCGGCTGTTGGCAGGCACGCGGCCGCGGTCGCGGCGCAGGAGGGGCTCGACGTACGCGTGGACGTCCCAGAGGATCGCCTGGCGCTCGACGACCGCGCGGAAGAGGAGCTCTTCCGCATAGTCCAGGAGGCCCTGCGCAATAGCGTCAGGCATGCCCGTGCCGATCGCATCGACATCCGGCTCGCCGAAGACCCCGGTGTGGCCGGGACGCTGATCGTCGAGATCGCGGACAACGGCGTCGGGTTCTGGCCGGACATGCCGCATCCTGGGCACCTGGGTCTGAAGAGCATGCGTGAGCGGGCGGATCTGCTGGGTGGCCGGCTCACGGTGGACAGTTGCCCGGCGGGCCCGACGACGATTCGGGCGGTGCTGCCGGAAATCTTGCGGCGACCGGAAGCACCTGCTACCCAAGGCCGCCAGGACCGGGATCCGATAGCCGGAGGGTGATCATGGGGCAGATCGGCGATTCGGGACGTATCCGGGTTCTCATTGTCGATGATCATGCGGTCGTGCGGCGTGGCATGCGCGCGTTCTTCGATGCGCTCGCTGACATCGAGGTCATGGGTGAGGCCGCTGACGGGCAGGCCGCGCTCGACTCATTAGCTGTGCTGGCGGCCAGTGACGACCTGCCGGACGTCGTGCTCATGGACTTGGTCATGCCCCGCCTGGATGGCCTCGCCGCGACGACCGCCATCAAGCAGCGGTACCCAGGCGTCGAGGTGGTGGCGCTCACCAGTTTCGGCGAGGCCGGACGCGTACATGTGGCGCTGGCGGCAGGCGCAGCCGGATACCTGCTCAAGGACGCCGAGGCCGACGAGGTCGGCGCGGCGATCCGGGCCGCATACCGCGGCGAGGTTCACCTCGACTCCGCGGTTGCCAGGAAGCTGACCCAGTCGCTGGTCGCGCCTGGACGCAGCATGACGGCCCTTACCGCGCGCGAGCGCGAGATCCTGATACTCGTCGCGGAGGGCAAATCGAACCGGGACATCGCCCGCGCTCTGGTGATCAGTGAACGCACCGCGCGCACGCACGTCAGCAACGTGCTGACCAAGCTTGGGCTTGCATCACGAACGCAGGCGGCCCTGTGGGCCGTCAGGGAAGGTCTTGCCCCCAGCCCGTGATGGGCGAAATGGCGGGGAGCCGCTTCCGCGGCTGCGACAAATGTCGCGGGCGAACCGCGTCGAAGCGCCCTCGACGGCAGCCCTAGACCCGAGTTGACTTGACCGCAGGCGCAACCAGTCTCTGGGAGGCCGTCGATGACTGGTGACTACCGCGCCCGCGCCGTCCGCGTCCTGATTGCCGACAACGACGCCAGGGTGCGGGCCGCATTGCGCAGTTTCCTGTCGGCCTCCACTGGCTTTGACGTCGTCGCGGACGCTGGCAGCGCCGCCGAGGCACTGGAACTGGCGCGAAAGCATGCCCCCGCCGTTGCGATTGTAGACATTCTGCTGCCGACCGCATCCGAGGGTCTCAGCCTGCTGCGAACCATGACAGGCGAACTGCGAATCCCGGCGGTGGCGATAAGCATCCGGGGCGGCCTGCGCAGCCCGGCACTTGCCGCCGGCGCGCAGGAGTTCGTTGAGAAGGACAGCTCGCCAGAGTTCCTGCTACCTGCGCTGCGTGCGGCCGCGCGACGGTAACGACCCGCCGGCGGCACGCCGATGTCGGCCGGATATGCGTCGCTCCTCGGACCACAGGAACATAGGGGTGGAATTGACTGCCGCCCGCGACAGATGTCGTACTTCATGGGCGTCGGCGGCCTCGGTATGCGTTGCCAGTAATGCTCGCCCAGATACAGTCAACGGCCCGAGGAATCATCCACGCTATCCCGCTAGAACAGATACATGACAGCACTCCAAACCTTCCAGCTGCCCCTCATAGTCCAGGGCAGCGATGCCGACAAGGCCCTCGGCCTGGCGCTCATCGCTGCCTGGGAAGCCGACGGCATCTTCCAGGTCCAGGCCACCCCCGCGCAGCAAGCCGCCACCGAACACGCACTCAACGCCTCCCGCGGATTCTTCCGCCGGCCTCTCCGCGAGAAGGCCGCATACGTCTCCGACCTCACCTACAGCGGGTACGTCGCCTCCGGCGAGGAAGAGACGGCGGGCGAGAAAGACGGTTCGGAGATTTTCACCGTCTGCCCTGACATCCCCGGGGACGACGCCCGCGTCACCGGGCAGTGGCCATGCCACGGTCCAGTCCCCTGGCCGTCCGCCCGCTACGAGGCCGCCATGAAGGACTACATGAGCGTCGTCGGAGATATCGGCCACCGCCTGCTGCAGCTGACAGCCCTGGGCCTCGGGCTGGCCGACATGGAGCACTTCACGCGACTGACCGAAGACGGCTGGCACCATATGCGCATCCTGCGGTTCCCGCCAGCCGACGCCACCTCGGAACGCGGCATCGGCTCCCACACCGACTACGGCCTGCTCGTCATCGCCGCGCAAGACGACGTGGGCGGACTGTACGTCCGCCCGCCCGTTCCCGGTGAAGAACGCGGACGTAACTGGCTCCCCGGTGAATCGATGGCCGGACGATACGAAGACGACGAACCCTGGACGTTCGTCACCCCGGTCCCCGACGTATTCACCGTTTTCCCCGGCGACATCATGCAGTTCATCACGGGGGGAGTCCTGCTTTCCACCCCGCACAAGGTGCGCCTAGCCGACCGGGAGCGATACACCTTCGCCTACTTCCATGAGCCGTCCTTCCAGGCCACCGCCCGCCCACTCGACGAAGCCGGACCTGGCGAGTTCATCCACTACGGCACGCACTTCACCAACATGTTCATGCGCTGCTACCCGGAGCGGGTGACCACCGCCCGCATCCAGGCCGAAGGGCGCCTGAACATCCTCGACGGTCTGCACGAGGAAGCCGTCAGCGTCTGACCGGCTGGCACCCAGCGCCGCTGAACTGGCGCGGCGGCCGAACTGGCGCGGCGGCTGCGGCGGCTCTGTGCTGCGGGGCGTCATGGGCGAAGGTAGCGTCCTGGGTATGCATTCAGTTGGCCTGGTTCTGCATCCCCAGCGTGATTCGGCGGAGGCGGTCGATGCGGTGCTTGGCTGGGCCGCCCGCAGGCAGATCGCTGTCTTCGGCATCAAGGAGGAGATCAACAGGCTGAACTGCGCCGCCATGCCGGTCACCGCGGAGGAACTCGGCCGCCGCTGCGATCTGGTCGTCAGCCTTGGCGGAGACGGGACGATGCTGCGGGCCATGCGGCTGGCCGACCGGCAGCTCGCACCGGTCCTGGGCGTGAACCTGGGCAAACTCGGGTTCCTGGCGGAGGTGGACGTGCCTGGCCTGCCGGGCGCACTGTCGGCCATCGACAGCAAGCAGTTCACGATCGAGCCGAGGCTGGCCATCGATGGCGTGTTCAGCGAACAGGTCATCACTGCCTTCAACGACGTGGCCGTCGTCCGTGTCCCCGGGCAGGGGTCCGCCATGGTGGCTGTGCTCGTGGACGGCCAGCCGTTCGTCAGCTACGCGGCCGATGCCGTGGTGGTTGCCACTCCGACCGGCTCAACTGCCTACAGCTTCTCGGCCGGTGGGCCGATTGTCAGCCCGGCCGTGGAGGCCTTGCTGGTGACCCCCGCGGCACCGCACTCGGCCTATAACCGTGGCGTGGTGATCTCCGCCCGTGAGTCGGTCACGCTGGAGATCCTGCCCGCCAGCGGCCGGCTCGCGGTCGAGGTGGACGGGGCGGTGGCCGGGTACACCAGCCCCGGCGAGCGGATCGGCATGCGACCCCGCCCGGCTGCGGCCCGCGTGGTCCGGCTGGGCCGTACCACGTTCTACCAGCGCGCCCGCCGCAAGCTGCGCCTCACCGACTCCGCGGAGATCCCGGCGGCCTGGCCCGGTCGCGCAGCAGAGTCAAGCCTGCCAGGGTCTGCGTGAGCTAAGCGCTAGGGATGATGAGATATTTCGACCCGGTAGCCTGCCGGGCATAGGCAGCGATGGCGTCCGGCTGGAGGGCGCCAGCCAGCGACACCTGGTGGGTGTAACTGCTCGCGAAGCTGGTTGTCAGCTCGGCCGCGACCCGCCGGCGAAGCCGTTCTATGCCGTCGGGGCCGATCTTCTGCAGGAAATGCGTGAGCAGCCAGCCGCCGACGCCCCAGGCCATGCCGAAGTTGCGGCTTAGCTCCGTTGGACCCCGGTCGAGCGATCCGTAGATGTAGACCTGCTTGTGGACGGCGGATCCGTACCGGCTGTAGCCCCCGGCCGCGGCGGTGGCTGCCGCCTCCATGCAGGTCAGTATCTGGCTGGCCAGCCTGCCGCCGCCGGTGGCGTCGAAGGCCAGCGTGGCGCCCGTTTCCGTCAGCGCCGCTGTCAGCTCGTCCATGAAGGCGGGGGATGCCGAGTTGCATACGTAGGCAGCGCCCGCCGATCTCAGCAGTTCCTCCTGCTCGGGCCTGCGCACGATATTGACGAGCGGGATCTGCTCGGCGATGCACAGGCGGCTGAGCATCTGGCCCAGGTTGGAGGCGGCTGCCGTGTGCGCCAGGGCCACGTGATTCTCCAGCCGCATCGTCTCCACCATGCCAAGCGCCGTCATCGGATTCACAAACGATGACGCCCCGTCAACTGCTCGTGTGCCCGCCGGCATCTCCAGGCACAGCGACGCGTCCACGCAGCGGTACTGGGCGTACATGGCGCCCCCAGCCACAGCCACCATCTTGCCAAGCAGCGCCCCAGCGGCGGCAGAAGCACCGGCTGCCACGACCGTCCCAGCGCCCTCATTGCCTACCGGCATCGGCAGGCCCAGCCGTCCCTTGGCGGCGCGCATGGCCGCCGCCGGCAGCGGCAACGTGACGACGGGCCGGTCGGCGGAGCCGCTCTGAACCGCGGCGCTCGCATCAGCGCCGGCCAGGAGCAGGCCGAGGTCCGACGGATTGATCGGCGACGCCTCGATCCGTACGAGCACCTCGCCGGGACCAGGCGCCGGTACCTCGACGGTCTCCAGGAACAACTCCACCGTCTGGTCGGCCTTGACCAGCGACCGCAGCTGCAAAGCCCTGGCTGGTAGCTGTGCTGTCATTCAACAAGCCCCTTGATCTGGTGCGGCTGGTCCTGGGGCGATGCTAACGGAACGATCAGGAGCTGCCCGCGCGGAGGAGCCGGGGGCGAGCCCGTCGCCCCGCTCGGAGCGACGGCTGGCAATCGTGCTGGCGCGGACGAAGTGGTCCTCCTATTTCTGGTCCTGGGTTGGGCGTGACCGGCGGGCAGGCAGTCGCGTCCGGGTGCCCTGGTCCCTGGCCTGGCGGGGGAGCCAGGTTGCGGCGGCGCAGCACCGCGATCGCCACGGCGGCCAGGCCGGCGGCGAAGGCGAACAGGTATCCGGCGGGCGCGCCGCGAAAGTCGATCAGGCGGCCGGCCAGGGGTGCGCCCAGGGCGGTCCCGGTCGCCGCGGCGGTAGTCAGCCACGACATGGCTTCGGTCCGCTGCCCGGCCGGGACGGCCATCTCAGCGACCCGGTAGGAGCTGACCAGGGTCGCGGAGATCCCTAGCCCGGCGGCTGTGATGGCGGCGGCCATCGGCCAGATGCCCGGCATGAACGCAAGCGGCGCGGCGCCCAGCACGGTCAGGGTGAGAGCGGCGATCAGCCGGGAGGCCTGAGGGGCCCGCCAGCGCCTGGTCCCGTACCACACTCCGGCGATCGCGCTGCCCAGCCCGTACAGGCCGAGCAGCGGCCCGGCGGCTGCCTGGTGACCGTGGTGCTTGGCGAAGGCGATGGTCGCCAGGTCAACCGCGACGAACAGCGCGCCGAGGCAGGCACTCATCCCGGCCAGGGCCCGCAGGCCGGGGCAGCGAAGCACAGGCGCCCTGGTGCGGGCTACCGGCGCGGCCGGTGGCGCGCTGCGCCGCTGCCCGGTCAGGCCCAGCACGCCGGCAATGCTCAGCGCGGCGGTGACCAGCACGCCCGCGACCGGCTTGACGCCGACGGCCAGCGCGGCGACCAGTACCGGGCCGGCAATGAAGATCAGCTCGTCGGCGATGCCCTCCAGCGAGAACGCCGCATCCAACAGGGCCGAGCCGGCCAGCAGCCGGCTCCAGCGGGCGCGCACCATCGGGCCGAGGGAGGGCATGGTGGCGCGGCTGAGCCCGCCGGTCACGAACAGCGTCCACACCGGTGCGCGGTCCATGGCGCAGGCCGCAAGCGCGGCCGTGGCGGCGGTGAAGAGTGCCAGTTGCGGGCGCAGCACCCGGGCCTGCCCATAGCGGTCGGCGAGCCGGGCCGCGAGCGGTGTCCCCGCCGCATACAGCAGTGCCCCGATTGCGGAAACGGCTCCGGCGATGCCGTAGCTTCCGGTGACGGCAGTGACCAGCATTACCAGGGCAAGGCTGAGCATGGCCATCGGCATCCGGCCGATCACGCCAGGGATGGCAAAAGCCAGCGCGCCCGGGGTGCGCAAGGCGGCCCGGTAGCGGCCGAGCCCAGAACCGGCCGCCACTGCCTGCTCTGCGTGTGTGATGGCTGTCATGCTGGCGACGCTAGGCGCGAGACCGGACTTCCGGCAAGGTCCAGTTACATGGCTGCGGAGTGGTCCAGTTTGGCTGGCCGAGGTGCTCGTCACGCTCGACCGCAGCCGCCGTGTCCCGCTGCTGGCCTAGCTCGAGGATCAGTTCCGGCAGCCGATCCGTCAGCCGCGTATCGCCTGCCACGCATTGACCACAAAAAGCAAAATAACGAATCCTAGGCCAAAGGGCCGCACCGCACGAAGAGCTATACGTAGCGCAACGCAGCGCGGTCTAGCAGGCAGCGCGTCAGAGAAGCCCTTAAGCTGCCTATTCAGCCACACGCCAAGAGATTTGACCTGCTGCCCCGGCGACGCGAGCTCGCGCACCACCCACTGATCCTTAGAACCACATATAGCCCAACGGAAGATTGCATGCTCATGTTTTTGCTTCTTACTTGGGTCAATTGGCGGGAGGCTGAGATCATTCAGATTCTGCCTGGTCCGCTCGTACCGGTCACCTCTGCGAGCCGGCACGAGGATCACCAGCCGTGCTCCACTTGGGTTCGCGTGCGCCGCAGCGCACAGGTCATCGGTGAGCCCGTGACCCTTGCCGAGTACCACGACGATCAGCCGCGCCGAGGTCGCTAGCGTGCGGACGACGTCAGCGTGCGTGCTTCGTGTCGTTGCCACCACAGCGGCGCCCTGTCCATCTCGCCTGGCACCCAACATGTCAGGAACGACCACGGGGCCGATCAGCCACAGCAGCCGCACCAGCTGAGATAGGTACGACTGTATATAAGGAGCCTCGTCACTTAGGCTGACCTCTTCTTGCAGCGAGCCGGAGTCGAGCGCGCCGAGCAGAAGCACGACAGGCCGTACGTCGATAAGCGCACGGTGATTGTATTTGGTAATGAATGGATTGCTCCGCAGAATGGCCACCATGCCTGCAGCCCAGACGGCGACGGCAGCTATTAACACCGGCCATCGCCAGATACCATTGACTGGAATCGGCCCTAGCACTGGCGTCCCGGTTTTGATGGAAGCCTCTGCGTCCAAGAAAGCGGCGGCCCCAACGCCGCCAGCGCACAAACCAGCATAACGTAGAACAAGCGCGCGCATGGGCACCCGGTGTGACTCCACATTAGACAGCAGTATCTGCCGCGTTGGTTCCAGAAGGTGCCGCGACAATAGATGCGACACCAGACGGCGTGATACCACCACCAACGCAAGGCAGCCTACAAGCGCGACAGCCGAGGCGATCCATGGATTCACCCCAGAACCCAGGTGCAAAGATTGGACGGCCGGCGGAGGCGGGTTATTGAAGAAAGCCTGAAGGAAGCGCAGGACGGCATAAAAGCCGACGGCCGTCGCAAGAATCTTCGTGACCTTCGCGGCGATGCGGGTTAGCCAGTCGAGGTCGCGACTGGGGATGCCACGCAGAGTCTCTCCGCGCAAGGCCTTGAGGCCAGCGTGAACGGCCCAGACCACGCCAGCCACAAGGCCGACCGCCAGGGTGGTGGCGATCAGCGCCAGCGCAGTCCGCCGTGACGGCTTCACACAGGTGATTCTCCAGCTCCAAGGCGAATTTGAGCGGAAGTTCACTGGCGAGACACGCCCTGAACAGATAGAGACAAGCGCCTGACCGCGTCGGCAGCGCCTGGGTGCCGGGTCGGCCCACGCGGCCATCCAGCGAACGCGCTGCGCCTATCCAGCGCGCTGATCAGCTCGCTCTTGCTGCCATCCAGCCGGAGGGTCCTCACCAACCAGGCCGTCCACAGCCTCGCGGAGCATGTCGGCATGCCCTGTGTGCCGGCCGTACTCCTCGATCAGGTCGCAGAGGAGCCGGCGCAGGCTGGCATGGCGACCGTCGGGCCAGGACACGTGGACGAGCTGACCGGGCCCGCCGTCGGCCAAGGCCGCGTCGAGCCTCGTGCGGGACCGTTCGACGGCGCCGTCCCAGAGCGCGTAGAGCTGTTCGGGGGTGTCGTCGGCGGCGGAGGTGAACTCCCAGTCGTTGCTGCCGTCCCAGCCGAACGCGTCCCACGGCGCGCCGATCGGCTCACCTTTCAGCTTGGTGCTGAAGGTGTAGTCCTCGACTGCAGCGAGATGCTTGAGCAGGCCGCCGAGGGTCAGCGAGGAAGCGCCGATGCGGGTCCGCAGCGCGACCGCGTCGAGGTCGTCGGCCTTCCAGCGGAAGGTCGTGCGCAGCCGGTCGAGCGCACCGGCGAGGTGCTCGGCTTCGGTACCGGCCAGGGGCGGTTCCCACGGGTAGTCGCTGTTGGTCATGGGGTCACCATAGACATCATTGCGGACGTTCTGTGTCCGGTTCAGCCGGGCAATGGGGGGCGATCGTCTGGGCGTGTGCTCGTGACCGGGACCGCTGGGCAATAGGAGCCGATGATGTCGGCGGCGGTCGGCGCGGGGGTGGTGGCGACCCGGGCGGCTGAGTCCCGGCCGAACTCCTTGAACGCCGCCAACTCGGGCAGGGGGTTCGATCCGTCCGGGGTGTCCGCGGACGATATGTGCACGAAGGACACCCCGTCCACCAGGCGCACGACCTTGTACTCGACGTTGTCCGGCTGCTCGGAATGCAGTTGCTCGAACACCGCCTCGATCAGCCGGACATGCTCGGCGACGGCCTCGGGCCGCACTTGGTAGCTGACTACTACGCTGCTGATCACGCGGCGCTCCCTTGTGGCCGGGCAAGGCCGGGCCCGGCCTTGCTCTTGGCTGGCGCTTCAACTGTAGTGGCGGCGCCTTAGTGGCTCACGGCGAGATCCGCGTTTCATACCGACCCCAGATTCGGCCGCGCAATGGCTGACCGCCCAGGCAGGCGCAACTCGATGAGCGTCTCGATGAGCGTCGCCGACGTCGATCACGCCGTTCTCGCCGTCAGCATGCGGGTTTCTCCCAGATGGAGACATGCTGCCGGCTCTCGCTGGTGAAGGGTTCCCGCCTCCAGCCCTGCCATCGCTCGCGCAGTCGCAGGCCCGCGATCTGGGCCATCAGGTCGAGCTCGGCCGGCCACACATACCGGAACGGGATCGAGGTGTACTCGGCACGGCCGCCGTCAATCTCCAGGTAGTTGGAGCTCATCGCCTGCGTGGCGACCTCATAGACATCGAACGCCCACCGCGTCTGGCCGACCTCGAACGGCACGGCGGTCTGCCCCGGCGGCAGCCGGCGCAGATCGGGGGTCATGACCTCGATCACAAAGCAGCCCCCGGGTTCCAGGTGCGCCGCGACGTTGCCGAAGCAAGCCACCTGGGCCTGCTGCGCCGTCAGATTCATGATGGTGTTAAAGACCAGGTACGCGACCGTGAACGTGCCGCCTGCCCTCGTCGTCGCGAAGTCGCCGACCGTCACGCCGATCGCCTCGCCGCCCGGCTTGGCGCGCAGCCGGGCCACCATCGCCCGTGACAAGTCGATTCCGTGGACCGGCACGCCGCGGCGCGCCAGCGGAAGCGCGATGCGGCCCGTCCCGATGCCCAGCTCCAGGGCCCGGCCGCTCCCGGCGAGCCCTGCCAGTACGTCGACCGTCGCATCGACCACGACCGGGTCGAACATGACACCTTCCGACTCGTCATAACCCGCCGCGACTCGCTCGCCGAAATAGCCATCTTGATCATCCACCGCGAGACCGTACCGCCGGATGCCACCGGGCCGCACCTGTATTTCACCCGGCCAGCGGCAGAACCCGAGAGTGTCATCGTCTTGCCGGGTGCCACCTTGCGTCGCAAGCGATGGGTACCAGGGATTGAGTCAGCCTGGCGGCTCGCAGATCAGCACGGGCAACACCGCCATCGCCCTGGACGCCGCCGTTCTCGCCCTCCGCGACAGCCGGCCCGGATATCGACATGGCCCGCTGGATTAGCCAGGAGCCGATAAGTATTGGCAGATCCGGTTTATAACTCTATTATCACTATGTCGTGCTAGCACGGCTTATACCCAGCGCACGTGCGCGCCCGCCCGCGCTATGAGCTGGACGGGTGGCCATGTCCGACAGCACAGTTTGGAGGACGTAGTGGGCCAACCCAGTCGGTCAGGCAGGCATGCCCTCGCCTGGGTCATCGTAACGATCTTGTTGGCCGCAGCTCTTGTCGGCACCCTCTGGGTGCCGTTCTACGCGCGTGCCACGCCGAAGCTCGGGGCCTTCCCCTTCTTCTACTGGTATCAGCTGATCTGGATACCCGCGGTGGCGATCCTTTCCTGGCTGGCGTACCTGCTGACCAGGAGACAGACCGGGCAGCAACAACCTGACGCCAGCACCGCCAGCACCCAGGAACAGGGAGCGGGTGACGGGTCATGAGCCACGTCAACGCCGTTTCCTTCACGGTGCTTATCGTCTTGTTCCTGCTGGTCACGGGTATCGGCTTCGCGGCGGCGCGGTGGCGCAAGGCCGAGAACATGCTGCACCTGAACGAATGGGGCCTAGGCGGCCGAGGCTTCGGCACGTTCATCAGCTGGTTCCTACTCGGCGGCGATCTCTACACCGCGTATACCTTCATCGCGGTCCCCGCCCTAGTGTACGGCGTCGGGGCGGCCGGATTCTTCGCCGTCCCCTACACGATCATCGTGTTCCCGATCGTGTTCGTCTTCGCTCCGCGGCTCTGGTCGGTCGCCCGCGTGCATGGCTACGTGACCCCCGCCGACTTCGTCCGCGGCCGATATGGCTCCCGCGGCCTGTCGCTGGCGATCGCCGCCACCGGCATCCTGGCCACCCTGCCGTACATAGCGCTGCAGTTGGTCGGCATCGAGGCGGTGCTCACCGTCATGGGGGTGGGCAGCACATCCAGCACCTTCCTCAAGGACCTGCCGCTGCTCGTCGCCTTCGTCGTGCTCGCCGCCTACACTTTCGTGGCCGGCCTGCGCGCGCCAGCCTTGATCGCCTTCATCAAGGACCTGCTCATCTACGTCATGATCATCGTGGCGATCAGCTACATCCCGACCCGGCTGGGCGGCTGGTCGCACATCTTCAGCGCGGCGTCCACCCACCTCGCCCGCACGAACCCGAAGACGCACGAGCCGTTCGGCGCCTTCATCACCCCGCCGGCCGGCGAGTGGGCCTACGCCACGCTGGCCCTCGGCTCCGCGCTCGCGCTGTTCATGTACCCGCACGCGGTGACCGGCGTGCTCGCGACCAAGCGGCGCGACGTGATCCGCCGCAACATGGCGATTTTGCCCGCCTACTCGCTTGTGCTCGGGCTAGTCGCGCTGCTCGGTTACATGGCGCTCGCGTCGAAGGCGGTTACCACAGGCGTCACGGCGGCCGCCAACCCGCAGCTATCTGTTCCGCTGCTGTTCCAGAACATGTTCCCGAGCTGGTTCGCCGGCGTGGGCTTCTCGGCCATTGTGATCGGAGCACTGGTCCCGGCGGCCATCATGTCGATCGCCGCCGCGAACCTATTCACCCGCAATGTCTACCGGGAGTACTTCAAGCCCGATGCGAGCCCGGAGCATGAGACCAGGGTGGCGCGGCTCGTCTCGCTCGTCGTCAAGGCAGGCGCGCTGGTGTTCGCGCTCGCCCTGAGCAAGACGTTCTCCATCAACCTCCAGCTACTCGGCGGGATCTGGATCCTGCAGACCTTCCCGTCCATCGTGGCCGGGCTCTACACCCGCTGGTTCCACCGCTGGGCGCTGCTCATCGGATGGGCGGCGGCCATGATCTTCGGCACCATCACCGCCTACAACCAGCCCGTGGCCGGGCAGGCGAACTCGCATTTCGGCACGTCCACCTCGGCTGTGCTCGGCCACACGGTCTACATCGCCATGACTGCGCTCGTCATCAATGTGGTAGCGGCGGTGGTGCTGACGCTGATCTTCAGGGCATTCCGGCTGCCGGCCGGCGCCGACGAGACTCAGCCGGCCCACTACTTGGCAGATCCGGTGGTCGGACCGGCTCCCGTGCCGGTCCCGGCCGTTGAGGCGTAACGCGATGCGTCCGCGCCCGTCCGCCGCGTGCCGGGCGGGCGCGGGATGCGGCCACCGAGCAGGTCCAGGATTCAGCCGGGCGATCTGGGTGCGTCTTGAGCGGTGTCAGGAGGAGGACGGGTGGATAGCGGCGCTGCCTGTTGCCGCAGGCGCGCCAGGCGGCAGGACCTGCGCGTGGATCTCGGTGGTGAGCTGGTGGATGAGCCTGGTCAGCTCGGTATTGGCATGCAGTTCCTGCTCACTGGCGACGAAGTCGTGGTCTGCCTTGGCCTGCTGGTAACTGGCCTGCCGGTTCTGCCCGATCATCACGAACGTTGACAGGAAGATCGCCTCAAGGGAGACGATGAGCGTCAGCGTTGGCCACGGACTCTTCTCGAGGACGAGCATCCAGACAGCGAAGGCCGCGGCATGCAGGTACACGAATTTCATGGAGCCGGCGAAGGCAGTGATCGCGTCTGCGGCGCGCAGCTGGAAGTCGGCCGATCTGCGCTCGGCCACGGTCAGCATCGCCGGGTGCCGCTGATTGCCGGGCTGGGTGGCGCTCATCTGCAAGGGTCCTCTCGTCGCGATCCGATTGCGCGCAGGTCTGGCGGAAGCCATCCGCCCTGCTCTGCAACGGTATCGTCGCATCTGCAAGGATCGTGGCACTCCAGTACGGGCCGACCATGAGACGCTGGCAATAGCGAGCCTCGGGCTGTTCTATCCGAATTTCTCTCCGACTATCAGGCATGACAGGTCGGCCTCGGAGGACCGCTCGCGGCGGGTATCCCGGCACCGCTGCAGGCCAACTTCCTCATGCGCGGTCTCATGTCCGAGAGCGCCCGCCCACTCACCGCTTTGTCAGGCCGGACCTGAGGTTGGCAACGGTGGTCGCAGCGAGACGCCGCGCGGCACTGGCTGCGGCGCAAAGGGACTCCGAGAGCAATGCAAGCATCGGTGACTGGCGGGTTGGCGTACCGGCCGTGCCAGGGACCCGAGCCCGTAGGGTGATCTTGTGAAACCGTTCCTGCTGCTCGCTATCCGCGCCGAAGACGCCGCAGCGGACAGCGAGTACGAGTCGTTTCTTGCCTTCGCCGGGCTGGGCGAGCGTGACCTGCGCCGGGTCCGGCTGGAGCGACGACCACTCGGAAACATCGATCTGGACGAATGGTCGGGGATCCTGCTGGGCGGCGGGCCGTTCAATTTCAGCGATCCGGAGGGCTCGAAATCGCCAGTGCAGCGGCGGGCCGAGGCAGACCTGCATGGCCTGCTCGACCATGTGATCACCGCGGACTTCCCGTTTCTGGGGACCTGCTACGGCATCGGGACGCTCGGCAGCCACCAAGGGGCGGTCGTGGACCGGCGCCACGGCGAGCCGACCGGTCGCGTCTCGGTCACCCTGACCCGCGAGGGCCGGGAAGACCCGCTGCTGCGCGGGCTGCCCGGCACGTTCGAGGCGTTCGTCGGCCACAAGGAGGCGATCAGCACGCTGCCGCGTCACGCCGTCCTACTCGCCAGTTCCCCCGCCTGCCCGGTGCAGGCGTTCAGGGTCGGCCCGCACGCCTACGCCACGCAGTTCCATCCCGAACTGGACGCGGCTGGCCTGTGCACCCGGATCGATGTCTACCGGCACGCCGGATACTTCGAACCCGGGCAGACCAGCGAACTCAAGGCGCTGGCCCATCGCAGCAGCGTCACCCACCCGCCCGCCATCTTGCGCCGGTTTGCCCAGCGCTACGCCCGCAGCGGGCCTGCCAGGGCTGAAGCGGCACAATGCGCGTCGGCCGCCATTTCCCCGGCTGGCCAGCCTCGAGGGTAGCTCTACGACGATCATCTGGATGCGGTCGGCGGCCGGCCGCCGACTCCAGCCGCTGTACCGGCCGGGGTAAGCCCACCGGTCCCCAGCGGCAGGCGACCGCACGGGCTACTCGCCGGGCCGGAAGCCGCCGTAGCCCCGGCCCGGCCCGTAGGGGCGGAACGATCGCCTTGGTCGCCTGTCAGGGTTCGATCAGTTCCGCGGCGTGGAGCGCGGCGGCGATGGCGTCAGGGTCGCCGGTGCGGGCGAAGACCTCGACGGCGGTGTCGGCGAACTTGATGACGTGCTCGTCCCCGTGCTCGACCGCCCGCGCGAACGTGTCCATCGCTGTCTGCTGATGGGATTGCTGTCCGGCACGCGGTTCTGGCAGGTGTGCCCGCTGGGCGGGTTCGGCCGGAGCGTAGACGGCGGTCAGCGCGCTGGTCGCGGCCCACGACCCGGCCAGGCTCGGCGCCCACAGCCCGGCGTCCAGCGCGGGCAAGGTGCGCAGTACCGCGTTGGGCGCGGTCGCTGAGTGCACGAGCATGACGCCGTTGCCGTGACCGTAGAACAGGTACCGCAAGGTCGCGGCATCGACGAGGCCGGCCAGCAGTTCCCGGATCTGTGCCGGTGCGGCAGGGACACTGAAGCCGGCCAGTGCCGACGGCCAGGCGGGCAGGGTGCCGAGCCTGGCCAGGCGATCGCCGACGCCTCCCGACTGGTCGGCGATCCGCGGAACAGCGGCCAGCGATTCAAGCGGCATCGCTGCCTGCGTCCTGCCCGCGCCGCCCGCGCCGCCCGCACTGCCCGCACTGCCCGCGCCGCCGTAGCCAGCGGGCACGGTCTGCCAGCGGGCAGCCCAGTAGCCGAGCCCGTGAGCCAGCTCGGTGATGCGGGCGTCATCATCGCCGTCCTCCAGCAGGGCGCGCACGGCATGGCCGACCCGGATCACCCCGTGGGTGGCGGCGGCCACGACGCCCGGCAGCAGCCGGGGCCACCAGGTATTGAGCACCTGCCGCCACGGCTGCCCGCCGAACTCGCGGCCGAAAAACGCCGTCCAGTCAGCGACCCGGCGCGAATCGCCGAGCGCCTCCCGCCAGCTGGTCCCGATCGGGTATGTCTCCCGCGGGAACTCCTGCAGACGGCGCATGTATATATCGAGCCAGGAACCCACAACGCCGCTGTGGCCACGACGGACCATCGCCTCGGCAGCCATGGGGCCGTGGTTGGACAGGAACCCACCGAACTCGGGCCCCGTCGCATGCAGCCGCTCATAGGCCTCGTCCAGGGTTCCCGCCATATTAGATGTCATCGTCGTCCTCCCTTAGGGTGCGATGACCAGAACCTCGCTGTTCAAACGGACCTGACGTCAAATATGCGCCCTGTCCCGCCGGAGCATTGTCCGGTGTGCCAGCTGATCACGTCCGGCGTGGAGTCCGGCACAGCGTGATCGTCGCCGAAGGGAGCGCGTCGGAGCGGCGCCCTTTCAACCGGCCGCGCTCCGCCTGAAACAGGGCGTGCCCGTCTCGCCGCGCCGTGCGCACCAGCCTGATTGTTACAGAACGGTAACGACCACGAGGTCACCGGTCCGCCGGGCAGATCTATCCGTGCTGGTGGTGTCCCAGCTATCCAGCGCGCATCCGGGACCGGACCCGAACCGGAGACAGGTGCGCGAATAGTCCGCATCAGTCCAGGCCGGGAACGGCGACCACGAGCCCGAGAAGGAGAACCCCGATGTCACGATTGCCGCGGCGGAGTGCATTCGCCGTATTCACGGCGGGCGCGATCGCCCTGACCCTGGCCGGGGCGGCGGCCGCGACCGCTTCAGGGCCGACGCGGTCCTCGCACCACGCGGAGAACGAGTTCCGCCAGGTCAACCTGATCTCGAACCGCTCCGATCAGGGCGCCCAGGTGGTGGACCCCAGCCTGCAGAACCCGTGGGGGCTTGCCTTCGGCCCGACCACTCCGCTGTGGGCGGCCGACAACAATGCCGGCGTCGCCACTGTCTACGCCGTGAGTCCCGGCGGCACCAAGGCGAGCAAGCTGAGCCTGACCGTTACCCTGCCCGGCGGGCGGGCGTCGACCGGGGACGGGCCGAGTCCGGACGGGCAGGTGTTCAACCCCACTACCGGCTTCGTGGTCACATCCAAGGCGGGCGCCGGCCCGGCGCTGTTCATCTTCTCCGCAGAGGCGGGGCAGATCAGCGCATGGAGCCCCAAGGCTGATCCCATCTCAGCCACCGGGAGGTCCACCGGGCAGGTGATGTTCAGCTCGCGGACAGCGGTCTACAAGGGCCTGGCCATCGCGGCCACCGATGACGGCACATTCCTGTATGCGTCGAACTTCCACGACGGCACCGTCGATGTGTTCGACAGCAACTTCCACCGGGTGCACCTACTCGGAAACTTCCGGGATCCGGCGCTCCCCGCTGGCTATGCCCCGTTCGGGATCCAGAACATCGACGGGCTGATCTACGTCACCTACGCCCTGCAGGACGCCCAGAAGCGCGACGACGTGGCCGGGCCTGGCCACGGATTCATCGACATCTTCACCACCGACGGGCTGCTGATCAAGCGCCTGGCCTCCCGCGGGCACCTCAACTCGCCGTGGGGCCTGGCCCGGGCACCGCAGAGCTTCGGCAGGTTCGGCGGAGACCTGCTGGTCGGCGACTTCGGCGACGGACTGATCAACGTGTTCAACCAGTTCTCTGGCCATTTCATCGCCCAACTGCGCGACGAACACCACATGCCGATCAGCATCGATGACCTGTGGGGCCTGCGCTTCGGCACCGCTACGACAGGCGGCACCCGAACCCTGCTGTTCAGCGCCGGCATCAACGACGAGAAGGACGGCCTCGTCGGTTCCATCAACGCCGTCCCCTAAAGGACCCGACGCTGGGGCCGAGCCGCCGGACCCGGCCCCAGCGCCAGGCCCGCCAAAGCGGCGGCACGAAGATCGGCCCGGAGCTGCGATTACGCGCTTCACGGGTCTCCGGCGCAGCAAGCGCTAGCGGCACTCACATCACCAAGTTCTGGTTCGCCCCCTCAGAGGCCACGCAGTGCCAGGGCGTCCACACCGGCAAAAATCTCTGGGCGGGAGCGGATTTGTCGATGCCGTAGGGTCCGAAACTCGCTGCGCACTTTCCGGTATCGCCCGCGTCATGCTGGCCGCCTGCATCGTGGTCCTCGTCCTTACCCTGCACAAGTACCACACCGGCACCCACCGGCGGATGGCGCGGGTTGGCTTCGACATCGCGGAAGCCGGGGCTGAAGGATGTCACAGCTTGGGGTGGGCGCCTTGTCTTCAAGGGAAAGCGCCAGGCGAAAGGAAAGATCATGCGAGTCTTCGTCACGGGGGCGACCGGGGCACTGGGCCGGCACCTCGTTCCTGGGCTGGTCGCGGCGGGTCACGAGGTCACCGCCACCACGAGGACGCCCGGCAAGGTCGCGCAGTTGCGCGCGGCGGGCGCGGAGCCGGTGATTCTCGACGGGCTGGATCGCGAGGCGGTGCTCGCGGCGGTGCGGGCCGCCGCGCCGGAGGTGATCGTGCACCAGATGACCGCGCTGGCGGGCATGCGGAGCCTCCGCAAGCTCGACCAGGTGTTCGCCGCCACCAACGAACTCCGGACCCGGGGCACCGATAACCTGCTGACGGCCGCGGCGGCGGCGGGCACCCGCCGGGTCATCGCGCAAAGCAACATCAGTGTGAACGAGCGTTCCGGCGGCCCGGTGAAGACCGAAGAAGATCCGATCGACTGGCGGCCCGTCCCGTCGTCAGCGCGGACGCTGGCGGCGATCAGGCATGTGGAGGAGACCGTGCCACTGCAAGCACCGGAGGGAATCGTGCTGCGCTACGGCAGCTTCTACGGGCCGGGCGCCTCGGATCTCCTGCTGGACATCGTGCGGAGGCGGCAGCTGCCGGTGATCGGCGGCGGCACCGGGATCTGGTCGTTCATCGAGATCACCGACGCCGCCACGGCGACGCTCGCCGCGGTCGGCCATGGCGCGCCCGGCGTCTACAACGTCGTGGACGGCGACCCGGCGCCGGTCGCGCAGTGGCTGCCGTACCTGGCCAAGGTCGCGGGCGCGAAGCCGCCGCTGCGGGTGCCCGCCTGGCTCGGGCGGCTGCTCGCCGGAGAGTTCGCCGTGGCCCTGATGACCAGCGCGCGCGGGTCCTCGAACGAGAAGGCAAGGAAGGAGCTCGGCTGGTTGCCGCGGTACCCGAGCTGGCGGGAGGGGTTCCGTGCCTGGGTCAGCGGATGAGACGGGCGCGGCCGGGTACCGGCCGCTGCTGTTCTCCATCGCCTACAGCGATGCCCGGATCGGTGGGCGGCGCCGGGGACATCGTGCAGGACGGGGGCCGCTGATCACGCAGATACCACAACACAGATGAGGGAGGAAACCGATGAGCGATCTTCAGGCCATCACTGATCGCGTCGAGATCGAGGCGCTGCGCGGCGAGGCCACCGACGCGGTGATGATGCACGACTACGACCGCCTCACGTCGCTGTTCACAAACGACGGCGCGGTGCGGATCCCTTACATTAACGCCGAGCTCGCCGGCCGGGGGGAGCTCCGCGCCGGGATCGAGCGGCTGCAGGCCCTCCCGGACTACTTCGTGCAAACGACGCACCCGGGCACGATCCGGCTTGACGGCGACACCGCGTCCGGCCGAGCATACATCTGCGAGCTCATACGCTTCCGCGACGGCAGGTCGGAGTTGAACTACGCGATCTACCACGACCGCTACCAGCGCACCCCGGACGGTTGGAAGTTCACCGAGCGCGTCTACGAGGTCAGATACCTCGACCGCAGTCCGCTGGCGGGCTCGGCGCCCCAGGCAGCGGGGGTGCCCGCTAGCCCGCCGGCCGGGGAGCAAGTCCTCGCCGGAAGCCGGGAGCAAGTCTTCGCCGGAAGGCAGGCGGTGACCATGGCTTCATCACTCTCCCCCGGCAGCCGGGCGGCTGCCGACAGCCAGCTCATGCCTCCGCCTGACATGTGACATGCGGCAGATGTGCGCGGCGTTGGCTGTGCTTGGACGTGATGTCGCCACTGGGACGGCGGATCGTCCGGCCCCGCGTGTAGGTTGCCGGACATGGAATGGAAGATCGAGCTGGTGGCCATACCGGTGACCGATGTCGACCGCGCCAAGGCCTTCTACGTGGACCAGGTCGGCTTCCACGCCGACCATGACCACCAGGTAACCGACGCGCTGCGGTTCGTGCAGCTCACGCCCCCGGGTTCGGCGTGCTCGGTGGTGATGGGCACCGGCATCACCGAGATGCCGCCAGGCTCGCAGAAAGGCGTGCAAGTCGTCGTTGCCGACGTCACGGCGGCACGGCGGGAACTGATCGCGCGCGGCGTGCAGGCCAGCGATGTTGACGTTCAGCCCTGGGGCTGGTTCGTCACCTTCAGCGACCCCGATGGGAACACGTGGGCGCTGCAGCAGCTTCCCCCGCGACCGTAAGACGCACGAAGCTCCGCCATAGAGCCAATATGCGCGGTACGGCATGATCCGGATGTCCGGCGCGCCTGCAGATGGACCATGCTGGCAAGGTAAGCATCAGTTGCCCGACGGGAGGCGATCATGCAGGCCTTCGAGGACTACCGCGGCCAGCGGACCGTATTGCTCACCACGCGCAAACGCGACGGCACGACCGTCGGCACGCCGATCCACATCGCCATCGACCAGGACGGAAGCGCCTACTTCCGCACCTGGTCAGCGGCGGGCAAGGCCAAGCGCATGCGTAACTTCCCGCAGGTGTGGGTCGCGGCCTGCACCACCCGCGGCAAGCCGGCTGGTCCCCAGCGGCAGGCGACCGCACGGCTACTCGCCGGGCCGGAAGCCGCCGTGGCGGCCGGGGCCATCGCCGCGAAGTACCCGATACTGCAGGGCGTGCTGGTTCCGGCCTTTCACCGGCTGACGAAGAAGACGACCGTCCACTACGAACTCCTGCCACCCGATGCCGCCTGAGCTCCGTGCGGACCCAGCACCGGGGACGGCACGGTCATCAGCTCCCTGCACCGCCGTTACCGCGCCGAGTCTCATTTCGGGTTAACAGCAGTGGATGGCGAGGGCGCCCTCTCCGGTGGCGGTGTTGTAGCCGCCGACCGCCCAGACGTCGCTGGCGGAGGCGGCGGCCACGGCGCTGAGTTCGTTGACGTTGGAGGAGCCGCCCGGGTTCGGGCTCGGCACGTGCTTCCACACGGTGCCGTTCCAGTGCAGGACAAGGGTCCGGAACGCCGTGCCGTTGGAGTAGGCACCCGTTCGGCGTGGCCGGCCGACCGGCGGCCACGGCGATGCCTACACAATGGGCACGGTTCTGGGCGATCTGCGTTAGTCCCGGTTGAGGTGCAGATGCTCGGCCGTGCTGATGAGCGCGTATTCCGGCATGGCCGGGTTCTCAAACTACATGGCAAATGATCTTGACCAGGCCAGCAGGGCGTCGCGGGGCGGATGTGAATGACACGCCGGCCATTGTCGGGAACTGTCAGGCATTGGGCCAGAAGACCAATTCCAGCGTTGCTGGGCTTCCGATAGCACGGCAGAAAGCCAGGCGGATATGGCTACCAGCGTGCCGGCGGATAGCTTGATGTCAGTGCCGGTCACCGGGACCGGCGAGGTGCAGCGGCCCGGGCGTCGTGCAGGCCGCCGGGGTCGCGTCGGCCGACGCTGGCGGGGAGAATCCGATGATTCCAGATGGGGATGACGACCGGCTCGCACCGTGCCCCAGATGCGGGTACGGCGACAGCATCCTGAGCGTGCCCGCTGCCTACAGCTCGGCGCGCCACGGCGAAGCGGCAGCGCGCGTGAGCCGCGGCAACGAGGTCAAAGTGACCGTCAACGCGGCATTGCCCGTCGTCGCCGCAAGGGAACTGGCGATGGCGCCCGCTAACGTCGTCCCGGAATTCGGGTGCCTCAGCGCGTTCCTGGGCATCGCGGCCATAGGCGCACCCATCGTCTATGAAATCGGGACAGACCACCAGAACGGGGATAGCGTGCTCCTGGTAGCCGGCGCCATCGCAGGGCTCTTGCTCGTGCTCAGCGTTCTCCGGCTGTCGCTGGCTCTCGCCCGCCAGCCGAAGATCAAGGCAGGCAAGCCCGCGGCGGAGGCGGTCTGGCGCCTGGGCTGGTACTGCTGCCGGTGCGCGGTCGTGTACTTCCAGGCGCGGGACGAACCCGCTGGCGTCACGCCGGGTCAGCCGTTGACACCAGCGCAGTTCAAGCACATCGTGTGGACCGCCGGCCGGTATGGCGAACCGGCCTGACCAGGGGCCGGCAAGTGAAGATCAGCGAGACTGCCGGGTAGCGCCACCAGACGGTGCCGCCAGCCCGATCCGCGAATTCACTCGCGTGCTCTTTCAGTAAGTCACCTGCAGGAACTCCCCC
>WNFX01000520.1_pt1 | contig 37349 bp, 38 predicted proteins | sample 5400111 | NCBI WGS metagenome assembly WNFX01 (sample SAMN13153363, study PRJNA577476) | soil metagenome | isolation source: 40 cm soil or saprolite under grassland replicate 1 | place: USA:California | collected 2016-06-15
GTAGTTGGTGGAAAGCGCAAACCGGATTGCCACTGCCCCTTGGCGGAAATGTCGTGCGCAAAGATATTCCAAAGCCGGTACGCCACGATCTCAGCGAAATCATTCGCGAAAGCATTGACTACGGTCTGGCGCATCGGGATGAGGCGGTGCGACATTCTCTTCCCTACGCGCGCGACATGGACGCGAAGCTCGCCGGGAAATTTATCGGCATGTATGTGAATGAATTTACTCGCGATTATGGCGAAATTGGACGCGACGCTATCCGGAGATTTCTGCGGGAGGCGCATAACAAAGGTTACACCGCCGCCCCGATCGAAGTGGAATTCGTAGAATAATTTTGCGGGCGGGATGTCGGCCGCCTGGCTGCCAGTCTGGCGAATTGGAAGGCGGGAGGCTAGCAGCCCGCTCGCCGAGTCAGGCTAGCAGTCTGACTTCCGTCCCTCGCGTTTCAGAATTGTTCTTGCCTCACGGTTCGTCGGAGAGATATCAATGATAGCTCGGTGCAGGCGTTCCTCCAAGCCAAACGCGATCTTCGCCGTCTCACCCCGGCCGGAATCTGCCTTGTCGCCTTTCTGTCCGTGACGTTTTCCGGTTGCGAAAAAAACGAGCCAATCGACGAAGCGAAAGCGGCTGGAAAGAGCACTGCCGATTTTCCACAAATCACCGCGGACATTTTCAAACCGATGGATGGCGGCATTAATCTTTCGCCTGAGGAAATCATGGGTCGCAATACTTGGAACCTCTGGAGCGGAGGCAACCAACATTTCTGGAATCGCGCAGCCCAGGACAGCTTCGGACTAATGGATCTTTTGAAGATGCTCGATAACCGCAAATATCCGCGCAGCGAGCGCTTCCAAATTTTAGGCGTCGTGAACGAGCCGGGCTTTCGCGCCGCAACCAAGCCCGACGAATTTGGTTTGTGGCTCGATGAGCAAGTGGAGCCTGAGCCGGCCGGAATCGATGAAAAGGTTTACGGCAAACCTTCCGGCGTTCTCGGATACAGGCTATTTCCTAATCCGGACTTCAACGACGAGGCGCGCAAAAAATGGGACGGCAATCGGTTCATAAACGATCCGGCCTATTACAATGACAACCAGCTCGTTCGCCCGTATCGAGTCGGCGTCGCCTGCGGCGCATGCCACATCGCGCCGTATCCAGATAATCCGCCGGCTGATCCGGAAAATCCGCGCTGGGAAAATCTCGCATCGGCCATTGGCAATCAGTACATCAACGAAGGAAAAGTCTTCGCCTGTAACGTCGAAAAAGGCGGATTCTTTTATGAGATGCTGGTTACGCAACCGCGCGGCACTTCCGACACTTCCCGGATCGCGACCGATCACATCAACAATCCAAACGCAATCAACCCAATCTTTTTGGTTGCTGAACGGGAGCGGATTGCGGTCCCCGAAAAAATGGCGGGCGGCACTCTCGCTTTGCCTGGAGAACAAGAGGAGATGCCCGTGCCGCACGTCTTGAAAGACGGCGCGGACTCTATCGGCGTGGCCGGCGCAACCATCCGTGTCTATGTCAACATCGGCATGTTTTCCGAATACTGGCTGACACTTCACAACCGATTGATTGGACTGACTCCACAAAAACCATTTGAAATTCCTTACGCGCGGGAACATTCGGTCTTCTGGCGTGCGACCGAAGAGCGCCTGGCAAACATTGCCGCCTTCTTCCGTCGCCTGAAACCGTTTCATCTCGCCGACGCTCCCGGCGGACAGGCTTACATCAGGGCCGATTCAGCAGTGATGACGCGAGGAAAAGAAGTTTTCGCAGAGAGTTGCGCGGCTTGTCATTCGAGCAAACAACCGCCGCCAAATGTTGATCCTCGCTCCGGCGAGGGAAAAGCCTGGTTCCGCACAGCGGTGATGGCGCCCGATTTTCTGGAAGACAATTTCCTGTCGAACGACAAGCGTTATCCATTGACCAAGATCGAGACGAACTCCGCTCGCGCGTTTGCGACTAATGCCAAAGCCGGTCATGTCTGGGACAACTTTTCATCACTGACTTACAAAGAACTTTCGCCTGTCGATGAGTTGGAATTTTTCAATCCATTCGATGAAACCCGCCCGATCAAATTCAAACCGAAAGACAAGAATGTGGCGCCCGGTTACTATCGGACTCCCTCTCTCGTTAGTCTTTGGAGTTCCGCGCCGTTCCTGCACAACAATATGCTCGGAAAATTCACCGGCGACCCTTCTGTCGCCGGCCGGATGGAAGCTTTCAATGACGCGGTGGAAAAATTGTTATGGCCGGAAAAGCGGCTGAACAAGGCTTCTATCTGGCGCACACAAAACGAGTGCGCGCTGCATTTGCGCAAGGAGTTTGTGCCAAAACCGTTGCAAGCGCTGGCTGATAAGGATGGCTACATCAACATTGGACCCATCCCTAAGGACACGCCGATCAATTTGATTGCTAACCTCGAACCTAATTTTGGACAGTTGGTTGTTTTGCAGGGAAAAATAGGCAAAGCGCTGTTGAAGATTCACACACAGAATCTTTCATCGGAACAAGCTACATACGAATTGATCAAGGCGGTCCCTGAACTGCTCGCGGCGAACAAGTGCCCTGACTTTGTCGAGGACAAGGGCCACTACTTTGGCACGGATTTACCTGATAACGATAAACACGCGCTAATCGAATATCTGAAGACGCTTTGATCGAGACCCAATCTAGCGAAAGGAGAGAACATGGCTGTTACCGTTGCTGAAATGTTAAAAATGTCGCAGGCTCAGCTCGACGACCTTTTCACGCAATGCCCTGTCGGCGAAATTCCGAAAGGAGAGGCCAAAGGGACCGCCATCGTCGCGCCGGGGACTACTTACACGCAGGACATTGCAAATTTCATAAATCATTTTGCGTGGCAGGGAAAAATCTTCGATCCAACCAAGGGCGTTTTACGGAACAAGATTTTGCCCTTCGGACTGAACGCGATTATCGCGAAGGTTTATAAAGGGCCAAGCTGGCTGGACAACAAAGAGTGCATCGTTCTGGATTATTCGGAGACTTCCCTGCTGGCACACTGGGTCCGCGATGAGATCCGCGAAATCGCGCCGCACATTTACTTGGGCAAAGTCTATTTGGGCAAAAAGCGATTGATTGATTTCGCGCTTGAGTTTCCGGCGTCGGGGTAAACACATTCTGCGGCCATGGCCCCAGATCAACCTGCAAAAAGCCGGCGCTGGAAGTGGCGGATTATGTTTCTGGGAGTCGTCGCGCTCCTCGCAATTGGCTTTTCATATCTTGCCTGGCGCTTTACCCGAGACGATCCGGTCACGTACGCGGATCCGGAAGAACACTTCAAGTACGGTTCAACCGGCGGCGAGCGCGAATCGGGCATTCCCTACTGGATTTGGAAAGTGCTGCCCAAAATGTTTCCAGAATACCTGCCCGGGAAAACGTACACTCCAGAGACGGAATATGTCTCGTTAGGCTTTCTTTACGAACCAGGTAAAGACCTGCCGATCGGTGTTTCACGCCGCAACACGCAGGGACTTGATCGCGTGTTCCTGAACTGCGCGATTTGTCACGCTGGTTCTGTGCGCGGTACCCCACAGAGCCCGCGCACCATCTACACTGGCATGCCGTCGAACACTGTCGATCTCGAGGCCTTTGAGCGTTTCATTTTTGCCTGCGCATCAGATCAACGCTTCAACGCTCCACGGATCCTCGCCGAGATGGAAGGGATCGGCGCGAAATATGATCTGATCAATCGCTTCCTCCTGCGCTATTACGCCATTCCTTTAATGCGCGAACGACTGCTGATGTTGAAAGGCCATTTCCGTTTCGGCGATTGGGAACCGGACGCAGGACCAGGCCGCACTGACACGTTCAACCCAGCGAAGACGCTCCTGGAATTTCCTCTCGAAAAACTCGAAACGCGCGAGCTGGTTGGTCTTTGCGATTTGCCCTCGATCTGGCTGCAGGGCCCGCGCAAAGACAAAAACATTCACGCGCACTGGGACGGAAATAACAGCATGATGGAGGAGCGCAACAAAAGCGCTGCATTCGGCACCGGCGCATTTCCGCCCACGATCGACCTGAAACAAATGGCGCGCATCGAGCAATGGCTGCTGTACAAGGAACCGCCCAAATATCCGCTTCCGATTGACACGCAACTCAGCGCGCAAGGCGAGAAACTCTATGCGCAATACTGCGCAAATTGCCACGGCCGCAATGGCCGGGATTTCAACGGTGAGTACGTCGGCGACATAGTGCCGATCGACAAAATCGGAACCGACCGGCACCGGGTTGATTCGTACACAGAACAACTAGCTGTGGCACAGAACACGCTCTATGCCGGTTATCCGTGGCGGTTCAGTCATTTCCGGAAAACTTTTGGCTACGTCAATTTGCCCCTGGATGGCCTCTGGTTGCGGGCGCCGTACCTGCACAACGGTTCGGTACCGACGCTGCGTGATCTTCTAAATCCCAGCGCCGAACGGCCCACAATTTTTTATCGCGGGTACGATGTGTTTGATCCGGTGAAGGTCGGATTTGTGTCGGATGTGAGTAGATTCGATGAAGAGGGGCGCAGCAAGGACGAACCCGAAAATCCAAGAAAATATTTCAGGTTCGATACGCAGGTGAGACCGGGCGGCTTGACGCCGCGTGATCGGAATGAAGGCAATTCAAATGCCGGCCACGAAGGACCGGCCTATGGAACGACACTGTCTGCGCAGGAAAAAGGCGCGATCGTCGAATATCTGAAAACATTTTGATCAACGCACAATCGACAAATCAATGAGCCTACGACCTAAAACAAAACGCCTCCTTTGGGTTTGCGCGGCTGTGTTCGTGATTGTGCTCGCGCTTGGTGCTTTCTTTGCGTGGACGAAATTTTTCCGTGAAGAGAAGGAAGTGTTCGCGAATGAAGAGGAACATTTCAAGTACGGGTCGCTTGGTGCGGAGGGCGACCGCGGCATTCCGTATTATCTCTGGATGATACTGCCACGTGTTTTTCCCGACTTGATGCCCGGGCCGGGCGGTTACAAATCGTTTGGGGTGGTCTGGGAGGAAGGCCATGAAATTCCGGTTGGTTTTTCGAAAAAGGTCGTCGGGTTCGCGCGTATCACGAACAACTGCGCCGTCTGCCACACCGCAACCTACCGTTTAAGCGAGGACGAAGTGCCGCACGTCGTCGTCGCAGGGCCGGGCCATACCAATAATGTCCAAAGCATGCTGCGTTTTTTGTTCAAAGCAGCACACGATCCTCGCTTCAATTCGGACATAATCATGAACGAAATCCGCCGGGTTAACGCGAACAATTATGGCAATGGCGGTCTCTCGTTTATCGACCGACAGATTTATCGTTACCTGCTGATTCCGTTTACCAAAAAGGCGCTGCTCCAACAGGAAAAACAATTTACCTGGATGGAACGCTACGCTACAGATGGCAAGCCAAAGCCACACTGGGGCCCGGGACGCGATGATGCCATGAACCTGACAAAGTATTTCATGACCAACATGGCGGAGGACAACACGTTTGGGCCAACCGATTTTCCTTCGATATGGAACCTCAGCATCCGCAGCGGAAAGGATAATGCCGGAAAGCAGATGTTATTGAACTGGACTGGCGATACGCCGGCAGTGCGCTCTGTCTTAATCGATTCTGCGCTGGGTCTCGGCGCACCGGCGCGACCGTGGTTTCTACAGCGGATGTCCGATCTCGATCAGTATCTCAGCAATCTGCCGCCGCCCAAGTGGCCCTTTACCGAAACAAATCCAATCAACCAGCAACTGGCTGACGAAGGTCAGAAGATTTACGCCCGCGACTGCGCGGCGTGTCATGACCCGCGCGCTGAATTTACAAACAAAGTGATTCCGATCACCGAGATCGGGACTGATCCCGAGCGAATGTATTCGTGGTCGAAAGATGCCGCCGCAGAAGCAAACCGGCGCGTCAAACAAATGGGCATTGATCGTCCACCGATGGTAGAAACGCTAGACCCATACGGTTACGTTTCACCGCCGTTGGATGGAATCTGGCTGCGTGCGCCTTACCTTCACAATGGCTCCGTGCCGACATTGCGCGACTTCTTGAATTCGCCAAATGAACGTCCGCAAACTTTTCACCGCGGTTACGATGTTTCCGATCCGGTGAAAGTGGGATTTAAAGAGCCGCCACCGCGGGCGACCGGGCCAACGGGCGAATTGACGCAATCTTATTTCCTTTTCGACACGCGAGAAAAAGGTAACGGCAACAAAGGTCATACCTATGGCACGCAATTGTCGAACCAGGACAAGGAGAACCTTCTCGAATATTTGAAGACGCTGTAGTGTGCGCTGTCTCAGCGCATCGGGGAAATTGGCCGCCATCCGTCCGCTGACAGCGGACACTGCAGCGTCGCTCTTCTCAGCGAACCAGCCTCACTTCGGCGAAAAGCTCTTGTGCGCGTGCCGGTTCTCCGGCAGTTTCGTCCTGTCATGGCGGCGAATCGCAGGCTTGGTTGTCTCAGCATCTTCCTGTTCGTCGCGCTTTGTGCCAGTCTGTTCGTTAACCTTGTGCTAATGGCCACGGCGTTTCAGCGCTTGGGTGGGATGCGCGAGCCTGAGCCAATCCCGCGTTTCCGTGAAATTCTGCTTCAGCGGGGAGCACGCGCGACCACAGACAAGATCGCGGTCATTACCATGCGCGGCCTGATCAGCTCTTCGCTCCCGGGCACCGTAAGCGATTCAATGGTCGATGACATGCGCGCGGCCCTGCAACAGGCGCGCGATGACAGTCGCGTCAAAGCCATCGTGTTGGAAATCGATTCTCCCGGTGGAGAAGTGACCGCTTCGGACGCGATCTACAGCGCGTTGGTCAAGATGCGGGCGAGGAAACCGGTGGTCGTTTACATGGATTCACTGGCGGCATCCGGTGGCTATTACGTTTCCTGCGGCGGCAAATTCTTAATGGCAAGCGAGACCACCATCACCGGCAGCATCGGCGTCATTATTCAAACGCTGAATTACGAGCAGCTCTTTAACAAGGTCGGACTCGCCTCCGTGGTTTTCAAAAGCGGCAAGTTCAAGGACATGTTGAACGGCGCGCGACCGATCACACCGGAGGAACGCGAGCTGGTGCAAAGCTTCATCATGAAGACTTACGACAAATTTCTCGGCATCGTGGCGAAAGAGAGAAACCTTCCAGCGGACCTTTTGCGCAATACGATCGCCGACGGGCGAATTCTGTCGGGTAAGGACGCATTCGAACACAAGCTGATCGATGGCCTCGGTGAATTGGAAGACGCATTTGGGAAAGCGAAAGAACTCGGAAATGCGCCGGAGGCCAAAGTCGTGAAATACGGCCCGCCGTTTAGTCTGCTCCGCTTCTTCCGGATATTCGGAGAAACCGATTCAAAAATTGAACTCACACTCCCAAAGCAACTCGTTCCGCAATTGGAAAGTGGGCGCGCGTATTTCCTGCCGAGCTATTACGCGCCGTGAAGATGTGGAAATACAGTGAACTCTCTCTGGTTTCTTACTCTTATTCATGCTCCTGCTTATGCTCGAGCACTGGGCCGCAAGAGCATGAGCAGGAGTAAGAGGGAAACGCGCAAGCGTTTGTCAGTTCGGTAGGGATCCCAGGACGCATGCTATCCGGCAGCCTCTTCGCGGCATCGGGAGCCGTTCCCAGCTCTGTCTTAGGCCTTCTTCTCTCCCTCCTCTACCTCTTTGCCAGCCTGTATGTCTATATTTCGCTGATTTATCAGATCAGCGCGCGAACCCGGAATGCTTTCGATGGTGACACGGTGACGACGCGAAGCTTTGGACTGCCCGAGGCAATACTGGCTGCCCTATTGATCCTTTTTCTTTTTCTGACTATTGGCGGGTCAGTTTCGCAACCCTCGATCCAGTTCAGCGCGCGCAATCTTCTCGCAAATTTTCTTCTTACTGGTTGCGTGGTGCTCGTCATAGTCACTTTCCTCCAGTTCCGCGGATTTGACGTTGGCTCGTTGGGCGGGTTTTTCCGGCTAAGTTTTATCCGGACGCTGAGCACCGGAGCGATCCTGCTTTTTTTTGCGTATCCATTGATCTTATTATCTGACGCCATAACGCAGCGGCTTTTCGGAGGCGGCTCGAGCAAGCAAAACATCGTCGAGTTTTTCAGCGGATCGCGCACGATTGAGCAGCGAATAATGATCATCGTTTTCGCCGTGGCAATCGCGCCGGTAGTCGAGGAATTTCTTTTTCGATTTTTTATATATGGTGTACTCAAGCGCTATTTCGGCCGCCTGCTCGGTGTCACATTCAGCGCGCTGCTGTTCGCCGCGGCGCACGCCCACCTACCCTCATTTGTGCCATTGTTTGTTTTGGGAAGTTGTTTCGCGATTGCATACGAGTGGAGCGGTTCCATCCTAGTCGCCATGACAATGCATTCGCTCTTCAATTCGTTAACTCTCACCGCCCTCGCATTTCCGGAGATCTTTTCTTCATGAGGCTTCGCGAGTCTGGCGCTAAAGGTGCAGATTCATCCATAGCCTGGGGCGTTCCCTCAGGCTCAAACTGACCTAGCGCTGCTGGCGCTAAAAACGGACAATGAAATTGCGCGAAATCGGAGAAGACCGGTTGCTTAACCAACTTTTGCCTGATCTTCCGCTCGCAAAAGCCGTTGTCAGCGGCCCGGGTGATGATTGCGCTGTGGTGAAAACCCGCGATCGCCGCAACTTTCTTGTGCTCAAAACCGATTGCGTTGTCGCAGGCGTGCATTTCTTGGCGACCGCGAACGCGCTCGACGTCGGCTGGAAAGCGATGATGCGTCCGCTCAGCGATTTCGCGTCAACATCGGCCGTGCCTCAATTTGCCCTGATCACTCTCATTGCTCCCGAGCAAACGAAGCTTGAATGGGTGGATGAGCTTTATCGCGGACTGCGCCGTGCCGCGAAGCGGTTCAAAGTGAGCATAATCGGCGGTGAAACGAGCGGCATACCCGGGCCCGTGGCGATTTCGGTTAGCGTGGTTGGATTTGTTGAAAGAGACCGCTGCGTATCGCGCCGCGGCGGCAAGGTGGGCGATGAACTTTTTGTTACTGGTCGACTGGGTGACGCCCTGAAGCGAAAGCATTTGCAATTCGTTCCACGAATCGCGGAATCGCGGTGGCTCACAAAAAATTTCTCCATCCACGCCATGATGGATTTAAGCGACGGATTGGGAGCCGATCTTCCACGACTTGCAAGGGCCAGCCGAGTTGGATTCGCCATCGCGATGGAGAATCTGCCGCTTGCCCGTGGCGCGAAGATCGACGATGCAATTTCAGAAGGCGAAGATTATGAATTACTCTTTGCCATTTCGCCGCGTGACAGAAGCCGCCTGGAGCGAGAATGGCGAAAGAAATTCCGGAAACTGCCGCTCACTCGAATCGGCTCGCTCTCTCGGCTATCAACTAAAACCAATCAACTCCTGCCGCGTGGCTACGTTCATTTCCAACAGTCCGGCTGAGACTGAAGCACTCGGACGGCGACTTGCAGAGGATGTCGGAGTGGGATCGGTTTTGGCCTTGCAAGGCGAACTGGGAAGCGGCAAAACTCTATTCACCAAAGGCTTCGTGGCCGGTATGGGAAGCAAGGCTGCCGTTTCCAGCCCTACCTTTACGATTGTGCACGAATATCGAGATGGGCGATTACCTGTTTATCATTTTGATTTTTTTCGCGTGGAGAATCACCAGTCCCTCGGGCGGCTTGGCCTCGACGATTATTTTTTTGGCGACGGAGCTTCGCTGATCGAATGGGCTGATCGCTTCGCTGAATTCATTCCTGAACAAGCGCGCTGGATTCTATTTGAGATAAAATCCGAGAATCAGCGCGCTATTACTCTCCAAGAAACGTGAAAATTCTTGCGCTGGAACTTTCCACAGCGCGCGGCAGTCTTGCGTGGTTGGACGAAGACGATACCGATCTCACGCGCGAGTGGCCAAACGATCGAAAAAATTCCGCTGCCTTTTTTGAGAATCTCGGCGCTATAACGGAAAAATTTGGCGCTCCAGACACGATCATCGTTGGGCTTGGCCCTGGCTCGTACGCGGGGACGCGCATCGCAATTTCAGCCGCGATCGGATTGCAGGTTTCTTTTGGTGCGCACCTGATCGGTTTTCCATCGATCTCCGCAATGCAATGCGACGCACACGAATACTGCGTGATCGGAGATGCCCGCAGAAAATCTTTTTTCTTTGCGCGCATTCGCGCAAATAACCTGATCGAAGCCCCAGCGCTTTTCTCAGAGTCCGAACTGAAACCGAAACTCAACGCGGTTCAGATGGCAATGCCAGTCTTTACCTCGGATTCGCTCCCGCAATTTGAGCGCGCCGTAGTTCGTTTCCCGTCGGCTATCGTGCTCGCCAGACTTGCGCAAGAATCGCAGCGCAGCTTTTCTTTGCCACCGCTCGAACCGATTTACCTGCGCGGGCCGCACATCACCATGCCGAAATGAAGGGAATTTATCGTTGTTGGGCCGAAATCGATCGGAGCGCGTTGCGTCACAATGCCAAAATCGTGCGCGAACGCGTCGGTTCCGCGGAGATAGTGGCCGTGGTGAAAGCGAACGCTTACGGGCACGGTTTAATAGGCGTAGCGGACACGCTCGCAGGTGAAGCGCAACTTTTCGGCGTGGCAAATCTGGAAGAGGCCCTGGCGCTGCGTGAATCCTTCTCCCATCCGATCATCATTCTCGGCCCCGCTCTGCCGGGCGAAAGATCGACAATCGCCGAGCGCGGCTTCATTCCCACAATTTCTGCGCTCGAGGAAGCAGAAGATTTCAATCGGGTTGCGCTCCACTCGCCCGTTTCTGTCAATTTCAAGATCGATACAGGCATGGGCCGCATGGGAGTTCCGGAGGAGCAAGCCTTGGACGTTCTCAAGAAGATCTCCACATTTGCGAAAATCAGGATTCACAGCGTTTCGACCCATTTGCCAGTGTCTGGTGAGGATGCGGACTACACGCGTGATCAGGTTTTGCGCTTTGGCGAAATCATGAAGCAATTTCGCGCCGCGGTTCCAATCGATTATAAAGCGCATGTCCTCCAAAGCGCGGGGGTTCTCGCTTTCGCTGAGCCCGCGGGCCCCTTCGACATGGTGCGCGCCGGAATCGTCCTTTACGGGATTTCACCGCTCCCGGAATTTCAGAAACTTCTTAAACCGGCCATGACATGGAAAACACGAATTTCGTTGGTGCGCGATATGCCGAAGGGAAGTTCTATCAGCTATGGCCGCACGTTTATTACTCCTCGGAAAATGCGGGTCGCAACGTTGTCAGCTGGTTACGCCGATGGATATCCATGGCACCTTTCTAATCGTGATGCCGCCGTCATGGTTCGTGGGCAACGTTGCGCCATTCTCGGCCGCGTGACGATGGATTTGATGGTGATCGATGTTAGCAAGATCGATAACGCGCAAGTGGGCGACAAGGTTGTTTTAATGGGACGCGACGGGAACGAGGAAATTTCCTGCGCGGAACTGTCAAAGACTGCTGGGACGATCCCCTGGGAAATTACGACACGAATTGGCGCGCGCGTGCGGCGCGTTTATGTTTGAGCGACATTGATGCGTTGCGGATCACAATTTGGAGGGGCGAGCTCCGCGAACCCTTTGCAAACGCGCCACAGGTTCGTTCCTTAGGCGTCGCAGAGCTCCGCCCTCCAATTGGAACAGTTCAACGATTTAACGCTTCAACGCAGTTACGAATGCCATGTTCCAGATCATCTTCAACGAATTGAGCGCAGCCGAGATCTCGGCGCTTCCGAAGAAATTGCAGCTTGAGCTGCTCGCGGAGTTCCAAATTTTACCCGAGGATCTCGACCACCTCGATTCGGAACGGTTCGGGGTGATCCAGCGCGAAGGGAAAAAGCTATATCGCTATCGTGCGAAAGATTACCGGATTTACTTTGCGAAGACCGACGAAGGCGTCAGGGTCCATCGCGTTTTACACAAGAACACGCTTCGGGACTTTCTTTTCCGGAGCAAACTGCCGGTGTCCGAAGACGCCCAGCTGGGCAAGACTCGCGAATTCTGGAAACTGATTGAGCAGGGCGAAAAGACGCGAAGGGCGTAGCTGTAGCCGCTTGGCTGTGCGACGCGTGACGCTGGGCCGTTTGCAGCGCGTGAGAGGCGCGTCTCTGTGAGACGCGGCTACAGGAAGGCGCGAAATGCGCGCCTTATTTCATCATGAGCACCGATCGGCTCCGCTTGATTTCGCGCGTGATCCTGCGATGCAGATGCGCCGGCATGCCGGTGACGCGGCGGGGTAGAATCTTGCCGCTCTCTGTGACGAATTTTTTCAGGAGATCCGGATTTTTGTAGTCGATGGCCTCAATCGCAATATCGATTCGGCGACGCGGCATGGCGCGATTCGCGCGGCGAAAAGCGGAACGGCGTTTGGCGGTTTTAGGGCCCATCATTTTGTTTCGCGGTGTAGCGTGTGCCGTCTTAAGAACGGATTGTATTTCTTTTTCTCAAGCCGATTAGGTGTGCGCGGGCTTTTCTTGTTCCGCGTGGTCATATAACGGGAGGCAGGCTTGCCCAAGGCTTTGGCCTCGGTGCATTCCAGAGTTACAATTTCCTGCGCCATCGCCGCGTTACTCCTTCACTTCCGCCGGCGCCGCTTCTTCCTCTTCGGCCTCGCCGCCTTCCTCCTCGGTCAAGCCGAACAGAGAGGTGACAGACTGGCGGACGCGCGACGCTTTATTTTGCTTTTCCAGTTGCGACTGGCATTCAACCGTGAAACGCGCGAACGGGATCGCTTCAAGCCGTGCGCGGGGGATTTGTTTGCCTGACATTTCGCACTTTCCGTAGGTCCCCAGCTCAATGCGCTTGAGCGCCTGATCGATTTCGTAAAGCGCGTCCTGTTCCTGCGAAAGCAAACTCAGGGCGAAATCGCGATCGTAAGCGTCCGATCCGGCGTCGGCCTGATGCATTCCAAAAGCAGAAGCCTCGCTGCCTTCGGCCCTGGACCGCAGAGTGTCCTGGGCAACGCCAGCCATGGAATCGACCATGGCGTCTCGAAGCTGAAGGAGTTTTTCTTTCTGCTGGCGTGTAAAGGGATCGAGTCTTTTCTCGCGATGATTCATACCCAGCAGGACGGCCGGAGACTCAGTCGTTTCTTTCCTGGATTTGGAAGGTCCGCCCTTGGTGGTTTTCGCGGTCCGCGAGGTCTTTTTCGAGACCCGCCTATTGACAGTCGCCTTGCGTGCCGGTCGAGCTTTACTCGCAGCGGACCTTCTTGCAGCACTTTTCTTTTTAGTTGGTTTTGCCATAGCAGGGCACTTCCTAAATCGGCAGCGCCGGAAAAATGGACGCTTAATTAAGAACATTTCCCAGATCGCGCAAGCGGATTCGGTCAAAAAATTCACCGCACCTCGGGGATGCACCGATGCCTAGGAAAAACTACTAATCGAAACCTACGAACTGGCGCTTGAGTAGTGCCGAAGGGCAAATTTCCAGAAGCCGCGGGACAGGAGGAAAACAATAGTCGAGGCAGCGACAAGATGTAGCATCAACAGCCAGGGTTGTCCGAGCGACTTGATTAACAGGCGTGCCGGAATGTTTGCAATAATGACAACAGGGATAATCCAGCCGAAAATCACGCGGAACAGCCATGGGAAGATAGCGTCTGGATAACGGGCGATGTTCAGGAAATTAAAATAACCGTAAACCAGCCCTTGGGCACGGACGATCCAGAAGCTGGCCCCGGCCAGCCCAAGCATGATGGAATAGTGAACGGCGATACCAAATCCGATCGCAATCAGATAAAGGCAAACCGACGTCAAATTCGGCACGATATTAAGACGCGAAAGCGCTACGCAAACGACTACGCCGCCGAGCGCGGCGTTGACGATGCTGTCGAGGCTGAACTGTTTCGTAGAAACAGCAAACTGGCTGTCGATCGGTAGAACCAGCAAGGAATCCAATTTTCCCGTGCGCACGAGTTCTGGAATGTTCGCGACGTTAACAAAAAAGAATGCTTGAAAAAGTTGGGCAATCATTTGGTGCGTGCCGATGAGCAGCACGACCTCCCACTTTGTCCAGTCACCAATACGATCGACATTGGCGAATATGATGCTGAAGAAGACAATTTGCCCGCAGAACCAGAGGATCTCCACGACCATCCATAACAGGAAGTTCGCCTTGAAACTCAGCTCGCGGATGAGGGAGTTGCGCAGCATGATGGAGTAAATTTGGATGTAACGCCGCATCATCTCTTCCTGTGTCTTACTTATAAGCGCAGTCAACCACTGTTCGTATGAAACGTTTCGTCCCCTGGTTTGCCGTCATTATTGCGCTGCTGATTATCGCAGCAGTTCTTCGCCAATGTCGCAACGGAGGCGCGGCAAATTATCAGACTGCAACGATCACGCGCGGCCCCATCACCCAGGCTGTCACCGCCACGGGCACGCTCAATCCGGTCGTTAATGTGCAGGTGGGCAGTCAGGTTTCAGGAAATATCGCGAAGTTGTTTGTGGATTTTAATTCCGAGGTGAAAGCCGGCCAGGTAGTCGCCCAAATCGATCCGGTGCTTTTTCAAGCAACCGTCACTCAGGCTGAAGGCGATCTGGCCAACGCACAGGCCGCGCTCGAGCTTGCCAAAGTAAATGCCACTCGCATGCAGGAACTTTTTACCAGGAAAACTTCCTCTCAAGCCGATTTGGACCAGGCGATGGCAAATCTTCATCAGGCGGAGGCAAATGTGAAAATCAAGCAGGGCGCCCTCGATAGAGCACGGGCCGATCTCGAGCATTGCACAATTACCTCGCCTATTGATGGCGTCGTTATTTCGCGCAGTGTCGATGTTGGCCAAACAGTCGCGGCGAGTTTGCAGGCGCCGGTCATCTTCGCGATTGCGAACGATCTGACCAAAATGCAGATCGACGCGAATGTGGCGGAAGCGGATGTCGGCGTCGTTAAGGTCGATCAAAACGTCGATTTCACAGTGGACGCTTTTCCCATGGAAACGTTTCACGGAAGAGTCGTCCAGGTACGGAACGCGCCGATCACTGTGCAAAATGTCGTGACGTACGACACCGTCATCGGCGTGAGCAATCCCGATTTGAAATTGAAGCCGGGAATGACGGCGAATGTCTCAATTATCGTGGCGCACAAGGACGATGTGCTCCAAATCAAGAACGCGGCGCTGCGCTTTCGGCCGCCGGATGCGACGCCAGTTGAGACAAGAAGAATGGGCACAAGTCGCACGGGACGGCCCGGTGGGGGGCGCGGCGTTCCGCACGAGAGCGCTGAACGCACAGTTTATGTTCTGCCGCCTGGCACCAGCCGTCCGCAGCCGTTGCGGATTAAAACCGGCATCAGTGACGGGATCGGGACTGAAGTCGTCGAAGGTCTGAAGGAAGGCGACCGAGTCGCGACGGCCGAGCTCACCTCAACTGCGGCCGCGCCATCGCCTCCGGCAAATCCCTTCGGCGGACCCCGACGATTTCCATGATTGTCATGTCGAGCGAAGTCGACCCGTCCCGCAATGCAACCTTCAAGCTAACACCAAGGGATTCCTCAACTTTCGCTCGGAATGACAAGTAGTGGCGGAAGCAGTCCGAGGGATAATGCGAAAAGATGAATAACGGTGCCATCGTCAGTTTAATCGATGTTCATAAGACGTACCGCACAGGCGAAATGGAAGTGCTCGCCGTGCGCGGTGTGTCGCTGGAGATCAAACGCGCCGAATTTGTCGCGCTTATGGGTGCGAGCGGTTCCGGAAAATCGACACTTATGAATATTCTGGGTTGTCTCGACCGACCGACGACGGGTCATTATATCCTGGACGGCGCAGACGTTTCTGGATTGGATCGAGATCAACTCGCCGATATCCGGAATCGCAAGATAGGCTTCGTCTTCCAGAATTTTAACCTGCTGGCGCGAACCTCCGCGCGGGAGAATGTCGAGTTGCCCTTGGTTTATAGCGCGCAACATCTGACAAACGCAGAGCTTCGTGAAAGGGCGGATCGCGTCCTTTCATCCGTTGGCCTTGCTGGCCGCGAAGATCATCACCCGAGCCAGCTTTCAGGCGGCCAGCAACAACGCGTGGCGATCGCGCGCGCGTTGATCAATGAGCCGGAAGTGCTGCTTGCGGACGAGCCGACCGGCAATCTGGATAGCCGGACCAGCGTGGAGATCATGGCAATTTTTCAGCAACTTAACGAGCGCGGGATTACCGTCATCATGGTGACGCACGAACCTGACATCGCGGCTTACGCAAAGCGCAACGTGATGATGCGCGACGGCGTAATCCTGAATGATCACGTTGTTTCGCGGCGATTGGATGCAACAGCGCAGCTTCAAAATGGTAGAGCGCGACCGCCGGGCGCGCCGGACGAAGGGTCACGATCCCGCTAGGCACCTAAATGAGAATGGCACCAACATTTAACGTCGCACTCCGCGCATTGCGGCGGAACAAACTACGTTCCGTGCTGACCGCGCTCGGAATCATCATCGGCGTTGGGGCGGTCATTGCGATGGTTGGGATCGGCAACGGAGCGAAGGCTCAAGTAGAGGCGCAGATCGCCAGCCTCGGACAAAATGTGATCCTCATCTTTTCCGGCAGCACCACTTCGAGCGGTATTCGCACGGGGTGGGGCGGCGCCGGCACGTTGAAAATCGAAGACGCGGAGGCGATCCGGCGCGAAGTGCCGGGCGTGATCGGAGTAAGCGAAGAAGTTGTTTCGACCACGCAAGTAGCAGCCGGAAATCAAAATTGGTTCACCCGCATTTACGGGGAGTCAGCCGATTACTTTGACATCCGACAATGGCCATTGGCCGATGGCGCGCCGTTTACATCGCAAGAGGTTCGCAGCGCAAACAAGGTTTGTGTAATCGGCCGCACTACCGCAACGCAGATTTACGGAAACGAAAATCCGATCGGACAGATCTTACGAATCAAAGAGGTCCCGTTCACCATCGCCGGTGTTCTGACGCCCAAGGGATTGAGCACACAAGGCGTAGACCAGGACGACATCGTAATTATGCCGTACACGAGCGCGATGAAACGCGTCATCGGCGGCACAACTCTTCGCAATATCAATGTGCAAATCGGCGATCCACAGCAGCTCGAAGCGGCCCAGCAACAGATTATCTCGCTGCTTCGGCAACGGCATAACATTCGTCCCGGGCGCGATGACGATTTCACTGTGCGTAACCAACAGGAAATTGCACAGGCGGCGACAGCGACGACTGCGGTGATGACTGTCTTGCTCGGTTCAATCGCGGGCGTATCGCTCGTGGTTGGCGGAATTGGAATCATGAACATCATGCTCGTGAGTGTGACCGAGCGAACGCGCGAAATTGGTGTGCGCATGGCTGTAGGCGCGCACGGGAGTGACATTCTCACGCAATTCTTGATCGAAGCCGTGACGTTGAGCTCAGTCGGCGGCGTGATTGGGATCATCTGCGGCATTGGCGCGTCGAAGGTTTTATCAACCTACGCGCACTGGCCAACATTGATTTCGATCAGCTCGATCGCGATTGCATTCTTGTTCAGCGCGGCGGTTGGAATTTTCTTTGGCTTTTATCCGGCGCGCAAAGCCGCTGCGCTCGATCCCATCGAAGCACTTCGCTACGAGTAAATCAGGGTGCGGCCTGACATGAAATAATTGGTAGAACGCGACCGCCGGGCGCGCCGCACATCACGCCCCTGGCTTGATTTTTTCAAAGTGCCTCTCATTTTGCCAGTGATGTCATCTGGTTTTGAAAAATTGGTTTCAGAGGCGAAAAAGAAGATCACCGAGATTTCCCCAACAGAAGCCGCAGCGAAATCAAAGAGCGGCGAAGCGGCGATTGTCGATGTTCGTGAAAAAGATGAATGGGAGGAGGAACATATTCCTAATGCGATTCACATGAGTCGCGGAACGATTGAGCTCGATATCGAAGAGAAAATTCCAGACCTCAACGCAATGATCGTTTGCCACTGCGGCGGAGGTGGACGCTCCGCGCTCGCGGCTCAAAGCCTGCAAAAAATGGGCTACAAAAACGTGCGGTCCATGGCGGGCGGCTTCAAAGCCTGGAAAGCCGTGGGCTTGCCAACAACGAAATAGACGCAATCGAACGCCGGGTAGACCTTCGCGCAACTGCCGTCTGTTATTCCGAGCGAAGTGGAGCGCAGCGGAACGCAGTCGAGAATGGAGCGGCCCGGGAAGCCGCAACATAGATGGGAAGGCCGGAGGCTGAGCGAACGGGAAGTGAGCGAATCAAATCTCTTAACATCGAGAGGTGTCTCGACTTCGCTCGACATGACACTGGAAACGGGCGCAGAGAGACAGCGTTGTGTTTGCGTTGTGTGGTCGTTAAACTGGCGCGCATGACTTGGGCTCTCACTGGCATGACCTCGCTGGATTATTACGGCATTGAAGAGCTTCTCACCGAGGAAGAACGCGCAGCGCGCGATGGGGCCAGGCGTTTTGTCCAGGAGGAAGTCGTGCGTGAGATCGTTCCTTTCCACCGCGCAGGCGAATTTCCGGAACATCTCATACCACGCATGGGTGCGTTGGGCTTCTATGCGCCTTATTTGAAAGGAGACGGCTGCGCCGGTCTTAGCTACACGGCGTACGGCCTCATTATGCAGGAACTCGAACGTGCCGATTCGGGTTTGCGGTCGCTGGCATCTGTGCAGGGCCCGCTGGTCATACACGCCATTCATTCTTTTGCGGCACCGGAGCAACAGCTGCGTTGGCTGCCGGGTTTGGCCTCGGGCAAGCTTATCGGGTGTTTTGCGCTGACAGAACACGGACACGGTTCAGATCCCGGTGGAATGGAAACCAGCGCCAAACGCGAAGGTGATCATTACATTTTGAACGGCAGCAAATGCTGGATCGGCAATGCTTCGATTGCAGATATTAAAGTTGTTTGGGCAAAGGATGACGATGGGCGCGTGGGCGGATTTGTCGTAGAGAAGGACGCGCCCGGATTTCGTGCCCAGGACATCGAGGGAAAGTTTAGTCTGCGCATGTCGCGCACATCGGAATGCTGGTTCGAGAACTGCCGGATACCCGCCCAGAATCGTTTGCCGAAGGCGTCCGGGCTCGGGGCGCCGCTGTCCTGTCTTTCGCACGCGCGTGCAGGTATTGCCTGGGGCGTGATCGGCGCAGCCATTGACTGCTACGAAACGGCGCTCGCTTACGCGAAATCGCGCGAACAATTTGGCCGCCCAATCGCCGGCTTCCAATTAGTGCAACAAAAGCTTGTTTGGATGGCGCAGGAGATTACCAAGGCGCAATTATTGGCCTTGCGTCTCACACGCATGATGGGGGTGGGCTCGGCGCGTCCCGCGCAGATTTCCCTGGCCAAACGCAACAATGTTTGGATGGCGCTGGAATGCGCCCGGAAGGCGCGCGACATACTCGGCGCCGCAGGCATTACAGATCGCTATTCCGTGATTCGTCATGTCATGAATCTTGAAACCGTCTCAACGTACGAAGGCACACACGACATCCACACATTGGTCGTCGGCCGCGACATCACGGGGATCAATGCCTTCGGCGGTTAAAAATTGTCATTCTGAGCCGCGAAGACGGCGAAGGATCTCACGATCCTTTTAAGGAGTAGGCAAGGTCCCTCGCTTCGCTCGGGATGACAGCATGGGAACATTGGCTAAAGTAAAGTATGAGCGAGTCAGTTTATATTCTCGGCGGCGGGCGCACGGATTTTAAGCGCAACCTGAAGAAGGAGGGAAAAACGATCCGGCACATCATCATCGAGGCCGGCAGAAAGGCGATCGACGACGCAAAGATTGATCCAGGTGAAATTCAGGCGGGCGCGGTTGGCAATTTCAACGCAGGGCAGTTCACCAAGCAGTTGCAGCTCGGTGCGTTTATTCCGGAGATTGATGCGAAATTGCGCGGTATCCCAACGATGCACACAGAAGCGGCTTGTGCGTCCGGGGCGTTGTCTGTGTTGCTAGGCGCAGAATGGATTATCGGCGGGTTTTATGACGTGGTCCTGGTCGTTGGCGCGGAACAGCAGAAGACGATGTCGTCGCTTGACGGGTCAGATGTGCTGGGAGCAGCTGCCGATTATCACAATGAAAAGCCGGAGTACGGCGATTTCATGTTCCCTAAATTGTTCGGGCGGATCGCGCAGATTTACATCGAGAAATACGGCGCGACCGAGGCAGATCTGGCGTTGGTCGCATGGAAAAATTATGCGCACGCCAAGTTGAATCCGCTCGCACAGATGCGCGACGCCGATCTTACGCTCGATTGCGCATCGCAGGTTTCTGATAAAAATCCAAGCGTCGCTCCGCCGCTTAAAGTCTCCGATTGTTCCCAAATCACCGATGGCGCGGCATCGGTTGTTCTCGTTTCCGGAAGGTATCTGGACAAGATCGGCCGCGACCGGAGCAAGACCGCCCGACTGCTCGGCTACGGTCACACCACCGATTATCTGCCGCTGGACAAAAAGGATGCGCCAACGTTTTCGATCGCGCGTAAAGCGGCCGAGAAAGCTTTCCGCATGGCTAATCTGACGCCACGCGACCTGCAGGGCGCCGAGGTGCACGATTGCTTTTCGATTACAGAAATTGTTGCCTACGAAATTCTCGAACTCGCCGAGTCTGGCAAAGGCGTCGAGCTTGTGAAAAGCGGAGCGACAGCGTTGCCGCAGGTGCGAACGGAAAAATTCAAAGGGCCTTTCCAGATTCCGGTGAACGCGGGCGGCGGCTTAATCGCCGACGGTCACCCCGTTGGGGCGACTGGTGTTCGCCAGGTTTTTGAAGCGTATCAACAGCTCACAGAGCAGGCCGGCGCGCGGCAGATCGAGAACACGAAAAAATTCCTCACATTCAACATGGGTGGCAGTCTCACGACTTCCGTCGCCATGGTCTGGGGACGCGAGTAGGATCATTTGTTGCGCGCAGATCGCGACGTGAGCGCGGCGCGTGGCCGAAGGTTTAACGATCGAGGTCGGATCAGGGACCACGCACGTGCGCTACGTCCACTGAGTTCATCGCGCACGTTTCTTGGATGTGGTCTCACTCGCAATAGAAGAACTTCCCGCGGTGGTCAAGGAAGATGTAGAGGATTTCCTCGAAAACCATCCGCTCAGCCCGGCCGCCCGCTTGCGCCCAAGAATGGGAATGGTGGGCGACATCTGGCTGGCTTTTATCGGACCTGAAGTGCGAAAGGGTGCCAGCGGACTAGGAGAAACGCCGCGCGATGCCCTCAAAGATTTCAACCGGCACTTCATGGAGCCGCTCATTTCCCGAAACGGCTCCGAACCAGCCGAGACCGATTGATTTGGAAATTCAACGCCTTCATGAAAGTTCCATTCACGCTTGGAGAGGTTGGTCACTTTGGCTTGGCCGTGCGCGATCCGCAGAAAAGCGCGCAGTGGTTCCAGTGCGCGCTGGGGTTGCGCAAAGAATTCGATTTCGAAAACGGAGTCGCGGTTGGCAACGACAATGTCACGATCGCGCTGTTCAAAGGAAAGCCTTCACCTGAAACGATTGATCACATGTCGTTTCACCTGCCGAACATGGCGACATTGCGAAAGGCGCTCGCGCATTTGAAGAAAGTCGATGCCGACATTGAGGATCCAGGCGATGAAATCGGTCCGGAAGCTCCGGGATCGAAAAACATGGGCCTTTGGTTCCACGACCCCGACGGATACCGCTGGGAGCTAAGCGTTCTCGGCGGCAAATAGTCAGCGTCTTCTCTTCTGCCTTCGGCGGTAAGACCGGACGCGCATTGATGTGCGTAGCGCACGATTAAGTGCCTGCATTGACACGATATTTAAGGCTCTTAACTTTTTTGCTCGCAACGAAAATGATCACTCCTGCATTAGAAAAAGGCGACGGGAAAGAGTTCATCTCGCACGCGCCTGGCTATTGGTCCTGCGACGGCGGGATCGCGCCGGAACTTTGGAACGATTGGAAATGGCAGCTCAAGAACAGGGTCACCTCTCTGGCTCAACTGGAAAAACACCTCGAGTTGAGTGACGAGGAACGTAGTGGCGTTTTACTCTCGGGCGACAAACTCGCGCTCGCGGTCACACCACACTTTTTTAACCTGTTGCCGCGGGACAATCCCGAGGATCCAATCCGCCGTCAGGTCATTCCGCGGATCGAGGAGACCTGGACGTCCCCGTACGACATGGCCGATCCGTGCGGCGAAGATTCGCACATGCCTGTACCGGGATTGGTACATCGTTATCCGGACCGCGTCCTGTTTTTAGTAACGGATCGTTGCGCCAGTTACTGCCGCTATTGCACTCGCAGCCGTGTCGTCAGCGGTGTGGGCGAACAGGAATTGCACACAAATTTCGAAGAAGCGTTTCGTTATCTCGAAGCGCATACCGAGGTTCGCGATGTCCTCCTGAGCGGCGGCGACGCCCTCATTTTCAGCGATGATAAGCTCGACAAGCTGCTTTCACGGTTGCGGTCGATCCCGCACATTGAGTTTCTCCGCATCGGCACGCGCGTTCCGATTTTCCTGCCGCAACGCATCACACCTGAGCTGTGTGGGATACTGGCGAAATATCATCCGCTTTGGATGAGTGTGCATGTGAATCATCCGCGCGAGCTGACGATTGAGGTCAAGCAAGCGCTGGAGCGCCTGGCCAACGCGGGCATCCCGCTCGGAAACCAAAGCGTTTTGCTCGCCGGCGTGAACGATGGTGTTGAAATTATGAAGACCCTTGTGCACAAACTGCTCATGTGCCGCGTGCGTCCATACTACATTTACCAGTGCGACCTGATCAATGGTTCGTCGCATCTGCGTACCTCGGTCGCGAAAGGCATTGACATCATCGAAGACCTGCGCGGTCACACGACCGGTTACGCTGTGCCGCAATTCGTGATCGACGCGCCCGGCGGCGGCGGGAAGGTGCCTATCAACCCCGGTTACGTTCTTTATCACGATAACGAGAAAATCGTCATCAGGAATTACGAAGGCAAAATCTTCGAGTATCCGGAAACCGGCAACGAGCAGGTCCAGTTCGCGCCGCAGCGCGAGTATCACGACGAATATCTGTATTCCTAACGCTGCTTGTCATTCCGAGCGGAGCAATGGAGCGGCCTGGGAAGCCGCGACATAGACGGGAAGGGCGGAGGCTAAGCGAACGGGAAGTGAGCGAATCGAATCTCGTAAGATCCAGAGATGTCTCCACTTCGGTCGACATGACAAATGGCAGAAGCGATTGGTGCTCAAGCGCCGACGACGCGGATAAGGCGGATTGACGTAATTTGTTGAATCCAGAGCAGCTTGCCGCCGCATCTCAACGTTGCTCCGAGAAAGAAGGACCCATCCAATGAAATATTTCACCGTCGCGTTTTTCGCAGTCTGGTCGTTGAGCGCTTTTGCTGAGAAACCGCAGTCTGTTGAAATTCGTTTTTGTCCCGCATCGGCAGTTCGAACCTATCCGTTGGAAAGCCGACGCGATCTTCAAAGTCTCTTGTTGCAGAATGTCGCCGTGATTAATCACGGCAGCGCGCCGTTCAAGATTGAAAACATCGAGATCGAATTGCTGCGATCGAACCGCGTTATTGAATCACGCAACGTGGATCGAGAGGCGGTGCAGCGCATTGCTGATCGCGGCGCGAAATTGCAAGCAGCAGGCATCCTTCAACAAGTGGGATTTCAATTTTGTGGCACAGATTTGATTGCGCCTTCGATCACATTGGCCGGGGGCCACCCTGGCTCGAGACAAAGCACTGCTCATCGCATCGCAGGTCATGGCATTCAACGGCCCGCGCGACACGCTCCGAGTTCGCGTGCACGGCAACTTCGACGACCATGCTTCGGAATTCACTGGTTCAATCCCGATCAAATCTGAATTTGCAACGAATAAGTACATCTTTCCGCTACGCGGTGTTTGGTACGTTGGCTACGGAGCTTCGTTTCACACAGGTCATCGGTGGGCCATTCCGGAAGAGTTTGCACTCGACATTGCGAAGATTGGTGAGAGCGGACTCAGCCACAAAGGCGATGGTGCACGATTCGATGATTATTACGCCTACGGCGCGGATGTGCTCGCCGCGGCCGACGGCCATGTGATCGGCCCTGCAAACGATCAGCCGGAGGATCCTTCGGCGATGCAGCGTCCTAACGAGACTCAGGAAGCATATTTCGCGCGACTACAGAAAGAGCAAGGAGAGCGGCTGGCCAAAGGCCTGACGGCGATTACGGGCAACTACGTGATGATTAATCACGGGAAGAATGAGTATTCGCTGTACGCGCATTTGCAGCCGGGCGGTGTGCGCGTCCACGTCGGCACCCAGGTGAAAACCGGCGACGTGATCGGCAAACTCGGTTCGTCTGGCAATTCCACAGAGCCGCACCTGCACCTTCACGTCTGCGATAAACCCGACCCGTTGATGTGCGCCGGTATTCCAGTGAACTTCAGTAATGTCACAATCCAGTGGGCCGACTTGCCGCGCCCCATCCAAAGCGGCGACATTGTCACCGCGAAATAGCAAATATTGACCTAAATCAAAGACCGACCGTTTAACTCAAATTCTCATTGTTCCTGCGGCTCTGGGTGCCGTGCCCCGACGCGCGTCTTTCATAATTTCTTTTCGTTTGGTGGGTTGCGTAAACTTTAAGCTTGCGTAATAAAGATTGGGCCGTGTAAAAGTCGCCCACTTCAGTTTTGTCACTTAACTGTCACTTTGTCATTTTATGAACCAACGTTTAATCGCGGAAATTGGCCGCACTCAACGACTTGAAATCATTAACTCACTCAAGCGCACCAGGGGGCTGTCCGTGAACGAGCTCGTGGAGAAAATGAAGATGAGCTACATGGGCATCAAGCAGCATTGTCTTACCCTCCAACGCGACGGTTACCTAGATACGTGGCGCCGCCCGCAAAAGATGGGTCGCCCTGAGATGGTCTATCGGCTGACACGGCGCAGCCATGATCTTTTTCAGGCCGACAGCCATCAGCTTACTCTCGACCTGCTGAAATCGGCGGAGGAAATCTACGGACCTAATGCTCCGGAGAAGCTTCTCTACAATATTTTTGAAAAGAAAACAGCTGCGGTCAAGGCCAGGACAAAAGGAGACACAGTCGCTGAGCGTGCCAAATGGCTGGCCAATGTGCGCGATGGAGAGGGCTACATGTCCCAGTTCGCTAACAATCACGCGGACGGCGGGCCCAAAATTCTCGAGTGCCATTCGCCGATTCTGAATCTCCTGGATCGTTACCCAATCGTAGGCAGGCTGGAACAAGATATGTTCGAAGCCGTTTTGCGCACGAAGGTGCGCCGGCAAATGATGCGCAACTCGGGGCTATACGAGTGCGCATTTCACTTCGCGGCGTAGGACATCTGATAAATGGTAGGGACGGACTGCTGGGCCGTCCGTCCCCTTCGGCGCGCCCGCCGGTCGCGCCCTACCAAATCGCCCCGAATAGGCTGGTTGATTTGTTCTTTCGCTCTCCGCGAATCTCGGTTGATTGATGGCCCATGGCTCGGGCTTTTCCTTCCGTTGTCATCGAGAATTTGCAGCCGCTGCTCGATGGCGGCCGCTACCCGATAAAGCGCATCGTTGGCGAAGACCTGGTTGTGGAAGCGGACATTTTCAAGGATGGGCACGACGTCGTGGCGGCGATCCTGAAGTGGCGTGTTCTTGGGAAGCGCGCGTGGCGGGAAACGCCGATGGATTTCGTCGATAACGATCGATGGCGCGGCCTCTGCACTTTGTACGATGAGGCCATTCACGAATACACGGTCGAAGCATGGACGGACACGTTTCGCAGCTGGCAAGGCGAGTTCGCAAAGAAATTTGAGGCCGGCATTTCCGATCTTCGGAGCGAAGCGCTCGAAGGCTCGGCTTTGGTAGAAGCTGCCGCCAAACGCGCCCGCGATCGAGCTGATCGCAAGCGGTTGCTGGAGTTGTCCCGGCAAATTTCGACCGGTGCGAATTCAGAAATTCACGCAATCGCTCAATCAGGCGAGCTCGAGGTGCTGATGGCAACTTATCCCGATCGGTCCGCTGCAACACAATACGATCCTCCTCCCCGCGTTGTGGTGGATCGGCCGGCAGCCTTAATCGGAGCGTGGTATGAATTTTTTCCGCGGTCGGCTGAAGGCCGGGGCGATCGCGGATCGACGTTTCGTGATTGTTTATCCCGGGTGGACGATGCAAAGGCAATGGGTTTCGACGTGATTTATTTCCCGCCGATTCATCCCATTGGTCACACGAATCGCAAAGGCCGGAACAACTCGATCACATTTGTGCCGGGCGATCCGGGCGTCCCATGGGCAATCGGCAGCGAGGCCGGCGGACACAAGGCCGTCGAGCCTGCACTCGGGACGCTGGAAGATTTTGATTGGCTACAGAAAGAGGTGCGAAAGCGGGGGATGGAAATTGCCCTCGATTTCGCGATCAATTGCTCGCCTGATCATCCTTACGTCAACGAGCATCCGGATTGGTTCTACAAACGCCCCGACGGCACGATCAAATACGCGGAGAACCCGCCGAAAAAGTACGAGGATATTTATCCATTGAATTTTCGCTGCGAAAACTGGCGCGACCTCTGGGCGGAGATGAAGAGCGTCGTGTTGTTTTGGGCAGGACGCGGGGTGCGCATCTTTCGGGTGGACAATCCACACACCAAACCAGTCGCTTTCTGGGAGTATTTGATCAAAGGCGTGCGCGAGAAATATCCCGACACGATTTTTCTTTCCGAAGCGTTCACCAAGCCAAAGATGATGAAGGCGCTGGCCAAAGCCGGGTTCAACTTGAGTTATACGTATTTCACCTGGCGAAATTCGAAGCGCGAGCTCATCGAATATTTCATGGAGCTGACCCAAACCGAAATGAGCGAATATTTTCGCCCAAACCTTTGGTCCAACACGCCCGATATCCTGCCGTTTGTGCTTCAGGAGGGCGGGCGGCCTGCATTCATGATTCGAGTAGCTCTGGCCGCGACACTTTCGCCTCTTTATGGTATCTACAGCGGATACGAGCTATGCGAGAATGAAGCATTGCCGGGCCGCGAGGAGTATCTAGATTCCGAAAAATATCAATACAAGGAGCGCGATTGGAATGCGCCGGGAAACATCAAGGACTGGATCGCGCGACTAAACAAAATCCGAAAGGAAAACCGCGCCCTTCAGCTTTACACGAACTTGCGGTTCCACGACGCCGAGAACGATGCCATTCTGTTCTACAGCAAAATGACCCCCGCGCGTGATAACATCATTCTCGTCGTGGTGAATCTTGATCCGCAGCGCAAACAAAATTCATTTGTTTATGTTCCGATTGAGAACTTCGGGCAGATGGAGAGCGACGTGTATCAGGTGCAAGATTTACTGAGCGGCGCGACCTACACCTGGCGTGGTCGCCGCAATTACGTGGAGCTCGATCCAGACATTCAACCGGCGCATATTTTTCTGGTGCGCCGCTGAGCTTTGGTTGCCGTGTCTCGCAACTCGGAGAGTGGGTGTGTGTTTGATCTCCTAGCGGGGGCATTTGCATCCGGTAATCGCCCTGCATATCATTACGAAATTTCTGGCATGAAGATTTGGGTCCTGTTGTTTGCCGCGCTGGCGAGCGCGTCGCCTGTGATAGCACAGGAAGTCACAGCCACACCGTCTCTGGTGCCTGAGCACTCACAGACCATCCTGGAGACGCTCCTCAAAGCCGGGCCCGTAATGATTCCGCTGGTTTTGCTGTCGATCTTTTTTGTCATGCTCGTTGTGGTTTACTTGATGACAATCCGGCGTGGCGCAGTGGTTTCGAGCGGTTACATGGCAACGGCAGACGCGCTCTTGCGTAAGCGCGATTACCTGGGTCTGCTCGCGGTTTCCAATCGGCACGGAGAAGCAATCGCGCGGGTCGTGCAGAAAGTGCTCGATTTCACAACCAAAAACCCGAACGCAGATTTTCAGCAAGTTCGTGAAATCGCCGAGACGGAGGGAACGCGAGTCGCAGCCAATCTGAATAATCGGGTCATTTACCTCGCGGATATTGGAATGATTGCGCCACTGCTGGGCCTGCTTGGCACGGTCTTTGGAATTATCCATTCCTTTGGGGCGCTGGGAGCCGACATAGGCTCGGCGCGCTACGTGGCGTTGTCGCGCGGGATCAGCGAGGCCTTGGTGAACACGGCTGCCGGACTAGCCATCGGTATTCCAGCGATGATTTTCTACGCGTTCTTTCGCGGCAGAGCACAAAAGTTGATCTCGGAATTGGAAGCTGCCTCGACGCACGTCCTGGCTTTGCTTTCCTTGCAGTACGGCAGGCCCCAGCGAACTCCTGTGCTGATCGAGGAAGAACTGTAAAGCTGTTTATTCCAATGAATCTGCGTGGTCACGCGCCTCTGCATCATCCAGGCATTCAACTGGCGCCGTTGGTGGACGTGCTGTTGCTCTTGTTGATTTTCTTCCTGCTGACATGGAACGCGGCCCGGACCGAGAACGAGCTCGACGTTAAAGTGCCAAAAGCATCGGCTGCCAAAGAGAAAACTGCGCCAATTGGCGACGTGGTTGTTAACGTAAAGGCAGACGGCAATGTTGTGGTCAACCGCCGCACCTTGAGCGGTGCCGAATTGAGCGAATTGTTGAAAAGCCTTGTGCAATTAAACTCCGAGCAAGCCGTAGTGATCCGCGGCGATGAAGCCGGTGCCTACAAGAACATCATCGGCGTGTTAAACATTTGCACCGAGGCAGGGGTAACCAACGTAGCTTTCGCAACAGCAAAATGAAAACGAGGCGCAGCGCAGTCAGCCTCCTGGGACTGGCGATGCTGCTTTTAACGGCGAGCATCGCCATAGCTCAATCAGAGCCGGAAGTTCGCCGGGCGCGTCCCGTCGATCAACCACCCATTCCGCGCGCTGTCCCGGCAGATGAATCAATCGACAGAGTTCTCCGCTCTCTAAAGGAGGACTCTTCAGAGCCATCACAGCATGAAGGCGAGGGGGCAGCTCAGCGTCAGCTCGATTACGCGAACGGCCTGTTCACTCGCAAGCTTTACGATCTGGCGGCACCTGAATATCAAAAATATCTCGACGATTATCCCGGGCGCGCGGGCCGGGCGAACGCCTACTTCTCGCTGGCGGAGTGCTATCGAAATCTCAATCGCGCGTCGAGTGCCCGCGCAAATTTCCAGAAAGTGCTCAACGACTACGGCGACAGCGAATTTGCCGGACCCGCAGCGTACGCTCTCGCTGAGATGGCGTTCACACAGAAGGATTATGCCGCAGCGCTTCCGCTCTTCCACCGTTCTGCCGGGAAATCAAAGGAACTGGCGGTAGCGCTTTCCGCACATTATTTCGAAGCGCGCTGCCTCGAGGCTCTCGGTCGCAAGGAGGAAGCGGCAAATATTTATGCTGAGGTTGCCGAGGCCGGAAATCCAAATCCTTATCGCGAGGACGCACGAATCACCGCAGCATCCATTTTCGCGGGGCGAGGAAGAAAAATCGATGCGTTGAAGCAATACGAAGCTCTTGCTAACGAAGCCCAGAAACCGGCGGTGAAAGCGGAGTCGGCTGTGCGCGGTGGCATGCTCGCGCTCGATCTTGTGCAGGCTGACAAGGGCAAACTCGACAAAGCGATGACGGATAGAGCAGAAGCTTTGTTGCGGAAAGGTCGGGCTCTTCCCGAGGCCGGAAAATCTCGCGCGATCGCGCAGGCTGGTCTGCGCCGTTTGCAATATCAAACTGGACAATACGCGCAGTTGCTCGCGGAGTACAAAAAAGAGCAGGGGAACCTCCCGGAGGCGGCGCAGGCAGAGGTATTGTTGCTCGCAGCAAACAGCGAGCGGCAACTTGGTCACTCGAAGGAGGCTGAAGCGCTATATAGCCAGATCATCACGAAGTATCCGGATCGAGAGGAAGCAAAGGATGCTGCCTATCAGCGGCTGATTAACGTGTACAACTCCGATCCGCCAGCGCTGATTTCCGCGGTGGACGAATTTCTTGCGACAAATCCGACCAACGAACGCGCCGATCAGGCTAAACTGTTAAAGGCCGAAGCGCTTTATAAACAGCAGAATTGCGCGGAAGCAGTGCCGATTTACGAGGAACTGCGGGCTTCTCAACTTTCTGCCAAGTTGCGTACCGAAGCTGCCTACAAGTTGGGCTTGTGTCACGCGCAGGCGAAAAACATTCCCGGCATCATTGAAGCCTTCACGTATTACGTGCAGACATTTCCGGATGATCCGCAGGTACCTGCCGCCCTGGCTCAACGAGCTTTGGCTTACGAACAAGACAAGAACTACGCTGCCGCGGTTGCGGATCTAAACACGATCCTCACAAAGTATCCCAAGACTCACGAGCGGGAGGCAGCTTTGCAGTTAAAGGCTTTGATTCTCGGGCAACAGGAAAACACAAAGGGCATGATGGAAACTTTTCGCCAGCTTTTGAGAGAATTCCCAAAGAGCTCAGTTGCAGCGCAGGCGCAATATTACATCGGGAAAGCTGCATTTGAATCCAAGGATTACAAGACGGCGCTGACGGCACTCAACGCAGCCCGCCAACTGAATAAGGATCAGTACTACAATCTCGCGTCGCTCCGGATCATGCTATGTCAATTTTATTTGAAAGATCGGGCTGCGCTCACCAAAGAAGTGAACAGTTTCATGGCTAACAGCCCGAATACAAATGTTCCGCCGGAAGTTCTGGAATGGCTCGGAATTGGATATTATAACGAGAAAAATTTCCAGGCCGCGGAAAAGTACCTGAGCGCGCTTCGCAAGATCGATAATCCGGGCAGCGTTAAACCCGATTTTCTGTTTTATCTCGGAGACACGGCCACCAAGCTGAAGAATCTGCCCGAAGCCGAGGACGCGTTCGGTAAGTATTTGCAGACAGCGAAAGATCCGGCCGGAAAGGCGAAGGTGTTGCTCGCGCTCGGCGCGGTCAAGATCAGCGCTCATAAGCCGGACGAGGCGCAGAAAATCGCTGAAGAGATCATGGTGCTACAGCCGGAGGGACGCGTAAACGCGGAAGCGCGCTTGCTGGCAGGCGAAGTGCAATTGGAACGCGGAAATTTCGATGACGCCGGCAAAGCTTTTAAGGGAGTCGCTTTGCTTTACGATGATCCGGCTATCACTCCGCGCGCGCTGGACAAGGCGGCGCTGGCGTATCGGCAAGCAGGCAAAACCGAGGAAGCAGACCGGCTGTCGCACGAGCTACGCGAGCGATATCCGAATTACGCCGGCGGATAAGTCCCACTCGTTGGGCCTTATTTGGAAATAGTCGTGATACCCCACGGACCGCCGCCGACTTTGATGCGGCGCAATTCTTTACGCGATTTTACATCGACGACTGAGACATCGTTCGATGCACCATTCGCGGTGTAGAGTTTCGATCCGCTCGGGTCGAGTGCGATTCCCCAGGCGCGATTTCCGACGGGAATGGTTGTCGCTACTGCGTTCTTTTCGGTATCGACAACTACCACCGTGTTTCCGCGGCCCGTTGACACATAAAGCTCTTTTCCATCGCTGGAGGTTGCCGTGCCCATTGGCAGCGAGCCTGTTGGCAGTTGGATTTTTGACAACAATTTGTGCGACGCCACATCGATAACGGCAACATATCCGCCATTCTCGCAAGCGACGTATGCGCGCGAGCCATCCGGCAAAAATGCAATCGACCGCGGCCGTCCGCCTGTCTCGATTGTTGCGAGGACGCGCTGTTGATCGGGATCGATCGCGAATACTTCGCCCTTCTCTTCGCACGTGACATACACTTCGGCGTTCTGTGGATTAACACCTACGCCTTCCGGTTCGTCTGAGACTTTTACTTTCCCGCGGGATTGCCCGGAGCCGAGATCGACAATCGACGCACTCGCATCGTCTTCATTGGCGATAAAAGCAAGTTTCCCATCCTTGCTGATCGCGAGTTGCTCAGGGTCCGATCCCACATGCCAGCGATCAATTAACTTGCGCTCCACTGGGTCGATTACACCAAGGCCGTCAGCGGTCTTGTCCGCTGGCGCGCGATTTTCATCCAGACCGGGCGCCATTCGCGGTGAACCACTTAATGTCACAAAAAGTCGCTTGCCATCTGGCGCCGCGTGAATCCCGCGCGGTCTTTTGCCTGCTTTAAAAGTCGCGACAACGGAGTCTGTCGTGCCATCAATCACAGTGATGTCGCCAGAGCGTTCATTGCTGACGTAAACAAAGTAGTCTGCCGATTCAGCGCGCACGACGAGTGCGCCCGCGAGAAAGACGCAAAGAATAAATTGGGCATTCACGCGTGACGCGTACATCTCAATCCGATCGCAATCAAGCCAGCGTTGTGGCTCTAACGATTCATTTCTAAGATTCACCTTGATTCGCCTCTCCTTTCCCAAAGGAGAGGGTAGGGTGAGGGTTTGCCGCTTTGACTTCGATTGCCAGTGAAAGCCCCTCACCTCAATCCTCTCCCCTTGCAGCAGGGGGAGAGGGCGGAACGGAAGAGCGGCGCGCCTTTTATCAGAGCGCTGATACATACTGACTTCTGAGTCACTACGCCGGCCAATCTTTTGAACGTTGAATATTTGGCGCCTGCCGCTCGGTAGGCTTGCCGAAGGCGCATTGCGCGTTGAACGTTTGGCGTGATTCCGCACGACAAACTTTTCATTCCAGGTCCCGTTGAAGTATCGGACAAGACCTGGGCCGCATTTTCGCGTCCGATGATCGGGCATCGCGGCGAAGATTTTAAGAATCTTTACCGAGCGATTCATCCGGGCCTTCAGACTCTCTTCGGAACAAAGCAGCCGGTGTTCCTTTCCACGTCGTCGGCATGGGGCGTAATGGAAGCATCCATCCGAAACCTGATCTCTCGCGGAGTGCTTTGCTGCATGTGTGGCGCGTTCTCGGACAAATGGTTTGATGTTGCAAAGCGCTGTGGAAAGGAGGCCGCTCCGCTGCAGGTCGATTGGGGAAAACATATCGATCAGAAGGCCATCGATAGGCAATTGGCCACGGGAAAGTTCGATACTGTCACTGTCATCCACAACGAGACTTCAACAGGCGTGATGAATCCTCTCCCGGAAATCTGCTGTACTCTCGCCAAATATCCTGATGTGACGCTCGTCCTCGATACCGTTTCCTCATTCTCGGGAGTCAAGATCGACATGGACGCGCTTGGCATCGACGTGATGCTCACGGGTGCACAAAAGGCGCTGGCGTTGCCGCCAGGTTTTTCATTGTTCTCCGTTTCGGAGAAAGCATTTGCTCGCGCAGAAGGAATCCCGAACCGTGGCTTTTACTTTGATTTTCTCGAGTTCAAGAAGCAACAAGCAGAATGGATGACGCCGAGCACGCCCAGCATTGGGCACATGCACGCGCTGCAATCGAAATTGGAGGAAATCATCGACGAGGGCTTGGATGGGCGCTTTGCTCGTCATGCACACACCAATGCTCTGGTGCATGATTGGGTCCGCCGGACTGGCTTCGAATTCTTCGCTGAGGAAGAATTCCGATCAAAAACGCTCACCTGCGTCAAGAACAACAAGGAAATCGACGTCCTGGAGTTGGCGAGGAAACTTCGTGAAAAACATCATCTCGTGATCGACCCTGGCTATGGCAAAATTCGAGGCAAAACCTTTCGCCTTTCCAACATGGGCGACGAAACCGAAGAAACTGTGGAGCATCTGCTCAGCTGTCTGGATGATGTTCTGTAGTCACTAACAGAAATCGGCCACGTTTCCCGGACTCAAGCACATTTCTGTTGGTCGTCGGTGACCAAGTGGACAAGTTATCAACCATGAACATTCGGCCACTAATCCTGGTTTTTGTTTTCAGTTTCCTTAAACCGCTGGAGTCAATTTGCGGAGATCCTGTAGCAATAACCCAGGAGGAACTTGTTCGCCGGACCCAGGAACTTTTCGACGCCGTAGTACCAGGCAACAAGGAACCGTGGCAAAAATATTTCGCCGACGACTGCATCTTCGCCGATGAAAAAGGCCGCAATTTAAACAAGACGCAACTAGTTGCCGATATCAGGCCGCTGCCGAAAGGTTATTCAGGCACGATCAAGATCGCGAAGCCTCAAAGCGTCATTCACGGTGACACCGCCATTTTAAGTTACGATCTCGACGAAACCGAAACCATCTTTGGTCAGAAGCTCACAGCTCGTTATCACGTAACTGACACGTGGCTGCGACGCAACGGCATTTGGCAAATCGTCTCCAGCCAGGCAATGCGTTACTATGAAGATCCCGCTGTTGCCAGGATCGACCCAAAAAAATTCGGCGATTTCAGCGGCACCTACGAGCTGGCGACCGGTCAAATGAGACGGGTTTTTTCTGAAGGCGAAAGTTTATATGTCGAACGTAACGGAAAACGCGAACAACTTCTCCCTGAAGGATCCGAAATCTTCTTCCGCAAAGGCGTCGAAGGCCGCATCCTATTTCGCTACGCGGATAATGGAAAAGTGGACGCGCTCATCGACCGGCGAAACAACGAAGACGTCGTCTGGCGCAGGGTGAATTAAGTCCGAGGGCATGACAGAAAAGGCTCCGCACTGCGCGCTAGTTTTCCTCGGGCGAATCGCGGGTAACGTCTTACTTGGAAATCACCAGTTATGCCAATGATTGAAACTTCAGGCCTGACCAAGGTTTATCGCACCTACCGGAAGGAGCGTGGACTCTGGGGATCAATCAAAGGCCTGGTCAAACGCCATTACGATGAAACGCGCGCGGCCGACCACGTTTCGTTTAACATTGAAGAAGGGGAGTTCGTTGGTTTTCTCGGCCCGAACGGCGCGGGCAAGACCACAGTGCTCAAGATGCTTTCAGGGCTGTTGAATCCAACTTCCGGCGATGCGCGCGTGCTCGGCTTCGTTCCATGGGAACGACGCAACGAGATGAAAAGGCAATTCAGCCTGCTCATGGGGCAAAAGAATGCGCTCTGGTGGGATTTGCCCGCGCAAGAATCCCTCGAACTCAATCGCGCCATCTATGGGATCGACCGTGTACGGTTCAAAAAGGTGGTGGACGGATTATCGGAGCTCTTGGAAGTACAGGACAAAATGAACGTGATGGTCCGTGAGCTCTCGTTAGGCGAACGCATGAAAATGGAGCTGATTTCCGCACTCATTCACGAGCCGCGCGTGCTTTTTCTCGACGAACCAACAATCGGCCTGGATGTGGTCAGTCAAAAAAGGGTCCGGGAATTTCTGCGTATTTACAATGAGGAACATCGTATCGTCACGTTGCTGACCAGTCATTACATGCAGGATATCGAGGAGTTGTGTCATCGGGTCCTTGTGATCGATCATGGTAAAATCTTTTTCGACGGGCCGTTGGATGAAATCGTCGATCGGTTTTCGGGATACAAAATCCTGAGTCTCACTTTCGAAAAAGAGGCGACGCGCGATCTTTCTGCCTTCGGTGAAGTGACGGAACAAACGCCGGTGTCAGTCCAGTTGAAAGTTCCGCGCGCGAAAGTCACCGAAACCTGTCGTGAACTGCTCGAAGCCTGCGACGTGAGCGACATTAACGTTCAGGAAGTGCCCGTGGAAGAGGTGATCCGCCAGCTTTTTGGCGAACGACGCGAAAATCATCGCGCCGCTGACCTCGCAGCCACAGAAGCCGCCCGAGCTACCTAGGCTTGTTCGAAGTCAAACTGAAATCGGCGTCGCAATCGAGTGGCTGGCTATGACATCACTTGCAGACCAAGGCAAGTAGCGCAAAGCCAACGGCTTTCATTATGAGATCGTGGGATCGCGTGATCGGGTGCGCGCTGCTTCCTTTGGCGCTTCTCTCGTGTCACGTCAGCCGGGAGCCGAAATCAGCTGAGAAATCGAAACAGGAGTTGCTGGCCTTGGAAAATCGATGGCTACAGGTAGAGGACGATCCTGTGGCTCTCGAAAGTATCCTCGCTCCTGATTTCCTGCACGTAGTGCCTGGGGCAATTATCACAAAGGACCAACACCTTCGGTTTCTACGCGAGCATCCTGCAGGTGGGAAACGTCCAGAGAAGCGTTTCGAAGATCTGCATGTAAGGGTTTACGGTGACGCAGGAATTGTGAATGGCGTCGTGATCGAAACGACTGACCACGGCGAACGCAAGACTCTGTTCACAGATGTTTTCGTCAATCGCGATGGCAAATGGCAGGCCGTTACCGCACAGGAGCTGCCTGTGGTCGCCCCATAAGTTATGCAAGGATTTGCTCGCCCTTCCCTGAGAGCGGTTCAACCGCCAACCCCTAACGCTTAGGGCTTAACGGCACACTAATTTCAGACAAGCCAGGCAGGATGCTTTTTTCCATCGCGTCGGCAAACGTAGGGTATTGGAGAGTCCAGCCGAGACTTCGCAGTTTCGCATTGCTCACACGCTTGTTGGTGTCGCCGCGTTTACGTTGCTCCGTTAATTCTCTAATGGGCGGCAATGGCCGATTCAGTCTCTGTGCCAACCAGCGGTAGCAGTCACTTTGCAGCATCGGTTGATCGTCAACCACATTGTAAATTTGACGTTCCTGCCATTCCCCACTGACCAGGAGGAAAAGTGTGGACGCGATATCGTCGCGGTGCACTTGATTAACGAAACGATCGTTTTCCGGATCGATGATCGCCGTGCCAGCTAGAAATTTGCTCAGTAACGCCGACCTGCCCGGACCATAGATTCCGCTGAGACGCGCGACTGTACCACCTCGGCCAAGCACTATCTTTTCCGTTTCAAGCAGGATTCGACATGTCTCGCGAGCAGGTTTAGTCTCGCTTTCTTCGGTCACCCATGAACCATCGCGTTGCGCATAAACGCTGGTGCTACTCGTAAAGAGCATCCGTGTTCCAGCGAATCGATCGAGCAAATTGCGCGCGCCATTCAGATAGATTTGCCGGTACGACTCGAATCCGCCGCCTCGCGAACTCGCGCAATGAATGACGGCATCGAATGTTCCGGGGCGTTCTGCGACCTGATCGCGGTTTGAAATATCGATTTGGCAAATAGGATACGGTTTTGCGGATAGCGCCGACGCTGATTTCTCAGAAGCGATCCAGCCTTCCGCGTCCCAGCCTGCGGCATGGAATAAATCCGCGGTCGCTTGACCAACGTAACCGCAGCCGGCGATCAAGATTCGCGGCATGTTGCCGTAGTCCCGACAAAATCGGGACGTCGCGGCGCTCCTTGCGCGTTGCATCCAGCACGGCGGCGCCCGACTTCGCTGCGCGTCGACGTGGCAGGCGGCGCCGGGGCTACAACCGTTTGCATAATCGCCAGCGCTTTACGCCGCGGCTGCGATTTCAATTTCTTCAAACATGTTTTTCTGGAGGGCGCGCACTTGTTTGAGACGAATGAGCTCCAGGAGCGCGAGAAATGTTACCACGACTTCCACGCGCGATACGGCAGCCCCAAACAAATCGGAAAAACGTAGCCGCGCATTATTTGCGACCCGTTGCAAAATAATATCAATCTTCTCCGAAACACTAAAACGTTCGGCGAAAATTTCCTGCACATCCTGTCGTGCTTCGATCCGTTTGATCACCGTTTGGAATGCATTGAT
>WNFX01001168.1_pt1 | contig 37238 bp, 28 predicted proteins | sample 5400111 | NCBI WGS metagenome assembly WNFX01 (sample SAMN13153363, study PRJNA577476) | soil metagenome | isolation source: 40 cm soil or saprolite under grassland replicate 1 | place: USA:California | collected 2016-06-15
CTTTGTCCACTCCCAGGGAGCGCCGAGCAGGTTGCCGTAGGCGAGGACGAACCGGCCCGGGACCGCTTCGAGCGCATCTACCGCCGCGTCGGCGTATTCGACGGTTTGCAAGCCGTGAGACCAGTCAACTGTTGTGGTGACGCCGGCGTCTACGGCCTCGATCGCCGACAGGAGGTTGCCGGCATAAATATCCTCGGGACGGAAGATCTTGCCCCAGTTCAGGTAGTAGAACTGGAAGTAGTTCGTGAGGGTCCAGTCGGCGCCGAACCCACGGAGCGCCGTCTGCCACATGTGGCGGTGCGTGTCGACCATGCCCGGCATGAGAATACCGCCGCTCGCGTCGATCTCCACCGCGCTATCCGGCGCGGTGAGCTGCCGCCCGACTTCAGCGATGCGGCTGTCAACGACGAGGACGTCGCCGCGCTCAATCGTCCCAAGCGCAGGGTCAATGGTTAATACGGTGGCGTTACGAAATACTACCGGGCGTCCTGAGGGGAAGGAAGTGCTGTGTGCTGCTGCGTTCTGACTCATGTTGCTCACCTCGTTGTGTTGGGGCCGCAGGACGCGCATTGCCTGCCGAATGCCGGTAGCGCCAGAAGTCTCCTACCTCTCACGCATCCTGGTAGCCGAGTTGTGTTACTACGCTCAAAAGGATGACGGTGGTCATGAGAAGTGTCCGTACAACGGACAAGTGTCCACTCAACAATTTTACACAATAGACAAGGCTGTGTCAAGGTTATCGTTGAGATTGAGACAGGGGCCACGACACGAGCAGACGTGCTGAAAACCGGCGTCATTCCTCCTTCACAGATTTGCGAGGAGGAACGATGAACTGGACATCAGGTAGTGTTTCTGCTACCATGAGGGCAGAGAAAACAGTACCGTGTCTACTAGCACAAAGTGCCCAGAAGGAAGGGGGCTGATGTGCATAGGGGGAAATGATGCGTGGCGAAACAGGACCCGACTTCATCGAGGCGCTGGCACGCGGCCTGGATGTCATCCGGGCGTTCGAACCCAACCGGCCAACCATGACGCTCAGCGAGGTGGCTGCGGCAAGCGGGCTTGCTCGCCCCACGGCACGCCGGATGCTGCTTACGCTGGAGGAACTTGGGTATGTCCGGGTGACACAAGGGGGGGTTGCGCTCACCCCACGCGTGCTGGAGCTCGGCATGGCCTATATCGGGTCGACCAGCATCTGGGAAATCGCGCGCCCGCACATGGAGCGGCTGGTGAGTTTTACAGGCGAATCTTCCTCGCTGGCACAGCTCGACGGGTCTGATATCGTGTACGTCGCGCGTGTCGCGGTGCCCAAGATCATCACCCTTGCAGTAACCATAGGCACGCGCTTTCCGGCCCTTCAGACCTCGCTTGGCAAAGTGCTCCTTGCAGAGCTACCGCAAGATGAACTGGAACGAGTGCTCGCAGAGCCGAGCCGCTCCGGCATTACACCGCTCTGGCAGCCGGATGCGGAGGAGCGCGACCGCGTTTTGAATGAAGTGCGAACGAGAGGATGGTCGCTCACCGATGAACACCTGGCGCGCGGCATTCGCTCGATTGCCGCGCCCGTGCGCGATGGCACCCATCAGGTTGTGGCCGCGCTCAACGTCACCGTTCACGCGGCGGAAACCAGCATTGAGATACTGACCGAAAAGTATCTTCCCATGCTGCTGCAGACCGCTGCCGCGATCAGCGCGGACTGGGCGCTGTGGCAATGCAGGCCGCAGATCACGTCTGGGGGGAGGACGGCGAGCGCCGCCCCTTGAAAAGCTCGTATAGACCGTCGTTCCCCTCACTCCTCTTAGTGCGTCCCTTGACATCACTTTCGATGTCATCTATACTTCTTTTACGGACGGCTGTCCGTACAACGGACAAAGACCGACATCCGAGAGCAATCACTGCACCCAGCAGGGCCTGCACACGCTCATAACGACCGTTCGCTACCACTGGAGGCGTACACCTTATGCCAGAGCAGGACAACGAGAAAACCATGCAAGAAGCAGACCGGCGACCCGGGCCGCTCGATGGCCTGCTGGTCGCCGACTTCTCGCGTGTACTCGCCGGCCCTTACTGCACTATGCTGCTGGGTGATCTGGGTGCGACGGTGATCAAGGTCGAAAGCCCCGCAGGGGATGACACGCGAAGCTGGATGCCTCCTGAACGCGACGGGGTAGCGACCTACTATTTGGCGATCAACCGCAACAAGCGCTCGGTCATCCTCGATTTTAACGATCCCGCGGACCTGCAACTGGCCCGCGAACTGGCTGCTCGCGCCGATGTCTTCATCGAAAATTTCAAGCCCGGCAGCCTCAAGCGCTTCGGCCTGGATTATGACGCGGTCCAGCGGCGCAACCCCAGCATCATCTACGCCTCCATCAGCGGTTTCGGAACTGCCCAGGGGGCGTCCCTGCCCGGGTACGACCTCATCGTGCAGGCTATGTCCGGGTTAATGAGCCTGACGGGCGATCCCGATGGCCCGGCTTATCGCTCCGGCATCTCGGTGTTCGACGTGATGGCCGGGCTGCACGCGACCATTGGCATTCTGGCGGCCCTCAACCACCGCAACCACACGGGCGAAGGCCAGCATGTGGAAATAAGCCTGTACGCCTCGGCGCTCTCAGGGATGGTCAACCAGACGTCTGCCTATGTGGCCGGGGGAGTCGTTCCGACCCGCATGGGCAATGCCCATCCCAGCTTGTTTCCCTACGAACCGCTACCGACGGCGGACCTGGATCTTATTATTGCCGCCGGCAACAACGGGCAATTCGGCAAACTCTGCGAGATCCTCGGTCTGCCTGACCTGCCGCGTGACCCCAGGTTTGCCACCACCAAAGATCGCAACCGCAACCGCGAGGCCCTGCGCCCGCTGCTGGTCGAACGGCTGTGCAGGAAAACAGCTTCCGAATGGTTCCGCCTGTTAAGCGCTGCCGGAGTCCCGTGCGGCCCGATCAACAGTGTCGAAGGAGGGATCGCGTTCGCTCGCGAAATCGGCCTCGATCCCGTGGTCGAGGTCGGCGCTGGAGATGATGCAGTGCCTATGATTCGTCATCCAATTTCGTTCTCGCTGACGCCTCCGCGCCACCGGCTGCCGCCTCCGGCGCTTGGTCAGGACAACGAGCAGATTCGTGCCTGGCTCAGCCAGGCGGGACGCACCAGCGCGGAGGAAGACAATACGGATAGACCCTCCTCGGAGCAAGGCTAAGCAATGAGAGGTTCCGTTCAGCCAGGATGACCTGGCAGCCGCCTTGCGTCGAGAGGATTGAGAAGCATCGTAGCCTAGAAGGGGGACATATGGAATATCACACCGGCATCGGGACTTCTGATGCCACGAGTATTCGCCTGCTCGGACACGATCTTGCCGGCGAACTGCTTGGTCACGTCGGCTTCGGCGAGCTGGCCCTCTGGCTCGCCACGCAGCAGCGACCGACGCCACAGCAAGTGCGTGTGTTCGAGGCGGTGCTCGTCTCGCTGGCCGACCACGGCTTTACCCCAACCGCGATCGCTGCCCGCTTGACGCTGTACAGCGCCCCCGATGCACTGCAGGGGGCGATGGCGGCGGGTCTGCTGGGGGGTGGCTCGCGCTTCCTGGGTGTCACGGAGGACACCGGCCGCTTTCTGGCGGGCGTGCTAGCAAGCGTCGTGGGCCAGCTCCCGGAGACCGATGAAGAGTGGGATGCGCTTGCCAGAAGGGCAGTGACCGAGCAACGGGCTGCTGGCCGCTTCGTTCCAGGATTGGGCCACCCGGTGCATAAAACAGTGGATCCTCGCACCGCTGTGATCATCGCCATTGCCGAACAGGAGGGCCTGCGGAGGTCGCATCTGCGCCTGTTTGAGGCCATTGGCCGTGTCCATGCCGAGGTGCTTGGCCGCAGGCTGCCGCTCAACGGCGCCGGGGTGGCTGGCGCCGCGCTTGCCGACCTCGGGCTGCCACCAGAGTTGCTGCGCGGTGTGGCTCTGCTCGCGCGTGCGGCGGGGCTGCTCGGTCACATCGCTGAAGAGCTGCGTCATCCCATCGCACCCGATATCTACGCTGCGATCGACCGGAACGCCGTCTATCGACCGGCGGCCAGCAACGACATTCCAGAACAACGCTAGCCCAATTCATCCAATGCCTGCTAGCGTGCAGGCCATGTTCGAAGGAGGAAAGTATGGCAAATCTTGTCGCCGTCCTCGCCACCACCCACCACCCATTCTTCTACCGTGCCAGCACAGCGCCGCCGGAGAGCAGGCCCGATTTCGCGGACGAGTGGGTGCGCAAGGTGCTGGCCTACCGCGAGACGCTTACTCGGGCCAACCCGGATGTATTGGTCATGGTCGGTTCTGACCACTTCCACCAGCTCTTCTACGATAATATGCCGCAGTTCCTCATCGGCAAAGCGCCCTTCTACGATGCGAACTACTACAACGAGGAGCGCGAATTCGGGCTGCCCCGCATGGTGCTGAAGGGACACGAAGAACTCTCAGCGTATCTTCTTCGTGCCGGGCTCGATGCCGGTTTCGACTTCGCGTTCAGCAACGAACTGCGCGTCGACCACAGCATTACCTGTCCCATCATTACAACGCGCCCGCAGGCAGATCTGCCCATCGTGCCGATCTACACGAACATCTTCGCCCCGCCGCTTCCGCAGCCCTGGCGGTTCGTCGAGTTGGGCCGCACCCTGCGCCGTCTCACCGAGTCCTGGCCCAGCGACCAACGCGTCGCCGTCATCGGGACCGGCCACCTGTCCCTCGAACTTGGTGGCCCGCGCCAGTTCGGCCCTCATGGGCCTGACCCCGAGTTCGATCGCAAAGCCGTCGAGTGGATCGCTTCCGGTGACATTGAAGGCGTGTTACGGGAAGTCACACTTGAGAGCCTCTGGACGCCGGGTAATGCTACGCACGGCTTCCTCGACTTCATGCTGATGATGGGCGTTGCCGGAGAAGTGAAGGCCGATTACGCCGAAACATTCGACCTGTTCCACACGATGGAAGCGTACTTCACCTGGTATCCGAAGGGAGTAGACGCATGAGCAAGTACCTCCTCAACAAGTTCCTCTTCACCATCGACCGCGACCCAGAGCTGGTTGAGCGCTACCGCGAAGACCCCCACGGCACCGTCACCTGGTGGGAAGCCCAGCGGGCCAACGTCATCTTGAACCTGCCAGAAGGCGAACGCAGCACCTGGCAGCAGTTCACCGACGAAGAGCGCGAGGCGCTGGCGACGCATGACTACGTGAAGCTTTTCGAGCTAGGAGCGCACAATTTCCTGACGCTCACGCTCTTTATCGCTTTGTTCGAGCGTGACTACGCGGAGCCGCTTGGGTTCCAGTTCGAGTATGCGCGGAAACTCCAGCACTGGTCGCTGCCCTACCCAGACATCACCACGTGACGAGGGCCGGTGAGCGGGCGAGTCAACCTGAGGGCTGTATTGCAAAACTACGACAAGGAGGAAATAGTGTGACTGATAGACTTTTGACGACGGTTGTAGGAAGCTATCCTCAACCCGAGTGGCTGGTTGATCGCAAGAACTTGCAGAACCGATTACCGCCGCGCGTCCGGGCACATGAAATCTGGCGCATCCCAGAGCCTCTGCTGCAACAGGCCCAGGACGATGCAACTCTGCTCGCCATTCGTGACATGGAGCGTGCAGGCATCGACATCATTTCTGACGGGGAGATGCGCAGGGAGAGTTACTCCAACCGCTTCGCCACTGCCTTAGATGGGATGGACCTCGATAATCCGGGGGTGGCCCTGGATCGCACCGGTCATCCCAACCCTGTCCCGCGAGTCGTCGGCCCGATCCGTCGCTTACACCCGGTTGAAGTACGCGACGTGGAGTTTCTGCGACGCAACACCGACCGTCGGATCAAGATCACCGTGCCAGGCCCTTTTACTATCACCCAGCAGGCGCAGAATGACTATTACCGCGATGAGAAAGCTCTGGCATTGGATATCGCTGCAGCGGTCAACGAGGAGATCAAAAGCTTGCAGGCAGCAGGAGCTGACGTGGTACAGATTGATGAACCGTATCTGCAAGCGAGACCGGAGAAGGCCAGGGCATATGGGGTAGAGGTCATCAACCGGGCACTGGAAGGGATTGAAGGGACAACGGCGTTGCATATGTGCTTTGGGTATGCTGCTATCGTTCATGACCGACCTCCCCAGTACGCATTCCTCACGGAGCTGCGTGATTGTGTCGTCAGGCAGATTTCGATTGAAGCGGCTCAACCACACCTCGACCTATCGGTCCTTCGTCAATTCGTACAGAAAACCATCATTGTGGGCGTCTTGAATCTGGGCGATATGGAGGTGGAGACGCCGGAGATAGTGGCCGGGAGAATACGTGTAGCCTTGCAGTATGTAGAGCAGGAACGCCTGATCCTGGCCCCGGATTGCGGCATGAAATACCTGCCACGGGAAGTAGCCTTTGGCAAGCTATGTGCGTTGGTCCAAGGAGCCAGGATTGTTCGACAGGAATTGTAGGATGTGTCAGAACTGAGACCACAGAAGTTAACAAGATGGTGATGACAGCCTCGCTCCCCTTTCTTCTCTGTGTTAGGCCATCACACCCATGGCCTGGAAGCGCATCCAAGCGTTGACTGAACCCAGCGCGTTGTTCTGCCAAGGAAACGTGTTGCTTCATCGTGGTCCGGACCCGAAAGAACTGGCGCACCTCATCGAAAGCTCTGCAGAAGCGTGACGCCGAGTCTACCAGGTTACCATCCCGATCGATGGCTCGATACAGATAACACCATTTCCCTTTGACGTTGACGTACGTTTCATCCACGTACCAGGACCGTCCTGCTTGCCCTCGTCGCCTAGTACGCAGGTGTTCTGCGATAAGCGGGGCAAAACGGGCTTCCCACTCTCGGACTGCCTCATGCGTGAACTCAAAGCCGCGTTCCACAAACATCTCAGCCAAGTCACGCAGACTCAATTTGTACCGAAGCCGCCATAACACGACGAGGAGAACAATATCGGTGGGATATTCGAGAGAGTTGAACGCCGTTCCTGTCCGCTCGTTAAACGTTCGCTTGCATCCTGAGCAACGGAATGTCCGATAGCAAAGCCTCGTTCTCTTGGTCTGTTCTTTGGTGGCCATTGAAGCACAGTGCGGGCAGTTCATGAGTCACTCCTCATCAGTTGGTTGTTTCCCATCAGCATACCCCATCAGCGATCTCCATGCCAAGTCCTCTTCTGAGTTCTGACGCTTCCAATTTGTACCGCTACACTCCCCCTTGTAGCGAACACCTCTGCGTGATACAGTAAGACGAAAAGAAGATACTGTCAGGTAAGTACATAGCAAGGAGCATTTTTGTGTCCGACAACGATAGATTACCGAATGATGCCAGGGGCAACGAACGAAGGTTGGGGGCAGGGGCATGGACTCTCTGACGAAGAGGGGGAGATGATTCAACAGATGATTCGCGAGGAACAACATTCAGCGCGAGCCCCGTATATTCCCGCCCAGGACCTGTCCTCGGAGGCAACGACGCGGATGTCCGCGGAGACGGCCCAGGTCATGGTAGACAGCAGGTTACCCCAAATTTTGCATATGTTCAATCGCGATTACCTGTACGGTCAAGGGCGTTTCGATGAATACCAGGGTGGCCTGATCTTGAAATGGGGGGATGGCTACTCCCGTCTGCACATCTGGGCCTCCGTCGAAGACGGGAACCTGGTCTTTGAAACGAGCCACTTCAAAAAATGCGACAAACCCTATTGTAACGGGACGCATCATATTTTGAATCGCGAACTGTATACGAACCTGGACGTGGTCAACCAGGAGCTGGCAGACCTGTTCCGCAGACCAGTGCAGGAGCGTTCAGAAGATTAGCGAGGATTCTACAGCGTGACAATACAGATTCTTGCCCTGGAAAAAGATCTCTTCTTCTCGGTAAAAATGCGCGATACGCTGCGACACCACGGGATGGAGGTGACCATAGTACGCTCTCTTGCCGCATTTGAGCAACGCCTGGGGATAACAGGGGATGAAAAGCCGATGCTGGCAATTGTCAATACCGCTATCAGTGGGGTTGACTGGGAAGGAGCGATACACCGGGCGCGCGAACATGGACTACCAGTGCTGGCATTTGGTTCTCACATGGATCTCGAGGCGAGGCAAAAGGCGCTGCAGGCCGGGGCACAGCGCGTTGTGGCGAACTCAAAGTTCGCCAGCGATATGCCGGGGCTTGTGAATAGAATGCTCAGTGGGCCGATTGTCTTGCATACGAGTGATGAAGAGAGAGTTGTTGAAGAATGACAGAGCACTGGTTATGCCCTGATGCTATGGACGAAGCGATAGATGGGTATGAGAAGAAGGCCCTGCCCCAGGGTGGGCTTTTGATAAGGAAAATTGAGGCGTCGGTAGGACCAGTGTTGGCGAAAAAATTCTTGACGAGTGCGTGGTGAAGGCCGTGTTTGAGGTTGAAAATTGCGATAGCGAGGACGATAAGCAATTCGTCTGCTGCTCATGCATACTCCTTTTAATAGCTAAACTCCATAGCGACAGAAGGTCAGAAAGAACAACAAAAGAGGTCTTCTCCTCTGCATATATTACGTAAGGAGAGACCTCTTTTTTCTCACGAATTGGGTGAGTTGAGATATGCACATACCGGTCAGATGTGAAGATTAGTGGCCGCAGGCGCAACCCCTGGCTTCACCACCGCCTTCAGCAGTTTTGAATGAATGACCACAGCCGCAACTCGAAACAGCGTTGGGGTTATTGACGGTAAATCCTGCACCCATCAAGCTATCAACGTAGTCAACTTCACTGCCATTTATGTAACCCAGGCTCATCTCATCCACAAGAACACTGTAGTCGTCCTGTGAGATGATGGTGTCGCCGTCCTGCGCCTCGTCGAGGGTCATGCCGTACTGGAGACCGGAGCACCCGCCGCCAGCGACGAAGATGCGAAGGCCGAGGCCAGGATCGTTCTCCTGCTTCAACAGTTCGCGAACTTTTTCTGATGCCGAAGGCGTGATGGAAAGGATGCTGGTCTCTACCGACGATTGCTGGCTCTGCTCGATCATGTAATTTGCCTCTCTATTAAGTAAGTAATATAGAAACCTCTTCGGACGATTTCATATTTCCGTTTGAGTGTATTATAGACTATACAAAGTGAAGCGTCAAGGCGGGTTTACTAAAATCTCCTTGATACGTATCTGTTAGTATAGATAGCATTACGAAAGGGCTGCTACATACACAGCCCCGGATACGGCACAACTTGCCACAAAAAGAGGGAGTATGTAGACATGTCTTTCGCTGCATTTGAAATAGTCATTATCATCCTCCTGATCATAGCCAACGGTGTGTTTGCCATGTCTGAGACAGCATTTGTTTCGGCACGCAAAGTTCGACTGCAACAACGGGCAAATGAAGGAGACAAGAAAGCTGCCGCAGCTTTAGAATTAGCCAACTCGCCAAATCGGCTCCTTTCTACTGTTCAACTTGGTATCACACTCATCGGCATTCTGGCAGGTGCATTTGGTGGAGCAACTGTAGCTGAGGCAGTAGCAGTATATATACGTGATATTCCCTGGCTCGCTCCCTATAGTGGCGCTATCGCGCTGACAATCGTCGTAGTAGTTATCACCTATCTTTCACTGGTTATTGGCGAACTGGTTCCTAAACGTATCGCGTTAAACAATCCTGAACGCATTGCCGTCATCATGGTGACTCCTATGCGTGTGCTCTCCACTATTGCTTCTCCGTTTATCAATTTGCTGAGTATTTCAACAGAGGTGATACTGCGACTGATAGGCTTGCGGCCATCCGGCGAACCGCCGATTACTGAAGAAGAGATCAATGTCTTAATTGAGGAAGGGACGCAGATCGGAACGTTTGAGGCTGCCGAACAGGACATGGTCGAAAGGATATTTCGCCTGGGTGACAGGCGCGTCAGCGCCTTAATGACTCACAGGCCTGATATTGTTTGGCTTGACATAGAAGATCCACCGCCAGAAATACGTCAAACGATACGTGAGAGTAACTATTCTCGCTTCCCCGTTTGCCAGGAAAGCCTCGACAATGTACTTGGGATGGTGCACGTGAAAGATTTGTTGCTGCAATGTATGGCGGGTCAGCCTCTTGACTTAAAGTCGGCCATGCACGAACCATTATATGTGATTGAGAGCACAAGCACATTAAAGGTACTGGAGTTGTTCAAGAAAACAGGGAAACAAGCAGCGTTAGTAATTCAGGAGTATGGGGATATTACGGGACTGATAACGCTGAATGACATACTAGAAGCGATTGTGGGAGATATCTCTTCACGGGACGACCTGGAAAATCCACAGGCGATCCAGCGCGAGGACGGGTCATGGTTATTTGACGGCATGTTGCCCATCGATGAATTTAAAGAAATCCTGCACATTCGGGAGCTGCCCGAAGAGTCAAGAGGAGAGTACGAGACGCTAGCAGGTTTTGTATTAGTAGAGCTTGGGCGTGTCCCGGCTGTCGCCGATCATTTTGAGTGGGACAGGTTCCGCTTTGAAGTTGTGGATATGGATGGAAGGCGCATCGATAAGGTACTTGTACAACCGATAAAAGAGCATGAATCCAAACAGGCGAGCTAACATCTTTTAGCCTTTGAAACGCTGCTGGACGCGAACGATGTTCGCGAGGAGGCTGGGAGCGTCGGGGCTGGCGCCGAAGAGATTGCTCCAACTGCGCTGATGATGGGGGCAGAAAATGATGAGCCACACCAGTCGGCCCATCCTGATGTGTTCTGCTCACCGCCTGGAAATGCCCGCGAGATGAAGATGCCTCGCACGGCGTCTGGCCATCCATTGTCATCGAGAGTCCCAAAGGCGTCTCCGCCAAAGGTAGCCACACCGGAGTTATAGTGAGGCATGCTGGCCGCGTTGGCAAAGGCCGAGGGCGTGAACTGACTATTGACCGAAGTGACGCTGAGCGTTGTCTCGTATCGCGCCGGGGCACGAGGTGGACGAGGAAGCAGTCTCTTCTCATTGGCAGGCAATGAGTCGTTGCCTGCCGCTGCTACGATGAGCGCTCCGTGGGCAAACAGGCTCTCGAATAGCAGGCGCAGCCCATCCTCGATATGCGTGAGGACACGCATGGCGCCCATTAATTGCGTACTAGGCCATTGACGGTGGTCGAACCATATGTAGGGCAAACGGCGAATGTCGGGCATAATGGTGAGACTGAGGTTGATGACAAGGTGACGAATTGAGCCGGAGACGAGTTCTTGCTCCAGGTCCGTCAGGGCGGCAAAGAGCGGGTACAGATCACCGCCACCGAAGTCGTTGAGAATACGGATTAAACGAATACGAGCGCCGGGGGCGAGGTCGCGGACGAGGCCGGCCACAAAGAGGCCGTGATCAGGCATGGAATAATACCAGGAGTTATGCTGAAAATCTCGTCCTGTACGTACATCGGTGGTGACGGGATAGCGATCATGTTCAATCTCGAAAGAGCCATTCGCGCTTTGTAAATTGCGTGCGAGGAGTTGCAGCAGCCAGTTGCGGCGAAACTCGGGACGGTGCATGGCACGATCTAAGCGATCAGGACGGGGGGCGGTATCCAGTATGGCAACCAGGACCTCCTGTGCGCCATTGGGATCAAGTGGTATTCCCTGGTCAAGGATTGAGGTGCGCCAGCCCATAAGGGAATTACCGGCAGTGGCAAAGTCGAGTTTGGGTGATGGTCTGGGGGGTAAAGCCGGTCCGCCATCGCCATAGAGAACGGGAGCGGCAGTGACGAGCCAGTTGGGCATGGCAGAGAGAACGTGCAGCCCTGCCTGCGCCAGCTTCTCAAGCTGTCCCTGTAGGTATGATAAGGCCATGGGTGCGGGATCTTCGACGGCCGGGTCTGCATGACGAGCGTGAAAGAAGATAGCAACGAGCGGTTGTTGCCGATGCAATCCAAAGATAAAGGCACTACGGCGTACAGGAGGCATGGCATACGATTCATCCAGCCAGCGGCCATAGGTGCCATAGAGTTCCAGGGTGAGGTCACGGGGCTGAAGAATGACATTTAGTTGTTTACGCACCTGTTCGACAAGCGTGTCCAGCTCATCGTCTGGTGGGCGTTTAGGGAGTCGTACGATCACCACCATTTCACCTGGTATCCAATTAAAGATTGTTTTGGGTTCGCCCATTACATCAATGGCGTTACGAGACATCCCCGTTCCCCCCTGTGAGATGATGGTGTTTCGAAAACATATGCGGTTTTGCCTGTTTTTCTGCACGCAGAACGGGCTGCTGCCAAAGGTTTCTGTATATGGAATTATAGCTGATGGAGCGATTAGAAACAATGTGCAAATATTCAGAATTTTTTTATCAGCCTGGGAGTCCGCGGCGCAGTCGCGGACTCCCAGGCTGATAAAAAAAGAAAGAGTTACGATCTATGCGGGTGTTGTTTCCACAGGGACAGCAACTGGAGGGCGTCGGTTACCAGTTGTTCGAGGGGGTCGAGGGCGACGTATTCTTCAACGGAATGTTCGTTGACGACGCCTGTAGAGACGGTGAAGGCTTTGATGGCGGGGCGCAGGCCACTGGTATCGCTGCCGATGAAGGTTGGTTTCATTGACAAGGTCGCGCCGCGCCGGGCAAGCACGCTGCGATAGGCCTGCAGGAGCGGTTCGTCAGGGCTGATTTCGTAGCCGCTGGAGTGAGTCTTGAAGCTGATTTTTGCTGATCCACCGAAGCGATGGGCGGTTTGCTCGAAAGATTCTTGTATGGCCTGCTTGTATTGTTGGCTTGCCTCAGGCGGCTCGAAGCTGCGCATTTCGCCTTCGATGGAGAGGGTAGCGGGTATGGCGTTGCGCGCGCTGCCGCCACTGATCCGGCCTATATTGATGCGGGTCTGATCGTGGGCAAGCGAACCGTGTGGGTAGTTGGTCGCGCGAAAGATGTCGATAGCGTGGACGGTCTGCGCCAGGTCCTTGCCGGGATGGCCGGTGCGGCCGGTGATCTCCACGTTGAACGCTTCGTAGGCTGCTCCCCTGGAGACGACCACGCCTGGTTCAAAGGCATTATCGAAGACAATACCATCGGCGACGTGCCACGGCGCACTGTCAAAGCCGGACGCGCCGCAGAGGCCAGCCTCCTCCTGGACCGTGAAGAGAAGGATCAGGGGTGGGTGTGGCAGTTGTTGTTCAAGCGTGCGCCTCACTACCTCCAGGATGATCACTATACCGGCGGCATCATCGGCGCCGAGATTGGTGGTGCCATCGCTGTAGAGAATGCCGTCGCGCAGGATGGGCTGGTGGCTAAGGCCGGGTGGCACGCGATCCATATGAGCATTGAGCAGGAGGGGCGTGCCCTCTCCGGGGAGCGCCGCGACGAGGTTACCTGAACCGTCGACCTGTGAACTCAGGCCAAGCGAGGAGAGGTATTGTGCCAGGTAGGCACGAATGTTTTCTTCGTGGCCCGAGGTACTGGGAAGGTGGATTAATTCAACAAGCGTTGTGTAGAGGTGGTCTGAATACATGGAGCTCATCTCCCTGGGAATATAAACGGCTTTTCTTAGCTCGACTTTATCCATTGACTGGACAGACAAAACAGGAAAGGCAGAGTACTCTTCTCTCGAACATACTAACGAGAAAGGGCGAGATATGGTCAATTATTAGTATCTAAATCTTCTTGTTTCACTATGCCTTTCTTGCAAGTTGCAGTAGCGGCAGAACTTTCGCACTTTATGCCGGGGTCAGTAAAAAGGACTAAACTATGATTTTAGTCGGAATTTAGGATTGACGTGCATAAATAAGAAAGATATACTCTACATTGAGAAATCTGTTGGCCGCAAAATCTTTATTGGTCGAACCATGAACTGCGTTTCTTTGTAGAGAATATTCTCAAACCCGAGGACCCGTCGCATAATATCCTCTCTATTTGGGGACAAGGCGATGTTGGCAAATCCACCTTGCTCACTCGCCTTATCGAGGAAGGCCGTGCTCTGGCCTTCAAGGATTACTGTCTGACAGTCATTGTAGATGAGCAGCAAACCACTCCCATCAGTATCATGGAGCCATGCCGACAGGAACGACAGCGATGCGAAGCCCCACATATCAACTCCGCTTATATGACGATCATTCAAATCAGCACAAACTGAGGAGAAATCCATATGAGAAAAGGTTATATACTGAGCGTTTTGATTGCGATGAAGCGGGTTTGATATCACTCGAAAGGGTGAGCAGCGATGGTGATTCGCGTGCTGATTGTGGACGACCACTGCATCGTGCGTGAGGGCTTGCGCATGTTGCTTGCCTGCGACCCGAACCTGGAGGTGGTGGGGGAGGCCGCAGATGGAGCCGAGGCAATTCAACGGGCCAGACAGCTGCGGCCCAATGTCGTGGTCATGGACTTGCTCATGCCGGTCCTGGATGGGATTTCTGCGACCCGGGCGATCCGCAACGAGCTGCCGGAGACCCAAGTGCTCGTCCTCACTATCGTCCTGGAGAGGGTCTCAGTGGTCGAGGCGATTCGAGCGGGGGCCACTGGTTACCTACTTAAGGATATCCAGGCGGCGGAACTCCACACTGCCATCAAAGCGGCGGCTGCCGGGCAGGTGTACCTCTCCCCCCAGACCTCCGTGTATCTCCTGGATGCCGTCCGCATGCCAGAGCGTCCCGAACCCCTGACCCCCCGTGAAATGGATGTGCTCCGCTTGCTCGCACAGGGGAACTCCAATAAAGAGATCGCCCGCACCCTGCATCTCCTCGAGGAGACTGTCAAATTCCATGTGCGTCATATTCTGGCCAAGCTCGGCGTCCAGAGCCGAACCCAGGCTGTACTCGCGGCGATCCGATTGGGGATAGTTTCCCCCCAGTCGTAAGCGAAGTCGGAGGTACCAGGCCGATAAGAGACCCCTTACTTCCCTCTTTCGAGGGTGATCTCCTATCCCTCCAAAGGGGGAACAAGAACACGCCCAATGAGGGTAGCCTCTTCCTATCTTGATCTTTATACTAGAGAGAGTTACGTAAGGTGCCACGAAGTGTCACAAGGCGGGAAATTCAGGCGGAATCAGACCCCTAGATGAGTATTTTCAATCACTTAGCGTCCACTGAAAGTGCACATGAAGGAGGTAGGGCATGAAGGTTATTACCCAGCCTACTCAGAAGTCAATTCTCTTTAGTTCCTTACTTAGAGCCCATCTAGAGAAGATGTGGACATTGACTGCGCCGGGAGGTTTCAAGCTATGATACGTTGGATCGTTGGATGGAGCCTGAAGTTCCCACTCTTAATGCTTGCTCTCGCCGTGGCGATGATCCTCGTTGGCATCACTCAACTTCGCAACATGCCGGTGGACGCCTTACCCGAGTTCGCGCCACCGTATGTGGAGGTTCAGACCGAAGCTCTCGGGCTTTCGGCCTCCGAAGTGGAAGAGTTGATCAGCTTCAACCTGGAGGAGTTGCTTAACGGTACGCCGTTTCTTCAATCAATGCGCTCCACGTCGGTCCCCGGGCTCTCGTCGATCGTCCTCTACTTCCAGCCTGGGACCGACATTTTACGCGCACGGCAGTTAGTGAGCGAGCGCCTCAGCCTGGCGTATGCATTGCCAAACGTGGCACAACCGCCTGTAATCCTCCAACCCATGTCGGCGACGAGCCGGGTCATGATGGTCGGACTTTCCTCGAAGCAGGTCTCCCCCATCCAGATGTCAGTGCTCGCACGTTGGAACATCCGACCAGCGTTGTTGTCCGTACCCGGCGTAGCGAATGTGTCTATATGGGGCATGCGGGACCGGCAGTTGCAGGTACTAGTCGATCCTCAACGGTTGCAGGCTCGGCATGTCACGCTCGATCAAATCGTCTCAACCACCGGGAATGCATTGTGGGTATCGCCACTGACCTTCTTGAACGCATCGACGCCCGGTAGTGGAGGGTGGATCGATGGCCCGCAACAGAGGCTCGAGGTCCGGCACGTCTTGCCCATTTCATCACCAAACGACCTCGCCCAGGTGAATGTCGAGGGCACGACGCTACGCCTGGGTGACGTGTCTAAGGTGGTGGAAGATCATCAGCCGCTCATCGGAGACGACATCCTCGACAACGGCTCCGGCCTCATGCTCGTCGTCGAGAAGTTCCCTGGGGCCAACACACTGGATGTGACCCGGGGGATTGAAGCAAAGCTTGCGGAGTTGCAGTCCGGTCTTTCCGGTATACAGATCGACACCGGCATCTTCCGGCCAGCGAGCTTTGTCGAGATGGCAATCGGCAACTTCACCAACGCGCTGCTCATCGGCTTTCTGCTCGTGGTGCTAGTCCTCTTCACCTTTCTCTTCGAGTGGCGTACCGCGCTGGTCAGCCTTGTGACGATCCCGTTGTCGTTGACGGCGGCGGGGCTCGTGCTCTACCTACGCGGGGCCACGATCAACACGATGGTCCTGGCTGGGCTCGTGATCGCTGTCGGCGTGATCGTCGACGATGCGGTCATTGGCGTGGAGAACATCCTGCGGCGTCTGCGCCAGCATCGCAGGGAGGGAAGCGAGAGGTCGACTACCAGCATCATCCTTGAGGCCTCACTCGAGACGCGCGGCCCTATGATCTACGCGACGCTGATCATCCTGCTGGCTTTGTTGCCGGTCTTCCTCCTGCAGGGCGTGACCGGCGCATTCTTCCAGCCCCTCGCCCTCTCCTATGTACTGGCGTTGCTCGCGTCCATGGTAATGGCGCTGACTATCTCGCCAGCGCTGTGTCTGATCCTGCTGTCCAGAGGATCACTCGGACGCCGCGAATCCCCCCTGTTACGCTGGCTACAGCGTGGTTACAGCGCGCTCCTCGGGTGGATCATCCGCCCAGTGCGCCCGGCGTTCCTCGCCACTGGTGTCTTCGCCGCTAGTCTCACGGCGTTGGTCGGCCTCGCGCTGCTGCCATCTCTCGGGCTGCCACTGCTCCCTTCGTTCAAGGAGCCGGATATCATGGTCCAGTGGCAGGGACCGCCCGGCACGTCCTATCCAGAAATAACCCGGATTACAACTCTGGCCAGTCGCGAGCTGCGGACCATTCCGGGGGTCAGCAATGTCGCAGCCCTTATAGGACGCTCCGTGCTGGGGGATCAGATAGTCGATGTCAATTCCGCCGAGCTTGCGGTCAGCGTTGACCCTGCCGCCAACTATGACGCAACGGTAGCCGCCATCAAAAAGGTAGTCAACGGCTACCCCGGGCTCTTTCGCGTTGTGCAGACCTACCTTCAGGAGAAGACCAGAGAGGTGCTGACGGGATCAAGCGATGATATCGTTGTCCGCATCTTCGGCCCCGATCTGGGCGTCCTGCATAGCAAGGCCGAGGAGGTGAGGCGAGCCCTCTCGCAGATCGACGGTGCCGCTAATGTGCACACGGAACTCCAGGTTGACGTGCCGCAGATGCAAGTCAAGGTGGACCTCGCCAAGGCCCAGCGCTATGGACTTAAACCGGGCGATGTGCGCCGGCTGGCATCCACATTGGTAGCAGGCATTACAGCTGGTAGCCTCTTTGAGGGACAGAAGGTGTTCGATGTGGTGGTACGGGGCACGCCCGAAACGCGCCAGAGCCTGTCCAGTGTCCGCGATCTGCTCCTCGACACGCCCAACGGCGGCCACGTGCGCCTGGGGGATGTAGCCGACGTGAGCATCCTGCCGACCCAGAACATGATCCATCATGAAACTGTCTCGCGTCGCATCGACGTTGGCCTTAACGTGCGTGGGCGCGATCCCGGCGCCGTGTTGAACGATATTCAACAGCGCCTCCAGGGGATCAAGTTCCCGCTCGAGTACCACTCACAGGTGCTGGGGGAATACCAGGATCAGCAGGCCGCCCTGGAACGCCTGCTCGTCTTCGGGATCGCCGCCGCGCTCGGGGTCTTCCTCCTCTTGCAGGCGGCCTTCGGGACCTGGCGCCTGGCAACTATGATCTTCTTCGCCTTGCCATCGGCCCTGGTGGGGGGAGTGCTGGCGGCGTTCGCGACCAGCGACGCTATCTCGTTCGCTTCGCTCGCCGGATTGCTCGCTGTGTTCGGGATAGCGGCGCGCAACAGCATCATGTTGATCAAGCATTACCAGCATCTCGAACAGCACGAAGGCGATCCATTCGGTCTCGAACTCGTCTTGCGAGGGGCGCGAGAGCGGTTCGCGCCGATCCTGATGACCGCGTTGGCAACGGGGCTGGCTCTCGTACCCCTGGTGATCTTCGGCAACATCCCAGGTCAAGAAGTAGCGCACCCGATGGCCATTGTCATCCTGGGTGGCCTGGTCACCTCGACGGTGCTCAACCTGTTCATCGTCCCCTCCCTGTACTTGCGGTTCGGGTCTATTGATCGCGATCGTGAACCCACGCCAGTGGAGCACGAGTCCCGCAGCTACCAGGAACAACGGGATCGCCTCAAGACTGACCGGCCTGCAACGCCCCGGTGGCCCGCCTTGAACCTGAAACGATTAGGAGGAAGCCTGATGCGGCACAGCAATCGGTGGATGGTTGCGATACTGATCATCGCCTGTCTACAACTTTCGGCGTGTACACAGACACCAGCAAGCACAGAAAATACCGACTCACCTGCCAGGGTCGAGCGTCTCGCGGGGACGGCCCTCAGTCGCGTGATATTGACCGGGGAGGCAGCCAAACGGCTCGGCATCCAGACGGCTCCCGTTAGTGACATGCGGGTTCGCGGGACGCAGCGGAAGGTCGTCCCCTACTCTGCGGTCATATACGATCTGCATGGCGAAACCTGGGTGTATACGAACCCCTCACCCCTCACCTATGTTCGAGGTCGCATCAATGTTGACTACATCGATGGTGACCTGGCGGTTCTGTCGGAGGGCCCACCCTCCGGCACCAAAGTTGTGACGGTCGGATCGCCCGAGTTGTACGGCACCGAGTTCGGGGTCGACGGGACAGGGGCATGACTGCTCAAGGAGGTCTTTAGAAATGATGCGTTGGATCGTCGGATCGAGCATACACTTTCGCTTCCTGGTGGTTGCTATTGGTGCAATGATGATGTTCTTTGGCATCGAGCAACTTCGCGCCATGCCAGTGGATGTCTTTCCCGAGTTCGCGCCGCCACTTGTGGAGGTTCAGACTGAAGCCCCCGGAATGTCCACCTCCGAGGTGGAATCCCTGATCACCACCCAGTTGGAGGCCGCGTTTAACAGCACCCCGCAACTCGACACTATGCGCTCCAAGACGGTTCCCGGGGTCTCGTCGATCATCCTCATCTTCAAACCCGGGACTGACATCATGCTTGCCCGGCAGTTGGTGCAAGAGCGCCTTGCAGTGGCAACACGTACATTGCCATCCTGGGCAGGCATACCCTGGATGCTCCCGCCCCTGTCAGCGACGAGCCGGGTCATGAAGATCGGGCTTTCCTCGAACGCCTATTCCCAGACGGATCTGTCGATGATCGCCTATTGGACGCTCAGGTGGCACTTGATGAAAGTACCTGGCGTGGCGAATGTGGTCATATGGGGTGATCGCTTCAAGCAACTCCAGGTGCAAGTCGATCCGAAAAAGTTGCAAACCTACCATGTCACGGAGGATGAAGTCGAGGCGGTTACCTCAGATGCCCTGGACTACGGGTTATTGAAGTTTACGAACGCCGCGAAGACCCGCGTCGGGGGGTTTATCGACACCCCCAATCAAAGGCTCGGGCTCCAGCACATCTTGCCCGTCATAGGTCCAGAGGATCTAGCCAGGGTGCCCGTCCACGACAAAAAAAAGAGCGATGGCTCACCGCTGACCCTGGGCGACCTGGGCCAGGTAGTGTGGGATCACCAGCCGCTCATCGGGGACGCTGTCATTAACAGCGGCCCCGGCCTCCTGCTCGTCGTTGAGAAATTCCCATGGGCCAACACGTTGGATGTGACTCGGGGGGTCGACGCGACTCTCGCATCGCTGCGGCCCGGCCTTCCCGGTATACAGATCGACTCCACCATTTTCCGGTCAGCGAATTTCATCAATATGGCGGTCGACAATCTCACCAGTGCGCTGCTCATCTCTTGTCTGCTCGTAGTGCTGGTTCTCTTCGCCTTTCTCTTCGAGTGGCGTACCGCCCTGATCAGCCTTGTAGCGATCCCATTGTCGCTGATGGCAGCGGGGCTTGTGCTGTATATACGCGGGGCCACGATCAACACGATGGTCCTGGCCGGGCTGGTGATCGCTGTGGGAGGTGTCGTCGATGACGCTATCATCGACGTGGAGAACATCCTGCGGCGTCTGCGCCAGCATCGCAGGGAGGGAAGCAACTGGTCGACGGCGAACATCATCCTTGAGGCCTCCCTCGAAGTGCGCAGCGCCATCGTCCACGCGGTATTGATCGATGTGGTGGTCCTGTTGCCGGTCTTTACCCTGGGGGGTGTGTCAGGTTCATTCTTCCAGCCCCTCGTCTTCTCCTATGTACTGGCGTTGCTCGCATCCATGCTGGTTGCGCTGACCGTCACTCCGGCGCTGTGCATGCTACTCTTGCGCAATGTGCCGCTCGAACGCCGCGAGTCCCCCCTGCTGCGCTGGCTACAGCGTGGTTACGGCGCGCTCCTCGGGCGAATCATTCGCACACCGTACCCGGCGTTCATCACCGTTTGTCTCATCGTGCTGGTCGGCCTCTCGGTGCTGCCATTTCTCGGGCAGTCGCTGTTCCCTACGTTCAAGGAGAGGGATTTCCTCATACACTGGATAGCCAGACCGGGCACGTCTCATGATGAAACCGTACGGATAACGACCCAGGTCAGCCGTGAGCTGCAGGCCATCCCGGGGGTCCGCAGCTTCGGGTCCCATATAGGGCGTGCCGTGCAAGGGGAGGAAGTAACTGGGATCAATGCCGCCGAAAATTGGATCAGCATCGACCCTTCTGTCGACTACGACAAGACGTTGGCTGCCATCCAGAAGGTGATCAACGGCTATCCAGGGCTCTACCACGATGTGGAGACCTACCTCAACGAGAGAATCAATGAGGTGCTGGTAGGATCCAGCAATGATGTCGTAGTCCGCATCTTCGGCCCCGATCTGAACGTTCTGCGAAGCAAGGCCGAGGAGTTGAAGCGGACCCTCTCGAAGATCGACGGTGCCGTTGATGTGCACACGGAGATCCAGGTTGACGTGCCACACGTGAAAGTTGAGGTGGACCTCACCAAGGCCCAGCGCTATGGACTTAAACCGGGCGATGTACGCCGGGCGGCTGCGACATTTATTGCGAGCACTGAAGTCAGCGACATTCACAGGGACGGGAAGGTGTACGATGTGATGGTGTGGAGCACGCCTGATACGCGCCAGAACCTGACCAATATCCGCGATCTGCTCCTGAGCACGCCCAACGGCGGCCAGGTGCGCCTGGGGAATGTGGCCGACGTGAGCATCCTGCCGACGCCGAACCTGATATCGCGCGAAAACAACTCGCGTCGCATCGACGTGAGCCTCAACGTGAGCGGGCGTGATCTCGGGGCCGTAGCGAACGATGTCCAACAGCGCCTCCAGGGGATCAAGTTCCCGCTCGAGTTCCATGCGGAAGTGCTCGGGGCGTACCAGGAGCGGCAGGCCGCACAGGGGAACTTGCTCGTCTTCGGGATTGCCGCCGCGCTCGGGGTCTTCCTTCTCTTACAGGTGGCCTTCAGGAGCTGGCGCCTGGCGGCTCTGGCCTTCTTCACCCTGCCATCGGCCCTGGTGGGTGGGGTGCTGGCGGCGTTCGCGACCGGCGGTATCATCTCGCTCGGTTCGCTCGTCGGATTCTTCACCGTGTTCGGGATAGCGGCGCGCAACGGCATCATGCTGATCGACCACTGCCAGCATCTCGAGTGGCACGAAGGCGTGCCCTTCGGTCCGGGGCTCGTCCTGCAGGGGGCGCGGGAGCGGCTCGCGCCGATCCTGATGACCGCGTTGGCGGCGGGGCTGGCTCTCGTACCTCTGGTAATCTCTGGCAACATCCCGGGTCAAGAGATCGAGCACCCGATGGCCCTCGTCATTCTGGGTGGCCTGGTCACCTCGACGGTGCTCAACCTGTTTATCGTCCCCTCCCTGTACTTACGGTTCGGGAGGAATAAGGATCTGCTTGCCCACCGTAGCGCTGGGTAGTATACCTATGGCCGGGTGGGGCAACTGCTGCATCCGGCCCAGGAGAGAGATATGAGACCACGATGGCGACGGACAACGATGTAACCAGACTCACAGTTGAGATCACCAACCTCGAGTTCGCCACCCGCTGCTTCAGGGAAGCGGCGGGCGTGATGCGGGCCCAACGGGACGAGGCCAGGCGGGAGGCCTACGCGCTTCGGCATCGGATTCGCATCGCGGCATTGGTGATAGTCGTGACCGTGCTCCTCGTGATCGGGGTGGTGGCATGCGTTGAAGCTGCCGAGACCGCGAGGCCGCAGCATCTGGTCAGGATAGATCGCGCGGCTGCGGAGACGGCCGCATGGCAGGCAGTAGTGCCCGGCACGGCACAGGGCACCGAGTTGACCGATTACAACGGGCACGTCGTCTACGAAGTCGTGGTGGCGGGCAAGGATGGTCGGACTCATGAGGTGACGGTAGACGCAGGTAACGCAAGGATCCTGCAGCTGGAGACCAGTGAGAAAGAGTCCGAAGAAAACGACGGTCAAGACCTCAATTTGGGCTCTCCACTTTTAGCGATGACCTACCAGGTGGAGCGTTTTCCCCTTGGAAGAGGGGAAGGCGCTCACGGGACCAGGACTGGGGCGACGCACAACATAAGGCGTCCCCTCCCACCGCATCCACCACCCCTGCCACGATATATATGAAGCCCCTTCTCAAGAAGCTATAGAATTTGTCAAGCCTATCGGTACATTTCGGGATGGCTCATATCGCTTTTGCCGTGTTTTATGGAGAAAGTCTAGCTTAGATAATAACAAAGAGAACAACTTGCGGAGTTGGAATTGGAGCTGGAACGGTCATTGACAACGAACCCTGCTGCCCATTAGAATGTAACCATCTAAACATTTGACGGCAGCAAAGGATATACTACCGCCAATGACCACACATGCTGACAATACAGACGGTACCGGCACACCAACACCGCCAGCGGTGCTCGTAGAGAGTCTGACGTTTCGCTACCGTTCACTGGATGACGAACCTGAAACGAAACATCACAAGACAGCGCCCGCGGAACCCCCTCTCGAGCAACCCCAGGCAATCGAAGATATCTCTTTTTCTTTGCCCGCGGGCGAACTGATGCTCATTGCCGGTCCCAGTGGATGTGGAAAAAGCACGCTGCTCAAATGCCTCAATGGCCTTATTCCCAATAGCTATCATGGAACGCTCAGCGGGCAGATACAGCTAGGAGGGCGCACGATCAAAGGGTCGACGCTGCGCGATCTCGCGCTACAGGTAGGCACGATGCTGCAAGACCCCGATAAGCAGATCATTGCCAGTACAGTTGAACAAGAGATCGCCTTCGGCATGGAGAATATGAATACTCCGCGAGCAGAGATGCAGGAGCGTATTGCAGGAGTGCTAGAGCAGTTACACCTGGAACATTACAAAGGGAAGGCCACATTTGCCCTTTCAGGTGGACAACGACAGCAGGTAGCGGCCGCGGGTATCCTGGTGATGAATCCTTCGCTTTACCTGTTTGACGAGCCATTTGCCAATCTTGATGCGCGAGCGGTGGATGAATTGGAAGAGCTGATTGCCGGCTTGCGCGCCAGGGGACATACCGTCATCATTGTTGAACATCGCGTCGAGGAGGCCTTACGCCTCAAACCCGACAAGGTGCTGCTGATGAAAGATGGACGGCAGGTATTCTTTGGGAGCACACGCGACTTCCTGGAGATAGCCGACCCGACACAGGTCAAACTGCCGATCGAGTCCACGTTGCGCACCGTCAGCGATCCAGCAAAGGTGCGCGCGCTGCTCGTCAGGCCGATTACGACCGGGGTAAGCAGCGTGAGCGAGCAGGATAAGCCAATCCTGGTGTTCGAAAACGTGCATTATCGCTACAGTTCATACTCGGAGGAGATCCTGCACGGGGTCTCCTGCCAGGTACGACGGGGTGAAACGATCGCGCTGCTGGGCCCTAATGGCTCTGGCAAGACGACGATGGTGAAACAGGCGCTTGGTTTGCTGCGACCGACCAGCGGCTCGGTGAAACTTTATGGCGAAGATACGCGACGCTTAAGCGTCGCACAGTTAGCGGCGCGCATTGGATACGTCTTCCAGAGCCCCAGCGCCATGCTTTTTGCCTCAACGGTGCGTAAAGAAGTGAGCTTTGGGCCTGAGAATCTGCGCTTCCCCGCTGAACGCTTGAAAGCAGCGGTCAGACAATCAGAGGAGGCATTGAATGTGGCAGCGTTTGAGGAACGTTCTCCCTTCTCGCTGAGTTTTGGCCAGCAGAAACGCGTGGCGATCGCCTCGGTTCTCGCTATGCAGGGCAAGATTTTGCTGCTGGACGAACCGACGGCGGGACAAGACTACCGTTCGTATACTTCATTTATGGAGTACCTGCGCAGTCTACCCGAACTGGATGCTTTGCTCTTTATTACCCATGACCTTGACCTGGCGCTGCGTTTCACGCAACGCGTCTTACTTTTGAAAGAAGGCAATGTGGTGGCAGATGGCCCACCTTTAGAGGTACTCGCCGATCCGGCATTATTGGATGCATGCAATCTGCGCCCCACTTCATTGTTACATTATCTACTGTCTGAACGAAATGCCGTCGCATAGTCACCTGTATGTAAAGAAAGGAGGGCCACGGTCTTTTCTATTCATTTTACTTTTCATCAGTTAGTTTTCAGAAAGGACTTTCCAACATGGCAGTAACAGAAGAACGTTCCCCAGCAAAAATATGGGGCATTGGTGTGCGCCAGATCGTCTATATGGCTCTTGGCGCCGCCCTCTACGGTGGTTTGAGCTGGGTCACCAATATTATCCAGTTGCCCAGCGCCGGTAATGTCTCGTTTCGTCCAGCAATCGTCATTCCTTTGTTCTTCGGAGCCGTCTTCGGCCCGTGGGTTGGCCTCTTTACTGGAGGAATCGGTAACCTCCTCGGTGACTACATCTCCGGTTATGGTATCTACTGGAACTGGGATATCGGCAATGGGTTGATCGGTTTTATCGCCGGGCTGGCCATGCTCGTCACTTGGGGACGCTATAACAATTCGCGGAATATTCTCATTGCAGAAGTATTCGCCGCGATTGGCATCGTGGTAGGTATTGGCTTCGCTGCTTACAATGATATCTGGATTTCAAAGTTGTCTTTTGCGACGGCGAGCATTGGCGAACTGCTTCCCGCGGCAGGTTCCGACCTGATTAATGGCCTGATATTGCTGCCCATCTTACTCGTTGCTTACAATGCAGCGATGAGACGTTTCGGGCGCGCTTAGCGCACTGGCTCGATAGGCTTGAGAAGGGAAGGCGAACCCGTAGGGGCGGGGGTGGCGGTGATGTGGGGAGGGGACGCTTGCGTCGCCCCGGCAGGAGGGAGAAGACTCGTGGGACCAGGACGGGGGCGACGCAAGCGTCCCCTCCCCCTTCCGCACCTCTCCCGCCCCTACGGGTTTGACGATACGTTCCCTGGGGTCCCTTCTCACCATAGTAGAGAGTAAAGCTATGCTGATAAGTTTTCCCTACATCAACCGAGATACGCCTATCCACAGGCTCGACCCACGAGCCAAGTTGATATTGCTCTTCTTATTTGGGCTTGCTGCCGCGCAGACCTCGAATTTCTGGTTTATTCTGATAGGATTCATATTTGCGGCCTTTTATTATAGCCTCGCTCAACTTAAATGGAGCGAGACGAAGCGCGTGTGGTATTTTATTATCGCCCTCAATGTCATGCTTGTGGTCTTCAATTATTTTCTCTCCGCCGGTTCAGTTGTTCAGGGCGTAGACCTTACGCATCAACATGTGCTCTTCAGCATTCCTTTTATTGGTTTCAGCGGTAAACCGCCCTTCTTTGTGCCTAAACCGCTGATCTTTAGCGTAGAGAGCATCACTTTTATGATTACGCAGGGGCTGCGCAACTTCGCTATCGCCATGCTGGCCATCCCCATTCCCTTCACCACCCATCCGGGGCTGATGGGCATAGCCTTCAAAGGTATGGGAGTATCAGATAGATTTGCCTATGCGATTGATCTCTCGTTTCGTTTTCTGCCATCGGTAACGCGTGACTTTGGCACAACGCTCGACGCACAGCGCGCCCGCGGTTTTGAAATCGACAAGTTGAGCGGGGGCATCTTTAGCAAGATCGCCAAACTCGCCCCAATGGTTGTCCCGGTTGTGATCGGCTCTGTTGTGGGGGCGGAAGATATCATCAACGCCATGGAGTTGCGCTGCTTTGGCATGGGGAAACGCTCCTGGCTGACTGTACTGCATCCCCGATTAGTAGATCGTGTAGTGATTACCCTCACCTTAGCCGCGTTTTTCGCGATTACGCTGCTCAATATCCTGGGCAATTTCTATACCGCAGGCTTTTTACACGTTTTGCATGTCCAGGGCATTCCGCAGTTTTTGATACCGTAACATACAATACAGCTTATTGACATAGCTCATCAACAAGACGAGGAGCATGCGAATGGCGACGGTCTGTCTCCATGATAAACAGGAAATTGAAGCGATCCTGCGCGTGAATACCTTCCTCCATCTCTATGAAATTGGAGACCTGGATGACTTTTTCTGGCAGTACACCACCTGGTACGCGTTGAAGGAACAGCAGCGCATTACGCAGGTAGCATTACTCTACAGCGGGATAAGACTACCTGTGCTGCTGGGTATCACCGAGGAGCTTGGCGATAAGATGCGGGCGCTACTGAGCTCGATTAACCACTTGCTGCCCAGGCGCTTCTACGCACACCTGAGTGAAGGTCTCGCCAGCGTCTTTGCGCACGACTACCAGATAGAATCGCATGGCATCCACTATAAGATGGCGCTGCTCGATAAAGCACCCCTGGATACTGTTGATGACGCGAGCGTTGTGCCACTCACAGTAGCGGATTTGCCCGCTCTCGAAGCTTTGTACCGCGCGAGCTATCCAGGAAACTCATTTGACCCGCGCATGTTGGAGACTGGCCGCTACTACGGCATTCGCGATGGCAGAACCATCGTCAGCGTGGCAGGAATCCATGTCTATTCTCCGCGATACCGGGTCGCGGTAGTGGGCAACGTGACGACGCATCCCGATTATAGAGGACGAGGGCTGGGGACTGCAGTTTGCGCCAGGCTGTGTAAGGAGTTGCTGCGGGAGGTCGATCATGTCGGGCTGAATGTCAAAGCCGATAATGCCAGCGCCATTGCTAGCTACGTGAGATTAGGGTTCGAGCGCATCGCGGCATACGAGGAGTTTTCTTTAAAGCTAAAGGCATGGTTCAAATGAACTTGACAGTTCCTCCCCACCAGAAAGATCCAGCCCTGTCATCCCTTCGCTGCGCTCTAGGGCAGGCTCTGAGCGCAGCGAAGGATCAGCGCGAGCTTTACAGCTGTCTGCCTCTCGAGACAGATCCTTCGCTGCGCTCAGGATGACATCCTGGGGTTGTGTCATCCTGAGCGCAGCGAAGGATCTCTAGCCGACTTATGGGGAATCACCAGAAAGGAGCAACAGCAGTGACAAAACGCTATGGCAGCCAGAGTATGATCGCACCCCTGCGTACAGTACTAGTGAAACGGCCAGACGAGGCATTCGCGGTGGATGATCATATCGCGTGGCATTATACCGCACATCCGGACCTGAAGGTAGCGCAGCAAGAACACGATGGCCTGGCGGCACTCTTGCGGCAGAGCGGAGCCGAAGTGGTCTATCACGATGAGCCGCAGCCAGGGTGGGCCGATGCTATTTTTACCTTTGACCCGGCGATAGTGACCGATGCCGGGGCGATCATCCTCTCGATGGGGAAGCGACAGAGGCGGGGAGAAGAGGCAGCCATGGCGCGCCGTTTTGCATCAATGGGCGTGCCCATACACTATACCCTGCACGGTGAGGCACGGGCCGAAGGCGGCGATCTGCTCTGGCTCGACCACGACACGCTGGCGGTGGGACTGGGTTTTCGCACCAACGCCGAGGGGCTGAGGCAACTGGGCGAGGCGCTGGCAACAATAGGAGGCTCGGTTCTACCGGTGGAACTGCCCTACTACACGGGACCCGATGCCTGCCTGCACCTGCTCTCGCTGATCAGTATCGTCAACGAACGACTGGCGGTGGTCTATCCTCCTTTGATGGCGGTACCGTTCTGGCAAGAGTTGCAGCGGCGTGACTTCCGGCTGATTACGGTGGCCGACGAAGAGTTCGCAACAATGGCAACGAATGTGCTGGCGCTGGCTCCCGGGAAATGCCTGATGTTAGAGGGGAACCCGCTGACGCAGCGGAGGTTGGAGGAGGCTGGATGCGAGGTGGTGACGTATAAAGGCAATGAGATTTCGCTTAATGCTGAAGGCGGGCCAACATGTTTGACTCGACCGGTGTGGCGGCAAGCGTGAATGAAATAAATTGATCTCAAATGATGTTACTATAAGCAGAAATACTACGGAGGAGAAGCGAGGAGGAGCCCGACTTTGAAAAATTTATATGATGTGATTATAATTGGCTCGGGACCAGCTGGATATACGGCGGCGATTTATGCCGCGCGCGCCAATCTCAGCGTGCTGATGTTTCAGGGGTACCAGGTGGGCGGACAGTTGATGCTCACCAGCGAGGTGGAGAATTACCCTGGTTTTGATGACGGTATTCTTGGTCCTCCGATGATGGAGAAATTTGAAGCCCAGGCGCTCCGCTTTGGCACAGAGATGATCCCTGAAGATGTGACGGCAGTAGATTTCAGCAAACGGCCATTTACGGTGACGAGCGATTCAGGGGATTACCTGGCACGCACAATTATTATAGCTACCGGGGCCAGCGCGAAGTGGCTGGGGCTGCCCAGCGAGCAGCGCTTACAGGGACGCGGCGTGAGCGCCTGCGCGACCTGTGACGGCTTCTTCTTCAAGAATAAGGAAGTAGCGGTCATCGGTGGTGGGGATACCGCTCTAGAAGAGGCGACCTTCCTGACGCGCTACGCCAGCCACGTGACTGTTATTCACCGGCGCGATTCACTGCGAGCAAGTAAGATTATGCAGGAGCGCGCTTTCCATAACCCGAAGATTAGCTTCATCTGGGATACAGCAATAACCGAGGTGTTGGGAGAGGACGCGGTGACGGGCTTGCAACTGCGCAACGTGAAAACGGGCGAAGAGAGTGTCCTGCCTGTTCAGGGAGTATTCCTGGCCATTGGTCACCGGCCGAATACCGAGCTGTTCAAGGGCGCGATCGAGATGGACAGGGTAGGCTATATTGTCCCGGTTAAGCACACGATGACGAATATTCCGGGCGTTTTCGCCGCAGGGGATGTGACTGATCACCGCTATCGCCAGGCAGTGACGGCAGCCGGTGATGGCTCCCGCGCAGCCATCGACCTGGAGCGCTGGCTCGAGAGTCAGGGCGAGGATGTCGGCGTCGAAAACTGGAACTAAACAACCAATAAGATAAAGAAAGCCACCCGGCCGCACGGCCAGGTGGCTTTTTCTTGTTGCGCTCTGGCTTGCTATAGCTGTCCTGTGCCCTTATAATGAGCTCAACCTTCCCACGCAGGCGTGCACGGTTCTTGCGACGATAGTTCGTTCAAGAGGGGGTAGTATCATGGAGATCAGCGATAAATCGGGCGGAGTTGAGGTCAGTTCCGCCAGTGTCGCGACGGAGCGGCACGTATCCATCTTCGAACAGATCAACATCAACGTTTTCTGGATTGCGAACAACTTTCACTGGCAAGCGTTGCTGGCGATCGTTATCCCCAGTATGGTGGTGAAGTTCCTTGATCCGGCGCAGAAGGATATTAACCTCGCGCTGGTCGTTATCTGGGGAACGCTGGTCGCGGTGGCGGTCAATCCACTGGTTGGGGCCATCTCGGACTATGCCACGTTCCGCATGGGACGGCGCCGTCCTTTCTTGATCATTGGGACGATAGCGAACGTTATCGTCCTCGTCCTGTTTGCTTTTGCGCCAGGCTGGTTCTCTTCGATCGCACTTTTACTGACATTTATTGTGCTGTTCCTTCTATTGCAATTTACCAATAACCTGGCAAACTCTCCGTGGAGCGCCATCATCGCGGACAAAGTCCCGGAGCACCAGCGAGGTATGACGGCCGGCTTTAATGGTCTCTTTACGCTGCTGGGCACGATCATTGGATCAATTGTAGCCGGAATCATCGTGAACAAGAATAATGCGCTGCCGATCTACCGCAATGAAATCGTGCAGATATTTCTGATTATTGCGGTGGCGCAGGTCATTTTTGTGGCCTATACGGTGATTACCGTGAAAGAGACGCCACTGGCCGAGCACGTCACCTTCCAGCTTAGCCCCATTCTCAAAAAGTTCTTCTTCAAGCCGTCGCGATATCCCGACCTTTCCTGGGTCTTGCTGGCGCGCCTGCTGGTAATGATGGGCATCTGGAGTGTCTTCTATTTTCTCCAGTATTACTTTGACGATGTGCTGGGTGGTCCGGGAGTGAAAACGATCATCTTCAACTCTCCCTTCTCAGGCGAGCAATTTGCGGGCGCGCTCTTTCTGCCCGCGCTGCTGCTGCTGGCGCTGCCAACCTCCATTATCGCGGGTTCCGCATCGGATCGCTGGGGGCGCAAGATCATGGTCTACCTTTCAGGGGCGGTGATGACGGTGGTGTGCCTGATGTTCATTCTTTTCCAGAATCAATACGGTGCGTTGATCGCGGGGGCATTCTTTGGCATTGGCTACGGGGCGTACACGAGCGTGGACTGGGCTCTGACGACAGATGTCTTGCCGCCGACGAACGAGGCGGGCAAGTTCCTGGGGATCTGGTCGGCAATGGGGATTCTCCCGCAGGTGATAGGGATTACCATTGGAGGGGTGCTGTTGCAGCTGATGCACACGCTGCCCAATCATTTCGGGTATACCGCGCTTTTTGTGGTGACGATTGTGTATTTTGGGTTGGGGACAGTGGTTATTAGGCAAGTGAAGGGGGCGAGGTGAAGAATTGGGGAGATGCTTGGAGCGGTGTTCTTATTGATCATATTCACCTGGGAGAATCTGTACATAGTTATGGGACCACTATAGGGCAAAAAGCCTGACTTTACGAGGAAATTAGGGAGTTGTTATTTTTATCCGCTAGAAATTGCGGAAATTGAACGCTTGCTTTATTTTATAAAGTTACTGCTATTGCATCTCCTCGTCCATTATAACGTAGCAAAGTATTTTCCCATATGTTATACTGTATTTATTAGAATTCTTGTTCTATTCGGATAAAGAAAAGATGTGCTAAAAAAACAGATTTTAAGAACCTTTTCGTACAGTTCCCATAACCATTGCAAAGGATGAAATCATATGATTGAGTTAGCGAATGCCTCGCAAAAAAGAGCCGAGGTAAACGTAAGGCAAATTGGAAGGACTGCCGAAGGTCGTACAATTGACTGGTATACTATTGAACAGGTCCAAAATGGAGCTTGGCGAGAGGAAGAGATTGCCCAAGATATTTCAGGCCTTAGCCGTCCTATCACTGTATATCGCAGCTCCCGCAAGACAAACTTGATCGTTTATGATTGGCATGGAGATAAGCAAACCTTTTGTCCTCCTATGTGGTGGGACTTAGCTATTGGCTCTGGGGCTTGCGGTTTGGGATGCCGAGCTTGCTTCTTAATGCTCACGCATCGGATTAAAAGAGATCCATCCCGACATTTGCTCTATGATAACTTAGATGACTTTTTACATGTATCTGAAAAGTGGTTGCTTCATCCAAGCAGGCGCAGACAACATACTCTTGGTGTCGGGATTGATAGATCCGACTCATTACTTTATGAAGGTGTGGTTCCGCATGTAAGGAACCTGGCTCCGCTTTTCTCTGACTCTATTCGAAACCCGAATGGAAATAAGCTCATACTCTTAACAAAAACAGCAAACACCCACTTCCTTGCTGACATTCTTCCTACTCATCGAGCAAAAATTGTAGCAAGTTTTAGCCTCAATCCAGAAAGCATTGCCGATCTTTGGGAAGGAAAGTGGCCTGATACGGGCGAACGTATCACTCATCCTATTTCACAGCGTTTGGAAGCAGTAAAATATGCACAGGATTTAGGATTTGAGGCTCGTGTTCGAGTTGATCCTATTTTAACTCCCGAGAATTGGGAAGAGCAGTATGCATCCTTTATAGCGGATGTAAAGAATATAGGCATTAACTTTCGCTATTGGACACTTGGCACATATCGTGATTCTGTGGAATATGGATCGATGCTCTTCATCTCAGCGTTCTGCTGCTCCTGGATCTCTTTTGTAACGCGAAAGCTGGAGGAGTACAGATGAGTGGAAAATCATCCATCGAATGGACCTCAGCCACCTGGAATCCAACGAGCGGTTGTACCCGCGTGACCGCCGGGTGTGATGGATGCTACGCCTTTACGCTGCATGATTGGCGTCATGCTGCCTACCTCAAGTACAATGGGGTCTATCCAAAGACAGGCAAGCCGATGCCGCAGCAGTATGCCCGCCCGTTCTCAGAGATCCAGCTCCTCCCCGAACGGCTGGAGTGGCCACTCCATCAGAAGCAGCCACTGCGCATCTTCGTGGATAGTATGAGTGATCTCTTCCATAGCAAGATTCCAGATGAATATATCCACCGGGTGTTTGAGGTGATGCTGGAGGCTCACTGGCATACGTTCCAGGTGCTGACAAAGAGGGTTGGGCGTCTACGCCGGCTCGGCCAGCACCTTCCCTGGGCGCCTCACATTTGGATTGGCACCAGTATCGAGAACGATCTTGTTACGGCGCGTGCCGATGCCTTACGAGTGGTTCCGGCGCACATTCGATTTTTGTCGTGTGAGCCACTCTTAGGGCCGCTTCCCTCCCTCAATCTTGACGGGATTCGCTGGGTGATTACCGGCGGCGAAAGCGGCCCCTCGGCGCGCCCGTGTCATCCCGACTGGGTACGCGATCTGCGTGACCGCTGTATCGAGCGGGGAATCAGCTTCTTCCACAAACAGTGGGGAGGGCGTACACCGAAAGCTGGTGGTCGTCTCCTGGACGGGAGAACCTGGGATGAATACCCACTCCAGGCCGGGATAGGAGAGATTGGTGTTTTTGACAATAATAATGCACTGCCAGTGACCCTTTCACTGCTAACATAAAATCTGGCCAGTCTCCGAAAACTGTTAACGAATTTCGGAGGCTTTCCGACCCAAAGGTTAATTTGCTACTATAAAACCTTGCCATTAGTCTGGTTGTCTGGTACTCTTGCCGATTTATCAGGGCGGGAAGTCCCCCGGACTTTCCTACCCGCAAGGGATGCCACTACATTACCATCCTTCGCTGCGCCCAGGATGACAATAAATCGTGTCTCTACGGGCGACCATCAAGGCCGATAAATCGGTTGTGTTCCAGGGGGCCGGCCCCCTGGACCCCCGCTGAGGAGCAGAGCCCCTCAGACTCCCTAGTAGTTCATGTGGCAGGATTTGTTAGTAACATATGTCAGATTCTTACGGCTCATCCTCACATTAAGTGAGCCTGCTTGCTTCCTATCATGGTTCTCCTCTCTCTTGCTCATCGCTTCTTGCCAGCAGCCACGTTTTCCGTTTCCTGGCTGGTTCAGGTGGACGCAGCCAGAGCGAGACATGGGCTGGCTGCATCGTCTCCTGCACCACCGTCAGCAAGCGCTCGCGCAACTGGTCCAGGTCCACCTCGTTGCGCAGGGTGGCACTGAAAGCGGCCAGGGTCTTAGCGGCGTCATACTTGCTGCGGTAGAAACGCCGGTCAATAATCCGCTGGATGCGCTGGCGGAGCGGCTGGAACAGAATGTAGATCGCCAGCGTGGAGAGGACAATAGCCACGCCGTTGTCCTGGCTGATGACGCCACGCAGGAGCGCTTGCAGGCCAATCACCAGGCCCACGTAAACCACCGTCAGGATAACAGTCAGCGTGCTATATACAAGCGTGCGATTGATAAGCACATCAATATCCCACAGCCGGTAGCGCAGCATAGCGAACCCAAACGAGAGCGGGATCAAGAACCCCAGGCAGGAGATGATGGTGCTTACGGCGAGCTGATAGAGCGGCCCGGAAGGCGAATTGGGGTCAGCGAGCGGTGGGAAGATCAACGCGGGCACTTCTCCCCCAAATCCGAGCGTGACGAACACGGCCAGAACGAAGACCACCCACTTGGTTTGCTGACGCTCCAGTGGACTGGACACGCGCCGGTAGCGGTGAACTTGCACGATCACAAGCACCGCCAGTTCGCCCAGAAGCACGAGCACGACAAGCCAGCCAAGCGGTGTGGTGAGCGTGAGAGGCGCAAGGAAAGCGTTAGGGACAAGCCCTGCGAGCAACACGATGAGGCTCCAGCGCATCCAATGTGGCACGAACTGCCCGCTGGGAAACAGGAGGAAGACGAGCACGAACAAGGCAGTCGCAAGGAAAAAGAGGCATTGGTTGGGCACCTGCCAGGGGGAGGGGCTCGTCGACACAGAGCTCGTCGCGATCATCGGGCCATACGTCACGAGCAGGAGCGCGACCAACATCGCCATCCGGTCGTCGGACCTGCGCCAGACGATCACAGTGCTGACCACCAAACACACCACCACCGAGGCAAACGTGAGCGCGACCGTAAACGCTGCGTAAGCATCTGGAGACAGGCCAATACCTTTGAGCGCTCCTACTTGTCCAGGAGAGAGTTGATTGGAGGAGACCGCGCAGGCTGTCCCAGCACAGAGCGTTTGCAGTTGTGCCAGGAACACCGGGAGACTGGCGAAGAAGATCGCCAGCGTGAGGACGACCAGTGCAACCCAGCCGAGTCGGGCAAGGACGATCCAGCGCCCGTGCAGGCGCGCATAGCTGTGCCGCTCACGGCTCTCAGTCACTGCTGTTGGCCCATGCCCAACGTTCATTCGTGCACTCTCTGTTTCCTGTCCTGGTCTTGCTGTCGATAGTTCTACTGACTCTCATGAGACGCCAGGCACCCGCTTCCGTCTCTCGTTCGAAGAAAGGCGTCTTCATCCTCTCTCATCTTACCACAGACACCGTCCTAAAAACGTTACGAACTACCAGACTTAAGCGGCTTTCGGAATTGCTCCCAAATTCGGTTACTCATGAGTAAGACGACGAGGGGTTGCATTTTTCGGTGAGAGGATTGCTGAGTGGTCTCCACAGGCTTTCATGACGAACGACTTGACAGGCCTTGATCTGATGTGGTCTGCTTTGCACCTGCTTGTAAGAGGTGTTTGACAGACCATCTCTATTCAAAGAAGACCGTTGACACACGGAAACAGGTTGTAAGCAAGCAGGCACACTTAAAGCTACGGAGAGCCATTCTTACGTTAACACTTTTGGGATTGAGGGCTGTTGTGGCCTAGTTTTATCGTAACTGTTAGTGGGAATTTATCTTAGCAAAAACAGAGATTGGTAGGGAGTGAACGGGGAGCTGTGTCGCCTCGGATGCCTGCACCTTAACAACTGCATATGCACGTTGCATCCTCTCAATCGGGAGTTGAAGGGGAACGCAGCATGGGAAGCAGCGGTCGTGAGCGCTTTTTGTCTGCTGCCAACATGCGAGGTGTTGGACCAGCAGGGGTGGGGACATCAGCCAGGCGTTCACAGAGCTGCTCCATGGCTGTGATTCCCTCTTCGACGGCTCGCCGCTCCTCCTCGGAAAGAGGAATGGCTTGCAGCATGTGTTGCAAGTTGGCCTTGGCTTCCAGGAGCTGCGCCTGGCTTGATCCCTTTGGCAGGTAAAAAGCGCACCTGGCACACGCCATGCGGTGAGGACATTGATCGAAAAAGTCATAGGTACAGTACCCATGTCCCAAATCAAAGTAGCGCCACGGCTCACCCTGAGCTGCTGCTCCGCTCTTGATGGCATCCTGGTCGATGAGGACCTCAATCATATGCCTGTTCCGCTCAAAGTAGCCGGCATCTGCATACGACTTTGCCAGCTTGGTGGGGGTGATCTTCGCATAGAATTGGGTCGAGGCTGGGGATCGATGCCCAAGCCACTCTTGCAATTCAAACAAGGTCATCGGTTCACGAGCGTTGTAGAGCATGGAGGCAATCGTCGAGCGCGCTCTGTGGCTCGTAATGTTGCCGCGAGCATCACGAAGTGGGACGCCGGCCTTGCTTCCCAACACCGGGATCAAGGTGCCATTGAGATACTGTTCGCCCAGGCGGCATCCGCGATAACTAAAGAGGTAGTCGACGACTTCGCCGGTTTTCGCATCCACGGCCGCAGGCTGAGGAGGACGAGCCTGTTCCCAGATGGCAATAGCCTCTCCGACGACCCGGTCAACGGGTTTGGTGAACGCCTGCTTCGTTTTGTTGGTCGGAATATCAAGCAAGCACACGGCATCTTTGGGAAGCGTCTCCACCGTTCCGGTAATGGGAACCGCGTTCCTTTGCCAGCGGATGCAGCCCGCACGTAAGCGCCTCACTTCATTGGAGCGCAGCCCACAGAAGAGCCAGACCACAGCGATCGCCCGCACCATCTCCAGGGGGTAGAAGGGATCGCGATCTTCCCGTGAGACGGCGGCAGCGTAGCCGGGGAGGGGAAGGTCGTCGAGGGTGAGATTGAGTCCCGCCCAGAGCAACTTTCCCCAGACATCATCGGATATCACGCGCGGGTTGGTCAGCAGGCAGGCACGAATGGCGCGAGGAGTGGCCAGGCTTCTCCTTGGATCAAAGTGACGGGGAATCCACTCCCACTCCTGACAATCCTGGAAAAACCTTCTCACGTGGACCAAATACTGGTTTTTCGCTCCGGCCGTCAGCGGCTTGCCCAGCCGCTCTGGGGCACAGCGATAGTCCACCGTCCATTCTCCCACCTGCATCCGGTCAACCGCAGCGACAAACTCTGCGGCAATTTCGCGAGTCCAGCGGGCCGGGTCGAGGCACTCGGGGTGGGTTGAGGCCAGCCAGCGTCCGACTTTCATCAGAATATGGTAGCCGCTCACACGTGTTCTGGGAGCCAGCGTTGAGGTCTCTCGCCATTTTTGACACCAGCTAGCCCACTGTTGGGGAACATCGTCGTGCGGAGAGACAGGGTATCGCCCCCGGCCAGGGAGTTTCGGAGCAGGAAGGGGGGACGCCAGAATGCGCAGCCCCACCAGAGCACGGGAGACCAGGCTCAGGGCATCCTTCACGTATCCGGCACTCTGGCTCTGGCGCACCTGCTCAAACGTCTCCAGCGTCAGCTCTTCGAGCACTGGTGTTTTCCCCATCAGGAGGAGATCGCAGACGACATTGGGCAGGGTTTGCGGGTCGGTCTTGTGCCCCCACTGAACGAGCACATCGTGGACGCGGTTCACAGCTGTATCGACGAGGGGCTGCCCAAAAATCTTCCTGGTAAAGGAGTGTTG
>WNFX01001683.1_pt1 | contig 37173 bp, 28 predicted proteins | sample 5400111 | NCBI WGS metagenome assembly WNFX01 (sample SAMN13153363, study PRJNA577476) | soil metagenome | isolation source: 40 cm soil or saprolite under grassland replicate 1 | place: USA:California | collected 2016-06-15
GCCTTAAGGAATGACCACATCGCTGGAACGCCCAGGTTTCTGCGATAGGCGGAAAAAAGAGTAAGAGCAAGGACGGGAAACGCGATCAATACGAAGGAGCTCTTTGACAGAAGGCCGAGACCAATGGCAAGGCCCAGTCCAATCCAGCCATGCGAACGCTCTACGCCGTCGCTCCAATAGAAGGACAAGAAATACAACATCACGGAAGTGGCCAGGAACAAGGGACCTTCCGTGCTGAAGAAGACGCTGGCAGAGAGAACCTCGGGTGACAAACACAAAACCAAAACTGCGACAGCTCCTGCCACTGGGCTTCCAAGGCGGCGCGTCGTCAAATAAGTGATCCCGGCGCTCGCACCCCAGCAAGCGAGAGTCACCAACCTCGCGATCGCTGTGTGAAACCCAAACAAAGCAAGGAACGGCAGCGCGACAAGGAGGTTCGCAGGTGGACGGCGTACATCCCCTCCAATCAGGATCGAACCCATCTGCCGTAGGCTTCCACTGTGAAGATTATGAAGATCTCTCAGGACGTTGTTAAGATACAACGCTTCGTCCCAATGGATACCGTAGGGATGATCGAAGATCCAGCGAACGGCCGCGATCAAAATAGGGAGCAGCAAGAGAGCGGTGAACACCAACGCTTTTCGCTCGTCAGCTCTCGACTCTTCCAGAGCTGGGCTGAGTGCTTTCAGGTTAGATGCAGTCGCGAGAGAAATACGCACCTCCAGGTGCAAGTACGGCAATAGGAACCGACATGGCCCTCGTTGATCTCGTTAGGCTGGGACGAGGGGAGTCTCTTCAACTGGCGAACGTTTAGTCAATCCTCGAACGAGATCCCAGTACACTGCTTTTTGTCCCATCACATAAAACAGCATGCCAACGTAAGAAGCCAGAAGAACGGCCGTCCCCAGTACGAGTCGCGGCAGAGGGGATAAGGATTGGCCCCATAAGAATTGCACTCCACAAGCAAGCGCCGCTGCCACGATCCCCGAACCCAATGGCCGTCCCGCCGTGGACAAAATATCGCGCAAGGAAATCATTGTGCCGTGTACGCACCACGCGATGTGGGGGATAGCCCATAAAGTCATCACGGCGGAGTAGCCAAAAGCCACGCCCTTGGGACCATAAGGCAATCCGATGGCATACCCTGCAATTACCAGAGGAGCGAGAACTGAGACCACCTTCAAGTTTCGGCCCACCATTCCCAGCGAGAAAGTGAGCCATGCCAGGGGATTGATAAGGGCAAGGACCAACATCGTGGGTGTCAGCAAACGGAAAATATCGACTACCGCGGTCCACCTCGGGCCAAGCACAACGTGAATCAGATCACCGGCAAACAGAGCCGCGCCAATTGTAAAGGGGATGGTCAAGGCCAAAACCAGAGAGTAGCCCTTTAGAAAGTAGTTCTTAAATCGAATGGGGTCGGTCCGAACTCTGGACAGTCCGGAAAACGCCACGCTCCAGACTGCTGAGTTAAGATTTTCGGTCGGCAGGTTAACGAGCTGGTAAGCCCTTCCGTAGATCCCTACCGCGTCCGCGCCCCAGAATCGCCCCAACAAAACCTTCTCAAGATTGTATGCAGTGTAGGCGATAAGATTCACAAGAGTGAGGCCGCCCCCAAATCGCATCATGGAGTGAAGCCCAATTTGGAGACGAGGTTTCCCAGGGATCCAGCCGGTAGTCCGCCATAGGCAAAGAGTGGTGACGAGCGGAAGAGAGACGGATGCTGCTACAAGGGCCCAGAATCCATATCCCGCCCGAGCCATGCTGACCCCGATAGCGGTACTCACAATCAGGGCGATAATGTCGATCGCCGCCAACGCGGTGAAACGCATCTGGCGTTCGAGAAGCGCCGTATGCTGCACTCCCGCTCCATTAAAGATGAATGCCGTGGCCAGGATGACGGTCACCCAGAGGAGACGAGGCTCGTGATAAAAGATTACGACAACCGGGGCCATGGCCATCAGCAAAAGGCCGAGGATCACCCCAACCAAAACATTGATCCAAAACAAGGTTGAAATCTGATCGTCGGTGACATTTAGCCTTTGGACAGTTGCCGACGAGAGTCCAAAATCTCTGAAGAGATTTAGGACGCCAGTGAATGCGGCTACCATTCCGACCAGCCCGAAGTCCCGGGGGGCAAGCAACCGTGCCATCACCATCAAGGACCCAATCCGGAGGGCAAAGCTCGCCACTTGGGCAACGACTTTGGCGAGACCACCGCGGATGACTCTTTCCTTTATGTTCATCGAAACTCGAGCCCTCTCCGGGTTGTGCAGCTACTCAGATCATCTCCAGTAGACCGCTCACCTACACTACCTTCAATTTGCTGCGCGATTTGGTTGGTGAAGAGGCCTGTGTTCACGATGCAAGAACCACTCACTCTATGGGTCCCATGTCGCCGGGCCAGGATAAGCTACCGCCATTATGAGCCCGCGTCGCAGAGATCACGCCCACTATGACATCGCAATCAATCTGCCAAAATCTTCGAAATTGGCAGAGAGTTAGGCAGCTTGATCTTAGCTTATCTTATTGTAATAAAAGAGTTTACTGCGAAGAGCGTTCATTGGAGCTAGGACGTCTTTCCTGCGGGGCAAGCCGGATCCGGGACATTTGAGTGAAAAACATTTCCACTAAGTGCCGAAGTCCAGCGTAGGGAGAGATCCAGCTTGCCGGCTTCCAGAAGGCGCCGGATGTGATTGATTCTGAAGTAGCGACCAGTTTTGAGATCCTCAAGGGTTAATCCGCTGGCTCGATAAGCGTCGTAGAGTTCCTGGGCGCCTTTGCGGGCTGTCCACTGGGGCCGGAAGTTAGGCAGCACGCGCAAGACCTTATCGCAGTTAACGCGATAGCAGCGCTTATCAGGTCCCCCTCCCGGAACGTACTCGATTCGGCTGCCAGGCACAATCTCTGAAACAATGGTTGCCAACTCACTAATGCGGTAGTTTTCTTCGGTCTGGCCGACGTTGAAGACTGCATTGTGTATGACGTTCTTAGGAGCTTCGAGGACACAAAGCATAGCCCCGATGATATCGCGTATGTGTACGATCGGACGCCATGGCGTTCCGTCGCTCTTGATGCTAATGCAACCTGTGGTGAGCGCCGAAGCTACAAAGTCATTGAGCACCAAGTCCAACCGGAGACGCGGGGATGCGCCGTAGGCGGTCGCATTCCTCATGAAGGTCGGGCTAAAGTGCTCGTCTGCCAAGCGGGCGACGTCGCGTTCGACATAGACTTTTGATTCTCCATACGGCGTGACGGGATTGAGCGCCGCAGATTCGTCCAGGAACTCATCACCTGCTGCTCCGTAGGTGCTGCAGGAAGAGGAAAAGACGAAACGCTTTACACCTGCCTGTTTGGCTAATTCGGCAAGGTGGACGGAAGCCAGATGGTTGATGTCGTAGGTGAGGTTCGCATTGAGGTTGCCGAGCGGGTCATTCGACAACGCGGCCAGATGCACGACGGCATCGAAACCGTCCAAATCCGCCTTTGTTACATCGCGGATGTCCTTCGTAGTCTGAGGGAATTCGGCAACTTCCTCCCCAAAATCACATCCTGCAAATAAATCGTAATCAAGGCCAGTGACGTCATACCCGGCGGACCGGAAGACGGAGCCCGCAACGGCACCGATGTAGCCTTTGTGACCAGTCAAAAGTAGTTTCATGCCCTTGCAGCTCCTATTGGAAACAGATTCACTCTTTCGATCGCCGAGCAGACAGCAAGTCGATCTGTCAATCCGCGTGTGTTACGTCCTCGACGAGCTTGGCGTTTCTTGGTGACGCCACGGCGTCTCCGGTGCCACGTCGCCCGGGATAACCTCAAGTAATCCGCTCTGACAGAGCAGATCCGCCGCTTCGCTAATGAGCGAGAAAGGGATACCCGAACGCTCTGCAATGTCCAGCAGAGAAAACCGTCCGTCAGAAAGATTCAACACCCAAAGACGCGCGTTAATTTCTTCGTTGACTCCAACCCCGCCGGTAGCGCGATAAAGGTTGCGCTTGCCCAGTTGCGGCTCACAATACGGATTCAAGTTGCGATACCGCCGATTGTTCTCAAGAACGTCGAGGATGGCGGTACACACCCGAAGCGACTCAGCAAGTTGTTGCGGATGGATAAACTGGAGGTTGTCCGCCGAAGTGTGATATTCGGGGAAAGTCCCCCACACGCTTCGCATCAGGCACCCAACCGCCAAATTGAAGCCAGGGGAGCAGTATTGCCGCTCATCATAACCATATGGCGAGAAATCAAGAAACTCCGGCGATTCACTGTAATGGGTGAGCACGTGTCTCGCAGCGCGATCAATTTCGGCATTTCCACGGCGGCTCTTCTTGTAATGAAAGTGGCCGCTGTCTCCTATGCACGTCAGAACTAGCCCATGACGGACTCGCTCACCAGCTGCTCGATTTTGAGCGAGCCAGGTGATCGCCCCGATCGTGCCGGGAATAAAAAGGAATCGATACGAATAGCGAAGATCCCGCCCCGAAAGAAAGTGCGCCAGAAAAGTAGCGACGGCGAGCCCGGAAAGGTTGTCATTCGCGAGCGAGGGATGACAGGCATGACACGAAATCAGAATCTCGTCGGAAGAGCTGCCGGGCAAAAAGCATTCGCCATACGTCAGGTGCCCATTCTGGAGAGTGGAATCGATGCACACCTCGTATTCACCATCTTCCAGGGCGAGCATTTGATTATGAGAGAGACAAAACCCCCAATCTTCCTTGTAGTAGGACGTCCGGTAAGGAATCCATTCGGGATTTGCCGGAAGCGTATAAAGGTGTGACTTAAGTTCACTGAGCGGCATTTTCGCGCGTACCGGCGTACTGTAGTTCAAGACGTGCAGGTTGCACTGTTGGAAATCCACGATACGGTTCCCTTGCCGGTCCTTGATAAAAGCATCTCGAATATTCCACTCTTTAGGTACCGACCAATCGAAAACGGCCGTTCCCGTTGGGACTTCGAAGGACCGCAGCGGGATCCGGTTTTGGACCATGGCCAGAGTTTGTCTGATTCCATCGCCCGTGATGCTCCGGCAAACGGGGTACAATTCCTCGGCAAACCGATACAATTCCCGGCCAATCTTCGCCAGATTCTCCTGATCGAATTCGTTCAGCAGCTTCATCGCTTTATTCAAAGTTCGGATAATTCCTGTCTCTTTCAGAAATCACTTCTACCTTTTCCGGCCAGGCGATCCCAAACGCTGGATCATCAAACCTCACCCCCCGGGCGAATTCAGGACTCTGGAATTCAGAAATCTGATAGAAGACCTCGGTTCCTTCTTCCAGAGTCAAAAAGCCGTGCGCGCAGCCTTCTGGCACATAGAGCATGTCCCGCTTTTCGGCGGTCAGGACGATCCCGAAACTATCTTTAAATTTCGGCGACTGGGGACGTAGATCGACAATCACGTCGTATATTGCGCCCCGGGTACAGCGTACCAGTTTGGTTTCCGCGTGGGGCGCCAGCTGATAATGCATGCCGCGCAGCGTGCCCTTTCGCGTGTTGAACGAAACGCTGCACTGCGCCAACTTGGTGTTGAGTCCATGAGCCGCGAACTCGTGCTGGCACCAAGTGCGCACAAAAAAACCACGCTCGTCGGTTTTGGGTTCGAGATCGATTGCGAAAGCACCGGGTAGTTTAGTTTCGCGAAATATCATACCTATGGGCTACTGTTTCGAACCTGGGCTTTGCCTGAGAATCCCTCTGCCTTGAGATAGACAACGCGTCCTGGAAACTCAACAGTCTGACTGATGAACTCCGGCGAGCAAGCCAAGTTCCAGGCGCTCACGCTAACTCGTAGACTAAATTGCCGTCGACGTTCTTCGCGAAGGCCAATACCGCACGCTCGGCGCCGTTACCCGCAATCCGCCAGGAGTTCCCCTCCTTTACAACACACATGTTGCTTCGAGCTCTCCACCATGAATCAACTTCGCTCGGAAGGGCTGCCCAAACTCGAGATTCCTTTTGCAGCTCCCGCAAATAGCCTAGCAGGGTTTTGTATACGGAAAGTGTACTGTGCCCAATGACGTAGTCAGGATGAACGTTAAAACTCATCAAACCATTTTTTCTTAGAATTAGTCCGGCTTGGGTCTTCCACAAGTCGATAGAACGCTCGCCAAGAACATGGAAGAGGGTGTAGTCCTGGACGGTGGTGACGGGCAGTTCGAGGACATCACCGATAAAATAAGGCATCACCGTGCAGCAGCCACCGTGTTGAGGATCAAGATGGGCGACATTTGGAACCGACATGTCGAAGGCAAACTCAAAGGCGTCGTACCATTCAGGCTTTCGGTAGAGCACTGCGGCTCGAAATCCTTTGGCGCCATATTCGCGGCAATAGCGATTTATGACTTTCGCCCGCCGCTGAAATTCTTCCTTGGCATCAAAGAGCCGGCCGTCGTGGTTCAAATCCTGGACAACAAGGTCAAATCCGCGGCTCCGAATTAATTCAAGCAGACTTGAAGAAACTTCATAACGCTCCTCCGGGACGATGCCGAAGGCTGCCTTGATTCCGAAAGAATCATCGATGTCCATCAAGTCCGCGCAATGATCCCTTCCTGCCTTGGTTTCCACGTCATGCGTCATCGTCAGACAACTGCTAGCGCCGTCGGGCCAAAACCACACGAATGGAAGTCGGTCCACACCTTTGGCTTGCATGGACATTCGCAGGATTGCTTCACAAATGTCCTCCACCGTCGTATCTACAGGCCACTTGGGAAAGGAATGGTCTTTCCAATTGCGCGCGTGAAATTTCTGAATCCGTCTGCGAACTGCCAGATTCGTGAGCGGACGCAAGAGGTAGTACAGTCTGCGTAACACATTCTTGAAGGTGCTTCTGATGTCCGAGGAATTCGCGTAACGTTCGAGCCGAAGATTGTCGATCACCTCCGTGGGATCGAAAGGCAAACCAAGTTTGCCTTCGTCCAGATTGACGTCCCCGATGGAATCGTAAAGAGAAGAGTCAGGGCGAGCTGCGAGCGTTCCTGAAGAGGAACGGGCGTAGCAAATTGTATCGGCGCCAAAGCGAAAATACCCGGCGTAGGAGGACAGTGGCTTGCTGAGGGCAAGATCGAGAAACTTCTCAGGACAGCGATAGTGTTCCTTTACAGCTTGAGTCAGCATGCACACCATATCCGCGGCGGGTTCAAAAGAGAATACGCCAGATCATAGCCAGGTTGGTAACTAATGCTGGACGCATAAGCCCATAGAATCAACTTGAGAAAAATAGCCGACAATCCAATATGGCCCTGACGATTCGTTTCACTTCGGGCAAAAAATGGCCATCTCCCTTGTGCGCTTCGAGAGCTGGTAGTCTTCAAGAAGTTCCTTCATGAAGTTGGGTGTAAATCTTCGTTCCGTGTCGAGCGCTTTCTGATCAGAACCGAGGCTTGCATACAAGTCGGCTGTTTTATCCAAGCCTACCTCGTCGGGACGTAGATCAATTTGCACGGTCAGAAAATGATTGGTCTTGAGCAGTTGAAGCACATCGCTCTCTCTGATCCGGCCGGTGTTGATCTCATCCCGAACAGAAAAAGGCTCGTACTCAAACGGTTTGCCCGCCTCATAGCAGAGAAGAAGGCTTTCGCAAAGGGCCGGTCCTGGACGTGATTTTACAAATTCGACTGCTGCGCCGAACTCTTTTTCCTGGACGGGCAGAGCCCGCAAGCCCTCGCGGTCGCGGCGAAGCTCTCCAGGAACGAATAACATGATGCTGATGAAAAAGAATGCGCACATGAGTGCTGCCGTCGAGTTCGAAACCGGGGACGGCGACCCTGCAAGGGGGCCGGTAATATCGGAAAGTGCGAGCCCGCAAATGATTACGGTGACTGCCAAGGCGTTAAAGAATATATTCAGGTCAACTCCAAATCCACCTGCAAGCAAAAAGCCCAGGAGATGGCTTAAGACAAAGGCTGCAGCGAACAGCGGGCGCGACCGGAAACAGCAGATTGACCAGGCGGTCGCGATCACCAACAAGCTCTGAAATCTTTCCGCGTAGTGATGAAATTGGCTCCAAGCCATGTGGTATGAATAGGTGCGACCACCGCCACCGCCCATCAGATGGACTAGGAAATAGCGGCCGTCAATGAGCAGGGTCATGGCCGTGAACAAACCAGCAGAGACCACCATTGCACCGGCCCAAGTGACGAACGCTCTCCGTGATCGAAACAGGAGATCAACGGCCACCGCGGCGGGAAAGACGATCAAGTTGTGCTTGGTAAACCCGGCAAGGCAGAAGAAGACCGCTGAAGTGGACAAGAGACGAGTTGAAGTTGGATTGCGAAAATAAAAATACAGACCCGCGGTCGAGAGCGCCTCTCCGAGCAACTGAGGATCATACATCCCGATGCGGTCGGACCTGAGGAGCGCGATCGCAATTTCATAAAGTAGAAAAGAAAAAACAGCAATCAGCCAGGAACCGCCTCCACGCCTGACGATCAAGCCGACAAAAACACCCGCGGAAATCAGGGAAATCACCGAGACCAAGCGGCCTATCACTGTAAACGTGCTGGCCCTGCCCAACAATCCGACTAAGTGGAACGAAAGCGGCGGATAAGCGGTCATGGTCCCGAGGCCTCTTGGAGGCGCGCCATACAGAGGGGTTCCGCTAGCCACCATAGCTGCTCGATAAGCATTCCAACCTTCGTTATAGTTCACTTCCACATTGGCAAAGGTGCGTCGGAGAGGGAATGCCAAAAGGGCAAGCAAGGTCACCACCATCAGACAAATCACTATTGTCGACAGCGACGCGCCAAGCGCGGCCTCGGGGGAATAAGATTTTGGAAGTTCGGACCGGAGGTCCTGATCTGCGTCAGTATGAGTGGACAAAGGACGCCTAGTTCACTCCTTTTCAAAAAGTAGAAAGCGGTGGTGGGCCCACCATTTCTTCAACCACTTGGGAGACCGCTCGAGAAAGCCGTACTTCATGATGTCTTTTTCCATTGCCGGAGATTGACCCTTAAAATAATCGAGGATGCATCGCCCTTCCCCGTTGCTCGATTCCTTGGACTTTGTCAACCAGCCCAACCCGACCATCTTGAGAACATTTTCTTTCTTCATGGCAATGTCCGGCCACGGCGGGACGTCAAAAAATCCGGTCTTCACCATGCGCCAGCCGCTTTGCCCGAGAGTGGATGTAATCCAATCTGTGTTGATATTGTTCAGCTCGTAATCGTTTGCGTTGTGCGGACGCAGCACCCAGCAAACGTTTTGTTTGTTGGGCACACAGATGAAGAGCGCTTTTTTTGTGACACGGGCAAGCTCGGTCAAATACTTTTTACCGTCCTTGACATGCCACAATGCGGCGAAGTTCCACGCCATGTCAAAAGAGCCGTCAGCATAAGGAAGAATGGCAGAGGCAGGAGACTGGCAGAAGAAGTCGGCTGCGAGACCCGTCTCTCTCCATACCTTCTGAATCGACTCCAGCCGCACAGATGATTGGTCGACAACCGTTACCTTCGATCCTTGCGAAGCCCACCAGATGCTGTTGATCCCGGACACACCGGTCATTCCGAAAGAGGGGGCTTCCAACACGGTGTGGATATCGTATTGGGTTTTCAGCCAGCAAAAATAATGATGCAGGACGAAACGTTCGTATGTGGTGCCAAGTCCCTCATCCGGCTTTACAAAATAATCTTCCCAGCTGTTCGTGATCGTTATTATGCCCGCTTTGGTCACAGATGCTTCCTTTGAAAATGGTCTTGAGAACCGGAAAAACAACTTGAATAGAACTGACTCAGGAGAGCTCGGCAGCAATAAAACGCTCTACGCTCTCTTCAAATTTGAAATTAAAAGTGTTCACAAACTTGCTGGAGTCGACGATCCTGTCCTTGGTTAAAGAAACCAAGCGCCGCCGATTGAGCGGTTCCGGCCTCCGGAGCAGCCCGAAAACGACCTCCAGCATCCAAACTCCGAGATACATAAACCAAAACGGCACTCCGAGAACCCCACCCTGGCCGTATTTTTTCCCTACCAAATCGGCTAAGTAATTGTAGGAGTAACTCCCTTCACAGACCAAGTAGACATTATACTTTCCCGGAATGCTATCGACATTCCGCACCACAGCATAGGTGGAGTTCACCACATCTCGAAGATTGATTAGCGGCAGGCTTCCAATTTTTCCGCGCACGACAGGAAAAACGCCCTTGCGAATAAGACTGACAATCTGCATGAAAGCGGCGTCAGCCAGACCATAAATTTGCGGAAAACGCAGGGCCACAGTCTTAAATCCATACTTATTCGCGAGATCGCGCAGAAACGCTTCGCTTTGGAGCTTGCCCCGTTCCAAGGGCAAAACCGGGTTGCATGTCGTCGTTTCGTCATACGGGATCCGATCACCGGCAGCCTTTGGCAAGCCCATCGCGGCAAGGCTACTGTAATAGACGAACAGTTTGATGGAACTCAACTTCTTGCTGTTCTCCAAGATGCGGACCAGATTTAACGTCGTCTTGAAGTTTGTTGCAAAACTTTCATCCTTGTTGTTCGCAGTTAGCGGACCGCCTCCGGCCAAGTCCACAACCAAATCTAAGTTGGCGTCTAAGCCCTCCAACTGGTGCTGGAGGCTTTTTAGCTCTGTCTCAACGAGCAAATTCCCTTCTAAAATCTTCACTCGGTCCAGATAGTTGGGGGGGAGACCTCGTGCGAGTTTCTTCTTATCACGAACAAGAGCGTAAACAGAGTATCCTTCGTCGAGCAGTTTCTTTGTAAGGTCTACGCCAACAAATCCGCTGGCTCCGGTCACAAGTACGTTCATATTTCCGATTTTCCGCCTTTAGAGTTTTCTTTTGTTTTTCCATCTACCGTTAGGTTAATACGAGAACGCCGTTCCGATCAGTTTACTTGGAGAAAAGAGTCGGTCGAGCCAACAGATAAGCAACCATGTTCATCGCTTTCGCTTGATTTGACAATTCAGCAAGATAGCGAGCGCCTGAACAATAATCGCTGCGCCGGACTAAGCCGCGGGCGACGGAGTGATTTCGGGTGCCTCCGAAACAAAGCAAGTGGTTGCGAAGCCAGCCAGGTTGCCGGCCAGCCCTGCCGATACCATGACCAAGCTCATGTGTACGAGGCTGTCGCGGCCAAAAAAGTACATGCCGATTCCCTGCCACACGACAACGCCAACCAGAATGTAGATGAATGACAAGCGCTTTAGTGAAAGAGCGTAGTTCACCCAAATGTTTAACCCAGCATAAAGTGTTGCGGCCAAGTTAACCAATCCCAGGACAACGCCCGGGCTGGCATAGGCCGAGGTGAAGATCGCTCGCACCAACGGGCCCGGATACAGAAAATAGACCGTGGTCAAAGCGAAACCCGGCAACAAAGTCGCCGCCAAAGCTAGCAGAAGGATCGGTCGAGGATCGCGTCCGCTTGCCCGGCGTCGCGTGGCCTTGGGCAACAAAACAATTCCCATGGCCAGGGGAAGGAACAGACTCATCTTTGCGAGAGTAACCACTGGCCCATAGTCTCCCGCGATGGTTGGGCTGAAAAAGTGCTTCACAAAAAGCGCATCCATGTTCGCCAGGACAGCGAACGCCGTGAGCCCCATTAGGGTGTGAGATGAGTAATGCCAGCTCACGCGCCGCGCAACTATTTCACCGTTGTCCTGAAAATAGGGACGCAGCAACCAGAGCGCAAGTACCAGGACACAGGCTATGGCAAGAGGCAAAGCGACGATAGCTCCGACGGCCTGGCTTCCGAGCCATATCAAAGCGGCTGCGAATACCAATCGCAGGAGAGATTGAATGACTTGCACAATTCCGAACCCCGCGAATTTCTGCAATCCCTGAAGAGCGCCGTCGGTGACCGTTCGGACAAAAAACATCAGAACTACGGGACTCGCCGCCCACAACGGCCAGGCATTAGGCAGCCGAAGAGTCCGCGCCAATGCCGGGCTGAGCAACACCATGACGGCAGTTGCGAGTACGCCCCACTTCCATCCCCACCGCCAGGCGCTTTGCACAAACGCTCCCACGCTTCGGGATGAATCGCGTTTCGCGCTGAGCTCGGCTGCATAGAACGCCACGACATTCCGGATGGTGTTTGTTAGATGGGTCAATACTTGCAGAACGGCCGCTGCGGCGATAAAGATTCCATACTCGACGGGAATAAGCCAACGTCCGGCCAAGACACTGACGGCATAATCGAGTCCTCCGGCCAATGCCATGGTTATCGCCATGACCAGGCTGTCCCTGAGACTTATCGAACGCAGTAGGTTAAGCAGCCGGGCGGTCGTGGCGACTCTCTCCACTTGCAAAGAGGCCACTGCTTGCAAGGATACAGCACCTCTGTCGGGGTCTTGTGCGGCTAATTTTGTTGGAACAACTGTGGACACTCTCATGCCTTCTCGGACTTCTCGTAACTCATGACCGGCCGGTACACGCAACCGCAGCGGCGGCCCTGTGGACAGTTAGGCAGAGGAAGGCGTGGGGCTTCATCGGGATGATAAATTTTATTCTGGGGCAGTTGCCGTGCTGCGTCGCAACAGTTTTGCGCAGGATGGATAGTCACGCCCGCTATGGAACCCTTAGCCCGCATGCCGAGACGGTAAGCCGCCAGGGTTTTCTCGGCATAGTCCGCGTCTTTCTCCATATCGTGATGAAACTTATCCAACCATTCGAAGCCCATGAAAGTATTCCTTAACTCTAAACCAAGGATGCCCGAATCGTAGCGGGAAAATGGCAGGTATCGTCTAGGTTTCCAAGCTTGCGAGCTTTTGACTTTATAAGCTACGATGTCCGCACGAACCGATGAAACTGAGCGTAATTTCGCCGACGTACAACGAGTCGGAAAACGTTGGCTTGCTCATTGCTGAGCTCGAGAAAGTTTTGGCAGGTACTGATTACGAGATATTGATTAGCGATGACAACTCTCCCGACTTCACGTGGGCGCGAGTGGAAGAGATTGGGCGGAGCAATCCAAGGGTGCGAGTTTTGCGCCGAACTTCCAATCGAGGCCTGGGGCCCAGTGTTGTGGACGGTTTCAATGCCGCTACCGGCGAGGCTGTGGCCTGCATCGACGCTGACCTGCAGCACGACCCCGCGATTCTCCCGCGAATGCTTAGCCAGTTGATGAACGGCTCAAACCTGGTGGTCGCCACCCGGTACATGCCCGGTGGTGGTACAGCCAACTGGGGCATAATTCGCCGCTTCGGCTCCTGGGGCTGCACGAAACTGGCGCAGTGGCTCCTGGGAATTAAGCTGCGAGATCCCATGTCAGGTTATTTCATGATGCGGCGCGACGACTTCCTGAGGGTCCGCGACCGCCTCGACGCTCAGGGTTTCAAGATTCTCCTGGAGATCGCCGCCCAGATGCATCCCTGCAACCTGGGCGAAATCCCGTACACCTTTGGTCCCCGGGCTCTTGGTGAGTCTAAGCTTTCCAAGAAAATTGTTTTCGCGTATCTTGCGCAACTCTGGCGGCTCTGTCGTGAAGTCCGCTTTCGTGGTCCTGATTCGGGCACTGGCAAGGTTGTCTCTGGGCAGTGACCTGGCCAGGTGAGGCTTCCTGTGGTACCTCAATCAGCAAGCCTGCCGGGGGAATGCCTCGGCAACCTCAGCTTGGCGAATTCTGCTGCACTTCGCGATGCTCTGAAGTCAGAGGCATGGGATGAGCGCCCTGTCGGAATACCTTCGCCCCCACGCGCGCTAACGTTGGGATGTCATGCAGCATGTTGGTGTACATGGCGTTCGCCAACGGGCAATGACATTCCTTGGCGGCAATGCTCCGGCGCACTTTTTTGATTTTTTCGCCGAACCAGATCTCCTTGAAGTCGTAGTTATAGTCACGCAGATTCCCAAGATCATCGGCTCGCACGCAGCAAGGCCAGACGGTGCCGTCGGCATAGATCTGCGCGCTCACCCATCCGGCATAACAGTCAATGACCTGGTCTTTCTCCTCGAGAATACGCTTGACCAGTTTGTAGTACTCCACGCGAATCGCCTCGGTGATCTTGGCCATGCCGGTAAACTGTTTGCTTTCGACATAGGCGATGAGCCGATCGATGGCCTTCGAATAAGCGGCGGGTCCCGGGGTAATAGGCAGACCGACGGTATCCAACTCCACGCGCGGCTCGGCAATTTCAGTGATGAATTGATCGGCGCCGGACTTATCGGCGTACGCGATGAGTTCGTCCAAGTGGCCAACGCTGAATACGGAAACCACGGAGTGGATGCCCACGGTCAGGTTCTTGAAGCTCTTTCTCAACGAAAGGAGCTGCTTCAGGCGCTCTTCGAACTTGACGAAATTCCCCGGAATGCCCCGGATGTAGTCGTGCTTCGCGCCAATCCCGTCCAACGAAAGATTGATGATCAGTTGGCTCTTGGGGCAGGACTTGGCGATTTGCTCCACGCGCTCTGGGATGTTGGGAAGAATAGCGTTGGTGGGGATGTTGATTACACCCGGGGAGCAGTGTTTGTAGGCGAGTTGCGCCAGTTCAACCACGTGCGGATACATCAGCGGCTCTCCACCGCTGATTGTAAACCAATACGGAGCCTTCCCGAGCGAGGCCAGGACCTTGTCCCATTCGTCGATCTTCAGCTCATTCTCGCGCTTCATCCAGATGTTGCAAGTAAGGCAGCGCGAATTGCATTTGGGCGAAGGAGAAAGCGTGAGATTCAATGGCAGCAACTGCGGCCAGCCAAAGTTACGGTAAAGCTTGAACAGCGGAATCCGCGCCAATATGCCCGTGCCGGAGTTCATATCTTGGGGACCCCTTTTGAATCTGCGACCATCCTGAGTTGTTTGGTAGTCGTAGCGATCTCCCAAACTTGATGATCACGCCGCTTTTTGTTCATGGTGCTTACGGTGTAACCTAGAGTATCCCGAACCGCCAAATGGCCGGCATAGATGCGGCGGCGTTGACGCAAGAAATCGGCCACCGTTTCCGGACCCTGGTTATAAACGACTGCTGAAGCGGCATATCGCACGCTATATCCCTGGCCTCGGACGACTGGCTCGATGCTGGCTTCGTCCACGGCGGTGTGATAAGGAATCCGCTCGAAGATCTTACGGAACGCGATCATCTCCCCAGATTTAAAAGTCGTCAGGTTAATCGTATGGTGCAGGCCCCACAGCATGTGGGCGGCGAAGCCCATAAAAAGCTTGGAATCGTTCACCGGTACAGGATGCGCAGTCGTCATCCCGACTTCAGGATCAGCGAAAGGGGCCACCACATCTTCGAGCGCATTGGCCACGGGAAGCAGGTCGGCGCTGCACAACACGATGATTTTTTCCTTTGCCAGAGGTAAGAACTCGTTGATGGCAGCCGCCTTGCCTGCCCGCTTTTCCTGCACGATCAAGCGGATGCGCGGGTCGCGCTTCTCCCAATCCGAAACGATCGCATGGGTATTGTCAGTGCAACCGCTGGCCACTACGACAATCTCGGTCAATGCGACATTCTTCAGCTGTTGTGAAAGCAATACTTCGAGGAGTCGCCCGATATTAGCTTCCTCGTTGTGGGCCATGATTCCCATTGAGCATTTGATGGGCATTGGAGCAGCCTCCTCGGCGATGAAAGGTGCGACAAAATTCAGGGGCGGTCAACTGCCGTCAGTTACGATTTGGAAAACGAATCAACCCAAGTGCTTGTACAAAACCCGGCTAGCCTGGGACAAGAAAGCTGCCGGAAGACGGGATATCATTTTGCGGAGCCCCTGCGATTCCCATGGCGCTGCTCCCTGGTTTCCCGTCTTGCTGGTGTGCCGGTAATACGTCAGCAACGTCTTTTTTGCTCCCAGCCGGTCTTTAAAAACAATCAGGCCCTGGTGATTCAGATCGGAGCGACCGAAGTCGATCTTTTGTGCGCCCGCTGCTTTGCATTCCTCAATGAGCCGCCACATCAAGAACGGCATACCGCCGAGTTTGTGGAGTCTAGCATCGGAACAGCCATATTTATACACGACGCTTGAGCCATGCCGGAGAGTGAGTATGGCCGCAACCGGAGCGCCATCCTTCCGGGCGACTCGAACGTCAACTTTGTCGTCCATGCATTCGATGAGGTTTTGGAACCAGACTCGAGGCTGAGGGAGCAGATGATGTCTCCTCCTTGTAATCTGGAGAAGGCCGTAAAACTCATCCACAAGCTCCTTTAACCGGCCCGTTTTGTAAGAAAGTTGTTCCTTTTCTGCTCTTTGGATTTTGCGTTGAAACGAATTCTTGTGCAATTGCCGAAAAAGTTGTTCCACGCTCGGTCCTAAGTCAAGCTCATGGAACCAGTAAGAACGAAATGGCTTTAGACCATTTTCTGCAGTGCAAACTTCCTGTAAGGGGCGAAGCTCGAAGTATCGCTGATGCTTACTGTCACATTCGTTTCTCAGCCACTCTGTGAACGCGTTGGAGTCGCTGCGATCGTTCAGCAGTGGTTCACAATGATCGGCAAACGGCAGAGAAACCAGACGAGTGCCCGTCATCCAGCTCGATACACGGCAAAAAACTACGCCATCGTTCAATCTGTGGCCTTCGGGTGCGGTCGTCAGGACGAAAGGCTCATATCCGTACGTGCGAGCCAGGGCTTCCAACCAGCCTCTTTCATGAAACACTGACGCGGAAGGGTGCCGGACGATCAGTTCACCCCAGTGATTGCCCGAGAGCGGGTCAACAATGCGAATACTCACTCACTCCATGCGTATCTGTCTTCTCTTGGCCAGGCCTTGGAGCCGATTGGGTCTGCACGAAGGCACCCACAGGCGTTAGAGGGCTGTACGATCGAAGGCCAATGCCCGGGAGGTGCCGGAAACACCCTCTCAAGGCCGCCAAACAAGCTACCGCCATTAATGCGGTAAATGCAGGCATTGAGAATGTCGCAATTGGCCTACCAGAGTTTCAACTGTGGAGACTGACTTCTATGGATAGGTGACTGCTCAGTTGTTGAAACTAAACAAGTTAAGTTTTGTCCCTGGCCGACTGGCACACTTGGTTTCCATCAAAGTCTCCTGGAAGCCTCACTAGTGGAAAAATCTTACCACGTAGTGCGAAGGCCTTTCCCTGGGTGCCGGGTAACAAGGAGGCTGAGACAGGTGAAATAGACCAGAAGAGGAAGAATACCCCCTACCCCCGTGTTTTTTGCAAGTGTGAGAAATAAAGGGGATAAGTCAAGGCAATATACCTGTATGCTGGTAGGACCAGGTGGGAACCAGAGGGGTCATGCTTCGAGGGCCAAGAGCTGGTGAACACCATCCAGCAACGATAGCGCGATCAGGTCCGCTTCCCCACCGCCCGCTTCCTCGTCTGTCACTATGCGCACCGTTCTGCAGCCCGCGTTTTTGCCGGCTTGTACATCGATTTCGGAATCACCGATCATCCAGGATGCCCGCAGATCAATTTCGTGCTCGAGTGCCGCCCAGAGTAGCATACCCGGAGATGGTTTGCGGCAGCCACAAGGAGGTTGCTCTTCGTGTGGGCAATAATAGACTTCCGTTATTGTGGCGCCACTCGCCGCCAGCTCCCGGCACATTCGGTCGTGAATTGACTCGAGTTCGCTTGCCGTCAGCAGTCCCTTCGCTACACACCTTTGATTGCTGACGGTCAAGACACAGAAGCCTGCTTGTGTGAGCAAGGAGATTGCCGCGGGGACCCCAGGAAGAAACACCATTTCTTCCCAACGGGTTACATACTGGCCTTCCGGCAATTTACGATTGATAACCCCGTCACGATCCAGAAATGCTGCCCTCTTCATGGAATATTTCCCGCTCCACTAACTCAGAGATGATATGGCCGATAAGAATATGGCATTCCTGAATGCGAGGCGTCTCGTCCGATGGAACACAAATGCACAGATCCACGTTCTTAAGGAGATTCCCGCCGGTGCGCCCGGTCAAAGCGACAGTGTGCAGTCCCAGACTCTTTGCGGTGGACAGCCCCCGCAATACGTTTGGTGAATTTCCGCTTGTTGAGATGCCAAAAGCAACATCCCCGGCACGTGCCAAAGCTTCAAGTTGCCGGGAAAAGACTCTATCAAATCCGTAATCGTTTCCGATGGCGGTGACACAAGAACTGTTAACGGATAGGGCCAATGCAGGTAAGGCGGGCCGATCAAAAGCAAAGCGCCCGACTAATTCCGCGGCAATATGCTGCGCGTCGGCCGCGCTGCCGCCATTGCCAAACAAAAGAAGCTTGTTCCCTCGCCTTAAGGCCTCGGCAAGAATCCGGCTTACCTTCGCGACCGTCGAGACGAGGTCAGCGCTGCTGAGCAGAGATTGTTTCGTAGCGATCGAAGCTTCGATCAATTTGGTTATGCGTCGCTCGCTGTTATTGATTTGACCCATCCATCCTCCGCGACCAGGTAACGACTCGTGAATAATGCAGTTTCAGTGGCATCTTTATAGTACGTCCGACCACGCAGCGTCACATCGATCTTTCCTCAGTCGATTGCCAATCCCTATGAATGGAAGTTGCATCAGAGGTGCCGAACAGGGATGGGGAAGTTTCGGATCGCGAGTCCGGCAGGTTTCCTAATCGGAACTGCCGAGAGGCTGTTTTCGTGAGGCCGCTTCATAGAGCCTGTCACACAGATCTTGAGCCCGCGCGTAGTCTTCGGGCGTGCCGATATCAATGAAAACTCCGCGTTGCTCGGATGCATAAACTCCGTGCTCGAGTAGCTTGGGAAAGACATCTTTTTCCAAGCTGGCCGGTCCCTCCGGAAGATATTCAAAAATCTTGCGATCAAAAACGTAAATCCCTGCGTTCACAAAACCTTCGGAATCACTGCCGCTCTTTTCTGCAAAACCACTCACACGGCCCCCAGAGGTAACCTGAACGGTTCCGTACCGCATTTTGTTTTTCATTTGCAGCACGGCCATAGTTGCGATGCCACCCTCTTGGCGGTGAAAACGGATCAGCTCCCGAAAATCAATTTCCATAAACGAATCGCCGTTCATGACAACAAAATCAGGAACATCAAGCAGAAAAGACTCTGCAAGTTTTACTGCTCCCGCGGTCCCCAATGCGAAGGGTTCCTTAGAATACTCGATGGTCACGTCAGACGAGCGCCCGTCGCCCAATGCTTTCTCAATTTCTTGTGAAAGATAACCGGTACAAAGCACCAACCTGCGAATTTCCTGGTGACGCAGTTGCCGGACAAGCAATTCAAGAAAGGGCCGGTCACCGACCGAAGCAAGGGGTTTGGGAGTTGAAGGTACGACTGATCGCAAACGGGTTCCCATCCCGCCCACGAGAAGAACTACTTTCGTATTAATGTCTGAAGATCTCAATTAGTGATTTCCTGGCAGTGCGCCTGGGGTACCAAGGACGCAAGGGCCAAACCCTGAGACTATTCATAACACCTAATCGGAATGCAGGTCTGCCTGCAAGAATGTACCAAGAAGGTTGCCGAGGCTTCTGTCCCCCGGTCCTCAGATGCCTATTCGGCGGGTCGGCCGAGGCCGGCCCAGCGCAGTTTTTGAATTTCATTGCTATTGCCGGCGGGACCTGGCACGCGGTCCCAAAAATCGAGCATGGATGTCAAAGTTTGCTCGATGGATCTTTGCGGTTTCCATCCCGTGTCCTTGCGGAACTTCTGTGTACTGCCAAAGATAATCTTCTCATCGGATGGGCGCATGAGATGGGGAGCACGCCGAACCTCCGGTCTCACACCGGAGAGACGGATAGCCATGTTCAACAGTTCGCCGATTTCGTACGTTTTCGCTGCGCAGAGATTGTAGGCCTCTCCACGCTTTCCTTTGAACGCGGCAAGATAAAATCCACGAACTGTGTCGTTCACATCGAGGAACGCCCGGTGGGGCTTCAGATTGCCCACTTCGATGACAGGTGGCTGGAGGCCCTTCTTGATTCGAATCAATTGACGAACAAAGTCTGACGGCGCGTCGTCTGTCTTACCTGGGCCAGTGGTATTGAAGAGGCGGAGGTTGACTGCCGGAATCTTGTAATCGAGGAAGTACTCGCGCGCCAGAAGATCCAAACAGACTTTGCTTATGCCGTATGGGTGCAAAGGAAGGAGGGGATGGTCTTCTGTGACCGGTATCGCCGACGCAGCCACGTGCCCATACTCGGCACTGGAACAAGCCGACACAACGATGGGCGGACGTTTCATATGGCGCACTGCTTCAAACAAGTTCAGCGACCCCATGACATTCGACTCGAACGTACCCACGGGGTCTTCCCAGGACAAAGTGGGCAAGCTTTGAGCACCCAAATGGAAGACGTGCGTTGGCTGATACTTTGCCAGAATATGCGCCACACGCTGACCATTGCGCAGGTCGCATCGTGCGAATTCCAAGTTGGGCGACTTTGGAACAGAGAGAGAACCCTGTAAACAGAATGTGCCAATGACATTCCATTCCTTGTCCCGAAGGAATCTAGCCAAATGAGATCCAATGAATCCTTCTGCTCCAGTTACAACTGCAGTATTTTTCATGTGTTTTCCCGGAATCTGCTTAGGTTGTTCCAAGACAATTAGAATGAAATTGCGGAATGATGTGGCGCGAATCTCAGGAAGCTTGTCCTTTTCGACAAGATGACTCAGATCATTCTTGAACGGTTCTTCTAATCCTTTGCGGGTGACTAAGACTGTGCAAGATTGCAGCGCAGGACGCCAAGTTTAAAGGGACGGAGTCCACCGGCCGGCATCCGAAGAGAGCAGGAATTTCAGTTAACGACCGCTTTAAGCCCTGTGGGCGGCGCAGGCAATGTTGCCGAACCGCCGTAGTAGCACGCATTCGCGTTGAAGTTCAAAACCGCACCGGTTCCATTAAGCAGACCACCCAGCGTAGTTAGGTAGCAATCTTGGGCGGGAATCGTGTAGGCATGCCCGCCGACACCCAGAACATTCCCGCCCGTCACGTCCGGTCCGATGCCGGGCCAAGGCTTCGCAGCGGGCCACCAGCTGGGCTTAGCGCTGAGATAGAAAGAAGCGGGGAGATTCTGGCTCGCCGGCAGAGGATTGGAAAACGGCGCCTGGACCCCTGTAAGGGCGCTGGGGACTTCGGCGCTCGAGAAGGTCGCAGCAGCATTGAAGGTGTCGTAATTCCCCCAACGCATCATAGTGGTGGCCACATTCGGGTCGCTGGAAACGTTCACACCATTGGCGGAATTTCCATTACCGATGGACCAGATGGCCGGATTACCAGACTGGTAGCCGACCTGCACGCCCGCGGTGCCGATTACATTTCCAACAAAGTTGTAAAAGCGCGAGAACGCCATGGTGCGCTGCGAGAGATTGTTATTGCAGGCGGCGTAGATGGCAGTCGCGTAGCTCGATCCGCTTGAGAAGCAAACAGGTTGAGTCTCCGCGTCGCTGTTGCGGAACTGCGTGACCAGATGGTGTGTTCCGTGGAAGACGTCGCTCTCTACCTGGTTCCAGGAGTTGCCCTCGTAAAGAATGAATGCAACGCCCGATGTGTGTAAGCTCGACCCGGTCTCATTCCACCCCGGACTTGGTGTGTAATAATCGTTGATAGCAAAATTATAGGAAATCACCATTCCCACGCACGCACTGTTGATCACTACTGGACCTGCGACGGCGTGGAAGATGTTGTTCTCCACCAAACCGAAGGAGTCCCCAAAACACTCATCGCCATAACTCTGAGTGGCCGAGTTTTGGGTCATGAACTGGTAGGAGTCGCGCTCGGTGATATGCGTTACAAGGTCACGCTGCACGTGCGCACGATTGGTGTCAATAATACGAACACCTTTAACCCAGCTATTCGATGCATTCTTGAACTGAACGCCGGTTCCATTCGCTACGTTGGTTCCGTTGACCGTTAGATTCTCAATACCATCTCCAGTAATCGGCGTCGTCGGCCACCACGCCTGCGGAGTCTGACCTGATCTCCAGTTTGGCATGATCAATCCTTCGGCGAGCGTGACAACGACGTTTGTACCAGAGCACGCAAATCCCGCAGTTGTGCTGCCGTTGCATCCAGCGACCAGGTGGATTTCCTGCTGCTGGCGACCGCTGCGCTGTGAGCCGCCGCCATTGCCTTGCAGGGAGTACGGCCCATTAATACCAGGGGCTACCGGGGAGCCCACAGTGCAAGCGGTAATAATCTGGCTAACGAAGATTCCGCCTGTATCGCACCCAGTCTGGTCATCGTCGAGCTGGTCCAAAATGATGATGTTGCCGACCTTAAGGTTGGTCACCGAGGAGAGAGTAACCTGTGTCGTTCCTACTGAATATCCCGCTGTCCAGCTTGCCGTGTTGCTCGGGCCGCCTTTCCAGTTATTATCGGTACCTCCGATACAGACGAGTGTCCCGCTTGCTTCATTACACCCAACAGTACTGCTAAAAACTAAGAGCGTTTGATCCGCCCCTGCGCCACGGAGGGTCACGTGGTTTGTGCCCGTGAAGTTGATTCCGCTTAATGCGATGTAAGTTCCGGCATTCAGGAAAACCACTTGATTTGCAGGGCAAGAAGCGATAGCCGAGTTAATTTGCGTGCTTGTCGCTCCAGGATTCAAGGTTTGGCAAATGGTCGTGCGATTCGGAACGCCTCCGGCTACACCCGCTTGCGACCAATCCATCGCTCGGGAAGGGGCTAAAACACTCCCCCACGGGGTATTGGGGACACTAGAACCACTGCCAACGCCGAGGGGAAACACGGCTTTTGAATCGTAGGCAAAAATCATGTTCTCGAAATAGGTCGTCGTGCCCGCTGCTGTTCCAGTTTCCGCGTTGCCAACCAAGACCCGGAGGATGTTGCCAATTCCCGGCGTGAAACTTCTAGTGACCGTGCTGCCAACTTGCGTAAACGGAGCAGTCGGCTGATAACATGCAAGCTGTGAGTTCCCTGCTGCGGTGTCTACGAAAAGCGAACACCAATAGGTCCCGCCATTGGAGAGCGTAATACAGGGGCTATGGACTACGCCGCTCGCTTCGATGTTGAGGCATCCAGGACCGGAACCGGGCCTGAGTTGTGCAATAGCGGCGAAACCGCTCGTAGCGTCGACGCGAACCATATCCATCAGGTTCGTTGCCGTTGGAATGGCTCCGAAGACCTCGCACCACCCGATGCTGATTTTGGTGTGGCCACTGGAAGTGTTCGCCATCCAGTAAGAGAAGTTCGATGAATTGTTTAATGCGAAAGACTCGGACGGAGAAGCGGAGGTATAGGTGCCACCGTTAACGGTTACCGCTATGCCCAAATTGCAACCTGACTGATGGTTGCCTACGGTCATGGAACTCGACGTTCCCGTGAGGCTCCATCCACTCAAGGCGCCCATGCTGCCATTGCCAAGTGTTGTCGTTGTGAGTTGCGTCCCTGGGGCCTGCGGGCTCACGTTGTCCAGGTTGATGAAATCATCGACGGGAACCTGTGCTTGGATGATGGCTGGGAGCAACAATGCGGGAATGGCAAAAAGAGCGTGGCGCATTATTTGTAGACATTTCATGTTTTTTCTGTAGCGCCCCAACGATTCCAGTTTTGAGCGTCGCCCCAGCGAGTAGGGATGGGACTCGCAGCCACGCCGGCAGTCCCTAGGGATCCTGAATTCACACACTCCCGGGACTAAGAGTCTAAGGGCCCCTCCACCCAACTATTATTCGCAGACGGTCACGCATTACAACTGTCCTGTAGGGCAAATTAAGAACAAGTTTCCTTGCTGGCCCAAGGGACACCCTACGCTCTGGCGGGATCTTACGGAGGGTAGACTGCCGCATGTGGCGCAATTTAGGAACCTTAGGGATGATTAGTCTCGAAGCGTGAACCCTATGGGTAGGGCGCCGAAACGCTCGCACCTTCAGCCAAATGGGTCAGGAGTTCTGTCTCGACGGCTGCGTTAACTTAGGAACGCTCGTTCTGGGAATAGACGAGACGGCGTTCCTGCGCCAGATACTCGTCGTATTCTTGTTCCGGCTCATAGACCACGACATGGCTGCCTCGGTCGGAGAAACAAAACGGAACACACAGTAACTTCTTCAAGCGCGTCCGCAACGCTTCTCTTTTCACCGGGGGCACGAAAAAGAGCATGAAGCCACCACCTCCCGCACCCAGCAGCTTGCCACCCAACGCGCCGGCACTGAGTCCGGCCTCATAGATTTCGTCAATGTTGGCGTTCGAGATTTTTTGTGTCAATGTTCTCTTGATTTGCCAACTCTCGTGGAGGAGCCGCCCGAATTCCGTTAATGCGCAGTTAGGGTTGGCAATGATGGCTTCAGCCTCATCCACAAGCTGGAGCATAGCGCCCAGTTCCTTCTTTTTGTGCGGAGTCATTTCCAGTTGCTGGGTGGCGATTTCCGAAGCCGTTCTGGAAAATCCGGTAAAGTAAAGTGCCAGGTGCTTCTCGAGTTCGGACAACCTGTCTGGCGAAGTGAGCACGCGCCGGACTTCGATTCCGTTGTCGGTTTGGAAGTTAATTCGGTTGAACCCGCCATAAGCGGCACTAACCTGATCTTGGGAGCCCACGGCCTCGTGAAGCAGGTTCTGTTCGACGTGGATGGCATCGGTAGCTAGAGCATGCTTGTCGCGCATCCGCTCTCTTAACCCATAAAGACCGAGAAGCAATCCCACGGTAAAGGCCGAACTCGTACCCAAACCGGTCCGGGCGGGCAAGTCGGCAACGTGATGGATCTCAACACCCTCGCTAATTCCCAGGAACTGCAGGCAGGCGCGCGCGGAAGGGTGCTCGATAGCTTCATTCCTGGTGACATTCTCGACTTTGGAATAAGAGACACGGCTGTGGTATTCGAAAAAAGGCGGCAATCGACGGCACGTGATATAGCAACGCTTGTCGATGGCAGTTGCCAGTACGGAGCCGCCGTGCTCCCGAAACCAAACCGGATAGTCTGTCCCGCCTCCGAAGAAGGAGATACGAAGCGGCGTGCTAGTGATTATCATTCTCTAATTCCCGAACAGAACAAAAATCTCTGAATGAGTTCCCTAGGATCCAAAGCACTATTGGAACACAGAGCAACATAAATCCTTGCGCAAATAAAAACGAATGTTGCTTCGAAGAAGTTTATCCTGACTTGAAATACCCGGGTTTTTGTGTGCGTGAAGCGCCAGATTGAGTCGTTGCGCTAAAACAACGGCCAAGGCTCCCTGGCCTCCCACGATGATGTTTCCTAGCGGGCCGCGGGCGCTTTCTTCTCGAGTTGAGACATCGCTTTGTCCCAGAACCTTACGAAGGACCACCTGAGTCTCGGGAGGAGTACTTGGGCGCGCTTGGCCAAACCCCATCCAAACACGGCCTTAATCCAGGAGTACTTCCAGGATAGGCTCGGGAGGTCGAGATGCCCTCCCAGTTCGCCTGCTTTCCGCTTGGCTTGCTCAACAATGTCCAGACTCTCTGGATAAAAGAAGATGAGCCAGTTATGTATGTATTTCAGGCAGGCATCCCGCACCCTGGGGCTGTCTTCCAAGGAACGCAAGTAATCGATATGAAGCTCCATCGAGCGCCATTGGGACGCCTGTTTCCCCTTCGATCGCCCAATGTAGCTCAGGCTGCCCCCTCCGGTCGCACGGTAATACACCTTCGCTTCCGGCACGAAACGGACGCCGTCACTTTGTAGAAGCACCCTGCAGAAGTACTCCCCATCATCGTCGACCAGCAATCCCGTGTTCCACGGACCGGCGGCTTCAGTCAACTCTCGGCTGACCAGCCATGTGGCGGTCTGCATGTGAAGGTTCTGGGCCATCTTGCGCAGCAGCCACTCGTTGGGGGGAAGGTCACACCAAAGAACGGTTTGGGCGAACCTGGCTCGGTTGCGACGGTAGAGGAAATTTCCCCAAGCAGAAGAAAGAAGCGTTCGCTTGCTTACGCGCTGGTCTATTGTCGCGATTTGCTTGGCAATTTTGTCGGAGGCCAATAGATCATCGGCGTCCAGCCACTGAATGTAATCTCCCTGGCTAAGTGAGAAAGCCTTGTTTCTAGCAGCGGCAGCCCCATTGTTCTTCTGGGTAAACACGCGTACGCCGTCCGATTCAAATTGGCGTGCAATCGTCAGCGTTTGATCGGTCGAGCCGTCGTCAACGACAATAATCTCTCGTTGTTCCCACGTTTGTGCAATTGCGGAGCGAAGCGTGTCGGCAATCCATTGCTGCGAATTGTACGCAGGAACCAGAATTGACACCAAAGGTTTCAAGGCAGCTGCCCCTGTAATCAAATGTCCAGAATGCGCGTGCGGCTCGGCATCAGCAAGATCATTGCGCCTTTTTGGCGAAAATTCTCTCGTAAGCAGAAAGCAGATTCTGAACGGAATACTCCCAGGCCAATTCCTTTTCTACTCTTCTACGTCCAAACTCACCCATCCTTTGCCGCTCCTCGGGACGGTCGAGCAGCCACAGGATTTTGGCAGCGAAATCAGCCACCTGGTTGTGGTTATCGCTGTAGACAGACGCCTCCCCGGCGCTGAATCTGCCTTCCTTCAAATCGAACTGAACGATAGGCTTACTCAAAGCCATGTATTCCATGATTTTGATCATGGTCGAGATATCGTTCATTTGACAGGGTTTGTCTGGATTGACGCAAACATCGGCAGTCGAGAGAATCTCCAACAATTGCCGGTCGGGGATTCTCCCCGTGAAATTGACTGTGTCCGTAAGACCTTTGTCATGGACGAGCTGCTTGAGTCCCGCTAATCCTGGCCCCCCACCAACACAAGTGAAATGAATGTCGCGGCGTCCCAAATTCTTGATGTGTTCCGCCACGTCCAGGAGTATATCGAGGCCTTCCTGGATGCTCATAGTTCCAACGTAGCCAATGAGATAAGATTTGCCCTGTTTCAGAGCGGGGTTGGGGGCGATAGGTTTGAAAGTTTCCAGGTCCGGGCCATTGCGAACAATGAAAACATCTTCGGGAGCGAGGCCTCCCCGAGTTATTGCAAGATCTCGATAACTGCTGTTGGTGGCCATGACGACATCACTGAAGCGGTAAGTCAGTTTCTCAAGCCAGACCTGGGCCGCGTAAAAAAAACCTTTCTTGCCGTATTTGGAGAAGTACAACTCCGGATTTGCGTCATGATGATCGAAAATGTATGAGACGCCAAAGAGCTTAAAGGGCAGGGCAATCAGGAAAATGTTGTCCGGGGGATTGCAGCCCTGGATTATCTGAAATCCGTGACGCAGATAAATTTTCCATGCGTACAGAAACTCCCAAAATAGGGCGCAGCCGTATTCATAGAGGTAACCAAGAGGCGTATTCCCTTCCTTGGGCAAGGGATGCCGGTAAATGCGAATTCCATCGATGACTTCATACCCGTGCGTGTAGCCCTTGCCCTTGGGCGACAGCACGTTCACTTCGTAACCGGCCTTCTGCAATGAGGAGGCTTCCTTCCAGACGCGCGAATCGAAGGGAACGGGCAGGTTTTCCACAATGATGAGGATCTTTTTCTTCACTATTGATCTCTCGATAGTCCTACAGTGACTTGTACAGTCCGGCGAGAGCGCAAAGCATGGTCGCCTGCCCCCAATGCAACGTGGGAGTCTTGTTGACGAGCCATCGAGAATACCGGCGATAATAGAAGTACCCGGTGGAGTCCTGCATCCGGTCAATCGTCCATTCGGCGATTTTCAGTGCCAATTGCAGGCTTTCAGGATCGCGGTCTTTGAAGAAAACAAGGGTATCGATCGCTTGGGAACAGCACTGGATGTCGATCGGCAAAGTTTTATAGTCATAGTATCTGGGAGTTCCGTCCGGCAGGAAGAAAGTCTTCTTCCAATATTCGTACCCACTCAATAAATTAATCTCAAATTGATCGTCGCCGGTGCTTTGCATGTAATGCTTGAAACAGTCCAGCACATAGGCGGTGTGGAAGTTGTCCACCCAGTGTAGGTTGGATGCTTCACCATAGTACCAGGATGAATCCGGTCGCTGGTGCCGGGCCGTGTATTGCATCGCCTTCACCGCCAGATCCCGGTAGGAATCATTGCGCGTATGTGAATAAGCGCGCGCCAGGAGGCTGGCGCCTAGAGTACTGGCGTTATGCACTTGCTTATTCTTTGCTGTTATTCGAGCCGGGATGTAGCCGATACAAAGTGCTTCCCCGTCAGGAAACGTCTCAAGGTCGTGCAATATGTGTTCACACGAACTGATCGCCACTTGCAGATAGCTCTCTTTTTGGAAATGGTCGTAGGCGTCGAGAAACGCATGCCCGGTGAGCGCTGTCCAAACGACCGTAGGGGCGCCCTTGGGAAGGTAAAAGCTACGGGATTGATAATCGAAATGGTTACCCCAGCACGCTCCTGAATAACCCGGGGACTGGTTTTGCATCAGCCATGCCAGCGCAAAATCCGCTTTGTCTCGCCAAACTGGATCGCCAGTGGCCTGAAGAAGACGGATGAAGCCTCTGGCCAAAAATCCCATTCCTTTGCTGGAGGGGCCCTTGGAAACTCCCAGGAGGGGGCGCAAATTCAGGGGAAACCGGCGTACTCCCTGCTGGAGCACAGTGCGGAGAAAATTTGTTTCAAATGTGAGCGGGCGCAATAGTCTTGAGTTCAGGCCGTCAAACGTATCGTAGCCGCGGTAGTCAGTCTTCTCCAGCCAAGCGAATACTCTTCGGATCGATTGGTAGATTCGATCTTTCGGTGCATTCCGGTCCGCCCCGTTCAGTTGCCGGTTACCAACAGATGCCGTCGTACTTCCCATTCTCACCCCTGCGATCGGTTATCCGAACGAAGTCAACCAGACGTTGGCCCTCGCGCAGCCGATCTGGAACTCCCTGGAAATCTGAATCTTTATTACCAATCACCACCGTTTGAGCGTGATCTAGAACGGCGTCGATATCGTCAACCATAAGCTTGGAAATGTGCGGTATGCGATTGAGGATGAAGTCTCGATTGGCGCCAACTAGACTCGCGATGCTGACGTTCTTGTCGTAAATGCGCAAGTCAAAACCTTTGCCGATCAGCCGTTCGATGATTTCGATCACCGGGCTCTCCCGCAAATCATCCGTTCCAGCTTTGAAACTGAAGCCGAGGATCCCGATTCTTTTGTTCCCTTTTTCCATGATGAGTTGCAGACCCCGAGCAATCTGAATTTCATTACTCGGAAGGATCGCCGTCATTATGGGTAAATTCAAGTCGTGTGTCTTGGCCTTATAAGCCAACGCGCGCAGATCCTTGGGCAGACAGGATCCGCCAAACGCAAATCCCGGTAACAGGTAGGCCGGAGAGATATTGAGCTTCTTATCGTGACAGAAAATCTTCATGACCTCATGCGAATCGATTGAAAAAGACTTGCAAAGATTGCCGATTTCGTTTGCGAAGCCGATTTTTAGGGCATGCCAACTGTTGTTGACGTATTTGACCATTTCGGCGGTTTCCAGGTTCGTCCGAATCAGTGGGGCGTCGAGTTTCTCATAGAGCGCCGCCAGGGCATCACCACTGGCGGAGTCCAACTCTCCGATTACCGTTTGTGGAGGGTTATTGAAATCCTTGACCGCCGAGCCTTCCCGCAAGAATTCGGGATTGTGACAAACGCCAAAGTCGATACCTGCTTTTTTGCAAGAAAACTCCTCGAGAATGGGAATAACGATGTCGTGCATGGTTCCCGGCAGGATCGTGCTGCGAATGACGACAGTATGCCGAGTTGTCTTGTGCTTGAGGGCCTCGCCAATCTGCTCGCAAATGCGCCGGATATACCTCAAATCGAGGTTGCCGTTGGACTGGCTCGGGGTGCCTACGCAAACAAAGGACAACTCCGTTTCATGAACAGCCTGGGCCTGGTCGGTAGTCGCGCGCAACCGGCCTGAGCGCACGTTTGATGCGATAATCCCGTCGATCTCCGCTTCGATGATTGGAGACCGGCCGCTATTTATCAGCTCGACCTTTGTCGGAACCGGGTCCACACCAATGACTGTGTGACCGTCGTTGGCGATACATCCCGCCGACACGGCACCCACGTAACCTAATCCGAAAATGCTAACTTTCAAGATAGATTCCTTTCGCGCGAATCTCCAGCCAGTTTAATGGGATCTTACGATTGTGAATCCACGGCGTGCGGTTCGCTGTTTCGCAAGGACCGGGAAAACAGAGCCCAAGGATCTCCTCAAGGGCCGCTAGGTCCCAAAAGCCCCGCATATACACTTCGTGTCATATCCCCAACTGTTCCCCACGAATTTCGCTGACTGGCGTAATCTCGTATCTCCTGTCGGCGGATGTCCAACGATTTGAAAAGGTCGCTCTCAAAATATGTTTCGATGGTTCGCGCCAGGTCATCGGCGTCGCATGGCTTACAGACAAAGCCCGTTCTACCCTCAATGATATCTTCCTTGAAAGCTCCAACGTCTGTTGCGACGACAGGCAAGCCGAATCTGTAAGCCGTGTAAAGAACGCCGCTCTGGAAGATGGCAGTATATGGCAAAACCAAGAGATCAGCCGCCTTGAAATACGTCTCTGCGTCACCATCGGCAATATATTGGAGTTTTTCGATGACCCGTCCGGCGTTAACATGCTGGTGGATATCCTTCCTTACCCCATCCAGGTAACGTTCGGACCCTTTTTTGCTCTCGCCGGCGATTACAAGACGATAGTCACTGTGCCGCTCAGCAAGTTGGCGAAACGCGGCAACCAAGTATTCGAGACCCTTGTAGGGCCAAATGGCGCCAAAAAAGAGTATGGTCTTTTCGGCGCCCGCAACTCCTAGCCGTCGCTTAGCTTCAACAGAAGTGAGATCAGTCTCCGGTAGAGCATTATTCACACCGAACGGAACGACGCTGATCGCGCTGTCATGAACCCCAAAATGCTTTACTATTTCACTTTTCATCTTTTGCGTATGAACGAAAAGATGATCGGCAAGGCGATACTGGCATTTCAAAGTAAGGCGATTGAGCGCGGAATCTTTTCCGTCCCTGGCCCCCGCGTTCACATTGTGAGCCGTTAGAACAATCTTCTTTCCTCGCAACTTGAAGTAGAGCATCAACAGAGTTCGATCAAAGTACTGCAGCTTGTTGTTCCAAAGAATGTGGAAGATGTTCGGTTTCGCCGCGGAGGCATAGCGCATGAATCGAAAATAGAACGCCAGTATTGCTAAGGCTCGCCTTGCAAAACTCGCTTTCCGTGGGGGGAACTGTTGGAGATTCATAAAACAGAGCCCTGGGGCATTATGCATTTCAGGGCCATCCAGCTTGTCGCTTCCAATCACTTCTAAGGAAATATCCTTGGATACGAGTGCCTGGGACAAACCGACAACGTACGGCCGATCGATACCGCCGGTGAGCAGTGCCACTTCGATCTTCAAAGGCAAGGTAGAGCCCAAGATAGGACAGCGTCCGTGGTCGGTGCAACATCAGACTTAAAGGCTCCGAATTCGATCGGAGCCGACGCCGAAGGCAACTCTGGCGTTAAGCTTGGGCAGCGAGAAACGATTGATACCAGGTTTACAGGACTGAGTAACATCAGACGCCTTAGCATACGCCCCAGCTAACCTGCGCTAACCAACAGCCAATGCGTGGTTCTCTTTGGGGCGCTTGAGTCCTAAGGCAGACCTCCGGCTAACATCGTAACCCTCTATTATTGAAGGGGCGTTCGGCACCACAACTACGGCCAATAGAAAAACGAACCACATCGGGCTCATCGCCTTGTAAGCAGCTTCAGTAAAATTATAGGTCAGAGCCGCTGTGAAAAACGCCAACTGGAGGCTGTGCGTTGGCGGATCCTGGCGAAAAGCGCGAAAAATGCCTAAGTAGCCTCGCACTATGATTGCGCCAAGCAGCGCTATACCAATCCACCCTAAGTTGAAAAAGAGTTCGAGGTAACCGTTATGCGATTCATTGATTCCAGAGAGCAGTTCCCCGCTGGCCCATATCTTCGCTACGCGCTCCCCAAGCCAGAAACTCTCGAAGCCGGTGCCGAATACAGGGTTCTCCGTAAAATCCAAGAGCCCTTTCCAGATTTCTGTCCGTCCGGTCAGTGTTGGGTTTCTTCCCATCGCCTGCAAAGCTCCTCCGCCGACATCGAGGAACAGAACAGAGAAAGAGCTGCACACGATCGCCGCCACTAAGAGGTGCACCACCAGTGGCTTTCGCGCAGCGGGAAATAGGCTTATCAGTGTCATCAACCCGCCTGCCGCCAAAAAGCAGGATGCAGAAGTCGCTGAATTCGCCAGCGAGAAGAGCCACAGCACCATGCCAAGAATGATAAAATGTGCTATCAGCCTCCGGGATCGGTCCCTTCCCTTTTTCTCTCTCCAGATCCCCAACAGCCGCCACCAAGCTCCGAGTCCAAAAACCAGGCAAGTTAGCCCGAGCATGTTCTTGTCTTCTGCCACGCCTGAGACAAACATTTTCCCTTCGCGGAGGCTATAGTATCTCGACATGAGAGGGTAGTACTTAATGAGAAGAATGGAGAGAGGAACCAGGACAAAACCGACTCTTGTCAATAATCGCTTAACGGCAGGCGAGCGCTCAGAGTCCGTCAGAACAATCAGAACCATCATGAAGTCGCCAAGAAACTTGATCCAGCGCTTCAGCGCGATAGATGGGTAAGCAGACCAGCTGCAGCTCACGGCACAATAGAATAGGAACAGAAGGAGCAACAAGTTTGCTTGCAAGACCCTTACCACCGCGGTTTGCCTGCTCAAAAGCACGAAAATGCCGGCGGCAATAAGAACTAGGTAAATGTCTCGATCTAGGGGACTCCCTTCCACATCGAAGTTTGCGGCCTGCGGCGGCCCTACCTGCAACCACACTGATATCGGTCTAGACGCGTTTATCAGCAGCCACAACACCGGGAGCCAAAGGGCTATGGAAGTCCGGGACTTTGGTTCGCGGTCAAGCGCAAAGAGCACCAAGATCCCTATTGCATACACCACTGTGGCAAACAGAGTCATTGTGAGTCGAAGAAAAGGCGCTGCAGAAGTTCCAATGTCAAAAGCTTGTGTATCTCAGTCGTATAATTTCGTCCGCCTTTAGTATGCCCCTCAACGATTGCCTCAACACCTTTCCGATTGAGGTAAGGGCGCGAAAGCGTCCGGGAGTCGAGCAACATTTCGCGAACATAGTCGGACAAGATGTCGCGATACCAAACGCGGTAATGAGTGAACTTATGTCTTCCCAGGAAGAGCCGCTCAAGGTGCAGGGACGCAAGCGCGTGATCGATCCGGGATACCCACTGGGGCATGCCGTAATCGTAAGCGTATTCGGCCTTGAACGTGAATTCCAGAAAACCTCGGGAAGCCACGCCAGACAAACGCCCCGAGTTCGCGCTAACGCCACGATCCGTCCGGAGGCGTGCGAGTTCCGGGCTGCCATCGGCAATCAGCCGCAACCGAACGTCCTCCCCTGATCCATTGAGTTTTGGGGCGCGATACACAGCCTGAACGAATTTGTTATCCAGGTAAGGCGAGCGCACCGTGAGTTGACTCTGCTCGAGGGCCAGAATCCCGTGGTGGTACCAGGGTGACTGCCTGAAGGCAGCAAAAGTGACCGGGTGCTCTTTGCGAATTTTTTGGTAGGTGTCCGCGGCTTTGTGAACCTGAGAGAGAAACTCCGGGGAGAACAGATTGTCGGGAGCCGGCATCGGCTTGAACATTACAGCTTGACGGACTATTTCGCTGCCATATGTCCCGACGATTTTCACCGGTGCTATCGCCCGAGCTTTTTCGCTAACGTATAGGTCGGAAGAACGGTACACATCGACGCCGCCCTCCGTCAGGTACATGCTGCGCTCCCCATAGTGCGAAAAGCGCTTTAGGAACTCTTGGTCCGCGGTGATGACCTCGTGCGACTGATTGCAAATACTTGCGATCTTCCTCGCGATAGTTACATCCTCAGAATTGCGAAACATTCCTCCGAACGTATAACAACGCAAAGTTTGGGGCGCTGGCTTGCGCCAGGCCATGATTACACGGGTGTCTAGACCTCCGGTGAGGGCGATGCCCAGCGGTTCGTCACCGTTGAAATACCGAGGCAAATTCTCAGAAAGGGCGTTGCACAGTTCTGTGTAATAAGAATCCGGTGAAAGAGCGCTCTGTTCCTCCCACTCTCGCGGATGGAAATAGAGGTTTCTCTTTTCAAGCTGGCCGCCTCGAAAGACCCAAGCGGAACCTCCTGGAAGGGAGTTTATCCCCTTGAAGATTGTCCGGTCCTGTAAGACGCAACTACAGGAGACAAACTCTCCCAGCCCTTGAGGATCCGGCAAACGGAGTTCCGGACGTACCGCAAGGATGCCCTTGGCCTCGGCAGCAAAATAGAATGCTTCCTTCGACTCATGGTAAAAGAGCCGGTGCATTCCATAGCGGTCATTAAATAAAGTCGTGGCGCCTTGCGCCCGGTCAACAAGCAGGCCGTGAAACATTCCATTAAGGCGGACCAGAAAATTAGGGTCCTCCTCATACATGTGCACCAGATAGGAGGATTGTTTCCCGTCGATGAGGTGCCCCTTTTGCTTTAGCCCCTCTTTAGTCCCTGGCCCGGGATATTCTTCCCCGGAAAAAATGAGAGTTGTATCGCCTCGCTCGTTGGTTAGAGGCATTCCATCCGAGAAGGAACCCTTTCTTGCCACCCAGCCGACATAGGTTCCCGAGACTTCGTCGACCCAAGTCCCGGTCTCATAGAAAGTCTCATGACAAAGGGCCTTGACCATTCGTGACAACTCATCCACAGCCCTCGCCCGAGGCATCTGTGTGATAAGGCCAACAATTCCAGGCATGAATTCTTAGGCTTCCTTTAGGAAATTAAATTTACGCGTGTACCAGGCCGTGCGAAGTTCGCGCAACTTGTCGGTCAATCGCGCGGGAAGGCGGTCCACAAATCGATGGTGCAAGCCCAGACGAAATGCAGCCAAGCCCCATGTAGTTAATGGCGCGTAGTATCGAGGGAGATCAACTCTCTGAAAACCATTCACTTCCTTAAAGTGACTGAGGCTATCTCCCTGCTTCTTGCCGTAGGAAAAGTGCTCATAAATCAAGTAAGGGATTCCGCGATTGGCACAAACCTTCACCGCATGGGCGATCAACGCATTAGTCGGCGCCTTGTCCTTATGCTCGACCATGGAGAGAATATGCACAAGACATGCAAGTGTCTTAGTTTCGTCCATTACTAACTTGATGAACCCGATCAGTTTTTCTTCGTAGAATGCTCCGACATAAATAGTCCGATCCAAGAATGTTCCAGCATACTGGCGGGCTCTTTCGAAGGTCATTCCGTAATGGGGAAATCTCTTTCCTTGGCGGATGGGACATTCGTTATAGATTTCACAAATCCCGCGGACAAGCGCGTCGTCGAAGGGTACTTCCCTCAATACCACGCCTCTCTTTTCAGCCTGGCGCGCTCTATTGCGCGGAAACGATCGGATTTGGTTTGTCCACCAGTGCTCAAAGGTCGATACATTAAGGACCGCCAGGTTGTCCTGTTCACGCGGATAGTCGTAAATGGGGTCCGTGGCCGGAAGTTTCTGGGTAAACGTGAAAAGATCGATTCGAGCCTGCGATTTCCTTAACTCGTTGATCATCTCCTCTGGATTGTCCGGATATGTGTATTTCTCACCGTCGATCCGAGCTATCCGGACTAGGCGCCCCTCAACTCTAATATCCTTACCGCAAATTCTCATGAATGGTTTTCTTCCCTCTTGTTCGCTCGGCTCTGCGACAAGTCTCGTGTCGTTCATTAGCAAGGAGGAGGTCATGCCAGTGATTCCAGTTACCGGAATATGATTCAATCTTCGCTTTTCGGTCGAAACACAAAAATGGTCGGCCCAGGGTCGCCGTGTTGACGCTTATCCACCATTTCGAAGTTCGCTTCGATGATCTCGGTCATCTTCATCATTCTTGATTTCACCTTCCCGTTCTCCGAAAGATACATGCGGACAATGAAGACTCCTCGATCCGTCAAATGCTTTGAGTACTTGTCCAATATCGGCTTAATCTTTCCCACAGGGATATGGTACATGGCCTCCCGAAAAAGGATGACGTCAAACCGTTGCGCCGGCGCATAGCTTAGAAAGTCAGACTGCACAAAGTGGTTTTTGCTGGTTCGAGCGTTTTCCTGAGTACGGTGCCGGGCCTTCGCCAGCGCCGCGTCGGATATATCCACCCCTATGTAGCTCCGGTAAGCTGATTCAGCCAATTCGTTAGCGGTGTTACCCGGCCCGCATCCCAGATCCAAGATGCTCCCGTTTTGGGCATACTTTTCGAGGTGCCCGTACACGCAGTCGCCGGCGGTGTTATCGATGAAGTTCCACTTGCCCGAAGAGAATTCCTTGTCCCAAAATAGCTTCTTGATCTTCGTCGGCGCGTAGCTCAAGAGTGCGCCCCGCACAAATTTCAAACTGCGATTCACCATGTACATGTTTTCTGTCGCTCCATTTCAATTCACTTGTTGGAAGAGTTCGTAGGATCAGGTACCCGTCGTCTTCGGCACCCGTTTGAATATTTAACCCTTTGCGCTGAAATCACTTCTCGCAGACAGCCCGGCAACCTGCTTCATGGTCTTACTGTTCAAGAAAGCCTTCAAGCGCTGAATCTGCTCGCGCCGGGTAAATGCGACGAATTCATGCGAAACCGGCCTTTCCACGAGTCTAATCATCGACCAGACGTACCCCAGCGCCAGGGCAACGCCACCGACAAATAACGGTCGCCTGCTCATTTGATAGACCGTTCTAAACAATTCCCAGAAAGGATGATTCCCAACGGAATAGTCTTTTGCCCCATCCCTAAACTTGGCTGCCAACCCGCTATGCTGTGCAGTTCCCATTGTCCGATGGTGTACACACACCCTCTCAGTAAAAGTTCTGGTCTTCCAACCCTTCATCCTCGCCGATATCACTGCAATGTGATCGACGCAACCTCCTTTCGCCGCGACATAACCACCAATCTCTTCAAAGCACTCCCTCCTGAACAGTTGGCAGCCACCCCAGACATTTTCAATATTCGAAAACCGGTAATCATACCCGCGAGATTCTTCTATGAACGGCGCCCCGACGACCCCCAATTTGAGGTTCTCGGTGAATTTGCTAACAAGGTATTGAAAGTGCTCCGATTCAAAAGACACATCGGCGTCAAGATTACCAATGACGTCGTAGGGCAAATCCCCTAGCTTGGCGCGGCCAGCCTGGAAAGCCATTACCTTGCCAGCAAAATGACGCTCGCGTCGCTCCGGCATTCGTAGCAGTTCCATCCAAGGATTGGCGGATAGGTAGGATCTTACGATCTCATCCGTGCGGTCGGTCGAGCCATCGCTGACGATCACCCACCGTAAGGGCTTGACCGTCTGAGCGACCATAGACTTTATCGTCAGCTCGATAAAGGCTTCCTCGTTCCGCGCTGGCGTAATGAGTGCGTAGCTTGGGAGAGTTGGCATAACTA
>WNFX01002853.1_pt1 | contig 37163 bp, 34 predicted proteins | sample 5400111 | NCBI WGS metagenome assembly WNFX01 (sample SAMN13153363, study PRJNA577476) | soil metagenome | isolation source: 40 cm soil or saprolite under grassland replicate 1 | place: USA:California | collected 2016-06-15
CGCGTCAGTGATCGGAATCTCAAGAAATTTGATTCCTAGATTGCGCGCCAGCGCGCGCGCGTCATCGACACTGCCGCGCGAGGAATACGGGCTGGGCATGGAAACGCCGGTTACATTTTCTGCTCCCAAGGCGTCGACTGCGATGACAGCTGTGACTGCGGAATCGACTCCGCCGCTCAAGCCGATCACCGCCGAATGGAAATTGCATTTGCGAAAATAATCGCGAACTCCGAGCGACAACGCAGCGAAAAGCTGCTCTGGCGTTTTGCCTTCGTGGAATTCAAGTGCCGCGTTCGAGTCCGTGTCTACGATTTTCTCGTCTTCACGAAACGCCGCGAGTTGCGCGATCAATTTGCCGGCAGCGTTGACTGCGATGGAATCGCCATCAAATACGAGTTGATCGTTGCCGCCGACGAGATTGCAGTAACAAATCGGCCGTTGATGCGCTTGTGCGAGTCCTGCCACCATCTCATAGCGGATCGCCGGTTTGTGCAGGCTAAAGGGCGAGGAGCTGAGATTGACGATGATCTCTGCGCCTTGCTCCACCAGACTGCGCACCGGTTCGCAGTCGTATAGCGGTCGTGGAAGATAGTGTTCGGTCCAAATATCTTCACAAATGGTCACGCCGATTTTTCTGCCATGCACGTCAAACGGCTCGATGTGGCTAGCCGGTTGGAAATAACGTTCCTCATCGAACACGTCATAAGTGGGCAAAAGAGATTTGTAAGTTTTGCGGATCGGTTTGCCGCGCTCTAGCAGGGCAGCGGCGTTGCGAAACGGTTTGCCGTTGCCCTCGTTGCGATCGACAAATCCAACCAGCAAGGCCGCCTTACCGACCAGGGCGTGCAATTTTTCCAGCAGGGCGAGATTTTCCGGTACAAAACGTGACTTAAAAACGAGGTCCTGCGGGGGATATCCGGTGATCGCCAGCTCCGGAGTTAGTACCAATTCCGCGCCGGCGGCGGCGAGACGCTCATAGGCGCGGATGATCAGGTCGCAATTGCCGCTCAAATCTCCTACGGTGGCGTTAATTTGAGCGAAACCGATCTTCATGTGGCGTTACCTCAGATTATGCGCAACATCGCACCCAGCAATTTTCTTTTGTTCGGTAGGGCGCGTCACTCCGTGCGCGCCGCGGTGTGAATTGCAAGTGAAACGGCGTGCAGAGGACTGCCCGCCCTACCAACGCGGCGGCGGCCGGTCATTCGGGTGATAAACCCACACCCACTCCTCCGCGCGGTCGCACAATCCTTTGCGGACAGGATTCATAAGAATGTAGCTGGTTTTCTCTTCCAGTTCGTGATGGTCACGCAAGCGGTGATCGAAAAAATCTCGTTGCCAATCGAGCCCATGCTTTCCGGCGACGAATTTCTTCCAGTTCCTGATGATTGTTTGCATTCCCGGTTCGCGCGGGAAGCGCAATAATTGCATGCACGTGGTCCGGCATAAGCAGGCACAGCCGACAATGCCAGAGCAATCTCTCATGGTTGAATTTCATCGCCGCGAGCACGGCATCGCCAGTGCCGGGCCGGCACAATTGGTTCTTGCCCGGAGGCACGCAGTTGATCGTGATGAAAAACAACTGCCTTCCGCCACCTATTACTGAATTGTGTGAGGCAGCTTTTTGCGGACGGGCAAATCCACGTCGCGGACCCTAGCGCAGATGTACGCACGCGGGCAAACCGTAAAAGGTAGGGCGGCAGTCCTCTGCCCGCGGTTTCAGGCGCAATTCACACCGCGGCGCGCACGGAGTGACGCGCCCAACCAACGCGCAGGCGCCGGCTGCGCAAGCCGTCGTTCCTTGCGACTCATCATCTGCCGTAGCTCACGCGTCAGATCGTACCGTTGCCATCTTCGCTAATGAGGAGACTACCGAGCGGGTCGCCGATAGTAACGAGTGATTTATTGACAGCGGCGCCATTAATTCAGAGACTCGTCGCCGTTCAATAGATCTGAATCCGGCATAGGACGCTTCTCCCGCGAGCTTCGTCTCGTCTTCAGACCTGCGGTTACCAAGGGGCAACCAGCGGGAAGGAAGAAAGTCCAAATATGTATCAGCCGATTCAGTTCAGAACTGAAAATCCTTCCGTCAAAAATTCGATTCGCCGTTCGGCTTTGCGATGCGGTTTATTCCTCCCTGCGCTGCTTGTTGTCGCCTGGTTTGCACTTGCGGCGACAGCGCAAGCACTGCTGCCACCGCCACCACCGGACGGAGGCTATCCCAACCAAAACACGGCTGAGGGTACTAACGCGCTCCTGAACCTCACAACCGGCACAGATAATACGGCCCTAGGCTTTGACGCCCTTGCTGTCAACACCACTGGCACCAACAACACGGCCACCGGTTCGCTCGCGCTCGTTTCCAACACGTTCGGTTTCGACAACACGGCCACTGGTACCGGAGCGTTACAAGCCAATACCACCGGCTACAGCAATACGGCCACCGGTGTTGACGCGCTCTTTCATGACACCACCGGCGCCGACAACACGGCCAACGGTCGGTTCGCCCTGGCGTTCAATACCGCCGGCGGCCGAAATACCGCCATCGGAGCGATTGCGCTTGACAGAAACACCACGGCTGACAACAACACGGCCATTGGTTTTCAAGCGCTTGGCTTCAACACCACCGGCACCCAGAACACGGCCACCGGTGTTGACGCGCTCTTAAACAATACGACCGCCAACAACAACACGGCGGACGGTTTTCAAGCGCTTTTTAACAACGACACCGGCACGCAAAACACCGCGACCGGTGCTTTCGCGCTCGAAAACAACACCACCGCCAACAACAACACGGCGGACGGTTTTCAAGCTCTCCTTAACAACACCACAGGCAACCAAAATACCGCCACAGGGGAGAGTGCCCTCAAAACCAACACCACCGCCAACAACAACAGTGCGGACGGTTTTCAAGCGCTCTTTCACAATACGACTGGTGCTGGCAACACGGCTATCGGTTTTCACGCTCTTTTCAACAACAGCAACGGCTCCTCCAATATCGGCTTAGGCTCCAACGCTGGAGTCAATCTCACGATCGGCAGTAACAATATCGATATTGGCAGTGGAGGAGTAGCGGCCGAATCCAATACCATTCGTATTGGATCGGTGCAGGTGAGGACTTTTGTCAAGGGCATAAGCGGAGCAGCAGTTTCCGGCGCAGCAGTGGTTGTCAATGCCGGGGGGCAACTTGGAGTGGCCGCATCCTCGGCGCGTTTCAAAAATGAGATCAAGCCCATGGACACAGCAAGCGAGGTGATCCTTACGCTGAAACCGGTCACTTTCCGCTATAAGCAGGAGATCGATCCCGAGCGCACTGCGCAATTTGGCCTCGTGGCTGAGGAGGTGGAAAAGGTGAACCCCAGTCTTGTCGTTCGCGATCAGCAAGGAGTGCCCTATAGCGTGCGCTACGAGGCAGTAAACGCGATGCTGCTCAATGAATTTCTAAAAGAGCATCGGGCGTTTTTGGCAGAGCAGAGAAAGGTCGAAGCCCAGGAGGCGACCATCACCGACCTCAAGAAGGGCCTAGAGGCTGTCCTCGCGCGGCTCAAGAAGCAGGATTCAAGAATCCAGAAAATAAGTGACCAGATAGAGCTGAGTAACCATGCACCGAGGACGGTTCTCAACGATCAGTAAACATAAACAGCAAGCAAAAAGAAAGACGAATCCATGAAATCACCGAATCAAGTTAAAACGACTAATTTACGACTTCTCATTGTGCTGCCGCTCATCTGCTTTGCACTTTTGCCCAGAGCGCAAGCAGTACTCCCAGCACCGGACGGTGCTTACCCCGGGGGCAATACGGCGGAGGGGCAAAGTGCCCTGTTTAGTCTTACTGCCGGCGGCTACAATACGGCAGTTGGTTATCTTTCGCTCAGGGCTCTCACTGAAGGCAACTTCAATACGGCCATCGGCGCCGGCACACTCACGTTGAACACCGCAAACGAAAATACAGCCACCGGCACTGGCGCCCTTTTGTTCAACACCACTGGTTTCGAAAACACTGCCAACGGCGCGTTTGCCCTTTTCAATAACGGCATTGGCAACTTCAATACCGCCATTGGTTTTGACGCGCTGTTTAGCAATACCGATGGGCTTTCTAATACCGCTATCGGCGTCCAGGCACTGAGAAATAACACCAACGGCCTCAATAACACGGCGACCGGGGTTTTCGCACTCTGGAGCAATACCGCTGGCCGCGACAACACAGCCAATGGTCTGAATGCACTCTTTTACAATCTCAACGGCAGTTACAATACAGCCGCTGGCTCCGGGGCGCTCGAAGCAAACAATGGCGACGCTAACACGGGCATCGGTGTGCAGGCACTCGCTGCTAACTCGACCGGTGGCTCAAACACGGCCATTGGCGTGCTTGCGCTTTCTGCTAACCACGACGGCAACTTAAACACCGCCGCCGGTGACTCAGCGCTTGGTGCCAATGTTACCGGCGACGACAACACCGCCATTGGAGTGAGTTCACTCGCAAACAACATCAATGGCAACCTCAATACGGCTGTCGGTGATCAAGCGCTCAATAACAACACGGGCGGCAACTTTAACATTGCGTTGGGCAACAATGCCGGCTTTTTTATCACAGGCGATAACAACATCAATATCGGCAACCCGGGCATCGCCGGCGAGTCCAACACCGTGCGCATTGGCACAGGGGACGGCGTTCATACAAGAATGTTTTTCGCCGGTGTACGCGGGGTTACCACAGGTCAGGCAAACGCAATACCAGTTGTGATCGATGGCGCCGCGCAGCTCGGCACAATGAGTTCCTCGCGTCGGTTCAAAAAAGAAATCAAGCCAATCGACAGGGCCAGTGAGGCGATTCTGGCGCTTGAGCCGGTAACGTTTCACTACAAGAGCGACAATACCGCCACACCGCAATTTGGTTTAATCGCCGAAGAAGTGGCCGAGGTGAACCCAGATTTAGTGGTACGCGACGAGAACGGTGAGGTTTACACGGTGCGCTACGATGCGGTGAACACAATGTTGCTCAATGAATTCCTTAAAGAGCATCGCAAGGTAGAAGAACAAGACTGCATGATTCAGGAACAGCAAGCGACGATTGCACGACTAACCGCTGGGGCCGCAAAACAAGAAGCGATCAACGCAGAGCAGCGAAAAGAAATGCAGGAAGTCACTGCGCGGCTCAACGAACAAGACGCGAAAATCCAGAAAGTGAGCGCAGGGGTCGAAGTGAACAAACCAACGCTGCAAACGGTTCTTAACAATCAATAAGGCGTTTCTTATCTCGCGTAGCTCACGCGCCAAATTGTTCCGTTGCCGTCTTCGCTGATGAGCAGGCTGCCGTCTTTGGCGACGGTGATTCCGACTGGGCGACCCCACACTTTACCATCGCGTGTGACGAAGCCGCTCACGAAATCTTCATATTCACCCAGCGATTTGCCGGTGGAATGATCGAAGGGCACGCGCACGACTTTGTAGCCGGTACGTTTCATTCGGTTCCACGAACCATGGAACGCAGCGAAGATGTCGCCTTTGTATTCGGACGGAAATTGGTCGCCGGTGTAGAAAGATAGGTTGAGCGTGGCCGAGTGCGCCTGCACGAGTACATCGGGCACGATGGCTTTGTCGGCGAGCTCGGGATGTTTTCCTTTGTGGCGCGGATCGGGGTGATTACCGATGTAAAACCACGGCCAGCCATAGAATCCGGCGGGTCGCACACTGCTAATATAATCGGGAGGCAAATCCTCACCGATTTCGTCCCGCTCGTTAGTGCTCATCCAAAGCTCGTTGCTGCCGGGGCGAAATGCGATTCCAACGGCGTTGCGAATTCCCCACGCATAAACTTTTTGGTCTGTGCCGTCTGGCTTGAACTCGAAAATGCGCGCGCGGTCGGCTTCCGAAGCGCTATCGGAATCATTCGAGCGTGAACCGATGGAGACGTACATCTTCTTGCCATCAGGTGAAAAGACAATGTCGCGAGTCCAATGTCCGCCACTACGCAAATGCGCCGCTCCACCAGAAAGGTGCGCACCTAATTTCTCGGCTGGTCCGCGCGCTTTGAGGTCGCCATTGCGATAAGGAAATCGAAGTACGCCATCGGTATTCGCGACGTATAAGAATTGGGGATCGCCACCCGGTGGATAAAACGCAATGCCGAATGGTTTGTTTAGATCGCGTTCTGCAAAAATCTCGGTTACGTCCGGCTTTCCGTCGCCGTTCGCATCGCGTAACACCTTGATTTGATTGGCGCGACTCTCGACGACAAAGATGTCGCCATTCGGCGCGGTCAGCAGAAATCGTGGATCGCGAAAACTACTGGCGTAGAGTTCGATTTTAAAACCGGCCGGTACACGAGGCTGTGCACCGGTTGGGCGATCAACGACGCGCGCGCGGTTAATTGCCAGAATATTTGAACTCGGCGCAGGCAAATCAGCGACGGTGATTTTGCGTCGCAATCCGGGCGTATCGCTTTTCCAATCGCCCATCGCGGCTTTGCCGACGAGCAAAGCGTTGCTTTCCGCAGCCGCTTCTAATTGGACAGCGATGCTCAAAACCGCTGCGACGAAAAAAGCACAGACAGCGGAGCGATTTTCCATTCACGTTTCGAATCGCTTCGGATCGAAAGATCGCGTGGATCGGGTAGCGCACGCGTCTCGCGTGCTGGTTTCGGCGTCGCGCCGAAACAGTCTCTTCTTTAAATGCGAATCGTGGGGCGGAGTCAAACGCATCGACAAATTCGCGATCGCGAGACGCGCTCGCCAGGCACGCGAGACGCGTGCGCTACCCAGCCATGTCAGTGCGCGATCGTACCCAGCTTTTCGACCAGCGCCGCGCCTTTCTTGCGATCGTTGATCACGAAGGTGTTGTTTTCTCCAAGAGTGGACCACGGCCCGCGCGGCACTTCGCTAAAGTCTACAAACCTCCAATCGGTCACATCTGTTGGTTGTAGCCCGAGATAGTCACGAACAGCGGGCGAGACGTCGAGGCCGGCGCCTTTGTTCAGATTGGGTTTTGGCCGTTCGTTACCAAAGACGTATTGCCAGTGGTCGCTGCGGAACGGGCCGGCGTCTTCCCACTGCGCATACGCGACACGATTGCCTTTGCGAATCGCGATCCATCGGCCTTTACAGGTAGAAACAGCAGGGCCCTGGTATGCTTCGTTGAACCAGGGAACAACCCGGGGCGCTTCGGGCCGATGGCCCTCTCTCGCTTTGTCGTTATAGGGAAGCGCGCAATAGAATGGGTTCTGCCGTGGCGTGAACTTCACAGGAATGTAATTGCTACGATGAGTGGGATCAGGATCGTCAAGTCCGCCATAATTTTTGGTCCAATCCCTGTCCCACGAGCTTACGCGATTGGGAACCGGATTGTTAGGAGCCGGTTTCTCGCCGATCCAGAAGATAGTCGTTACGATCTGGCTTTTCCACGGGAAACGCTGTCCCGGCCCAGGTGAATTTTGGGCTAACAGCCCAGGCGTGAACGAGACTGAAGTGACATCGACCACACGGTCGTCTGCTGATCTCTGAGATTTTTTGCTGAACTTTGTTTTGGTGGGTTCCGCCTTTGAAGCCGTGCCGTGTGCGAAAAGAGACGTAATCGAGGAAAGGATAACCGCGATCGTGTGAGTAAATTTTCCTGGTTTCATTCGGTGGTAAGCCAGCGCGAAATGAAAGACGTAAGTCTTTCTTATTGGTTCGTTCCCGAGGACGCGGATGCGCGTCAATCGCGGCCAAATTCAGATGCGCCGATAATAAAGGGTCGGCAATTCTCGATGCAGATTCGAGTTAGTCAAGTGTGAAAGAGATCGGCCCGCGAATAACGCGAATGCACACGAATAATCGGAATGACGGAGCCTTGTTTTGTGAAAGGTGCATCGGCTTCTCCGAAGACGATGCCAGAAGCAATCGGCATAGGCGCAGATATTAGGCGGCAAAGCCGCATTGTTGTCAACGCGTTGACGACAACGCGTTCCATCCTGGATCAAAGGCGTAAGATGAAGCGCCAAAGGCAGGAATTTACTGATCGAGAAATTTTCCCGGATTCAAAATACCGTTTGGATCGAGACTTTGCTTCACGCGGCGGTGCACGTCACGCACCACGCTAGGGGTTGCTTCCGTCCACCACCGTTTCTTTGCCAGACCAATTCCGTGCTCGCCGGTAATGACGCCGCCCCAGCTCAGCACCTGCGCGAAAAGATCGTCCAGCGCGCGCTCGACTTTCTCGCGAACGGCCGCATCCCGATTGTATCGATCTGCCATGATGTTGACGTGAATGTTGCCGTCACCGGCATGGCCAAAGCACGCGATCGGGAACCCGTGCTTTGCCTGTAGCGACTCGGCGAATTCCATCAGATCGATGAGCCGGCTGCGCGGCACGACCACATCCTGGTTTAGCTTAGTCAGACCAGTTGCACGCAGTGAATTACTGAACTGGCGGCGCAACGCCCAGAGCTTTTCGGAGTCGGCTTCGCCGATGGCAATCTCCAGCGCGTTCGGTGTTCGGTTTTCAAGCAACTTACGAATGGCTGCGGATTCGCTGCGGACGCTTTCCTCCTGGCCATCCAAATCGACGAGCAGATGTGCGTTGCCCTCTGGCACGATCGTTTCGCCGAGGTCCCGTCGCGCCGCTTCCAGTGTGAACTGATCTGCGATTCCCAATGAGGACGGCAGAAATCCCGCTGCAAAAATCGCCTGCACTGCTTCGGCTGCTTGTGGAGCAGTAGCAAACGCTGCCGACAAAGTAGCGCGGGCGGGCGGAAGCGGCAGCAAACGTAGCGTGACTTCAGTGACGACGCCGAGCATTCCTTCCGATCCAACAAACAGTCCGATCAAATCGAATCCGGTCTTGTTTTTGTGGACGCGACCACCAGTCCGCAGCACGTCTCCATTCGCAAGCACTACTTCGAGGCCGATGACGTAATGGCGAGTCACGCCGTATTTCAAACAACGCGGACCGCCCGCGTTCGTCGCCACGTTTCCACCGATGGTGCAGTCTTTCATGCTCGCCGGATCAGGCGGGTAAAACAATTTTTGCGCGCGCACAGCTGCTTTCAGGTCAGCGGTAAAGACGCCCGGCTCAACAACTGCAGTCGCATCGGCAAAACTGATTTCCTTGATTTGGTTCATCCGCATGAGTGACAGAGCAATCCCGCCACGCGCGGGGACACATCCGCCGACGTAGCCAAATCCGCCGCCTCGCGCTGTGACCGGAATTTTTTCGCGCGAGGCAAACTGAAGCAGCTTGCTTACGTCACTTGTCGACTCTGCGAAGACTACGACGTCCGGTGCGTGAGCCGCGAACCACTTATCGCCAGCGTGCGCAGCAAGTGTATCCGGATCGGCAACGACAACGTCGTTGCCGAGGAGTTCTCGAAGCTTCGAAGGGAGCTCCATATGGATCAACGTCGCGCACCTCAGTTGTAGGGCAAGCGCTTCGCTTGCTGATGGTGGATCGGCTTCTCCTGAAGACGATGCGTCTCGCCGTAGGCGCAGTTATTTAAGCGTCAACCGCATACCAACGCGTTGAGGACAACGCGTTCCACCTCAGATCACGATACGATAATGCCGTGAGCGTTCGTCCATGCGCGTGAGCAACGCTTCTGCTTTCGGATAAATCACCGGCTTACCTTCGTCCACGCCGGCGAATTCTTTCACCGCATCCGTGGAATCGAAGCGGAGGAGTGTCACGAACTCGATCTCGTCACCGTCCGCATGAGCGAACAACTCCGCGCCGCGATAGCCTTTGATTTTTCTGGCCGCGATGCTCGGAAAAATTTCATCGCGCAGCATCTCCTCGTAGGCCTTCGCGTTTTCCGGTTTCGTCCAGCCGTGCCAAATCCGCGCAATCATATGTCAGTGCGTCTCGTGCTCCTGCTCGTGATCATAGTCGCGTGCGGGATGCAATCGTATTCGATTATAAGCATGAGCACGAGCAGGAATAAGAATAGGAGTAAGAGAAAGAAGACGAGCTCGTCACATGCCCATTATCTGGTAACCGCCATCGACATAAATGACCTGACCAGTGATTGCTGCGGCGCCGTCGCTTGCGAGAAAAACTCCGGTCGCACCCAACTCAGCCGGATCGCAACTTCGTTTCAATGGCGCTCGTTCCTGATAATGTTTCAACATCGCCGTAAAGCCGCTGATGCCGCGGGCGGCCAGCGTCTGGACGGGACCGGCCGAAATGCAGTTGACGCGAATTTTTTTCGGGCCCAGGTCGTACGCAAGATAACGCGTGCTGGCTTCGAGGCTGGCCTTCGCCACGCCCATGACGTTGTAGTGCGGCACCACCTTTTCCGCGCCGTAATAGGTCATCGCCACGATGCTGCCGCCATTAGTCATCAACGGCGCGGCTTCGCGCGCGAGCGCCACCAGCGAGTAAGCGCTGATATCGTGCGCGACGCGAAAGGCTTCGCGAGTTGTACTCACAAAATCGCCTTCCAACGCTTCGCGTGGAGCAAAAGCAAGCGAGTGGAGCATCAAATCGACCCGGTCGGTTTCGCTGCGCACTCTTTCAAAAAAAGACCTGATCTCTTCGTCGCTGGAGACGTCGCAGGGAAACAACGGAGTTTTCTCTCCAAATTCGCCGACCAATTCCTCCACGTTTTCCTTTAACCGTTCGCCTTGGTAGTTAAAAATCAGGCGCGCACCGGCAGTAGCCCATGCCCTGGCGATCGCCCATGCGATGCTGCGCTTGTTCGCCACCCCAAACACTAGTCCTGTTTTTCCCGCCAAAACCTGCTGCGTCATAGGCGAGGAAGATAGCCAGATTTATTCGGCCGCAAAAATTCAAAACGTCGTTGCATGGGCATCCGTGTTTGGGAGCGAAACCGTTTGTAGGAGTGACGTGAGGCGGATAACCGGTACACCGGGAACCCCTTGTCCGTTTCAGAACTAAAGTTAAACAACCCTAACAACCCCCGGTGAAAGGAACAATTATATGTACAACTTATTTCTCGGAAATCGCCTGTCGCTACTGCGGTTGGCGTTTCCATTAACAACTATTGCGGTGATGTGCTTTGTATTTTTGCCGCTCGGACGTGCCGTTACTCCAGCGCCGGATGGCGGCTATGTAGGTGCAAACACAGCTGAGGGAACTAATGCGCTGCTGAGTCGTACTACTGGAATATGGGATACCGCGGTGGGCTGGATCTCCGGACTTAATATAAGAGGCAGTAACAATATCGACATCGGCAACCCAGGGACTTCTGCCGATACCGCCACTATCCGCATCGGCGTTGAGGGCACTCACACGCAGGCTTTCATGGCTGGTATCCACGGAATAATCCTTCCCAACAATGGAAGTCTGCAGCCGGTGTTTGTAAATAATGACGGTAAGCTGGGCACTGTGTTATCGCCCTCTTCGGCGCGTTTTAAGGACGAGATCAAGCCGATGGGTAACACTAGTGAAGCAATCCTGGCGTTCAAGCCGGTCACGTTCCGTTACAAAAAGAACATCGATCCGGTTGGAATGCCGCAGTTTGGCCTGGTGGCCGAGGAAGTGGCAAAAGTGAATCCCGATCTGGTCACTCACGACGAGAAGGGACAGCTGTATTCGGTACGGTATGAAGCAGTCAACGCGATGTTGCTGAACGAGTTCCTTAAAGAGCACCGCAAAGTTGAGGAACTGCAAGCAACCGCCGACCAGCAGGCAAAGGAAATCAAAGCATTGAGCGCGACTCTGAAGGAGCAGGCGGCGCAAATCCAGAAAGTGAGTGCGCGAGTTGAGACGAGCAGACCGGCTCCCCAGGTTGTCGTAAACAAGTAAAGCCGAAGAGCCCAATCACAGAATCACTGTGCAATGAGCCGTCAGGCGGTTAATCAGCCTGGCGGCTCTTCGTTTTTGGAATTTTGCGGCTGACACGCCCGGCTTTGCAGCGTTTACATTTCCGGTAATGCCTGCGATCGGGATAACCGGCGGAATTTCCACAGGTAAGAGTACATTCTCGAACTGTCTCTGTGAAATTCTGCCGGGCGCCAGATTTTTCAATGCCGATGAGGCAGCTCACGCGCTCGCCGAGCTTGCAGAAGTGAAGGAGAAAATTCGTGCCCAATTCGGCAGCGGCGTGTTTTCACGCAACGGCGACTTGAATCGAGAGAAACTTCGAGCAATAGTGTTTGGCGACGCGAACAAGAAACGCGCGCTTGAGCAGATTCTCCACCCGCGGATTCGCCGCCAATGGAGCGCTGAGGCGAAAACGCATCGCAATTCTCCCGATTTTTTCTTTGCTGATATTCCACTCCTTTATGAAACCGGCGGTGAAAAGTTGTGCGACCGGGTCGTCGTGGTGGCCTGTTCGCAAAAGGTGCAGTTAGCACGACTGAGGGAACGAATGTCGCTCAAGGACACAGAAGCTGAACGGATGATCAGGTCACAAATGCCACTTCAGGAAAAGATCGCGCGAGCGGACCACGTGGTGTGGAATGACGGCAGTCGTGCGGCGCTGATGGAACAAGCGCGTTTCCTTGCTGCGCTTTGGCAACAGGAATCATGGACGAAGACGTAGAGGTATCCACTTCGGAGGCGAAAGATGTCGAGGCAGGCGTGTCGCCTGCGCATGGCCCTGGTGCTGGCGAAACAGCCGCCACTACAGCACCGCGCTCACTTCATTTGAATGAGTTGCAAGAGCTCTCGGAAAAGAAACTAAAAACCTTAGCACGTGATTTTGAATTGTTTTTGCATCCCGCCCGCTCTCGACATCAGCACATTCTCGATATTGTGCGTGCAGCATTAGCCGGCGGCGCAAGCGTCACTACGGAAGGTTTTTTGGATCAGGTCAGCGACTCGTTTGCGATGTTGCGCTGGCCAAAATTGAATTTTTTGCCTGTCCCCGAGGACGTGGCCGTTCCGCGCGCCCTTGTTGAACAATACCAGCTGCGCCCAGGGCAAAAAATTGCCGGAACAGTTCGATTGCCAGCGCAGCGTGAAAAGTTCCTCTCCCTCGACGGAGTCACAACGATTGAAGGCCAACCGGCCACGGAATGGACGCAAACGACGCACTTTGACAAGTTAACGCCGCAGTTTCCGCAGGGCAGGATCATCCTGGAAAATCCCAAGACGAACTCCATCAGCGCGCGCGCGGTGGATTTGCTGACGCCGCTTGGCCGCGGCCAACGTGGTCTCATCGTCGCGCCGCCGCGAGTGGGCAAGACAATCCTGCTCAAGGAAATCGCGAAAGCTATTCGAGTTAATCATCCGGAGATTGTGCTGATTCTGCTTTTGGTGGATGAGCGTCCGGAAGAAGTGACGGATTTGGAGCGGGAAATCGATTGCCAGATTTATCATTCGAACTTTGACGAAAGCGTGCAGCGACATGTTCAGGTAGCCGAGATGGTAATAGAGCGCGCCAAACGCGTCATGGAAATGAAGCACGATGTAGTGCTCTTGCTCGACAGCCTCACCCGGCTTTCTCGCGGATACAATAATCTGGAATCGGGCAGGGGCCGGATCATGTCCGGCGGCGTCGAAGCGAAGGCGCTCATTAAGCCGAAGAAATTTTTTGGGTCTGCCCGAAATGCGGAAGAAGGCGGCAGCCTGACAGTGTTGGCGACGGCGTTAACCGAAACCGGCAGCCGAATGGACGAATTGATTTTCGAAGAATTCAAGGGCACAGGCAATATGGAGTTGCATCTCGATCGCGCCTTGCAGGAGAAGCGACTTTATCCGGCCATCCATCCGATGCTCTCGGCTACGCGACGCGAGGAGTTGCTTTATCATCCCGATGAATGGGAACGCGTGCTGATGTTACGCAAAACAATGGCAGCGCTTCCTCCTCTCGAGGCCATGGAAAAACTGATTGATAATCTGCAGGTGACGAAGACTAACGCGGAATTGTTGCTCAGCGGATTGAAATGATTTTGGAAAATGACGAAGCACGAATGACGAATGACGAAGGAAGTGTGAATGCTAAAATGACGAAGCAGCAGCCCGAGCGGGGATCTCGTCATTCGGGTTTCGTCATTCCTTCGAGCTTAGTCATTACTCATTCGTCATTGCGATCGGTTCTTATTGCGGCCGATGCCCAGTTGGCTGAGTTGCTCAAGAAGATTAACGCAGCCGATCGCGTCGCGCTGGATACGGAAGCAGACAGCTTGCATTCGTATCGGGAGAAATTGTGTCTGCTCCAGATCAGTGCGCCAGCGGCGGTGAACGCCCGCGCCTGCGACGGATTCATAGTCGATCCGCTGGGGAATCTCGATCTGGAGCCATTGCGTCGCGCGCTGGAACCCATAGAAATTGTTTTGCACGGCGCCGATTACGATCTGCGAATGCTGCGACGCGGCTTGAATTTTACCGCCCACAAGATCTTTGACACGATGATTGCAGCCCGGCTCCTGGGCATTCGCGAGTTTAGTCTGGCTGCGCTCGTAAAACAGTATTTTGGCTTGGAACTGCCGAAGGGTTCACAGAAAGCGGATTGGGCAAAACGGCCTTTGCCGGATCGAATGGCGGAATACGCAATTAACGATGTGCGTTATCTGTTACCACTTGCCGAGAAGTTGGAGGCCGAACTGGATCATTGTGAGCGCCGGGATTGGCTGCAGCAATCATGTCAACGCGCAATTGAGCAGGCGGCGGTCACGCGTGTCAGAAAGCAGGATGAATTTTGGCGTGTCCGCGGATCAGGCTTGCTTGAAGGCCGCGCCGCGGCAGTGCTTCGCGCACTTTGGCAATGGCGCGAAAGAGAAGCGGAAATGGCAGATCGCCCTCCATTTCACATCTTGCAAAACGAAAAGCTTGTGAACGCCGCAATAAGTTTCGCGTCGGGGAGCGTGCCTGATTACAAACATTTTTCGTCCCGGCGACGTCAGGCGTTTTGCGAGGCAGCGCAAATCGCGCTGACGACGCCTGAATCGGATTGGCCGGTGTTGCCTCGCCGGCACGGAACTCGACCAACTGCCGAGACGATCCGGCGCACAGAAGAGCTACGGCGGCGACGCGACAAATCAGCTGAGGAGCTCGGCTTGGAGCCCTCGTTCATCGCGCCACGTGGTACGCTCGAGGCGATCGCGGCCGACCACGCGCGCGCAGCAACCTTGCTGGTTCCGTGGCAACGCGACTTGCTGGGAATTACAGCGTGAACTTGTAACTGCTATGGAATAACCAAAGTCTCACCAACCGTAAGCTTTTTCGGGTCGCGGATATTTTTTCCGTTCGCGTTGAGAATCTCTTTCCAACGCTTGGGTGACTTATAAAATTTTCGCGAGATAGAAAAGAGAGTGTCACCCGACCGTACAACATAGGTTCGGTCGGCGTTCTTTGACGCGATTTTTTTCGGGTTTGCGTTCATCCCCGGCGATTTTTCCGAGACGATTCGTGAAGATGCTGAGCGCAGTTCAAGCTCTTTGTGCAGATTCAAATTTTCGTTTCGCAGCCGCGCCACTTCTGATCTGGTGATTACCGAATCTCCAGACAGCGCGGTTAGCGCAGCGATTTCGTCGTGCTTCATTGAATTCTTGACCTCGCTTGCATGGGGGCCGTTTGGACTTAATGCGAAGTAGCGTTTGAAATGGTGCAGTGCACTGACGGGGTCGTTGAGTTTATCGTCGTAAAGAAGAGCCAGTTTGTAATGAATCTCAGCGCTCCGAACATTTTCGGAGTCGTCGAGCGCGGCTTCGTACAAGTTGATCGCGCGCGCAAAATCGCCTTGAGCTGATTTGCTGTCTGCATCCTCCATCAACTGTGCGTGGCGCGAAGCCCCCAGGCGATCGCAGCCGCCAACTAACCCACAAATAAAAAAAATCGATAAGCACGTACAGGCTACAACCGCCGTCCTGCGCAACGGAGAAACTGAAGGAGATGAGACAGACCAAAGGTTGTCAGCGCACCACATCGTCGTCAATTTGCTTATTTGTGAACCTGCGCGCACTTCAATTCTTTTTCATTGCAGCGATAGCGCCTCTTTTTGCCGCTACGCCTCTGCGCGGGGCACTTTCAAGTGAAGCGAACCATTCGCTCAGTTTTGTCGATATTGATGGCAACAAGCTTTCCACTGCCGATGGACACGTGACTGTCCTGGTGCTGACCACAACCGCCGATAGGGAGAAAGTGCGCGCAGTGGGTGACCGTGTGCCCGATTATTGTCTGGGCAATCCGAATTACAGGATGATCACAGTTATCCGTTTCACCAGCAAACATACTGCAATCGGACGCAAGGTCATAACGGCGCTGGTGAAGCGCCGGGTTAATGAAGCGGCGACGCGGCTTCAGAGCCGGTATAACGCGAACAAGATTTCGCGGGACGCGCGCCAAGATATCTTCACCGTAATGGATTTCGATGGAAGCGCGTCATCGCAACTCGACGAGCCGGGCGCCGCGGCAAGCTTTCGCGTTCTGGTGTTCGCGCGAGATGGGAAGCTGTTGGCTCAGTGGACTGATGTTCCCAGCGCTAAACAACTAGCTGATGTACTAAAGTAATCCTGTTAACAGCGTGGCCTTAGCGCGGTAGTCGCACTGAGGCTCAATATTTCGGCACGGCGGGATCTATCTGATCCGACCACGCATCGATGCCGCCCTCGAGATTATAGACGTTACGAAAACCGCGCTGCTGCAGCAGTCGTACCGCCTGAGCGCTCCGCTTGCCACTGTGGCAATGGACAATGATCAAGTGCTCGCGTTGCAGCTCGTCTGTCCGCTCAACGATTTCTCCGAGCGGGATTAACTTCGCTCCATCGATCCGCGCGATTTCGTATTCGAATGGTTCACGCACATCGATTAACTCGAATCCTTCACGCGCATCCATCTTCCGCTTCAACTCGTGCACGGAGATCGCAGGAATCGCTTCTTCCTCGTTTTGCATGCCGCAAAACTGTTCATAATCAATCGGCGAAAAGATTGTCGGATTTTCGCCGCAAACGGGACACTGGGGATCGCGCCGCAGTTTGAGCTCTCGAAACTTAACCTTCATCGCGTCGAAGTGAAGCAGCCGTCCAATCAAAGGCTCTCCGATGCCGACAATCAGCTTGATGGTCTCGATCGTCTGCAACATGCCGATGATTCCGGGCAAAACGCCTAGCACGCCTGCTTGCGCGCAGTTCGGGACCGAATCCGGTGGAGGCGGCTCAGGAAAAAGACAGCGATAACACGGCCCGCCCAGATGTGGCGCGAACACAGTCGTTTGTCCCTCGAACCGGAAGACCGAGCCGTACACATTTGGCTTTTGCGCGAAAACGCAGACGTCGTTGGATAGATACCGGGTGGCGAAATTATCCGACCCGTCGACGACGACATCGTATTTCGACACAATTTCCGAAGCATTTTCGCTGGAGAAACGGCATTGATGAAGTTCGATCTCAATCTCCGGATTCATGTCGCGTAGCCGGTCCTGCGCCGATTCCAGTTTGCCGCGGCCGACGTCCTTTGTGCCGTGAAGAATCTGCCGCTGCAGATTTGAAAGGTCGACGTCGTCAAAATCGACAATGCCAATTGTTCCCACGCCGGCTGCCGCAAGATAAAGCGCGGCGGGCGATCCCAATCCGCCGGCGCCGATGCACAAAGCGCGTGCAGCTTTTAGCCGGCGCTGCCCTTCTCGCGTGACTTCGGGCATGATAAGATGACGCGAGTAGCGTTGCAGTTCGTCAGTGCTCAATTGCACCGCGCTAGTGCGTTGATCATCGATGATACTTCCCTTCATGCCGTGGGATTATTCTAGCACAAAACCCTTCATGCGAGTGAGGCAAGCCAGTCCCGACGGGAGCGCAGGCAGGATTTATTCTGTTACTGTGACCGGCGTTCCTACAGGCGCGTTTTCGAAAAACCGTACGGCCATTTGTCCTGGCAAGCGGATGCAACCGTGGGACGCCGCAAACGGCGGGACATAGCCTTGATGCATCGCGTAACCGCCTCTGAAGAACATGGCATACGGCATCCGGGCGCCATCAAAATGACTGCCCTTGGGACGTGCATCTTTACGCGAATCGATGTTTGATCTCATCACGTTCCCGTACTCATCAACGTAATCGCCGAACACAGTAGAGACGTGGCCTGCGTCTTTCGAAAGCACTGTGTAGTGACCGGGCGGAGTAGAAAACCCAGGTTTGCCGGTGGAGACGGTCGTTTCGCCTACCATGCGTTTGCCCTTGTAAAAGTAAGCTTTCTGTTCGCCGATGTGCACGACAATTTTGGCCGAACCAGAGGCATCTTCGTCATTCCACCAACCTGCTGGAGCGGCACGGGGATACATCCCAGGCGCGTAAGGTGGATACTCCTCGCAACTGCAGATGATCAGTGCAACGAGGCTTGTACCTACGGTCTGGAAGAAACGGCGCGGATTCATGAAAGCGGATATTTATGCGGAGTTCATCAGAGCACTTCAACTCTAAAGTCGATTCTAACCGGGCTCGCGGCCGTCTCGAATACAAATGGAGTTAGGCATCGGTTTGACGCTGCGCGCCGCCCCAAATACGCTCTTCGCCATGACGACTGTGCCACCGCCGATTGATCTAAAACAGTGGATCGAAGAGAACGCCGACAAATTTCAACCGCCAGTGAGCAACCGTTATTTGTACGACGGACGCGATTTTTTCGTGATGGTCATCAAGGGCCCGAATGCGCGGAACGATTTTCATCTCGTCGATTCGGAGGAGTACTTCTACCAGCTCAGGGGCAACATTAAGGTGCGCGTCCGCGAAGGCGATGGCATCGTGGATCATATCGTCAGAGAGGGTGAAACGTTCTTCATCCCGCCAAATATTCCGCACTCGCCGCAGCGGCCGCCCGACACGATCGGTGTGGTGGTCGAACGGCGCCGTCCGCCCGGAGAAAAAGAACACGTCATTTTCTACTGCGAAAATTGCGGAGCACTGGTGGAAGACATTCATTTTGATTGCGCGGACATCGTCGAACATTTCAGCCAGGCGATGCTCGATTTCTGGAATGACGATGCGCGCCGCACTTGCAAAAAATGCGGAGCGAAAGTTCAAAAGCCGCAGCCGATGAAATCGCTGTAGGACTCGATCAAGAGACAAGAGCAGGAGTAAGAATAGGAGTGCGATCTTTTGTGATTTTGACGTTGAGCGTTGGGCGTTGAGCGTTGGACGTTTGCTTCTTTTGAATGAAGATCGATCTCCACACTCACATTTTGCCGCGCAACTGGCCGGACCTGGATCAAAAATACGGCTACCCGGGATTCGTTAGGCTGGAGCACACGGACCCCTGCTCCGCACGGATGATGATCGGTGATCGCGTCTTTCGCGAGATCAACGATAACGTGTGGGACCCGGAGCGCCGGATTGAGCAGATGGACAGCAGCGGCGTTTCTATCCAGGTGCTCTCCACGGTTCCGGTGATGTTCAGCTATTGGGCAAAACCGCGGGATGCGCTTGATCTTTGTCGTTTGCTGAACGACCACACCGCTGAAATTGTTAGGCAATACCCGTCGCGCTTTGTTGGTCTCGGTACCATCCCGTTGCAGGATGTCGATCTTGCTGCGCAAGAATTGACGCGTTGTGTTCGTGAGCTCCAGCTGCGTGGAGTCGAGATCGGGACTCACATTGACGCAAACGATCATTGCCACGGCGCTGACTGCCGCAATCTCGATCATCCCGCGCTCGACGTCGTTTGGAAAACGGCGGAAGACCTAAGCGCGGCAGTTTTCGTTCATCCCTGGGATATGATGGGAAAAGACCGGATGCCGAAATACTGGCTGCCGTGGCTCGTCGGAATGCCGGCCGAGACATCGCTGGCAATCTGCTCGATGATTTTCGGCGGTGTGTTTGAGCGTTTCCCTAAGTTGCGCGTCGCTTTTGCACACGGCGGAGGCGCATTTCCATTTACAATTGGCCGGATCGAGCACGCCTTCCATGTGCGCCCGGATTTGGTCGCGACGCATAACGGCACAAATCCGAGAGAGTATCTTGCTCGCGACGACGATCGCGGCGACTCGATTCCCGCGCATTTTTATGTGGATTCGCTGGTCCACGACGCAGACGCGCTCAAGATGTTGCTTAAATTATTCGGCGCGCAACGCGTCGCGCTCGGCTCCGATTATCCTTTTCCGCTAGGGGAAGCGAAGCCGGGGCTGCTCGTCGAATCGATGAAACTTACAGCAGAGGAGAAGGGGTACGTGCTTTCTGGCACCGCCCGCGAATTTCTCCGGCTCTGACTTCAACGTTGGGCGTTGGACGTTGAGCGTTGGGCGTTTTGACCTAATCATAGTTCGTGTCTGATGGCCCAGAGATCATGGAACACGGGCCTAAACAACGACTCTTTCAAAAAGGGCACGCCCGGTGATCCACCGGTACCTTTCTTTGCTCCGATGGTTCGCTCGACAAGCTTGATGTGCCGATAACGCCACTCCTGCAATCCCTCGTCGAAATCAGTCATCAATTCGAACAAGATCGAGGATTCAGGCGATTGCTTGTAGAGCCGAAGGATTTCCTTCTGCACACGCTCGTCTGGTCCATTTGGTTGCGTGACGTCGCGATTTACCAAGTCGGCAGGAATCGATGCTCCCCGCGTCGCGAGAAAATCGTAAAAATGATCGACCACACTACGTTCGTGGAGCAGTTTTTGCAGCCGATCGTACCCGGGAAAATCCGGCTTCAGGTACGCCAGTGTCGATGGCCGCTTGTATCCAAGCGCAAATTCAATTTCCCGAAACTGCACGGATTGGAACCCCGATGCGGTCTCGAGTCGGTCACGAAAACTTGAGAACGACGACGGCGTCATTGTTTCCAGAATGTCCACCTGCGCCACCAGCACTTTCATGATTGTGCGCACGCGCTTAAACGTGTGGATCGCTCCAAAAAGATCCCCTGCGGAAAAATCTCGCTTAATTTTTTCAAACTCATGCAGCAGCTGCTTGAACCAGAGCTCGTACGTCTGATGGATAATGATGAACAGCGTCTCATCGTGCTCCGGTGGACTGGAGCGCGGTTTCTGCATCGAAAGCAGCTTCTCCAGATCGAGATAACTGGCGTACGTAAGCGAGGCCATAAAGTCATGCTCGCTGCAACGCTTTAACGTTTCAACGATTTAACGCTTCAACGCGGCGAAACGATACCGAACGCTGGATGACACCGGCGCTTTCGCGTCAGTCTAGTATTGAGCGTTGAAAGGTAAGTGTTTGCCGCGATGAGCTTCCTGCAAATGAAGGATTGATCGCGCCTCTGGCAACCGGTTAGGCTTACTCTTTCAATTCGCTGGAGGACGACTTCATGAAAACCACACTGATCAACCTCGCTGTTTTGACAATCGCCATAGTCAACCTTGCTTCCGCTAACGCCGGCGACAAGATCGACGTTCCAAAAGTCGTCACCAAGTCCGATGCCGAGAGAATTCTGGGCGTGCCGGTCAAAGACGCTAAAGGCCGCAACCAGAACGGCACGGACGGCTACTATGATTCGGAATGGACCTATCACGCGATCAAAGGCGATAAGGCGCTCATGTTCGATGTGCTCTACGCTGGGAAACCCGGGCTCGCCGCGACGATGTTTTCCATTCTCCCCGCCGATGGCGGCAAATCGACGCCGGTCGATGGTCTTGGCGATAAAGCCATGTTCTGTCCTAACGAGACCGGCATGCAAATGTTGCACGTCCTCAAGGGGAACATCCTGGTCACGATTGGAATCCATGGCCTGCCCGCCAACGCGGGTCTCGACCCGGAGAAATCGATGGCCACAAAAATACTGGCGAACCTGTAGCGGCTGTCTCTGTCGCGGAAGAAGTCCACAGATTACGCAGATTCAGATTGGTTGTAGCCAGTCTCTGAAGATCTGTGCGGGAATACGACCGCCGGGAGGCGAGACGGATAGACGGGCAGGCCGAAAGGCCGAGCGATCAAGAGAGAGCGAGTCAATTTGGGTTCCGGAAATCTGTGGATGGAACTCAGCTTATCTGCTGCAAGTAGTACTCATCCCATGCCGCCGGGATGCTCTCCCGCGCCGAGTACGGGCCCGGCGCATAGGCGCGCGAGGCGATCCCTTGCTGGCTCAATTCGCACACGTGCCAGTCCTGCTTGTTAGTCATGTCCCAGAACTCGATCGCGTCCTTCGGTTTGAAATCAGATCGATTGAACGCGTCCGGATGAAAAAACCAATCGCACAAGATTAGTGTGCGCTCCGGCGACTGCGGCCACAGTTGATGCACCATCACGTATTCGGGATGCAGGCTGAGCAGCATGTTCGGGAAGATCGAATAATAGAAAACCTGCTGGAGATTCTCGATCTTGCCGACGAACGCAGCGCACGCGTTTCCACTCATGGTCAGGCTCTTGCCCGGATTGATCTTCATAAATCCGCCGAGGAACGGCCCTTCGCGCAGATCGTTCTCCGCCGAATCGTACGGTGAAATTTTCTGCAACTGCGGATGGACACCGGGGCAGTGATAACACTCCGAATAATTTTCGAACATCAACTTCCAGTTCGCGCGCACGTCGTACTCGACCCGTTTCGCCGGTTGCAAGATCGACATGTTCCAATGCGAAAATTTTCCGTTCAACGGCGCAAACCAATCTTCTAACGAAACGAATCCGTCCTGCTTCCGCCTCTCCCTTTGGGACAGGATTGAGGTGAGGGCACCTGAGTTTGCCAAATTCACAAAAATGAATCCCTCCCAAAGACCGAGATTCACTCGATGCAACGGATAATCCGCCGTATCGAATCCAGGCACGTCATCCATGTGCGGCGCCCCGATCAATCGCCCGTCCAACCCGTACGTCCACGCGTGATACGGACACTGAATCGCGGACAAATGTCCGTTTCTGTCTTCGCGAAGTCGGGTGCCACGATGACGGCAGACGTTGTAAAAGCCATGCACTTCTCCGCCTTTATCACGAACGATAATCAATGATTCGCCCGCCACCACCGCCACAAAATAATCGCCCGCTTTAGCAAGCTGGCCCTGATGCCCAACCAATACCCATTGCTTCGAGAAAATTCTGTCTTGCTCTTCTGCGAACACTTCGGGCGAAACAAGGTATCGCTGCGCTAAAGTTTTCGCTCCGGCCGGAAAAGTTTCAGCCGTTTTGCGGAATGCCGTGATCATGGGAAGGCATCAATCCTAGCCACAGATCGACACAGATAAACACGGATTCGGAAAATTTCTGGTTTCCTGGTTTCCAGATTGTTTTTCTAATCTGTGAAAATCCGTGTGAATCCGTGGCGGACGCCAGATGGCTCCCAATCCCCTGTAAACCTTCAACCTTTCAACACCGCCTGATGAAACTCGTACCAATCGTCAAGATTATTCGGGTTCACCGCGCCTTTCGGAGCAGAAGCATCATCATTTATGCCGCATGCGCTCAGGATCGTTTCGTCGTCGTGATTGTAACCGCGCACCGCCGCGTTGTGTTTTTCGATTCCTTCCCGATTTAGCGACTTGGCATTCTTCTTCACCCAGGCTTCGAACTGCGGATAAGTCGGCTTATTTTTTCTGATGTAATCTCTCACTGCCTGCTCTTTCGGCTCCCAGACAATTCTGGCACTGGTTCAGGCACATCGCAGGCTTCAACATCGCAAGTTCAATCAGCGAACGAACCTCAGAATAACCGGACTCCCGCGGAACCAAGTCCTAGGCCGAACGCCTCTTGGGCAGGGATTCGCTCAGCCAAGTTTTTCCCGGGCCAGAAGGAGCGCGCACCACTCTGGGCAATCTCGCTCGTTACCGCCGTAATCCTCACGCCGGGAATTATTCGTCTTTCGCGCCGCACGGGTTCCGTGATCGAAGATTCTCCTGAATTCACCGAGGCGCTGTACAAATCGTTTCCCTTTCTTGTCACCGGTAGAGAGATGACACCGCGCGCAATCAAGCGCTTCGTAAACCGGGTGCGTTATTTTGCCATGATGGAAGGCTCATTTCGTCCGGTGCGACGATGGTGGGAACGCTTGGCGCAATTCCTCGAGAGAAAAAAGCGGCCACCGAAAGAAGAGACAATCGTGACGCCGACTGGCGGGACCCGCGAGGAACTTGCTGGTCGCACTCGCCACTGTTCACGAACGGCATCCAGAATGGTTTACCGGCGATTTGGAATCGTTCTTGCAGGCGGTGCGTAGCGTTCCATCGGAGGTAATTACCAGAGACGTGACGGCCATCGATGTCGATACCTAGGACCATTTCAAAAAGCTGGTTGCCGGAGTGGAAGTTCGTTGAGCTGAATCAACCAGCTCACTTGATAAAGCATGTTGCCAGCAAGCGGGTCAGCATCAACGCCGCGGCGGACAAACGCTCGCCCGGGCTATTTCGGCGGTTTCGATTTCGCGCTCAGCAGCCGGTGCACTGCCAGCGCGTTGAGTATCTCCGGGTTACCTTGCGCCCACGCGTTGTCGATCATGATGCGTTTGAAACGCCATTTCTCGCCGTCGCGTGTCAGTTCGCAATCGTAGCGGTTCATCAAGAGCGCGTTTTCCGCTCCCGGCTTCGGACCTTGCCGCGGCATGAAATGTTGCGCCAGCACATAACAATAGAGTGTGGCCGAATCGTCGCTGATCTCGATTTGAAGATTGCTGATTGTGTGACTGGTATCGAGCGGACCGAGTAGCGGAATCAGCGCGTCAACGATCGCCTGCCGGCCGGTCAACTTCGGAAAATCGAGCCCGAGTTTCTTGCCTGCCGGTCGAAAATCGAGAACACAATCTTCCATGAGCGTCGAGGCCAGCGAATCCGCATCGCCATGATCAAGGCCGAACGCGAAGCGATGCAACGCGTCGGCAATTTCGTAACGGTCGGCGGAAAGCTGCGCGAGATCGGCACTCATGCCCGGCAGCTTAGCCGGTCAGCATCGCAATCGCAAAACTCAGACGAAGTGGAAGATCAAAAGCGCGATGATTAAGACGACAGCGATCAGGCTGGCGTAAACGATCCGATCTTGGAGTCGCGCGCGACGCGCGGCTTCGGCGTAGGGGATGCGCGTGAATGTGACCATGGTGTAGAGCGGCAAATAAATTCCGGGCAACGCGGCTTCGAGAAAATGATCGAGCTTCTTTTTCGCCCGAAACGTTTTCGACGCGGTCTTGTCGCGCATTTCAATGAAATTTCCCAAAGCGAGATCGGCCAGAGCATCGGCGTTTTCTTTGCGCCGGGAAAAATATTCGGCGAATGCGCGCTCGCGATTGTCGGGAAATTTTTCCAGGCATTCGTCCAGCACGACGCAATCTTCAAAAGCGGCATTCATTCCCTGGCCGTAGAACGGAACAACCGCATGAGCGGCATCCCCGACGAGGCACACCTTGTCGTGGTAATACCATGGCGCGCAGCGAATGGTCACGAGCGAGCCGGTCGGGTTTTGTCGAAAATCCTCGAGCAACGTCGGCATGAGCGGCACAGCGTCGGGAAATTCTTCCACGAAAAATCGGCGCACATCGTCATCACGTTTCGTCGTAGCGAAACTGCGCGGGCCTTCGAATTCCCAGAAGAGCGTGCAGGTGAACGAGCCGTCCGGGTTCGGTAGCGCGATCATCATGAAACTTTTCCGTGGCCAAATGTGAAGCGCGTTCTTTTCCATGCGCCATGAGCCATCCGGCCCGGGCGGGATCGTGAGTTCCTTGTAGCCGTGCGCGAGATAACTTTCGTCATACTGAAAATTCCCAATCTTGAGCTGCATTGATTGGCGCACAGCGGAGAACGCGCCATCGACGCCGATTACGGCATCACCATGTACGGTCACTTGGCCGTGTTCCGTCTCCAACTGAACCGTTGGCGTGTCGAGGTCGACGTCGGTGCATTTGTGATTGAAGTGGACGCGCACGTTCGGATAACGCTGTGCTGCTTCGATGACAGTGGCGTTAAGCGCTGCACGCCCAATCGAATTGATGCACTTTTTGGGATCGACATCGTAGGGGGCGAAGTGCAGTGCGCCGGATTTATCATGAATCATCCGGCCGCGCATCGGAATTGCGTGTTGCAATGCTTTATCCGCGATGCCGATCTGTTCGAGCGCATGAATACCCCTCGTTGAGATCGCCAGATTGATCGACCGCCCGCCAACGATATTGCCTTCGCGCGGATCAGCTCGTCGCTCGCAGAGATCGACTTCGTATCCTCGCCGCCCCAAATACGCCGCGAGTAAACCGCCTGCGAGTCCGGAACCGATTAGTACGAACTTAGACACTCAAAAAACATGAATGAATGAGGAAGCCAGGAAAACAGGAAAAGATGAGCCCGGTTCCTCGCGAAGCCCTTTCGGAGCTGCCGACGAGAATGAATTTTGCCACACATTAAGAATCTACGAATCAGGAAAGCAGGAAAACCGAGGTCGCGCTACGATTTATTCCGCTAGTCCAGGCGGAGTTAATTTGATAGGTCGTGCCAAATGAAGTTTTCGTTATTTAATTTTGTTATCGCAATAGTCGGTGTCTTGGTGGTCGTGCCGCCGCTGGCCGGCGAAGAATCCCAGGCCGAAAAGCCAAAGCAATTCATCTACGTACTGCATCTCGTGCCACGGTTGTACGACGATAAGAACTGGACGAAAGAAGACAGTGCAGTGCTGGAACGGCATTTCGCCAGATTCCAAGAAGCAATAAAATCGCGTCAGCTAATCCTCGCGGGGCGCACCAAGGAGCACGGCGATAAGACATTCGGCATTGCAATCTTCGAGGCGCCTGATGAAGCGGCCGCGCGTGCGTTCATGCAAGCCGATCCGGCCGTGTCAGGCGGATTAATGACCGCAGAGCTGCATCCATTCGCAGTTGCGCTCGAACGCAGAAACCCCTAGCGCGTGTCGCGACTGCCGGCGGTTAAGACCTAGAAAACTTTCGGCGCCGCATATCACTGTCATCGCAAACGTCAACGCGACGCGGTGCTCGTTTTCGACTTGGCAGCATCATCTGCTTGGTACTCCTGCAGCCAGGCACTCCATTTCATATTTTCTTTCCATACCGTAATTCCGGAATGACCGTAGTGCTGTTCCACTTCGTACTCGTCGTCTTTCTTGACCGGGCACCAGAATAATCGGCCAGCCCTCCGCCAGCCGTCGATGAGAATCCCGTCCTCAAAAGGCTGATTACGCGCAGTCACCACAAGCGCATTATTTTCGCTAGTTGTTCCGGGGTAAGCCTCCCCCCAGTGAAGCACGAGCGTCTTACACTTTAGTTCTTTTAGCTGCGCGCCGATATCCTGCGCCCAATGACCACACCAACCGCGTTTTCGCATGCCGATATTGTACAAGAACACAGTAAACTCTGGGTTTAACACCACTCGGTACTCCCGTTTCAGGCGGCGCGCTGTCGTATGAGCCGTTTTCGATAACGACTCGGCTTCGGCCGGATTGGCGTCGGGCGCGAGCGCTGTAAGAGCCTTGCTCAGATCCTTGATCGATCTCTCGTCTCCGGCGGTTGCCGCGCGAATAAGGAGCAGAAATACAAATACGAAAGAAGTCGCCCGTATCATCGGCTACTTGTTTAGCGTCTTTTCTGCATCTCGCACTCGAAATTTCACAACAATAAACGCGACGCTGTAGCGGCGATCTCATCGCAACCTGCAGTAAAGCGTTGTAGAGGTGCTCGCCGCGGCGAACGCCACTACAACGATTTCATACCTAGTCCTTGTGGCGAATGGAACCGGCGCCGCTGATATGTTTTTCAATTGTCGCAGGGTTGCCAGAGTACGTAATTTTCCCCGCGCCTGTGATGGCGACTTTCAGTGTTTCAGCGACTGCAATCTCCGCATCCGCCGCGCCGGTAGTCGATATTTCGCTGGTTTTAGTTTGCAGGCTACTCGCTGCTAACTCGCTTGCGCCAGTCATATCAACCAGAAGTTCGTCAATATTTCCTTCGAGTGAGACGCGTGACGCTCCCCTCGACTCCAGGGCAAATCGCGCCCCACTCAGCTGTTTTGCATCAAGCTTCACTGTGCCACTGGTCCTGGCTCCAGCCCGCGTGAGGCTCGAGATGACCACACGAACTCCATGAGTCGGCCGGATCTGCTCGCGCGTGCGCAAATGAAGTGTTTCGCCAGAAACATTGCTGTCGATGTAAGAAAGCAGATTTTCATCGGTCGTGATGCTGAGGCTGGGCGTTCCGCTTTGCCATTCGATTGTGAAAGCGCCGCTCACATCAATGTTGGCGAATGCGCTAACCGAGCGTTCATCCGTCTTGATATGGCCGTTGCCTCGGATTCCTACCAAGTGGCAACCAGCGACCAGAACGATACACGCCGCGAGAAAAACAATCGTAATCTTCTTCATGCAAATATGGTTTCTCTAGTTACGATGCGGCAACGGGTTGTTTTGGATTCAGGAAAATCTGCAACCTAAGCCGGTTGTCATTCCGAGCGAAGTCGAGGAATCTCTTGCTGCTCGAGAGCTAAAAAGATCCGAGATGTCTCGACGGCGCTCGACATGACAATGTTACTCTACAATCTTTAGTTTTACCGCATCCACTAAAACGTCGTCGACGTATTGAGGCAAATCTTCGCCAATGTTCTCGGCGACCCACACGGCCTTTACTTTTGCGCCTTGTCGTAATCGCTGTCCCTGCCACCGTGCGTAGATCTCCAATGTGTTAGATGAAAAAGTCGTCATCGGTTTGCCGGACCGCTCCTTTGCAAGGCTCACCGAAAGCTGTTTCGGAATCGCGTCGGATTTCACTTCGGGCCGAGCCATGACCTTGGGCCTTTCCATTAACTCCAGCGTAATGCGCTGGAGCAAATCGCCATTCGCAGCGCGTATCGCCGTGGCATCCTTGATGATTCCGACGCCGCTTGCGAACCAACGGTCGATTGTCATCGGGCTCGGTGATGTTTGCTCTCCATGAATATGGAACGCGTGGAATTCGCCCGCCGGCACTCCGATGTCTTCCTCCCCAACGACATCGTAATGCTGGTGCACTTTCAATTCGCCGGCCTGTCCATTGAAATCCCAGGCACCGCCCTTCTTCAGCGGAGCGGCGATCATCGTTTGCGGTGGATTAAATTTAACCAGCTCGCCGTCAAGATTGATCCGCGCGCAGCAAACAATTCCCTGTTCGTTGATGGCAAAAAGGTCCGTGTTGGTGATCACGCCGCCGCGGTGCATTTCGAACTTGAGCAGATCTTTCCCATCGACGTTCTCCGTCCCTTCGATGCGATACAACACTGGCAGGCGAATCTTGCCATCGGCATCTGTCTTTGCATTACGAATGTCGAGACCCTTGCCGATTTCTTCTGTCATGTTGTATCGCCAACTGGTTCCATTTGCCGTCGGAATCAGCTCGCCGCCGAACACCACGGCGAGCGGTGCTGCCATAAGCATTAGGATCGCGATTTTCATTTACGCTTGGGAATGCGAAACTTCGCGCAGCGTTAACGTGGTCTGCACGCTGACACGCATTCTGACACGACATGGCTATTTTCGTTCAACCCTCCTACGGTTCATTAACGACCCGTTACGTCAATCGGCTACTGCAATTCTCAGTAAGAATATTTGCAGTTGCCTTATTTTGCGTCCCAGCGCTTGCGGCGCGCGCATTCGACCAATCGCGCCACGTTGTTGTAGTCGTCTGGGACGGCATGCGGCCGGACTTTGTCAGCGAACAAAATACTCCCGCGCTTTGGAAGCTTTCGCGTGAGGGAGTCACTTTTCGCAATCATCATTCAGTTTATCCAAGCGCGACGATGGTAAACGGGACGGCGCTCGTTACTGGCGTTTATCCCGGGAAAAATGGGATCGTCGCAAACCATGTCTATCGCCCCGACATCGATCCTCACCACACGATTGACGTCGAGCTGCCGCCAGTGGTGAAAAAGGGGGATGAACTCTCCGGCGGAAAATACATTTCGGTCCCAACCATTGCCGAGATTGTCGAGCGCGCAGGCGGGCGAACGGTAATTGCCGCAACAAAAACCGTCGGTCTCTTACTAGATCGACAGACCAATTTAAAGGATCAGCTTGGCAAGGCTAACAGGGCCGCCTCTCCCCTTGGCGAAGGGGAGAGGATGGCCCGCCGCGCCGTAGCGGAGCGAAGGCGGGAGGTGAGGGGATCGGACACGCCTGACAATGAAAAGGCGGAAACCCTCACCCTGCCCTCTCCCTTGGGAAGGGAGAGGCGAAGAAATTCGGAAAGCGAAATTCACTCTCAACCCGCGATCAACAGCGTCATCTTAGTAGCTGGCAAAACGCTGCCGAGCAGCGCGCTTGCTCCAATCACCGCGGCGCTTGGCGCGTTTCCATCTGGCCACGTGGAACAGGACGCCTGGACAACCAAAGCATTGACCGATGTTCTCTGGAACGATGGCGTGCCGCCGCTTTCGATTCTCTGGTTGGGTGAGCCGGATCTTACGCAACACGAATCCGCGCCCGGCGCGCCAGCGGCGCTCGCAGCAATCAAGTCCGCCGATAAGAATCTGACAGCTGTTCTTGCAGCGTTAGATCAGCGAAAAGCGGCCGGAACGACGGATCTGTTTATCGTTTCCGATCACGGCTTCTCGACGATCGAGCGGTCCGTTGATTTGCGAAAGATTTTGAATGATGCCGGTTTCACCGCGAAGACCGAATTCACCGACGAGCCGAAAACTGGAGACCTCATGCTGGCTGGCAACGGCGGCAGCGTTCTCTTGTACATTATTGGACACCATGAGAAAGTGATCCGTCGTCTCGTTGAATTCTTGCAGCAATCGGACTTTGCCGGAGTGATTTTCACCAAGCAACCGATGGAAGGGACGTTTGGTCTCGAGCAGGCGATGCTTCAAAGTGATCACGCGGCTGATGTGGTCATGGCCTTTCGCTGGAACGACGCAAAGAATCAGTTCGGTGTTCCGGGAATGATCGATGCTGACTGGCAACGCGCAGCTGGGAAGGGGACACACGCCACACTCAGCCGGTTCGACATGCACAACACGTTGATCGCAGCCGGCCCGGACTTTCGTCGCGGCGAGACGGCTGATTTGCCGACAGGCAATACCGATCTTGCCCCGACGATCCTACAAATTCTTGGGATCAAATCGCCGCAGCCATTAGATGGCAGAATTCTTTCCGAAGCGATGGGTAGCAGCCATATCGACGCAACTTCAAGGAACGGTGGTCACCAGTCCGCCGAACAGGCGCTCTCGGGAAAGCCGGAAAGCAAAAGAATTGAAGCGACAAAGGACTTCGCTGCTGGAAGCTGGCAACAATCGCTCCGCGTCTCGCGCGTCGGCTCCACGATTTATCTCGACGAAGGCAACGGACAATTTGCTCCAAAATAGGGACACCGCGCTACGCCGTCCGGAAATCGCAGCGCGATTTCGGGCCCGCGCGAACTTACTATTCTCGATCTCATAACGGACCGAACTAAGATTTTTTCGATTTTTGGAAGATTTTCGAGAACTCCGGCCTGCAAATCCCGGAGAAGATGGTGAAGGCCTGAGAAGTTAGGAGGATTTTTAGCAAAAAGAGGAATGTTACGTAAAATGAGGAATTATAAAGGCACTCCCCAGATTAAGAGATTGGCATTTGCGACTCGGTTCTCCCGAGTGGCAAACGGCCTTCTGTTAGGTGGGCGATCCAACTAACAAACAAAACCTCAGAGTAACCCACCATTATCCGATGAATTGGATCACCGTCGTCTGGTCGATAAACGTCGGGGCATGTTTGACCCTTGCGGCGATGTATCTGGCCGTTTGGTGCAAACAGCGCGAGAGTTGGGTGCATTTGTTGTTTTCCTGTAGCGCGATCGCGGCGGCGGCCATCTCTGCGTTCGAGTTAGGGATGATGAATGCCCAGACGGTAGAGCGATACCAAGCTTTGGTACGCTGGATACATGTGCCCGTATGGGTGCTCATGCTGTCGTTCGTGGCTTTTGTGCGACTCTATCTCCACGCCGGACGAGCATGGCTGGCGTGGAGCATCTACGGCCTGCGGACGCTCGTACTGATCCTCAATTTCATTTTTCCGGTGAGTATCAATTTCCGGGCAATTACAGACATCCGCCATTTCTCATGGGCCGGGGAGATCGTCTCAGTGCCCGTCGCCCTCCCAAATCTATGGGGTTTGATTAGCAGCTTTAGCCTGCTCTTGCTGCTTATCTTTTCCGTGGATGCCACAATTACCGTCTGGCGACGCGGTGATCGGCGACGCGCTTTGCTCGTTGGCGGTAGCATGATTTTCGGCGCGATCCTGGCGTGGCACGTCCCGCTGGTGATTTGGGGCGTCATCGAGGTCCCGTTTTTCCTCGGCTTCACATATACGGCGATCGTGGCCGCGATGGGCTATGAGCTGAGCAACGATATGGGTCAAGCGGCGCATCTAGCGCATGAATTGGAACTAAGCGATAAGAGGCTCAACTTGGCCGCGGACTCAGCGGATCTCGGGCTATGGGAGTGGGATTTGAGCAAGGATGAGGTCTGGGTCACGCCGACGCGCCGTGCCCAGTTGGGCTTCCCTGTTTCCGGAAAGATCACATTCGAAGACCTCATTTCGCGATGGCACGTAGATGATCGCGATAAGGTCAGACGGGCACTCCGGGATGCGATCGAAAACGGCAAAGATTACAACGCAGAGTTTCGGAAGGTCCTTGCGGATGGCAGTGTGCGCTGGGTCGCAGCGCGTGGGCGTGTGCAGGTAAACAAACAGGGGAACCCGATACGTGTTCTGGGAGTCAGCATGGACATCACTGCCCGAAAACAGGCAGAGCTGGAGGCGGCCCGCCAGCGCCACGACCTGGCGCACCTCGCGCGTGTCACCACGCTGGGGGAACTTTCCAGTTCGCTTGCGCACGAGCTAACTCACCCGATCACCGCGATTCTCAGTAACGCTCAGGCTGCCCAGCGATTCCTGGATGCTGACGACGTCGATCTTAATGAGGTCCGCGAAATCCTCAATGACATTGTAACCGAAGACCAGCGCGCTGGCGAAGTAATCCACCGCCTGCGCCGGCTACTAAGAAAGGGAGAACCGCAAAAGCACTGCGATGATGTCGATCTGAACGAAGTAATACGGAACGTCCTGAGACTAACGCGCAGTGATCTCACAGGTATTGCTTAACCTGGTGCTGAATGGCTGCGAAGCGATCGCCGATTGCGATTCTTTGGAGCGCCAACTGCTCATTGCTTCTAAATCCGAGAACGGCACAGTGCGGGTGTCGGTCACCGATCGTGGCCGCGGCATTCCGGAAGGAAAACGAGAACAAGTCTTCGAGCGTTTCTTCACCACGAAAAGGGAGGGAATGGGGCTGGGCCTTTCCATCTGCCGTACCATCATCAACGCGCATCGAGGGGAAATCTGGGCCACGAATAATGGCGACGGCGGCGCAACCTTTCATTTTAGCCTACCCATAGTTAGGTCGGATGCGCTCTCCGCAGCGTCGTCCAAAGTTCTCGATGGATCAGCCTTAACCGCGACCGACGCATCGTCAGGCAGAGTAGCCGCTCCGAGGGTCTTGCTGAGATCCCCTGCGACCGGATCGGAGGCGGAAGAACTGACGGTAAGCGTTGAGCGGCTTGCTCGAAAGGAGGCAGCAATAACTGACTAGCTAATGGCTCCTGCCCCTACCCCCACGGTGTTTGTTGTGGACGATGACGCCGCGATACGAAAAGCAGTCTCGCGTTTGCTGCGTTCGGCTGGCATTGGCGTGGCCGCCTTTGCGTCGCCCACGGAATTTCTCGCGCAGTACGATCCAGCCACGCCGGGGTGTCTTGTGCTTGATATCGCGATGCCTGGCTTCAATGGCCTTCAGCTTCAAACGGCATTGGGTGAGAAAGGCAGTATCCTTCCGATTATTTTTCTCACTGGTCACGGTGATGTTTCGAAGAGTGTGCAGGCAATGAAACACGGCGCGTTTGATTTCCTCACTAAACCCGTTAAGGACAGAGATCTGCTCACAGCGATTCGGGCAGCTATTGAAACAGACGCTTTTGTCCGCCTGGAAAAGGCCAAAATCTCCGAATTCCTTGCGCGTCTCGACACGCTCACACCGCGCGAGCGGGAAGTGCTCGAGCATATCGTCGCCGGCAAGATGAACAAACAAATTGCTGGTGACCTGGGGATCACTGAAGCGACAGTGAAAATGCATCGCGCACGCGTGATGGCGAAAATGAAGGTGCAATCAGTCGCAGAGTTGGTCTCCTTGACGGAACGTTGCAGGATCAGAGGAACTAACTCACTGAAATCAGCTGCCTAAGACTGCCACCTGTTGACTACCCTTCCTTATCTTCATGCTAGCCTAAAGTATAACATACTTATGTATAATAACCTAAAGTCTAATACCACCCGCTGCCTCGACTGTCTTACTCTCTTCGCCGCTGTGACCAAAGCTCGTCTCCTCATCGCTATGATTGACGCGCCCGGCGGAGTGTTGCCGGATTCAGAGGAAATAATATGCGGTGAGCAAATGGCGAAACGCAAAATCGAATGCACAATTGAGGAGGTTTCACGATGATTCACGACGAGTTTAGTGGTCGCACGGATGTATCACGCGCGCGGCGGTATCAGTTACGGCATCAGCGTGATGGGATCTGCATTTATTGCGCGAAGCCGAGGGTCACGAATTTTTATTGTCCGAAGCACGCCGCTGCAATTCGGGAGCGGATGCGGAAACGGCTCGGATGCGTTCGCCGGAATACTGGTGCGGCGAGCTACGGCCGCTTGGAACAAGCGCCTCCACAAGCTTTAACACGCGATCACGTCGGTTCCGCCGCGTCAAGTTGTTAAATCGGTGACGAGCACCCACGGATGCGCGGATGTTCGTTCAATGACGAAATTCGACGTGACGTTGGCTTCCAGCCCGCCTAAGGCGGGTTCAGAGCGCCGCCAGGCGCGGGCAAGTCTATAGAAGAATCCGTCTCCTTCTCCCTGTAGCGGTCTGTGACCGCCGAAACGCTTTCGGGGCGAGAGATGCTGTTCTCCGATGATGATCGCCCACCAGGCGATCAGAATAGCTAGGACGCCGCGGAATTACCGCCCTTCGCCTCAATCCAAACTTCGCCGATGCAACGCGTTTGACCTGTGCTCGAACATGACAGTGAATGGCCTGCGCAACGACGGGAGCTGGGCATCCAGCCCGTCTCGTCCAGGAGATGTGCTGAAGAACTGCATCGACGACATCAAGAACGACGTCCGTTGTGCCGAGCACACCGTGTGACCGCACGAACACGGCTTGCACTTCGTCGTGCGAGTAACACTGCAAGCATAAGAATCTCAGCTATGGAGCGAGTGGGCTCTGCGGGAACCGCGGAGCCCTCTTTGCTTCTGTAGGCGTCGCCCTGTGGGCGACGCGCACGCTTTGCAGCCACAGGTTTCAAAAAGTTCCCCCGGCGCGATGATCCAATGCCCTTTGTCGTCGGCGCTCTGCGAACTTCTGGGTTTTTAGCGAAAAATTCGCATGATCCGTGGTCCCTCCCAAGGTTTTAACCGCTCTAACAACCTCGCCTCGCAATTTTCGCAGAACATTTGTGAAGAGGCGTCGGTGCCGATACTCCACGTTGGATTTCCAGATACCGGATAAAAAAAGCACAGGCCGCGTTTACTCAGCGCGTCTGCCAGGCGAATACCCAAGCCGCATTTAAAAGCTTGCCTACCAATCCAGTAAATAATATGGTGCGCGCCTGTGAAACCCCAGACAACTGAGGGGCAACGTAGCCCGGATCACTTCGTCACCACGCGCTGGAGCATGGTTCTTGCGTGCGCGGATTCAGGAAGCGATGAGGAGAAATCGCGGAAAGCGCTGGCCGAGCTTTGCAAAATTTATTGGCGGCCGGTCTTTGCATTCATCTGTCGCCAGGGCCACTCCGTTCCCGACGCGCAGGATCTGACCCAGGATTTTTTTGCCATGGTGCTTAAAGGGCGTCTGCTGCAGCGGGCTGACCGGAGCCGGGGAAGATTCCGCTCTCTCATTCTCAAGGCGCTGCAGGATTTCTTGCACGACGCCGTCGACAAGCGGGAAACGCAGAAACGTGGTGGCGACGTGCAATTTGTTTCCTGGGACGATTGGCTGGCGGAGGCGCCATCGCACTTGTCGATCCCGGAACAGCAATCGGAGAATTGGTCGCCTGAAAGGATTTTCGATGTGCGCTGGGCTGCCACAGTGGTTGAGCGCGCGTTGCGGCGATTGGGCGACGAATGCGAAAAACGTGGACGGCGACGTGTTTTTGATGTGTTGAACGCCTGTGTCGCGGACAAGCGAGAAGATGTATCCTACGCCAAATTCGCAAGAACGCTCGGCCTGCAGGAAGCAGCAGTGAAACGCCTCGTACACCTACTGCGCGAACGTTATCGCGCGCTGCTCCGCGAAGAAGTTGCTCAAACTGTCGAAGAACCTAACGAGATCGATGATGAACTGCGTTATCTCTGTGCGGCGTTGAGCGCCGCACAATAGGTGCGCCCGTACAATTGCGTTAGAAAGCCGATACCGCGCCACGAATCCGTGCGCCCTGCCGAGTCGCCAAATGATTGGCTGAGCTGTGCGGCGATGATTGCCCGATGGGTTGGAGACAAAGATCTGGCGTGCCAGCAATTGACCATCGCTGTTCGTTCATGGAGGAGGGCCAACTATGGTCAATTAAAACTTTTGCTATTTCGGGATCCGCTGCGCGGCGGCCCACGCTTTGAGGCGATCATTGCTTCGCTCGGCCGAAGGAGGCAGCAAAACAGGTGAAAACATATTCGCGTCCTGGCGTTTTTGGCATAGGCGCCTCGATTCAACCCTCTTTAGTTTAGGAAGACGCATGGCACTTCAACTCCGAAAGGTTTGAGTTCGTGCGAACTCCATTCGGAGCGGCAGCGATTACGGATCGTGTGAATAAGTTAACAAAGATTTTTCCATTTTTTGATTGGCAGTTTTGGAAAGTTCATCTAGCATCCTGACTTCCCCCTGACTTTCTAATGGCTGCGCCCGTCATTCCTGTTGATCTTCCAAGGGAATCGGGCATCTGCCCGGACTGTGGATCGACATCGCGCGTCGGACGTGGTCTGTGCCTGAGTTGTCTTCTTGCCCAAGGCGTGGGCGCCAGCACTCATACCTCCCAGTCGGGTCAAACGCTTAATGATGTGCTTGGCGAACTCGATGTGCGCGAGGCCGATTGGCGGGTGGGCAATTATCAAGTTCTGGAAGAAATAGGGCGCGGCGGAATGGGGGTCATTTATCGGGCACGACAGCGGCATTCGCGCCGCATCGTGGCGCTGAAACGAATTTTGTCTTATCACGCCGATTCGCAGGAGACACTTGCGCGTTTCCGGCGCGAGGCGCAGGCTGCGGCGAGCCTCGATCATCCGAACATTCTGCCCATATACGAGGTGAGCCAGTGCCAGGATGGGTTGCCGTTTTTCAGCATGAAGTTTGCCGGTGGGGGCAGTTTGCTGGATGCGGCTC
>WNFX01000527.1_pt1 | contig 37145 bp, 23 predicted proteins | sample 5400111 | NCBI WGS metagenome assembly WNFX01 (sample SAMN13153363, study PRJNA577476) | soil metagenome | isolation source: 40 cm soil or saprolite under grassland replicate 1 | place: USA:California | collected 2016-06-15
TCGAGGGCTGTCCCTTTTATATCGACCAGGAGCAGTACGAGCGCTGGCGCCAGCCCCAGTTCCTCATTGACGTTGCCCCGGGAGATGGCGACACCTTTTCGCTGGAAGGCCCCGAGGGGATGCACTTCGTTGCACGCACGGAGGAGACATAAACAGAGCGTGTCGCGAGTCGGTTCATCGGAAATGGTCGTCAAGGTTAATCTCATCCTTAACTGTTCAGGACTCATCAGCGCCAAAGGCGCTTCACCAGCGGTTTGGTGTGGGTGGCGTCGCGGCGAGGAGTCCTGAAGAGTCGCCTCACACATGGTGTCGACGGATGATCAGAAGTGGCTGCCATGCCGTCTGCAGGACGCGCTCAATTGCGCGCCCGCGCTATCCCCCCACCTGAAAGTATCTGTTAGAAAGATCATCCTCGCAGCTCTTCTAGTTCATCCGTGCCGTCTTGCCTGGCAAGAGGCAGCGCGAGCCAGAACATCGAGCCTTCCCCTGGATGACTCTGTACCCCGACCTGCCCACCATGCAGTTCGATAATCGTCCGACAGATGTACAGTCCCACTCCCAATCCGACATTCGAGATGCCGGACTCGCCCTGCACGTCGATGCCCGGTACGCGGTAGAAGCGCTCCCAGATACGCTCCTGTTCTTCAGGTGGCAAGCCTGGCCCTCTGTCCCGTACCGATATCCGGGCCTCGGCTCCCTCTGTGGAAAGGCAGACGTCCACCGGTTGATCGGAGGGAGAGTACTTCAGTGCGTTGGTCAGGTAGTTCGTCACCACCTGTACAAGGCGATCGGCGTCGGCGTGAACGTTGACCGTTTCCTGAGCGGAGAGCTGCACATTCAGGGTGCGTGCAGGGTTGATCTGCCTCTGGTCCTCGACCGCTTCCTGCACAACGCTCACAATGTTGCAGGGGGCCAGCAGGAGTCTCAGTGTATGCGCCTGCACCCGCGAGGTATCTAAGAGATCGTTCACCAGGCGATCCTGAACGATGATCTGGTTCCTCGCACGTTCCATAAGCGCCTGCACGGGTGCGAAGCGCCTCATCTCGTCGGGCGGCAGTGCCTCTGCGGAGACGAGCCGCTTCACCTTACGTTCCGCAAGTTGAAGACTCCCTTTCATGATGGTTAGAGGTGTCTTGAGTTCGTGACAGATGATGCCGAGGAACTGCTCCATGCGATGATTGGCTTCACGCAAGGCAAGTTCGTTCGCCCGCGCCTCGGCGTGTGCGCGCTGCAGTTGCGCACGCGCCAGCACAAGGGCAGCCAGGCGCGCAATAGTCTGTATCAAGGTGATCTCATGACGACTATAGGAATGCTCGCGGCTGCCGTTGTCCACACACAGAAGCCCGACCAGCCGCTCGCCTACACAGATGGGAGCGCAGAGCACCGCCTGCACATAATACGGGAGAACGTGGGTATGCATCGGCAGAGCCATACCATCCAGTAGCAATACCATATCGGCCTTGAGCCGCGCCAGCAGAAACTCGCCCCCTACGTGGTTTGCCAGAGCAGGCAACACGGCGAGCCGTTCACGCCACTGCTGCTCCTGCCGAGGCGTGAATCCCACGGAGGCAACGGGATAGACATGCTCCTCTTCCTGGTCCACCGAGAGCAGGGTCACGTGCATACTTTCGATGACGCTGTTGGTGAGATCCACCACCCGCTGTCCCACGCGTTGCGCCTCTTCCAGGGCCGTTGGCAGCTCTTCACCCGGCTGCAGACGCTCAGGCAAGCGGACGAATACCTCCGCCATCGCCAGGAGCGCCTCCAGCGACTCAGAAGTGCGTTTCTCAAGCCGCCGCCTCTCGGTAACATCGCGCGCGAGTAGGACCGCTCGCTCAACGGACCCCGCCTCGCTCCGTATGGGCGCGCCGCTCATGTTGAGCACGATCATGCGCCCATCAGGTGTACGTACCAGCACGTCAGCTGCCCTGGACCCGGTGAGAACCTCGCCCCGCATAAGGCGGGAGAGAGGCTGTCGTTTTTCTGGCAGCAATTGCCCTTTATCGTCGCGCTGCACGGCCTGCAGCAGAAGATCCTGACCTTCACTGGTCCTCTCTTTTACAGCTAAGGAGCTGAGGCCAAAGAGCTGCCGGGTGGCGGCATTGGTTTGCAGCACCTGCCCCTGCCTGTCAAAGACGACCACGCCGTCGCTCATGGCCTCGAAGGTCGCTTCAAGCTGGTTGGCGTGTAGAACCGCTTCTCGCTCGGCCAGCAGCGCCCTCACACGAGCAGCCTCGCGCTGCTGGGCGAGGATCGCAATGATGATGCCGCTGCCCGCGAAGGTGAGGAGTTGGAGGATACCGCTCCAGCCGTAGCTGCCGAGGGCTCCAAAGGGCGGAACATACAGATAATCAAGGACGAGCAGGCTCAAAAGGACTGTAAAGAGGGCTGGCATCGCCCCCCACAGGAACGCCACAATCACGACGGCGAACAGGAGCAGCACGCCGGGGAATGAGAGGGGGAACAGCAACTGCGTTTCCAGAAGCCCTACGCCAAGCCCAAGCCCGACCAGAAGCAGGCCAACGAGGTAGCCCACAAGCGGATGGCGCCAGCGTGGCAGCATGGCATCGCTATGCCACACGATGAGTTGTTGAAGCCGAGTATACATGGTATATTGTTATCCTCCTTGTTCGCGTACCTGCGCAGCCCTTTTCGCCGCGATCCTTCGTCTGCTATGTCTCGTCCTCTTCCGTCTCCACCAGCGCCACGCGAGAAAGAGCAGCGCGAAAACGGCGAGCATCACCCATCCCGATCGTTCAATCATCGTCTGTAAACGCTCAAATTCACCTGCGATCATGTATCCGAGCAGGCTAAACGCGGTATTCCAGAGCAGGGCGGCGAGCACTTCAAAGAGTAGGAAGTGTAGATAGTTCATGCGGGTGATCCCGGCGGTCAGGGCAACGAAAGAGCGCATATGTCCGATCGTGTGCGAGAGCACAATCGCTTTGCCACCGTGTTTCGCAAGGAGCATGCGTGCAAGCCGTATCCGTCCGGCTAATCGAAGGCGCCGTCCTATCCTACTCTTGCTCCAGCGTGTCATAACGTGGATCAGCGCGTAACGTCCTAGCAGATAGTCGGCGTTATAGCCCAGGACCGTCCCCAGCCACGCGAAGAAGATCACCCAACCGAGGTTGAGCGTCCCTTCGCGTGCGTAGAAGGCGCCCAACAGGGCCAGAGAGTTTCCAGGCAGGACCAGACCCAGGAGAGCGGTGTTCTCAAACAGGGTACCCGCGAAGACGACGAGGTACCCGAACTGATCATAGAAATTTCCCAGTACTACAATCCACTCATCGATGGGGATAGCCAGCATACTACACTCCATACAGTTTCTTGATACCTCGATGGTATCCAGCCTCGCGTTCACCTGAACGCTCTATTTAAGGCTAGTATGAGTATACCGTGATCACATGAGTTGCCCCTGTGGTAAAGCTGAATTGAGGCTGAGAACCTGAGAGTGTTATTTCAGTTCTATCCCTCTCTTGACAAAACCGTTTGAGTAGGCTACTATTCCGGCTGAGCGATACCCTGTCCCTGTAACACTGTTTCTGGTCGGCATTATCGCGTGTATCGCCCTGCTCATCCTTGGTGTCGTGCGTCATTGGCGCTGGGTCTTCTGGCTCATGCTCGTTGCCTTTGGCGGCTCTGTCCTCCAGATCCCGGTGACGCTTTTGCAGGTCGCCGGTGTTTTGCCCAATGCTGATCCTCTCTGGTACAGCCTGTTTCGGATGGGCGTTGCCATGGTTGAGATAGGGATTGCTGTATGGATGATCCAAATCTATCGACACGAGGGCGTGTGGGCCATGGGAAAGAAAAGGAACAGGCGGTAAAGCCTGCTCTTTCTTGATCCGCTCGTTGACCTACCGAGAGGTCATCCTTGACATATTCGGCAACGGCCTCTTGCAACGAGAGACGTTTATCTACCATAATGGCCTTCTTTCCTCACCAATGTTGACGATAGAACCCGGTGCTTCCCAGTTCTGATCCCTTGCGGGCGCGCGGATCGTGGGCCAGCATCAGAGGTTGAAAAACGCCGTCTCGCCCTGGCCCTGCATGACGATATCCAGGCGGTAGACGACGAGCGCGCCCTCTTGATGGCGCTGTGCCAGCAACGTGGCTCGCCGCGCCTCGGGGACGTGTTGCAGGATGGGATCGCTGGCGTGGGCTGGCTCATCGGCAAAGTAGAGCCGGGTCATCAGGTGATTGAGCAGCCCACGCGAGAACACGGTGACGTTGATGTGCGGGGCCTGCAGCCGCTCAGCATCGAAGTGCACCGGACCCGGCTTGATCGTCTCGAACCAGTAACGCCCCTGCTCCTCGGTGCCGCTGCGACCAAAGCCCAGGAAAGACGGATCGAGCGGGGCCGGTCCTTGATCTGCCGCATGGTGGTAGCGGCCAGCGGCGTTGGCCTGCCAGATCTCGACCAGGGCGTCGGGCACCGGCTGCCGGTCGCCATCGAGGACACGTCCCTCGATGCGAATGCGCTCGCCCAGCGTCTCTGGCCCTACAAGCACGTGACGGCGTGCATCCTCGCGCAAGAGCGCGGGCCCGAAGAAAGGTCCGACGGTCTGCGAACTGGTCAGCTTGCTCATGGCTGCTCCTCCCTCGACTCAAATGGGGTGGCGGTGGTGCCACGCAGCACGATGTCCCAGTGATAGCCCAGCGCCCACTCCTCCTCGGTGATGTTATGATCATAGGCGGCGATCAGGCGCTCTCGCGCAGCCTCGGTCGGCACGCCATTGAAGATGGGATCGAGGGAGTGTAGCGGATCATCGGGGAAGTACATCTGCGTCACCAACCGCGAGCGGATGGAGGGACCGAACAGCGAGAAGTGAATGTGGGCCGGGCGCCAGGCATTGGGATGATTCTTCCAGGGATAGGCACCCGGACGAATCGTCAGGAAATGATAGACGCCCTCGTTGTTGGTCAGACAGCGGCCCATGCCCAGGAAATTGGGATCGAGGGGTCCGGGCCACTGGTCCCGCTTGTGCAGGTAGCGACCTGCGGCGTTGGCCTGCCAGATCTCCAACAAGGTGTTGGGCACCGGCGTGCCTCCCTCGTCGAGCACGCGGCCCGTCACGATGATGCGCTGACCGATAGCCTCCCCACCCGTACCGGCGTTGCGCGTCAGATCGGCATCTTCCAGGGTGATGGCGCTGATGACGGGACCGGGACCGGTCAACTCCGAGAGGGTCAGGGGCACCTCGATGAGGGGAAGCAGCGGGGCCCGGCGTCGTGTGGATTGATAGGCTTCGTACAGATAGGGCGGGAAGATCTCCCGGTCCCCTCGCACGATGTCGCCGATGGTGAGATGACTCATAGCTCCTCCTGACTCGTCTGCCTCAGCTCAGATGAGACAGCGATGAACGGATCGAACAGGTTTTTTGCTTCATGGTTGGTCGTTGCATGAGCAGCCTACCAATCGAAGGACAGGCCGACGTAGTTTTCGGCCAGACTGGCAGATGCGGCGGGTGAGCGAACCGTGTAGTCCAATTGGGCACGCTGCATCTGCTGCTGAAACATGTCATCATTGGGGAAACGGTGCAGCATCGAGGTCATCCACCAGGAAAAATGCTCCGCGCGCCACACCCGCCGCAGACACGTCGCGGTATAGGCCTCTAACAGGTCCGACCGCTGCTCCTTGTAGAACGACGTGAGCGCACGGGCCAGGTGACGCACATCGGCGACGGCCAGGTTGAGTCCCTTCGCCCCGGTTGGCGGCACGATGTGCGCGGCATCTCCCGCGAGAAATAACCGGCCATATTGCATCGGTTCGATGACAAAGCTGCGCATCGCCACGATATTTTTCTGCGTGATCGGCCCCACGCGCAATTGCCAGTGATCAGTCGTCACCAATCTGGCCTGCAGTTCGTCCAGGATCATCTCGTCGGACCAGTTGGCAATATCATCGTTGGGATCGCACTGAAGATAGAGGCGTTGCAGGTGCGGCGAACGCGTGCTGACCAGGGCAAAGCCCCGCTCGGAATACGTATAGATCAGCTCCTGGGTCGAGGGAGGGGCCTGCATCAAGATGCCAAGCCAGCCGAAGGGATAGGTGCGGCTATAGACGCGCTGTTGCCCTTCGGGAATGGCCGCGCGCGAGACGCCATGAAAGCCATCGCAACCAGCGATGTAGTCACAGTGCAGCTCGACCTGCTCATGCTCGTGAACGAAATGGATGCGCGGTGCCTGCGAAGAGACGTCGGAGGGCCACACCTCGCTGACATTGAAGAGAATGGGCTCCCCTTGCTGGAGGCGGGCGGCGATAAAATCTTTCACGATCTCGTGCTGCGGATAAATCATGATTGAGCGCCCTCCGGCCAGTTCGGTCAGGGGAATGCGATGCCCCCGTCCATCGAAGCGCAGCTCGATGCCGTGATGCACGAAGCCCTCGCGCCGCATCCGCTCGCCCAGGCCGATCTCGTTCATGAGATCGACCGTGCCCTGCTCCAGCACCCCGGCACGAATGGTCGATTCGACCTGCTCGCGGCTCCGGTTCTCCAACACGACCGAGTCGATGCCCTCTCGCGAGAGCAGGTGTGAGAGCAGTAAGCCTGCCGGGCCAGCTCCAATGATTCCAACTTGTGTTCGCATATTCATCACGCGTCTCCTCGCAAGCAGTCTGCCTCGACTGCCTGATTCATTCAAATACACCCCGCGTCATGAAAACCAATACGCCGAGAGGATGGAATGAATCAATATAGTATACACTCCCCAGAAGCTATTTGCTCGGCTGCACTAAGTAGAGACATTCTGCACCCAAAAAGTCAAGTTGAAGCGGGCTACAGGCCTGACGAAGGGGATGCGTTTTCCTTCTAGCAGATCTTGAATGCGCTCAGTCCGGCACGACGACAAGAGCATCGATGTGTCCGAGTCGTATCCCGTCTGGCCAGGGGATGGCCAGTTCTTCCCAGATAACGCCAGCGTTCGGTGAGCGAAAGATGCCATGATTATTGGCCGCATAAAAGACGCCCGGCTCGGCCTCGTTGCTCGTCAGGACGGCGGCCATCGTTCCTCGTTGAGCTGGCAGCCCCTCAGTTACAAGCTGGAATGGTCCCGCGCCTGAGCGACGGAAAATGGCCGACTGCGCGTTCGCTGGATTGTGCGCCTGGTTCGGACCCGGAGCCGCCGATATCACCAGAGTGTCAGGGTCGGCGGGATCAACTGCCACGCTCCAGAGGTAGTGCAACGACAGGCCATCATCGGGTCGAGACCAGCTTTCTCCACCATCGTTGCTCTGCACAAAGCCATTGCCCGGTCGCATGAAGCCATCGCCAGCAGCCGAGTACAGGCGGTCAGGTGCAAGGCGGTGCATGCGCAAGGTATGCGTATCAAACGGGCCATCGGGCCTGCGATCCTCCCAATGGTCTCCCCCATCGAGGCTGCGTACCAGGGCTCCGGCCTCTATCGCAGCAAAGATGCGCCCTGGCGTCAGCGAATCGACGGTGATCCAGCGCACATGCGACGTCCAGGGACGTGGTGGAAAGCTCCAATGAGGAGCTGAGGGTAGCTCACGCAGCGTCGCCAGATCACGCCAACTGGCACCCCGGTCCTGCGAACGGTAGAGCGCACTGGGTTCTGTTCCAGCGTAAACTGTTCCGTAACCATCAGTACGCTCATGGATACTGACAGCAACCGACATAACATGTTGGTGCGTGATCCCCACGCCGACGGGCTCCCACGAAGCACCGGCATCGGAACTGCACCAGAGTCCTTGATCAAAGGTACCACAGTACACCTGCTGTGGGCGGAGCGTGTCGAGTGCAATGCACTCCGGCTGGCTTCCTACCAGTTGCAAATCGACCGTCCATACGCCGTGGCGCTCCTGCGCGACAGCCAGTGCCTGCTCCAATGCAGCGTATATTCTTGTCATCGTTGGCCTGCCTTTCCTATAACTACTATCTTTTATCGACGGATGTTCCTCGTCCTCGGGACGCGCGCCCTGATTCTTATCGTACTCTACGGCTGTTGAAGCTCCGGTTTGTTGTCCAGTAAGTTTGAAGACTTTTCTCTTAAAGATATCATATCTGAGGACATTACGGCCCGCATGCACGACATGCTCCTTTCATATGCACCAGATGGCCAAAAAGAGGCAGGAACCAGGAAGAGTATACCTTCTCATCAAGAGTTGACACTCTAAAGAGCCAGAATCTACAATGAACATATAATGTGCACTCCTGTTTTGTGCGATCGTCCTTTGAGCGCGTCAAGTTCACGGTTGACAGTGAACGGTTTTTTATTGTACAAAGTAAGCAGGTAATCAGACGATGTTATCTTTAAAATCTCCTGGTCTATTTAACGACAGGCTATGCACGTTTTTTTAAATAGAGGAACGGTTAGCCTTTGAGTCAAAATATTTCTGCTCTACCTTTTGAGCATTCCACACTGGTGGATCTACTTGCCTGGCGGGCCGCCCACTATCCAGCAAAGCGGATCTACTCATTTCTCAATGATGGGGAAGTTGAGAAAGACGCTCTGACCTTTGCCACGCTAGACTATCATGCCCGCGCCATCGCCGCGCACCTTCAGGAGTATAGTAAAAGCGGCGAACGCGTTCTGCTGATCTTTCCTTCGGGCCTGGAGTTTATCGCCGCCTTTTTCGGCTGCTTATATAGCGGAACTATTGCAGTTCCCGTCTATCCTCCGTCCACAGTAAAGGCGGATCGGAACCTGGCACGCTTTCGCGCCATCGCGAACGATGCCCAGGTATCGATCATACTGACGACTTCTGCGCTGGCATCTCGCGTCGAAGGGCTACTGGCATTGGCCCCTGAGCTTCAGCAAAAGCGCGTGCTGGTCACGGATACGCTCCTAACCGAGAGCGCCGCACTGTGGCGGCGTCCCGCTATCACAGGCGAAACGCTGGCATTCCTGCAGTACACATCGGGTTCGACGGGGACGCCGAAGGGGGTTATGGTGAACCATAGCAACCTCCTGCACAACTCGGCGCTGATCGGGCGTGTCTGCAAACAGCCAGAGGAGGCCCACCTGGTGACATGGCTCCCGCTCTATCACGATCTGGGGCTGATAGGCGGTGTCCTGCAGCCGCTCTACGCGGGCTTCGAGTCGACCATCCTCGCGCCAACCGCCTTCCTGCAGCGCCCCATACGCTGGCTACAGGCCATCTCGCGCCTGCGGGGCTCATTAACTGGCGCACCCAACTTTGCCTACGATCTCTGCGTGCGCAAGATTACGCCCGAGCAGAAGGAGATGCTGGACCTGAGCAGTTGGGTGGCGGCTGCCAATGGCGCGGAACCGGTGCGCGCCGAAACTCTGGAGCAATTCACGGCGGCTTTTGCGTCGTGCGGCTTCCGGCGCGAAGCCTTTCTCCCCTGCTACGGCCTCGCCGAGGCGACCCTCTTTGTCTGCGGCGGCCTCTACGGAGCGCCGGACAAGACGTTTGACGGTCCGGCGCTTGCAAACAACGAAGCGATCGAAGCGCCCACCGGGTCGGAGGGTACGCGCACGCTGGTCAGTCTTGGGCCGATACTGGAGGGACAGGAAGTGGTCATCGCCGATGCCGAGGCGCTGACACAGTTTGCGCCCGACCGCGTAGGTGAGATCTGGGTATCCGGTCCCAGCATTGCACAGGGCTACTGGCAGCACCCGGAAGAGAGCGAGAGTACCTTCAGGGCCTACCTGGCGAGCGGAGAAGGTCCATTCCTGCGCACGGGCGATCTGGGCTTCATCCATAACGGCGAACTATACATCACCGGGCGCCTCAAGGACCTGATAATTATTCGCGGCAGCAATCACTATCCGCAAGACATCGAACGCACGGTCGAGCAGAGCCACCCGGCGCTGCGTACTGGCGGTATCGCCGCCTTCTCGGTCGAAGCGGGCGGTGAAGAGCGCCTCATCGTTGTCTCCGAGATAGAGCGCCAATACCTGCGCAAAGTTCCGTCTTCGCTCAGAAACGAGGCTACGCCTCTACGCTCCGCGTCATCTGACCGAGAGGAAGACGCTCTGGACGAGATCGTCGGCAGCATGCGCCAGGCGATCGCGGAGCAGCACGAACTACAGCTCTACGCGGCAGTATTGATCAAGCCCGCGAGTATGCTGAAGACCTCAAGCGGCAAGGTACAGCGCCGCGCGAGCAAAGAAGGCTTTCTCAACAAGAGCCTGGATGCGGTCTATGAATGGACACTCAGCGTGGAGGAAACTCCATTGCCACTTGTAGCGACCGAGGAGCGCAACGTGGAGCAAGATGCTACAACAGGCGCGCAATCCCAGGAACGCGCCACCTGGACGAAGGATACGATACAATCCTGGCTGGTGACGCAGATCGCGGAACGGCTCAGGGTCAACCCGCACGATATTGATATGCACGCGCCCCTGGCCTACTATGGTATGGACTCAGTGCAGGCGGTCGGTCTGTCAGCGGACCTGGAAACGCTACTTGGTCGCGAGGTGCCACCCACACTGGCCTATGACTACCCGACCATCGATGCGCTCGCCCGCTATCTGGCTGGAGAAGCAAGCGATACTGAGAGCAGCGCGCGTGAAGACAACAGGCGCGAGACGGCAAGCGAGAGCATCGCCATTATCGGCATCGGCTGCCGTTTCCCCGACGCGCCTGACCCGGAGAGCTTCTGGCAGTCATTGCACGATGGCAAGGAGGCTGTCACAGAGGTGCCCCCGGAGCGCTGGGACCTGCAGGCGCTCTACGATCCCAACCGGGCAACGCCGGGCAAGATGCACACGCGCTGGGGCAGTTTCTTGCAGGACGTGGACCTCTTCGACCCCACCTTCTTCAGCATCTCTCCGCGCGAGGCGATGCACATGGACCCCCAGCAGCGCATTCTGCTCGAAGTCGCCTGGGAGGCCCTGGAGCATGCAGGACTGGCGCCCACCAGGGTCGCCGGCAGCAAGACCGGCGTCTTCGTGGGCATCAGTAGCAACGACTATGCGCAACTGAGCCAGCACGATCCGGCGCTCATCGATGCCTACGTCGGGACCGGTAATGCGCATAGTATCGCGGCGAATCGGCTGTCGTATTTCCTCGATCTGCACGGCCCCAGTATCGCGGTAGATACCGCCTGCTCATCGTCGCTGGTGGCCGTTCACATGGCCTGCCAGAGCATACGCGCAGGCGAATGTGATATGGCGCTGGCGGGCGGCGTGAATGTCATTCTTTCGCCCGAGCTGTCCATCGCGTTCTCCCAGGCCCAGATGATGTCGGCAACGGGCCACTGCAAGACCTTTGACGAGGATGCCGATGGGTACGTGCGCGGTGAGGGCTGTGGCATCGTTGTCCTGAAGCCGCTCTCGCAGGCACTGCGCGATGGCGACGCGATCCTGGCGCTCATTCGCGGCTCGGCGATCAACCAGGACGGTCGCAGCAATGGACTAACCGCCCCGAACGGTCCATCGCAGGAGGTGGTGATTCGCCAGGCATTGCACAACGCCGACGTCACGCCGAACCAGGTCAGTTACGTCGAGACGCACGGCTCCAGCACGCCGCTGGGCGATCCCATCGAGTTCGACGCCCTGAAGGCGATCCTGATGCAGGAGCGAGCGCCCGAACAGCTCTGCGTGCTCGGCTCGGTCAAGACCAATATCGGGCATCTCGAAGCGGCAGCGGGCATCGCGGGCCTGATCAAGGTGGTGTTGAGCCTGCACAAAGAGGAGATCCCCGCGCACCTGAACCTGCGCCACCTCAATCACCACATCTCGCTCGCCGGGACCTCATTCCAGATTTCGCGCGAGCGCCGCCCCTGGCCTATCAGCGAGCGCCGCATCGCGGGCGTCAGCGCCTTTGGCTTCGGCGGCACCAACGTACACATCATTGTAGAGGCGGCTCCGACGCGCATCGTTCCCGTCAACGAGTTCGAGCGTCCCGCACACATGCTGATGCTCTCGGCGCAGAGCAAGACGGCGCTCAAGGACCTGACCGGGCGCTACGCTACCTTCCTGGCAGATCATGCAACGACGACTTTAGCGGATCTCTGCTTCAGTGCCAATAGCGGGCGCGCCCACTTCGCTCACCGGGTCGCGTTTAGCGCCAGCTCGGGAACGCAGTTGCGCGAACGCTTGAAAGCATTTGCGCAGGGACGCCAGGCACAGGGTGTCCAAAACGGCAAGGCGTCCCGCAGGGAAGGTGCGCAGATCGCGTTTCTCTTCACGGGCCAGGGTTCTCAGTATCCGGGCATGGGCCGTCAGCTCTACGACACACAGCCCGTGTTCCGGCGCGCGCTCGACAGGTGCGATGAGCTTCTACGTCCCTATCTCGATCGTTCACTCCTCGCGGTGATCTATCCTGATCCGGGCACCCCGTCGCTCCTGAGCGAGACAGCGTACACGCAGCCGGCGCTCTTCGCGCTGGAGTACGCACTGACGGAATTGTGGCACTCGTGGGGTATAGAACCGGGCGTTGTGATGGGGCACAGCGTGGGAGAATACGTGGCGGCGTGCGTGGCGGGCGCGTTCAGCCTGGAGGATGGCCTGAAGCTGATTGCGGCACGCGGCAGGTTGATGCAGGAGCTGCCACAAAGTGGCACGATGCTGGCTGTCTTTACCGAACCGGCACAGCTAGAGCCGATGCTCGCGCCATTCGCAGGTACCGTGATGATCGCCACGTTCAATGGGCCAGGGAACACCGTTATCTCGGGCGAGCGCGCAGCCGTCCAGGCAGTGCAGCGCCAACTGGAGGCCGAGGGCGTGACCACGCATCCATTGGCGGTCTCGCACGCCTTCCACTCGCCCCTGATGGACCCGATGCTTGCAGCCTTCGAGCAGATTGCAGGCGAAATTCATACTGAACCGTTGCGCATCCCGCTGGTCTCTAACCTCAGTGGAGAGATCATGCAGGCCGGCGAAACTCTCGACGCGTACTACTGGCGCAAGCAGACGCGCGAGGCCGTGCAGTTCGCAGCCGGGATGCGCTCGCTCGCCGGGGCGGGGTACGACCTGTTCCTGGAATTGGGACCGACGCCCACGCTCCTGAGTCAGGGGAGGCGCTGCCTGCCCGAGCATACGGGGACATGGCTGGCATCGCTACAAAGAGAGCGCGACGACTGGGACATTCTCCTGCAAAGCGTGGGCGTCCTCTACACGGAAGGCGTGGAGTTGGACTGGCGTGGCTTCGACGGTGCTTATGTGCGCCGCCACGTCTCCCTGCCGACCTACCCATTCCAACGCGATCGCTACTGGATCGAGAGCACACAGGAAGAGCGCGTTTCCACTCCGCAGTACGTTGACGAGCAGCCGCACAGCAAGAAGGATGGACACCCCTTCTTAGACAAGCACATGGAGCTGACGTATCCGACCGGCATTCATGTCTGGGAGACCGAGTTGGATAAGCAGCAGCTCCCCTATTTGAGCGATCACCGCATCCAGGGCGCAATCGCTCTGCCCATCTCCGCCTACATCGAAATGATCCAGGCCGCCGCGCTCGAAGCGTTCGGACAGGGGCTGCGCGTTCTCAAAGAGATAGAACTCAAGAAGATTCTCTTCTTGCCAGAACAAGGTGCTCAGAAAGTGCAGATCGCACTCTCCACGGATGCGCAGAAGCACATCTCCTTCCACATCTCCAGCCATCCCCCAGGTGCGCCGGAACAGCCTCGCGATCAGTGGGCACTGCACGCAACCGGAGAGATTGTTTCCGTATAGAATAGGGCGTTTGGAGGACATTGTGGAATCAGTATCAAGGCTAAATAGCCAGAGGGATATGCAGTTCGGCTTAATTTTTTTCGCGAGCAGCGCGGCGCCTCAGGGTAAGGACAGATATCGCCTGGTGATCGACAGCGCCAGGTACGCCGATCGCCACGGCTTCTCATCAGTGTGGATCCCCGAGCGTCACTTCACCCAGGATGGATGGCTCTATCCCAATCCGGCGGTGCTGCAGGCCGCGATCGCGCGGGAGACGGAGCGCATTCACCTGCGCGCCGGCAGCGTCGTCATGCCGCTGCACGATCCCATTCGCGTCGCCGAGGAATGGGCTATGGTCGACAACCTCTCGGGCGGCAGGGTCGGCCTCTCCTTTGCCTCCGGCTGGCACCCCAACGATTTCGTGTTTTTTCCCGAACGCTACAACGACCGCAACGAGGAGATGTATCGCGGCATCGAGACGGTGCAGAGGCTGTGGCGCGGCGAAGCGGTACAGGTGAAGGGCGGCGATGGCAAGCTTGTTGACATACGCACCTATCCCACGCCGATACAACCTTGGCTTCCCACCTGGATTACCGCTGCCGGGAACCCGAAGACGTTCATGCGCGCCGGCGAGATCGGTGCCAACATGCTCACGCACCTGTACAACAACGGCGTCGACGAACTGGCCGAACGTCTACAAATCTATCGCGAGGCGCGCGCCAGATATGGGCATGATCCCAACACCGGGCAGGTCTCGGTCATGCTGCACACGTTCGTCTGGAAAAGCGCCGACGCGGTGCTTGAGAAGGCGAAGGCGGTCTTCTGCGAATATCTCAAATCGGCCTCCTACCTGGTAAACGCCATCGCGTTCAGTCGCGGGCAGAAGGTCGATCTGGCAAGCCTCTCCGAGCAGGATATGAAGGATTACCTCGACTTTGTGTTCAACCGCCTGATCTCTACGCAGCGCGTGCTCTTCGGAACACCTGAGGACTGCCTCGAAGTGGTCGCGCGCCTGAAGGCCATCGGCGTGACCGAGATCGCGTGCCAGATGGACTTTGGCCTGGATGCCGAGCTTGTGATGCAGAGCCTGCCCTACGTAGAGCGCCTGCAGGAGTTGAGCCGCGACCAGCTCTCCACGCAACCCTTCATCCCGACCCTTCCACCTGCCAGCGAAAACGGCTCAAAAGAGGTCGCGCATACGAACGGGGCGTACACCTCGCAGGCGTCCCCACAACCGACGGATGCACCATTTTCAGACGATCTGCCCGCTATTCAGGCACGCTGCCAGGAAGAGGTCGACCTTGCGCGATTCTATAGCCGATTGCAGTCTCACGGCATACAGCTCGCGGCAAGCTTTCAGGGCATAGAGCAGCTCTGGCGGCGCGCTGGCGAGGCGCTGGGGAGAATTCAGATCCCGCCTACTCTGGCCCAGGAAACCGACGCGTACCAGATCCATCCCGCCCTGTTGGACGCTTGCTTCCAGGTGCTGATCGCGACGCTGCCCACGACCGATGGGACAGGCGAGGAGGCGCTCTACCTGCCCACTGGCCTGCGCAGCTTTCGCCTGCACCGGCGACCGGGGAAGAGTGTCTGGAGCCATGCCAGGCTCACCGTGGATACGGCACAGAATGCGGATGTATTTGAAGGAGATGTGCAGATCCTTGATGAGGAGGGGCAGCTCCTGATTGAAGCCTCTAGATTACGCCTGCAGCGCTCGACGCCTGCGACGCGTCCGGCTCCCTCAACGGTAGATCAATTCTGCTATGAGCTGCGCTGGGAAGCGGAACCGTTGGAGAAAGCCACGCCGCTCCCTTCACAGGCTGGCACATGGCTGATCTTTATGGATAGCGGCGGCGTGGGAGAGCGCTTAGCGGAGCTGCTGACGGCCCGTGGCGATACCTGCATCAGCATCCTTCCTGGTTACACTTATAACGTCTCACACCAGGGAGCGCAGTATAGCGCCAATTCAGCCTCACCTGAGCAGATTCGACGTGTGATCGACGCCGCGCTATCGGCGCGTGGAAACTCTTCAATTCATGGCGTCATTCACCTGTGGAGCCTGGATATGCAGGCACCCAATGAGACGGATGCCGCCTCGCTGGAGACGAATCAACCGCTCGGCACCGGCAGCGCGCTGAGCCTGCTGCAAGCACTGGTCCACAATAGCCAGGGCAGGCCGCGCCTGTGGTTCGTTACCAGGGGAGCGCAGCCTACCGGCAACGATTCCTTCCCCCTCGCGCTCGCGCAATCGCCACTGTGGGGACTGGGCAGGACGTGCGCTATCGAGCATCCCGAGCTCTGGGGCGGCCTGGTTGATGCGGACCCATTGGAGAATAACGTTGCGACGGCGGCACAACTGCTCACCGTGCTCTCCCACCAGCATCGCGAGAACCAGATCGCGTTCCGCCACGGCGCAAGCTACGTCGCCCGCCTCGTACACAGCGATCCGGGCAAGACGAGCACACCTACCGCCGACAGAGCAAGCATGGGCAGGGCGAGCGTCGACAGAGCAAGCGTCGACAGGGCGACCGCAAGGGTCGCCCCTACAAGGATACGGTCCGACGCCAGTTATTTGATCACTGGGGGATTGTGGGGACTCGGGTTCGAGGTGGCGCGCTGGCTGGCGATGAAGGGCGCGCGTCATCTCGTGCTGCTGGGACGCACCAGGCTGCCCGCGCGTGGAGAGTGGGGCGCGCTGCGTTCGGATACGCGCATCGGGCAGCAGGTTGCCAATATACACGAACTGGAGGCGGCGGGCGTCACCGTGCGTTACGCCTCCCTCGATGTGGCGGATGAGCAGCAACTGAGTGCTTTTGTGCAGGATCTTCGCCGTCAGCAGCAGCCAGCGATTCGCGGCATTATCCACGCGGCATCCGTCTGGCAGGACCAGCGAGGACAGTCGCTCGTGCGGCCTTTAATTAACCTGGACGCCGAGGCCGTGCAGGCGGTGTTTCGGCCCAAGGTCGTCGGGAGCTGGCAGCTCTACAGGCTGTTTCGAGATGCGGAGTTGGACTTCTTCGTTCTGTTCTCCTCCGGCGCCTCCCTCTTTGGTTCGGCGGCCCAGGGCAACTACGCGGCGGCGGGGGCGTTTCTAGACACCCTTGCTCATCATGCGCGCTCGTTGGGACAGCCAGCACTCAGCATTGACTGGGGAGCCGTCTCCGGGACCGGCTTTGGCGCGACACAGGAGGGGCTGCGCGTACACGAATATTGGGAGACACACGGCATCCAGCGCATCACGCCGCAGCAAGTTTTAGAGTCGTTAGAACTGCTTATACCACAGCGCAAAGCTCAGGTTGGCGTGCTCAAACTCGATTGGCGTGAGCTACAGCAGTTCTATCCACAACTGACCGATCTCCCGCTGTTCCGCTACCTGGTACAGGAGCAGACGGATACAAGCGAGCAACAAGACGCAACCGAAACGGCGTCCTTGCATGCTTCGCCGTTCACAAACCCCCATGCTGGGAAGCCATTCACAAGCCCGCAGGTAGGGGCGCGGTTCACAAGCCCGTTCACAAGCCCGCAACAGGCCCAGCAAGCGTTAGAGACCTATCTCAGCGAGAAAGTCGCGGCAGTGCTGCGCATCCCGCCGTCCAGGATCGACGTCGAGAACTCGCTCACGATGCTGGGCCTTGACTCGCTCATGGCTATCGAATTAAAGAATCGTATCGAACTTGAGCTCAACGTGCATATCCCGATCGTGACGTTCCTCCAGGGGCCGAGCATTCAACAATTTGCCAGCGAGTTGCGTTCCCAGTTATCTGAGGCTGCATCTACCTCGCCACCGCAAACACCCGACGAGCAACAGCAACAATCGCAGGAGACACCGCTCAACGGTTCGGTGGATGCGCAGGCTGCCGGGCAACTCCCGCCACGGCTCGATCAAGATGAAGAGGTAGACACGTTGCTCGGCTCGCTGACGCCGCAGGGGAACGGGCACGCGCCGATTAGCCAGCAGGAGGCCGTGCAGTTGCTTGCCAGCATCGAGCAACTTTCGGATAGCGAGGTAGATGATCTACTTAGCCGTATGGTACAGGAAGAAGGATCTGATCAGTGACAGACATAACCAGAAAACCGGGCGCCCTTTCCGCCCAGGAAAAGAGAGAACTCCTCGCAAAACTCTTGCGCGAGAAGATAAGCGAGGAGTCGTCTCCCCTCTCGCATGGACAGCGCGCCCTGTGGTTCCTGTACCGGCTGGCTCCCGAGAGCGCGGCCTACAATCTCCTTTATACAGCACGCCTGCATTTCGCGGTAGACGTAGCGGCGCTTCAACGTTCCGTGCAGGCGCTCGTCCGGCGCTATCCTATTCTCACAGCGACCTACGCCATGAATGGCAAGGAGCCAGTCCAGCAACTGCCCAGGGGTCGGGAAGTGCAGATCGAGACTATCGATGCCTCGTCATGGAGCCTCGACGATCTCCGACAACGGCTCGATGACGAGGGTAACCGCCCCTTCAACCTGGAGCAAGGGCCACTCATGCGTGTGAAACTTTACATCCGCCCGGCGCAGGAGACGCTTCTCTCGCTGACCATCCATCACATTATCGCTGACCTGTGGTCGCTAAACATCCTTATCGATGAACTGCGCCTGCTTTACAACGCAGATAAGGCCGGTCAGGCCGTACAACTTCCATCAGCCGGAGCGCAATTTACCGACTACGTGAGCTGGCAGGCCGCTATGCTTGCCGGTCAGGAGGGCGAGCGCCACTGGCGCTACTGGCAGCAAAAACTGTCAGGCGAACTACCGGTGTTGAATCTGCCGACCGACAGGCCCAGGCCAACGGTACAGACTTATAAGGGCGCGTCGCATCAATTTCCACTGGACACGGAGATCTCCCGGCGCCTGCGCAGGCTGGCCCAGGCGGAGAACACCACGCTCTATACGCTCGTGCTGGCGGTCTTCGAGCTGTTCCTTTCCCGCTACTCCGATCAAGAGGAGCTGCTGATCGGCACCCCCATGCTGGGCAGGAACCGCGTAGAGGACGAGAGGGCCATCGGCTATTACGCCAATCCCGTCGTTCTGCGCACGAACCTGGTGGGGAATCCCACCTTTGAAGATCTGCTGCGACAGGTGCGCCAGACCGTCATAGAGGCGATCGAGCACCAGGACTACCCGTTCCCTCTGCTTGTGGAGCGGCTGCAGCCCAGGCGCGATCCCGGCTATTCACCGCTGATCCAGGCGCTATTTATCTGGGATAAGCCGGAAGTTCAGGAGCCTGGACAGGCCGCGCCCCAGTTTGAGCCGTTCGTTGTCGGTCAGCAGGGAGCGCCCTTCGATCTGACGCTGACCATCTTCGAGGTTGGGGACACACTCTCCGCCGATTTCCGCTACAACGTGGACCTGTTCGATGAGACGACTATCGCGCGCATGGGACGACACTTCCAGACGCTGCTCGGCGCTGTCATTGCGCATCCACAGGAGCGCGTGCTCGCATTGCCCATGCTCACAGAGGCCGAGCGCCAGCAGATACTCGGCGCGTGGAACGCTACACAGGGCTACTTCCCTGAACACTCTTGCATCCACCAGCTCTTCGAGGAGCAGGTGCAAAGAACGCCGGAGGCAGTGGCCGTCGTCTTTGAGCAGCAACGGCTGACGTACCGGGAGCTCAACAGGCGCGCCAACCGCGTGGCCCATGCGCTCCAGGCGGCGGGAGTGGGACCGGATAGCTTTGTGGGAGTAGCGATGGAGCGCTCCATCGAGATGGTGGTGGCACTGCTGGCGGTGCTCAAGGCCGGCGGAGCCTATGTTCCCCTGGAGCCCACCTACCCACGTGAGCGGCTCACCTATATGCTACAGGATGCTGGCCTGTCGATCCTGCTTACGCAGAGCAGACTGCGCAACCTGTTCGCTCAGAACGATCTGCACGTCTTCAGCCTGGATTCCGTATTCCGAGCACCAACGCCGCTGTCGCGGCTACCGCTTCGCGGTCAGGTGCTCGGAAAGGAAGATTCCGTATTCCGAGCACCAACGCCGCTGTCGCGGCTACCGCTTCGCGGTCAGGTGCTCGGAAAGGAAGATTCCGACGAAGATCTCCTGGCTTCGTATTCCGACGCGAACGCGGTCAGTTCGGCGCAGCCCGACTCTCTCATGTATATGATTTATACTTCCGGCTCGACGGGCAGGCCGAAGGGCGTCCTGAACATCCACCGGGCCGTCAACAACCGCCTGCACTGGATGCAGCAGGCATACCAGTTGACGCAAGATGATCGCGTCTTGCAGAAGACTCCTTTCAGCTTCGATGTCTCGGTCTGGGAGTTTTTCTGGCCCCTGCTCAACGGTGCGCGCCTCGTCGTGGCGCGGCCAGGTGGGCAGCAGGACCCGGACTATCTCGCCTCACTCATCGAGAAAGAGCAGATCACGACGCTGCACTTTGTACCCTCGATGCTGCAAGCCTTTCTGGACCAGCCGAACATCGAACGCTGTACAAGTCTGAAACGCGTCATCTGCAGCGGCGAGCCGCTCCCATTTGAGCTGCAAAAACGCTTCTTCTCACTCAGCGGCGCGGACCTGTACAACCTCTACGGTCCCACGGAGGCAGCCATCGACGTGACCCACTGGCGCTGCCAGCGCGAGGGCAGCGACAGGATCATTCCCATCGGCCATCCCATCGCCAACACGCAGATCTACATCCTCAACCGCGCCATGCAGCCCGTCCCAGTTGGCGTGGCCGGAGAGCTGCATATCGGCGGCGTGGGCCTCGCGCGCGGCTACTTCAACCGTCCCGAGTTGACGGCTGAGAAGTTCATTCGCGATCCCTTCAGCGATCAACCGGGTGCAAGGCTCTTCAAGAGCGGCGACCTTGCGCGCTACCGCTCCGACGGGGCGATAGAGTTTCTTGGGCGCATCGACCACCAGGTCAAGATTCGCGGTGTACGCATCGAGCTGGGCGAGATCGAGGCCGTCCTGGCTCAACATCCCCAGGTGAAAGAAGTCGTCGTCATGGCGCGCGAGGATAGGCCGGGCAATAAACGCCTGGTCGCCTATCTCGTGCTTGCGCAGCCCGACGGGCCAGGCATCGAAGAGCTGCGCGCCTATCTAAAGGAACACCTGCCCCAGGATATGCTCCCGGCAGCCTTTGTCTTCCCGGATGCCATCCCCATCAACTCCAACGGCAAGGTGGACCGTGCCGCACTGCCCGCGCCAGATAGCGCGCGCCCCGACCTCGCAACAGGCTACGTAGCTCCGCGCACAACGATGGAGGAACAACTGGCGCAGATCTGGTCGGAGGTACTGGGCCTCGACCGCATCGGCATGCAGGATAACTTCTTCGATCTGGGCGGCGCCTCTATCCAGAGCTTGCAGGCGGTCAACAGGGCCAACGAGATCGGCATTCCGCTCACGCCCGAGATGCTCTTTGAATACCAGACGATCGCGGAACTGACCAGGGCTCTCGGCACGAAAGGTGCGCAAGAGCAGGAGGCCGCGCCCCAAATTTCATCGCCTATCGAGCCGCAGCCACTCGCTTCTCCCCAACAGGGCAGGCGACCAGATGTGGGCAATATGCTCATCGAGAGCGTCGGCGTCTATCTGCCACCGAAGATCGTCTCGACCAGGGAGGTACTGGAGCAGTGCAGCAGGCCGATCCGTTTTCCCCTGGAGCAGCTTACAGGCATCAGGAACAGGCGCATGGCGGGCGAGACGGAGTTCGCCTTTGACCTGGCACAGAAAGCAATCGAGCACTGCCTGAGCGGATCGCGCTACAATCCCGAGGACATCGACCTGCTCATCTGCAGTAGTATCTCGCGCTACAACGGACCCAATTTCCATATCACCTTCGAGCCCGGCACGGCCACCCAGTTGCGGCACCACTTCGGCTTCGCTAACGCGCTCGCCTTCGACATCTCGAACGCGTGCACGGGCATGTTTACCGCCATGTATATCGCCGACTCCTTCCTTAAGGCCGGACTGATCAGGCGCGCCCTGGTGGTCAGCGGCGAGTATATCACGCACCTGACGCAGACAGCGCAGAAGGAGATCGAAGGCTACCTGGACTCGCGCATGGCCTGCCTCACCGTCGGCGACGCGGGAGCGGCGGTGATCCTGGAGGCAACGCGAGATAGAGCTGCTGGCTTCCACGAGTTCGAGATGTTCACCCTCGGCCACTACTACGACCTCTGCATCGCCAAAGCCACCGACAAACCACACGGCGGCGCTATTATGTACACGGATTCGGTCAAGGTCTCCGCCGTCAATATCCAGCAGGCCGTCGCGCATGCCGCGCACGTCATGGAGCGCTCAGGCTGGCCTCCCGAGTCTTTCCAGCACGTCATCATGCATCAGACCTCCAAAATGACGATCTACGACGCCGGGCGCGAGGTCAACAGCTACCTGGGCAAGGAGGTCTGCCACGAGGGGAATCTCATCAGCAATATCGCCGAGCGCGGCAATACCGCGACCACCACCCATTTCGTCGCGCTGATGGACAATATCCTCTCCAACCGCATCAAGGCCAACAGCAACATCGTCTTCGGCATCACGGGGTCCGGCGTGAATATCGGGACCGCGATCTACACGCTCGATGATCTGCCGGACCGCCTGCGCCGCATGTCAACGGGCGAATGGAGGCCGGAGAAGGTCGCGCCGCAACAGGAGAAGTTTGTTCCAATACTCTCAGCAAACGGGCGCGTGCGCGTCGAGAGCATCGGTATGCTCCCACCTGATTCAAATGTAAGGCGCGAGACGCTGGAGATGGTGCGCGTCGCAGCCGAACGCTGTCTGGATGAGTCTTCGCACCAGCGGAACGATATCAACCTGCTCATCTACGCGGGCGTGTACCGTGACGACTTCATCTGCGAGCCGTCCATCGCATCCATGGTCGCAGGGACCTTGGAGATCAACGACATCGCGCCACAAAATAAGCAGATGTTCTCATTCGACCTGCTGAACGGTCCCGTCGGCTTTCTCAACGCCTGCTATACCGCTATCGGCATGATCAAGGCACAGAAGGCGAAGACGGCGATGGTCGTCGCTTCAGAGGTCGAGAACAATCGGACTACCTTCCCCTCCGCACTACTCGGCGTTGAAGAGACCAGTTCGGTCCTGATCCTGGACGAGAGCCCCGACGGCGAGACCGGCTTCGGCAACTTCGTCTTCAAGTACTTTACCGAACATATGGACGCCTTCACCGCCTACACCCGGTTCGCGGACAGCAAGACGCGCCTGCTCAGTGAAAAAAGCATGCATCTGGAGGCGCTCTATCAGCGTTGTATCAATGAGACGGTACAGGAGCTATTGCGCCTTGAGCAGCTTGACCTTGCACAGGTGAAGATCGTCCTGTCACCACAGATCTCGTCGCGCTTTATCGACGATCTAAGCGGACACATGCAACTGGACCGCGACAAGTTCGTAGATGTACATACAGAGCACGATCTCTATACATCGTCCCTGCCATACGCGCTGCACGCCGCGCGCACTCAGGGCAAGGTGCAGGCTGGAGATATAGCGCTCATTATCACCGTCGGCCCTGGAATACAGGTCGGCTGTGCAACCTACCATTTCTAACGATGCCCGTAAAGCCTGATACATATTGACCAACTACGGAGATGGTGGATGCATACACATCCCTGGGCCGTGCGTACTAAATCACGCCCCCGACTACGCCTGTTCTGCCTGCCTTACGCTGGAGGCGGAGCATCTCTCTTTCGTCTCTGGGCCGATAAACTGCCCCAGGCAGTTGAGGTCTGCCCTATATTTCTGCCTGGACGCGAGCGTCGCATGCGGGAAGCGCCCTTCACACGTCTTCAACCACTGGTAGAGGCGCTTGAGGTGGCACTGCAACCGTTTATGGACGTGCCGTTCGCCTTCTTTGGTCACAGCATGGGAGCGCTCATCAGCTTCGAACTCACACGCTACCTGCGCCGAAATCAGCAGCCAGAACCAGTGCACATCTTCGCTTCGTCGTTTCGCGCGCCGCAACTGCCAGATCGCAACCCGCCTCTTCATCAACTGTCCGACGCCGGGATCGTCGACATGCTCACGCGTATCGGTGGCACACCACAGAGTATCCTGCAGCATGCCGAACTGATGAAGATGCTCATCCCTATCATGCGCGCGGACTTCGAGCTGTGCGAGACCTACACGTACGCTCCGGAGCCGCCCCTGGACTGTCCCATCACCGCCTTTGGCGGCGAGCAGGACCTGCTGGTCAGCGCCCAGGAGCTTCAGGCGTGGCAGGCCCAGACACGCGGCGCTTTCAGTGTGAGGCTGTTTGAGGGCGATCACTTCTTCCTGCATAATCAGCAGGATGCGCTATTGCAAGCATTGGCATAAGAACCGCTCAATCAGGGATGACTCTGGCTACCGCCTCCTCACCCATCATAGATGGAGATGTCATTTCAACGACATCGCACACTTCGTCGAGCATACGGCGCAGATCGGTAAGGATGGTACCGCGAATGGCGAGACGATAGCCTGCATCGATGGATAGACTATCATTCGTATGTGGCTCGCTCTGCATTGCATCCCGCGCTAATTGCTCCTGACAGGCATGGAGCTGCTGTTTTGCGCGTTCCAGGTAGGTACGGAGAACTTCCCTATCTGGAAGATCGCTACTTCGGGTTTTGGCAGACGAGCGTACGTACCCCGCGACCGCTACCAGGACGCTTTCTATCTCTTCTAGCAGTCGGGCGTAGTCAAGCGCCCAATCTTGTTTCCGCACAGCCTCGGACCAGGGTGGTTCGGGCTCATTGATGGTATAGGCTATGCGGCGCATCTGCCGCACGAGCCGATCGAGCGCCTGCAGCATCTCGGGATAATCGACGAGCAGGCGACGGGCGCGGCGGGCCCAGGGGTTCAGGCGGGCGCTGTCAATACCCAGTGAATACGCCTGTTCTGTCGCACGCACCCGCTGCTCTAAATTTCGAATAGAGGTATATACCTCGCGGCTCTCCGCCTCGCTCAACCCTCCTGCCAGGGAGGCGGCGAGTCTGGGCATTGCCCCGGCCAACTCGGTCGTCAACTCTGCCACGGCATCCCGTGCTCTAAAAACATAGATGGGCGGCGAAAGGAGCAGGCTAATGACGGTTCCTATGAGGCCACCGATGATGGCCCCCAGCATCCGCAAGAGAGGGTAAGTACCTGAGCTGGCTCCTACTACGAGTATGAGGGCCGCACTGATGGGAATCTGTGTGGCCAGATACTGACCACGGTTCTGCAGAAACATACCAATGATCTGCGCGAAGAAGATCATAAACATAATCGTCCAGATATTGAGGCCGAGAAGGTGCGCGACAAGCACTGCCAGGATGCCACCGATGATCACGCCAAGGGTACGTTCTATACTCTTGCGCACCGTTTGCCAGTTGGTGACCTGCACCACAATAATTGCGGATACCATAGCAAGCGCTGCCGCCTCTTCTCCGAGCAGAGAAGCGACGATCGTCCACGAGAGTCCCGTTGCGAGCGCGCTCTTGATCGCCAACAGGAGCGCCGGCGATCTTGATGACCACACTCTGCGTAATCTGTTGAGAGGAAGATGGGGAAGAGGCATAATGGTGCTCTCCTTGTCCACTTCTTTGCGCACCGTGGCGAAAACGCACCAGCCTCTCCTGGCGAGTTCGAGGGCGGTAACGCGTCCAAAGCCACTGGAGCAGCCGGTGATAACGATGGTTTTCTCATGCATTTCCATACAGGTTTCTTGTTCCCTATGAGTCCTTCTGTAAACTTGAGAAGATCATCTCCCTGACATTATCGCACGATTTTTCTGCTTTTGTTTACCGACTACTCCTGCTCAAGAAACCCGTTCACCTGGTGAGACGTATCTTCTTTGAGGGATTGGCACTTCACAAATGGAAAGAAAGGTTGACGAATGCAACAACGCCCCCGTTCACAGGGCTTCGGCCCGTTCCGTACCCACGACCTCGCAGAGATTCCGCAGACCTACTCGTGGTTTGAGCAGATGCGCACCAATCAGCCAGTGTCCATTGAGGAGAGGATGGGAATCTGGCAGGTGTTTCGTTATGAGGACGTAGCAAAGGTTGTTACCGATTATGCTCACTTCTCTTCACAGGCATTCGGAGTATCCGGCTCATTTCTCAAAGATACGCTGGTTGCCAAAGATCCGCCGGACCATCGCAAGCTGCGCAATCTGGTCAACCTGGCGTTTACGCCGCGCGCGGTGGCGCGCCTCTCCGATCGCATCACGCAGATGACACAGGAACTCCTGGACGCAGTACGCAGCCAGGGTAGGATGGATGTGGTCTCCGACATAGCTTTCCCGCTGCCCGCTAAAGTCATTGCGGAACTGCTCGGCGTGCCTTCCGAGGATTGGAACATCTTCCAACGCTGGGCGCGCATCGACAGTTCGAGCCCTGCCCAACAAGAAAATGGACGATCTATGCAAGAGGAGATGTCCAACTACTTTTCGGCGCTGCTGAAGGAGCGCCGCCGCTCGCCGCGCGAAGACTTGATCAGCGCCTTGAGCGTTGCTGAAGTTGATGGCGAACGGTTAAGCGAGTCCGAACTGGTCAGTTTCTGCACGCTGCTGCTGGCTGCCGGACAGGAGACCACGAAGAATCTGATTGCGAACGCCATTGTTTGCTTAAGGGACCATCCAGACGCGCTGCAGCGTCTGGTGCGTGAGCCCGATCTCATGCCCACTGCGATCGAAGAGATTCTGCGCTATCTCCCCCCGGTCTGGTTCCTCTTCCGGCAGACGAAGACCGATGTAGAGCTCTCGGGACAACACATTCCAGCCAATCAGCTTGTGCTGGCCTGGACCGCCTCGGCCAACCGCGACCCGTCCCAGTTTCCCGCTCCCGATTGCTTCGATATCGAGCGTGAACCCAACCGTCACCTGGCCTTCGGACACGGCATCCATTTCTGCGTCGGCGCTCCGCTAGCTCGCCTGGAAGCGAAGATCGTCCTGCCAATGATGCTGGAGCAACTCAAGGGCCTACAGCGCGTGGAAGGAATTCCGATTACTGTCCACACGGGCATCGTCTTTGTGATTCGCTCGCTTCCCGTAACGTTTCAACCGTGGTAAGCAGGTGAAGAGGGGTGCCTATCAAACATGCCGCCTCCCCTCTCACTAACATAGATAAGAAAGGGACACCATTGTGACGACAGGGAACAGCCCACTCAGCTTTGCACGCGACATCCAGCTATTATTTCGTGAGGACGATAGAGAGGCCATGGAGTATGCCTTCGATCTCTGGAATTATCATGATGTCAGCACTCACGCCCAGAGTATCCTCGAACGGCTAGAGGATGGCTCGATGCCATGCGACGGGGAGTGGCCCGCCGAGCAGATCAACGTGTTGCGCCGCTGGATCGACGCGGGCATGCCCGCGTGATCCAGCGGCTGTAGGGGCCTGCCTTGCGCGGGCCTTGCTCATCACTTCACATTGGACTGGGGTGGCTCCCAGGACCCGCGCAAGGCAGGCCCCTACAGCTCTTTAGCACCAGACTAGCGGCGGTTCACAGTGCGATCGTCGTCGGACCGTGGAGGCCATCCCTGTTGTAGTGGTTGATTCGGCGTCTGTTGTCCCCAGCCCTGTTGCTGATTATCAGGCCACCCCTGCGACGTCTGTTGATTCCAGGGTTGTGCGGCAGTTTGGGCGGAGGAGGCTTCAGTGGCGGCATGTTCGGCGCGGGCCCGGCGATCGTTGCGCAGATGGCGCCAGACGTAGAGCACAGCCAGAACAACCACGAGCAGCAGAATAACGACATCCAGGCTATGGAAAATCGGACTGAGCTTATCGAGGTTATTTCCAAGAATAGTGCCCACATACGCCAGCAAGAGACACCAGGGGAACGAGCCAAGGAAGGTATAGAGACAGAACTTCCCAAAGGGCATCTCGGCGATACCGGCGGGCAGAGAGATGTAAGTACGCACTACGGGCAGAAGGCGACCGAAGAAGGTCGTCAGGCTGCCCCAGCGCTGAAAAAAACTATCGGCTTTGTCGGCATCATGCTGTGAGATCAGCACATAGCGTCCATATTTCAGCATCAGTGGACGGCCACCGGCATAGCCAATGCCATAGGCTGCTATCGATCCGACGAGACAGCCCACAGCCCCCGCCAGAGCGACCAGAATCAGGTTGAGCCACAGGGGGAAGGACGGACTCGTACCGGGCAGATGTCTTTGTGCGGTCGCCTGCGCTACCAGAATACCGGCAACGGGCATGACGATTTCACTGGGAAGAGGAATACAACAACTTTCAATAGCCATAGCAATCACTATACCCAATAAACCAGTCAAGATATAGAGATCAGTAATAAGCGTTGTTAGTGAGCTTGTTAAATTTGCTAACAATGAGAAGCCTCCTTTAAGCACCTGCACTTTTGACCAATAGTAGCATACTTTGTCAAAAGAGGCCAGGACCAGTAGTACAAAAATGGCACGCCTTTCAGTTGTGTGAGTGAAAGCGCCTGGGATGCTGTGAGTATCCCAGGCGCTTTCACTAGCTGCGACTGAGCAGCGTTCACAACTGCATTTTAATGGTAAGCTAAAGGCTATTCTTCTTCGTCGAAGTGCTGTGGCTCAAGGCGTGAGGAGCGACGTACGATGGGAGGACGCAATTGCTGCGACAGTTCCTCGCGCAGAGGATCATCCTCGTACATATAGGGAGCGCGACGCTGCAGCGGCCTTTTTATACTGCCCGATGGGCTTTCCGCCTGGTGATCGCTGATCTGAGGATTGCGCGCGATCTGGCCTGTGGGGCGACGAAAAGAGCCAGTATAAGGATACAGATTTTGAGCAAGATTCTCTGTCTCGGGATCTCCCCGACGGTACACACCTCCCTCATCGAACGGAGAGAGCTCATCAGGCGGACTAGAATCGACGAAGCGGCGCGACCTCTGTGTTGGTAGCGGCGACTGCAGGTCCCGCTGCGACAACTGGTGGGTATAGCGTGGTCGCGGCATCTGATCGTGCTGTTCGGTCGGATCGGGACGAACCGTGGGCATGCGCTTTGAGGTATACGTCGGCATTACTTCCACATCATCGTCCTGCCGGGCCTTCTCCAGGCGCGCCGCACGCAGGGCTGCCGACTTTTGAGAACGCAGCACCGAGCCAGGTTCGTAGCCAGGCAAGCCGGGAGTATTCATATGCCGGGTCGTTCGCCGTCCAGAGGCATCCTTCCCACGCGCCACATTTTTCTGCGTGGGCCTGGGCAGGGGAGAACGGGCATTCTGTCGGGCAGCCGGCAACCTGTTCATGGTCTGACTCTGTTCGGAGGTACGTTGAGGCGCTGGCAGGCTGCGCTGGACCTGGCGGGGCGACAGAGCGCGCGGCTGATAATACTCCTCTTCCTCATAGTATAGCTCTTCGGGACCTGCCTCCAACGCGTAACCCTCGGCTGCGTACGTCCCACGCACGACCCTGGCCGGCACATCTTCATACTCATAAACCTGCGAGTATTCGTCCCCCCCCAGCTCGGCTTCGGCGCGCAGTTGCTCGTCATGACGGCGAGAGAGGTAGGAAAATAGCGTAAGGGAAATTGGAATAGTGAGAAGTATAGCAGCCAGCCCACCTATCAGCCCACCAAGAACCCAGGAATTGAGCGTATTACCAAACCAGAGAACTACAGCAGCACCTGCGATAAACACCAACGCTGCAGCAACAACCTTCATATAGTTCCTTTCAGGAAACCCCCAGCTTTCAAGCGGGGGAGGAATGAAAGGGCTTCTTCGGACGCGGTCCTCCGCTCCGCTCGCTCCTGCCACGACTATCCCCTTGCGGGGGGCGGTTTTGATGGGACCGCTCAAACCCTCGCCGGTTGCCCGGGTAATGTGTGCCTCGACGATGATATCGGTCGGTACGTCTTCTGAGCACTGGCTTAACCCCTTAGACCTGGTTCACTCAGAAGTTATAGAGCTTCAGACTGGCAAACGCATCCGAAGGTACGTTCTTGAACACTTGCCGATATCGTAGCCCGATAGGTGATTGCTCACCCCTGGCTGGGTCTGGTCAGGTGAAGGGCTTGCCAGCCTCCGCTCACGCGCGGAACAGTTTACAAGCCCCCAGCTTTCACGCGGGGGTCCCTGACCATCTAACACTCCAATGTCGATACCCTGGCCTTACATAAGCACCGGGTAGATGGCTTGCGAACATCCCTGCTCGAGTGTGGGTGGGCAAATCCGGCCAGACGAGCGAAACACCATTTGCACTTAACACGCCCTTAGCTCGAAGCTCTACTCTTATCTGATCTTGGGTGTACCATTTGTTTGGGAGAGAGGCACCTTTCATGAGCGATGAAAAATGACGCACTCCGAAAACGATACGCTAGCAAGAGTATACCAGACTTCATACACGAGTGCAAGGGGGATAAAGAAGGAATTTATATACAAAAGACGAATTTAGGGCGACTGGCAGGCACAAAATACAGGCAGCAAGCTGTATAGCGATGTTTCGCGTTGTTCAGTATAAAAACGCGAGCCAGGCTATTCTTGACTGCCTTACCAGGTCACAAAAGGGAGCCAGCCGATATAAGATCAGGCGGCGTTGCCACAGTGGCGGAAGATAGCAATGACCTTCCCCTGCACCTGCCATTCGCGATCCCACACAGTCTTCGGAATGAGGATCGGCTCCAATTCGGAGTTTGCAGGCTGCAGGCGCACGCGATCGTGATCTTTTTCCTGATAGAAGCGCTTAAGGGTTGCGCTGCCGCTGATGCCTTCCTGCATATGGACCGCGACGACGATATCGCCATTCTGGCACGTTGTCTGCGGCTTGATCACCACGTAGTCGCCATCGCAGATGTGATCTTCGATCATCGAGCGGCCCTTCACGACCAGAGCATAGGTGCTCTCGCTCTCCACCATATCACGGCCTACATCGACCGTCTGGTCGGGATTAGGAAAGATATCGAGCGGCTCGCCGGCGGCGATCGCGCCTGCGACCGGGATACCGACCGTCGACTTTATCAATTTGATGCCACGACTCTTCTTCGCCTGACGGGAAATATAGCCCTTCTTCTCCAGCATCGTCAGGTGATAATCGACATGACCTGTGCTGGCAATCTTCAACTCACGGCCAATCTCCCGATTGGTCGGTGGCATCCCTTCAGACTTCATGTACGAGACGATAAACTCATACATGCGGCGCTGTATTTCGCTGGCTTGCTCCAATGATGACATAGAAATTCTCCTGCCTTTCTAACACGTATGCATGCATTCCCCAACCTCCTCAAAACTAGAACGGCCATTCAAGAAAATAATACCATAACAGCACAGGCAATACAAGCGTTTTTGGAACGGAATTTCAGAATTTTTTTTCGTATCTGTGGTAGGGAGGCTATATCCCTTTATCATGGTCAGGAATTTCCTCTTGAAAAGGAGGGAAAAACGACTTGCAGCAATGTATCTCCTTTGCTATACTTCCTCATATCCGCCTACACACAGGAAGGGCAGACGAGGATCAGTACATTGTTCTGATTTGCGCCAGACACTTCGATAGGTGTACAATAGAGGCGTTGGTTACTCGACGGACACAGGCACGAAAGAGAGAAGCAGATAAACATGGTTGAGATGACAGTTGAGAGCGTGCGTATTAATCTGGCCACGCAGCAGCGGGTGGTCATCTTAAAAGCAACGAAGCAAGAACGCTATCTCTTTATCTGGATAGCTCACGCAGAGGCATACGCGATTGCCGTCGAACTGCAAGGCACTACCTCTCCCCGGCCACTTACACACGATCTCTTGAAGAATATTATCGGCGAACTGGGCGCAAAGATAGTGAGTATTGTGATCTCCGACCTGATTGACGAGATCTACTACGCTCGTATCGTTCTGGATGTGGCGGGCCGACATGTCGAAATCGACTCACGTCCGAGCGATGCGATTGCACTTGCCGTCCGCGCTAAAACGCCTATTTTCGTTGAAGAGAGCGTGCTCGACCGCGCGGGTGTCGCCCTGGAACAGCCAGAAGAGAAGCAGGCAACCTTGAGTAAGTCTGAGTCGAAGCAGCAGGAGGAAGAGGCGGACAATCTGGACGCCTACCGCGACTTTATCAATACGCTGGATGTGCTAGACGAGTTTGGGAAAGACTAGCACATCCTTCCCCCCGGTCTCAGACAACGCTCCTTCCTTGCCTCTAACGCGAGCGCAAGATGAGCTTCAGGCAGCGCACCACGATGCGCGAGAGTAGACCATAGGCTAAAATGGCTACCAGGGTCGATATTTCTACCACGAGCGGCAAGGAAAACTGCTGTAGCAATGCCTGCACCGGCCAGATGAAGAGCGCTGTGACGCTGTAAAAAATGTTCACCCAGGTAATATCGTTCCATAGCGGTACTATGGTGAGCACAAAGCGCACCAGCAATACGAGCTGTATCACGACGAAAAACAGTCCTACCAGCGCGGGAAAAACGCGGCGCCTTTTGGTACCGGAACGGGCAGAGGCGCTACCACCAGGCGGGACAGGAGCATTTCCAGCGTAGCCATCGTAGCCGCTCTGCCGGGTTGGAGCCGGTGGGAGAAATGGATAGGCACCAATCAGGGGAGCCTGCGGAGGCTGCGGCTGTTGCGTGAAGGGCCGAGTGGGCACTGGTGCCGGATCATCACCGGTCGCGGTTGGTGCGTACGGCGATACGGCAAAGTTCATCGGTTCGGTGGGCTGATCGTGTTCATCGACCGGCTCAACACCATTCTTCTGCGGCCTTCTCATGCTAGCGGTCCTCCTCACCCAAAAACTCTGGCGAAGCAAGTGATACAACTACTACTTATTAGCATACACTATTACCATTACGAAATGAGGCTTCTCGGTTTACTTTACGCTACTACTATCCCTATTTCATCTATGGATATTACGGATAGGCGGCAAGGGAGTTGTAGGAGGAGTAAAGACGACCTGGCAAATTTTATGGGTAAATTTTATGATAAATACACAGTCGATGGGAAAAGGAAACGTTTCGCAGTTTCGCATGCAGCGCTACCCATCCATTGGCAGACTATGCTACAATAGGCGATGGTGTAGCGACAAAGAGGAGAGAGAGCAATTTATGACACAGATCAACAACCGTCAGCAGGAGCAGCAGAGTACGCAGGCGCAGCCCACACCGCGCCTGCGTTTCGCTCCCAGCCCAACCGGTTTTCAACATATTGGCGGCTTCCGCACCGCCCTTTTTAGCTGGCTCTATGCCCGTCACAGCGGCGGACAGTTTATCCTGCGCATCGAGGATACCGATGTCGCACGTACCGTAGAGGGCGCGGTCGACGATCTCGTCGCAGGCATGCACTGGCTGGGCATGGACTATGACGAGGGGCCGGTCACCGGCGGCCTCTACGGTCCCTACTACCAGATGCAGCGCAAGGCGCTCTACCAGCACTATGCGCACCAGCTGATTGAGACAGGCCACGCCTACCGCTGTTACTGCACGCCGCAACGCCTGGAGCAGATGCGCAAGGAACAGGAAGCGCAGAAACTGCCGCCGCGCTACGACCGCCGCTGTCGCTACCTGACACCGCTGGAGCGGGCCGCGAACGAGGCGGCTGGCCTGCCCTGGACGGTACGCTTTGCGATGCCGATCGAAGGCGAGACGGTCGTCCACGATATGGTGCACGGCGATATGACCTTCAAAAATACCGATCTGGACGACATGGTGATCGTGAAATCGGACGGCCTGGCGCTCTACCACCTGGCCCATCTCGTCGACGATCACCTGATGGGGATCACACACGTCCTGCGCGGCGAAGAATGGATCTCCAGCGCGCCGCGACACGTGCAGATCTACATGGCGCTGGGCTGGGAGCCGCCATTCTTCTATCACGTTCCCAATATTCTGGGCAAGGATAAGAAGAAGCTGAGCAAGCGGCGCAATGCCCCCTCGTGGTCGGACTACCAGCGCGAGGGCTATCTGCCGGAAGCGGTCTTCAACTTCCTGGCCCTGCTCGGCTGGTCTTATGACGACAAGACGGAGATCTTCACGCGCGAAGAGCTGATACGCGTGTTCACGCTTGATCGCATCGGCGTCTCCTCGGGCATCTACGATCCCGACAAGCTGCTGTGGATGAACGGCTTCTACATTCGCCAGTTGCCGCTGGACGAGCTGGTTCGGCGCACGCTGCCCTACCTGGAGCGACCCGAGGAAGAGGGCGGCCTCCCCAATAGCGTCAGTCGACCGCTTGATGTCGCCTATACGAAGCGCGTGCTGGAACTCGAACAGGAGCGTATGAAGACGCTGGGCGAGGCGGCCAGCCGCATCGGTTTCTTCTACGTCGCTGAGCTGACGTACAGTCCGGCCATTCTCATTGAGAAGGGGATGGATTCGGCACGCACACGCGATGCCCTGACACATGCACGCAACCTGCTGACCAGTCTGGTGAGCTGGGATGCGACGTTGATGGAGCCACCCCTGCGCGAACTGGCGAAGACGCTCGGCCTGAAGGCGGGTCAGTTGTTCGGCCCGATCCGCAGCGCCGTGAGCGGGCTGACGGCGACGCCCCCGCTCTTCCAGATGATGGAGGTGCTCGGTCGGGACGTGACCTTGCGCCGCATCGACAAGGCGATTGCGCTCCTGTCGTAGTGGGACAGTATTAAGAGGAGGAAAGGCGCGAAGTTTCTTTCCTCCGCGTTTTTTATGAAGGGCACGAGTTGTGATTAATAAAGACTACATTCTACGCATGGCGGAGAAGATAGGACGGTCGCTCGCCATCATTCTGGGTCTGCGCCAATATAACCAGCACGAAGAGGCGCTGATCTACATCGACGATCTGCTCCTCAAGACCGTGGGACTCACCTCGCGCTTCATCAACTCCCTCTCCGACGAGACGCTGGTCACAACGATCTCCCCGCTGGGCGTGCTGAACGCGGACGCCTGCCTGTGGATCGCCGCGCTCCTTAAGGCCGAGGGCGACATCTACGAAGAGGACCTGGACAAGACCACCGAGAGCTACTACCGCTATCAGAAGTCGCTCTCCCTGTTCCTCGCAGCCATCCTGCACGAACACATCCCCACCGACGCCGACCTGTATCAAGATATCGAGCAGTTGCTTAAGAAGCTGGAAGACTATGAGCTTCCGCCGCCATTGAAGAGCAAGCTCTTTGCATACTACGAACTCAGCGGCCAGTACGCCAGGGCGGAGGATACGCTCTTTGATCTGATGGAAATCGGTAATAATCGCGAGATGGTCGAGAGCGGACGAGCATTTTATACGCGCCTGCTTGCGAAAAGCGACGCTGATTTACAGGCTGGAAACTTAGCACGCGAAGAGATTGATGAGGGGCTGGCGCAGTTGGAGAAGAAGTAAGTACTGGTTATGTTCATGCTCTCTTCTGTACACAGCAAAGAAAGCATCTTTTGTGAAGAATTCAAATTATTGAATAAAAGCATTTGAAATTTGTAGCATAAGAGCGAGAGCAGAAGAACAGCGTGATCACAACCATCCCTTTTGTTCGGCCAGGCGTGCCGCCTCCATCCGATTGTGCGCCCCCAATTTCTGCATGGCCGCAGAAAGGTGATTGCGCACCGTGCCTTCAGACAAAGAAAGGCGTGCGGCGATCTCTGCATGACTGAGGCCAGGGAGAGCGGCAGCAAGCACCTCCTGCTCTCGATGAGTCAGGGGATTGTTTCCCTCCGAAAGTGCCAGCAAGGCCAGTTCGGGATCAACGACTCGTTCCCCATGCATCACACGCCGCAGTGCGGAAGCGAGTTCTGAGGCCGGGGCATCTTTGAGCAGAAAGCCGACTGCCCCGCTCTCCATCGCCCGGCGCAGATAGCCGCTGCGCCCAAAGGTGGTCAGGATCACCACGCGGCATGATGGTAACGCCGTGCGCAACGCGTAGGAAGCTTCGAGTCCGCCTCCACCAGGCATTTCGATATCCAGCAGCGCCACATCCGGGCGAGAAGTAAGAGCTGCTTCGACGACCGTATCGCCCCGCGCCACTTCCGCGACGACCTCGATATCTGTTTCTCGACTCAGTAACGCCGCAAGTGCCCCACGCACCATCGCCTGGTCTTCTGCCAATAGCACACGGATCATGATCGTTCCTCCGGCATCGCTGTCACTTCCACCTGGGGCTGCATCGGCAGTTCCACGCGTAAGCGAAAATGTGGCTTCCCTGACAGCATAAGTGGATCGGCCTCCATCGTTCCTCCCAGTACACTCACCCGTTCCCGCAGGCCAAGCAGCCCACTCCCCTGGCCGATGCGTTGCTCTGGAGCATCCTCTGTCCCTTCCGTGTCGTTGAGCATCTCCACACCAATCCATCCCTGATCCCGCGTGAACCGCAGCAGACAGTGTCGTGCCCGGCTGTGACGGATGACGTTGGTGACCCCTTCCCTCACAGTCCACGCCAGGACCGCATCGAGCGGCTGGGGAAGCTCTCCATGAAGCTTCTCGATGTCATAGGCGATCCCCGCTGCTTCGAGCAGTTGTCGCGCACCGTCCAATTCGCTCGAAAGTCGCGGTTGCCGGTAGCCCGCGACGGTCTTGCGGACTTCGCGCAGCGTCATACGTCCGACCTGTTCAATCTCAGAGAGTTCCTGGGCACAGCGTGCGGGATCTTCAGTGATCAGGCCACGGGCAAGTTCACTCTTAAGGGTGATCACCGAGAGGGTTTGTCCCAGTAGATCATGCAAATCCCGCGCCAAACGCAGGCGCTCTTCCTCCACTTTCATGCGAGCAAGTGCTCGGCGCGCAGTATGCAGCTCTCGAATGGCGCTGCCCATGCGGGACACGCCAATCATATCCAGGCCCAGTCCTCGCACCAGCAGCATCAGCGCGATGAGCCACCACCAATCGATCCCCGCCACGCCTCCATGGGTGAAGATGGTGATGAGGAGCGGCAGCAGCGTCAAGAGCACGACGACCATCCCCGCACGGCGCATGGGGAGCAACACTCCAGCAATGGCACTCACCCCAAGAAAGAGCCAGAGCCAGGCAGGATCATCAAGGAAGCTGAACACGGTGACCTGGAGGCCGAGAGCAACCAGGAGGAGCAACGACAGACGGGATCGGCCACGTGTTCGCGCTCCCCGGCTCGCGGGATGCGGCCACATGATCCAGGTATAATTGATCGCAAAAAAGAGCAGGGCCGTGCTGCCCACAGCGAGACGAAGCCAGGCATCCGGTTTGCTCACTAAAGAAGCCAGAGGAAAGAACAGACAAATAAGAAGCCAGAAGTGCTGGTAGAGCTGCCAGAGGGGGGAGGTGACGCCACTCTCCCTAATCACTTCATCGTTCGTCTCGCCTCCCTCTTGGCTTGTGTTTCCCTTTGCTTGCCATCGGTGATCGTCTCGTGCTCGCATAGCAGAGCCCCTTCTTTCCGGTGCCGTGAATGATGTTGCCGGGTATCCGCTTCCATTTTACCACCGCCGTTGTCCAGACTGATCTTCCTCGATACTGTTTCCCTCGATGATGACGAGGCCCTCAGTACCATCAAGTGTCAGGAGGCTCCCCGTCGCAATTTGCTTCGTTGCGCCTGTCACCCCCATATGAACGACAGGGGCGAGAGTTCATGACAGGCCTACGTATGTGCCCTGGCGGGAAAGAGGACGCCGAGGATACGGCTTTGCGGTCGAAGTGCCCACGAAGCGAGAGCGAGGACGGCGAAGATGAGGGGCCAGAGAATCGTGCCCGCGTCATCGCCGCGCGCTGCCCCCGATGCTGCCGCGCCG
>WNFX01000528.1_pt1 | contig 37140 bp, 38 predicted proteins | sample 5400111 | NCBI WGS metagenome assembly WNFX01 (sample SAMN13153363, study PRJNA577476) | soil metagenome | isolation source: 40 cm soil or saprolite under grassland replicate 1 | place: USA:California | collected 2016-06-15
GGTGAGGCGTGCACGGGCGTGCTGCGCCGTGCTCCCACCTCCGGGGGCCACGCCGATCGCTTGGCGCACCACCTCGGCCAGCGGCCAGAAGGTGATCCCCTTGCCGTAGTCCGGGCAGCGGCCGCGCAGGACGGTGGCCCGTTCGCCAGTGCTGGCGAGCAGCTCGCCCAACAGCCGGGTCTTGCCGATGCCGCCGGCGCCGAGGATGGTGACCAGCTGGGAGCTGCGGTCGCTGAGCGCACGCTCGGAGACCTGCGTGACCAGCGCCAACTCCCGCTCCCGGTCGACGATCGGGGCATCGAGCCGGCGGGCCCGGCCGGGGGCGTCCGCGCGCAGGCCGACCAGCCGCCAGGCGCGCGCCGCAGTGCCAATCGCCTGGTGGGCGGCGGGGGCCGCCTCCTCCACCGTGACCGCGTGGCGCACCAGGCTGTAGGCGACCGGGCCGAGGAGCAGCTCGCCGGGAGCGGCGCTGCGTTCCAGCCGGCGCGCGAGCAGGACCGCCGCCCCCACGACGGCGGGAACCTCTCCGGACGCCCCGTTTCTGGCCAGCACCTCGCCGGTCTCGATGCCGGCGGCCAGCGACAGCCGCGTACGACCTTCGCGGTGCAGGTGCACGCTGCTGCGCTCCAGGGCCACGCGGAGCTCGGCGGTGGCGCGCACTGCCCGCACCGGGTCGTTCTCGTGCAGCGTCGGGACCCCGAACACCGCCAGGACCGCCTCGGCGTCGAGCTGCTGGATGGTCCCGCCGTGGAAGGCGATCACCGAACGGACCTCGTCCAGGTACCGGTCCTGCAGGGAGCTGAGCGATTCGGGGTCGAGGTCGCTGGCGACGCCGCTGGCAAGGATGCTTGCCGCCACGACGGTCACGGTCCTGCGGTCCTCCCGCATCGGTGCGGGAGGGGCCGGCGCCGGCGCCGTGGGCTCGGGCGCGGGTGCCGCCGGCTCGGCGCGAGCTGCCCCGGCCCCCGTCACGGTCACGGGAAGCTCGAGGGCGGGATCCTGGCTGAGGATCGCCCGCTCCAGGCGCCGCAGCTCGGGGCTCGGCTCGATGGCTAGCTCCTCGGCGAGCGTCCGCCGGGTCCGGCGGTAGGCGTCGAGGGCCTCGGCCTGACGCCCGGAGCGGTAGAGGGCCAGCATGAGCTGACTGCGGAACCGTTCCCGCAGGGGATAGGCGGCGGCCAGTCGCTCTAGCTCCGCGACCAGGAGGCCGTGGCGCCCGCCGGCCAGATCGGCGTCAATGCGGTCGCAGAGAGCGGCGAGGCGCTCCTCCTCCAACCGGACGATGTGGCCCTGCAGGAAGCGCTCGGCGGCGAGGTCGGCCAGTGGCGACCCCCGCCACAGGTCGAGCGCGCGCCGCAGCAGCATGGCGGCCTGCTCCGGCGCCCCGGCGGCCAGCGCCTGGCGGCCCTCACCCGCCAGCCGCTCGAAGCGGTGCAGGTCGAACTGGTCAGGCTCGACCCGGAGGAGGTAGCCGGGTGGCCGGGTGATCAGCACCCTGCCCGGCTCGCCCCGGGCGCGTTCGGGTTCCAGCAGTTTGCGGAGGCGAGTCAGCTGCACCCACAGGGCGTTCATCGCCGCGGCGGCCGGCTCCTCGCTCCAGAGATCCTCAACCAGCTGGTCGGCCGCGACCACCTGGCCGGCATGCAGCAGCAACGCGGCGAGCAGCGCGCGCTGCTTCGCTCCCGGCAGCGGGAGCGGCCTGCCTTGGGCCCACACCTCAAGGGGCCCGAGAATACGGAATTCCACCATCCTGCATTTCCCCCCTAAGCAGGGACTTTTCAGCTTAACAAGCGCCGCAAGCTCATTCCGGCAACATGGTTCACGCGGAGCGCTCCAGGTTCAGGGAGCGGCGAGGCGAAAGGCGCATGAAAGGGCCGCGTAGGGCGGCTCCCCCACCCTCGTACCGGTCAGGTGAGCAGGCGTAGGGGGAGGACACGCATGCGACAAACAGCGACGGCGCGGCGCCATTGCGAGCGCCGGAGCGGACGGGGAGGCAGCGGGCAGCCCAGGACCGCCGCCGTCGGGCACGCCCCACCAGTCCAGGACCTGGGCGGACGCGGACCGGCAGAGCTGCTCGCCGCGCTGATCGAGGGCGACGCGGCGGCGTGGGAGCGGGTCGTGCGCGACTACGGTGGGCTGCTCGCCGCGATCGCGCGTTCCCAGGGGCTCAGGCCTGCCGAGGCGGCCGAGGTCGCGCAGACCACCTGGCTCCGGCTGGTAGAGCGGGTGGACACCCTGCGTGCCCCGGAGGCGCTCGTCGCATGGCTGACCACCACGGCCCGCCGGGAGGCAATCCACGTCCGGCAGCTCGCCGGGCGCCAGACGCTGGTCGCCGACGAGGAGAGCATGGAGGCGGCGCGGCCGCCTGAATCCCCGGTCGATGCGTCGCTGCTCGGCTCCGAGCGCGACGCCGCCGTCCGGCGCGCCGTCGAGACGCTCTCCGGCCGTTGCCGGGAGCTGCTCGGCTTGCTCATGGCCGATCCCCAGCCCAGCTACGCGACGGTGTCGGCGACGCTCGGCTGGCCGGTCGGCAGCATCGGCCCGGTGCGCGCCCGCTGCCTGGCCTGCCTGCGGGGCAACAGCGAGCTGCTGAGCCTTCGCTGAGCGGTCACCAAGCCTCCACCGGATCGATCCTGGTCCTTGCTAGGCTGACGCCATGCGCGGATCGAACGGACCGAACCCGAAATGGTGGCAGGAGGGCAATGAGCCTGACTACCGCTTCAGCCTCGCCAACGAGCGCACCTTCCTGGCGTGGATCCGCACCGCGCTGGGCCTGCTGGTGGCGGCGCTGGCGCTCCTGCACCTGGTCCCGGAGGTGCCGTGGGGCCTGCGGGTCACGGCCGCGGTGATCCTCACGGTGGTTGCCGGTGCTGCGAGCGCCGCCAGCTACTGGTACTGGCGGGAGCGGCAACGCCGCATGCGGCTCGGCCTGCCGTTCGGCCACACCCGCCTGCTCCCGGCGGTCGCCGTCGCGCTGCTCGGGCTCAGTGTGCTGGTGATCGCGATGGCTTTCAGCTCCGGTCGCTGAGGCCCGCCCCAACCGGCCGATACAGGCACTGGCGGGACATCCCGATAACGGTTGGGAGGCTGGACGGGATGCCGCGACGGGTCGGTCGCGCTGCGAAGGGAGCAAACCTACATGGACACGACAATGCGGGATGCCGCAAGTTCGGGGCCGGAGCACGGGCGGACGCCCGCGCCGGTACCAGGCTGGGGGATTTTCGCCGGCATGGTGCTGCTGCTGGCCGGCAGCTTCAACGTCATCTTCGGGCTCACCGCCATGTTCCGCGGCCACGTCTTCGTGCTGGTGAGCCCCGGCCTCATCGTCGGGAGCCTGACCACCTGGGGGGTCATCCACCTCCTCTTCGGCGTGGCCATGATCGCGGTGAGCATGGGGCTGTTCTCCGGGAGCGGCTGGGCGCGCTGGCTCGCGATCTGGTTCGCGGCGCTGAACGCGGTCGGGCAGGTCGCCTTCATCACCGTGTTCCCGCTCTGGTCGCTGCTGGTCATTGCCCTGGACATCCTGGTCATCTACCACCTGACCGCCCATTGGGAGGCGGGCCAGCAGCAGTAAGCAGCCGGCGCAGGATCTTGCCGCCGGGGCTGCGGGGGATCTCACCGACCAGCACTAGCTCGCGGGGGAGCTTCGCGGCGACAAGGCGGTCGCGGGTGAAGCCCCGCAGCTCGTCGAGGCTTGGCGGGGCGGCCGGGTCCGCACAGACGACGTAGGCGACCACCCGCTGCCCCCACTCGGGGTCGGGAGCGCCACCGACGGCGGCGTCGGCGACGGCCGGGTGGGTCGCCAGGACCGCCTCGACCTCGGCCGGCTGGACGTTCACCCCGCCGCTGATGATCAGGTCGTCGAGGCGGCCGAGGACCCGCAGCCGCCCCGGTCCCGGTCCCGGCGGCCCCGGCTCGAAGCGGCCGAGGTCGCCGGTGCGGAGCCAGCCGTCCGGGTCGAGCGCAGTGGTGCTCCCGGAGTCGCCGCGGTAGCCGCGCATCACCATCGGGCCGCGCACCAGGATCTGGCTCTGGTGGTCAAGACGCAGCTCCACGCCGCGCAAGGGGTGGCCGTCGTGGACTACGCCGCCGAAGGTCTCGGTCAGCCCATAGGTGGTGACTACCTGGAGGCCGGCTGCCGCCGCGCGCTCCAGCAGCGCCGTCGGGGCGGGCGCGCCGCCGAGCAGGACCCGGCGGAAGCCCGCCGCCGCTCCCTCCAGCTCCAGGTCCAGGCCCAGCAGCCGCGCGAGCATGGTCGGGACCAGCGAAACCAGGGTGGCGCCGTCGTCGCGGGCGGCCCGCAGCACCCGCTCGGCCTCGAACCGCTCGTGGACCTGGACCGGGACGCCCGTGTGCCAGGCGCGGGCGATGATTGCCAGCCCCGCGACGCCATGGAGGGGCAGGCAGCACAGCCACGTGTCATCCGTACCGACGCCGAGGGCGGCAGAGACCGCCAGCGCGGAGGCGCGGATGCCTTCGGCGGTCAACTCCACCGCCTTGGGTGTGCCGCTGGTGCCGGAGGTGGCGACCACGGCGGCCACACCCGCCGCCGCGGGCACCCCGCCTTCCAGCACCACCCGCCCGCGCTCGCCCTCCAGATGGGTGGGACGCAGGGCGGCCAGCGCCCGTGCCCGCTCCGGCGGCGGCGCCTGCGGGTCGAGCGGCGCGACCGCCTCGCCCCGCTCCCAGGCACGCACGATCGCCCTGGCGGCGGCCGCTCTGGGCAGGGCAATCGCCACCACTGGGAGTTCGGGTCCGGACACGAGGAGTAGGCTACGCGCACGTCAATCATTGCTTCAGCAAGCATCGCCTCAGCAAGGAGCGGGCAGCCGCATGGACTGGCAGTCAGCCGGCGACCACGGCGACATCCGGTACGAGACCGCCGAGGGCATCGCCAAGATCACCATCTGCCGCCCGGAGGTGCGCAACGCCTTCCGGCCGAAGACCCTGTTCGAGCTGTCCTCCGCCTTCAACGCGGCGAGGGACGATCCGGGCATCGGCGTGATCATCCTCACCGGCGAAGGGCCGGACGCCTTCTGCTCCGGCGGCGACCAGCGCATCCGTGGCGACGACGGCTACATCGACGACCACGGCGTCGGGCGGCTCAACGTGCTCGACCTCCAGATCCAGATCCGGCGGCTGCCCAAGCCCGTGGTCGCGATGGTGGCCGGCTACGCCATCGGCGGCGGGCACGTCCTGCACCTGGTCTGCGACCTGACCATCGCGGCGGACAATGCCCGCTTCGGGCAGACCGGCCCGCGTGTCGGCTCCTTCGACGCCGGCTACGGCATGGGCATGCTCGCCCGCACGGTGGGCCGCAAGAAGGCTGCCGAGATCTGGTTCCTGTGCGAGCAGTACGACGCCGAGGCGGCGCTGCGGATGGGTCTGGTCAACACCGTGGTGCCGCTGGAGCGACTGGAGGAGGAGACCGTCGCTTGGTGCCGCAAGATGCTGCGGCACAGCCCATTGGCGCTGCGCCTGCTGAAGGCGGGGCTCAACGCCGACACCGACGGGCTCGCCGGCATCCAGCAGCTCGCCGGCGACGCGACCCTCCTCTACTACATGAGCCAGGAGGCGCAGGAGGGACGCGATGCCTACCGCGAGAAGCGGCGGCCGGACTTCGCCAAGTTCCCCCGCCGGCCCTGACGCCGGCGGCCCTGTGGAGTCACCGGTGCCATCCACGCCAGCGCCCACGCCGACGCCGACCCTGGCCCTCTGGGTCCGGGGGGCGCGGCCGCGCACGCTGGTCGCCGCGGTCGTCCCGGTGCTGGTCGGCACCGCCGCGGCCAGCGGCGAGGGCCACCTCATCGCCTGGCGCGCACTGGCGGCGCTGCTGGTATCGCTCGCCCTCCAGGTCGGCGTGAACTACGCCAACGACTACTCCGACGGGCTGCGCGGCGCCGACACCCCCGAGCGGCTCGGCCCGGTGCGGCTGACCGCCTCGGGGCTCGCCCGGCCCGAGCAGGTGCGACGTGCCGCGACGCTGGCGTTCGGGGTCGCGGCGGTGTTCGGGCTCGCCCTGGCCGTGGCGGTTGATCTGCGCCTGCTGCTGGTCGGGGTGGCCTCGATCGCGGCGGCGGTGCTGTATACCGGCGGGCCGCGCCCCTACGGCTACGCCGGCTTCGGCGAACTGGCTGTGCTGCTGTTCTTCGGCGTGGTCGCCACCACCGGCTCGTCGTACGTGCAGCTCGGGCGGGTGCAGTCGGTTGCGCTAGGGGCGTCGCTGGCGGTCGGGCTGGCGGCCTGCGCGATCCTTTTGGCCAACAACATCCGCGACATCGACGGCGACCGCGCGGCCGGCAAGCGCACCCTGGCGGTGCGGCTCGGGCGGGCCCGCGCCCGAGCGCTGTACGTCGCCACCCTGGTGGCGGTGTTCGCGGTGGTGGTGCTCCTCGGCCTGCGCCGGCCGTGGGTGCTGCTCGCCCTGGCCGCCGTGCCGTTCGCGCTGCGCCCCGCCCGCCAGGTCCTCACCCGCGAGGACGGCCCCGGCCTGGTCGCCGCGCTGGGCGGCACCGCCCGCCTCCAGGCGGTACTCGGGGTCCTGCTCGCGCTCGGGCTGTGGCGCTCGTGACGGGCTGTCAGCCAAGGAACGCACGCACCACGTTGGCAACCAGGTCGGGGCGTTCCAGGTGAGCGGCGTGGCCCGCGCCAGGAACCAGCCCCACACGCGCGTTGGAGCCGATCGCGGAAGCCGTGCGGCTGGCCAGCACGGCAAACTTCTCGTCCAGGGCGCCGGCGAGCAGCAGCACCGGCATGCGCAACCTGCCGAGACGGCGCCACAGCGGCGGCTGGGTGCCAGTGCCGAGGAGGCGCAGGGCGGCTGCCAGGCCGTCGGCGGTGTTGGCCAGGCGCTCCCCGTATCCGGCGGCCGACTCGGGCAGGGTGGCGAACAGCGGCCCGGCGAGCCAACGGTCCAGGAACGGCGCGACGCCCCCGCGTTCCAGCTCGACGGCGAGGCGCTCGTCGGCGGCGCGGCGCTCAGCCCGCTCGCGCTCTCCCTCCAGACCGGGCGAGGCGCCGATCAGCACCAGCGCCCGGACCAGCTCGGGTGCCTCGACCGCCAGGCGCAGGCAGACCCGCCCGCCGAGCGAGTAGCCGAGGTAGGCGGCTGGCCCGCCGGCGTCGCCGAGCAGCCGGGCCGCCTCCCCCATCGTCGCGCGGACCGCGCCGGAGCCGCCGTGGCCGGGCAAGTCGGGGCGGACCACCTCGAACTGCCCATGCCCGCGCAGCAGCGCGGCGAGCGGGGCCATGGACGCGGCCGTCTGGGTGAAGCCGTGCACCAGCACCACCCGCGGCCCAGCGCCCGCGCCGTCGACCACCGCGTGCAGCCGAGGCCATGCCACACCTGGTTCCTGCCCCATCTCCATCTCCATGCCCGGGAGCGTACGTGAGCGCCGCCGACCCGACCCGCAGGTTCGCCCTCACCCTGGTTGACGAGCTGGTCCGCTGCGGGCTCCGCGAGGCGGTGCTGGCGCCCGGGTCGCGCTCGGCGCCGCTGGCGATCGCGCTTGCCGAGCACCCGGCGGTGCGGCTGCACGTGCACCTGGACGAGCGCGGCGCCGCGTTCTTCGCGCTCGGCGCCGCCAAGCAGACGGGACGGCCGGTGGCGGTGCTATGCACCTCCGGCACGGCCGCCGCCAACTTCCACCCGGCGGTGGTCGAGGCGTTTCATTCGCGGGCGCCGCTGCTGGTGCTGACCGCCGACCGCCCGCCCGAGCTGCGCGACACCGGCGCCAACCAGACGATCGAGCAGCGCGGCCTCTACGGCAGCGCCCTGCGCTGGTTCTGCGAGGTGGGCGTGCCTGCGTCGGCCGTTGCGGATCTGACCCAGGCAGGCCGCTGGTGGCGGTCGGTCGCGGCACGCGCCTGGACGGAGGCGCTCGGCCCGCCCGCCGGGCCGGTGCAGCTCAACCTCCCCCTGGACGAGCCGCTGGTCCCTCGCGAGCTGGGCGGCGACCCGGAACCGGGCCGCCCCGGCGGAGCGCCGTGGACTGCCACGTCCGGAGGCTGGAGGGCGCCCACCACCGAGGAGGTCGAGGCGCTCGGCGCCCTGGTCCGCCGCGCCCCACGCGGGCTGCTGGTCGCGGGGTGGGGCGCCGGAGTACGGCCTGAGGCGGCGGACGCGTTCGCGGCGGCGAGCGGCTGGCCGATTCTGGCGGATCCGCTCTCGGGGCTCCGCCGCGGCCCCTTCGCGGTCGCCGCCTACGACGCGCTGCTGCGCGTCCCTGCCTTCGCCGTCGCACACCGCCCGGAGCTGGCCGTCCGGGTCGGCGCTGGCCCGACCAGCAAGGCGCTCACCTCATGGCTCGGGCCCGACGAAGGCGTGCCGCAGGTCCTGCTCGACCCGGACAACGCATGGGCCGACCCGCTCCGCGCCGCCTCGACCCGCCTCAGCGCCGATCCGGCCATCCTGCTGGAGGCTGCCGCCGAGACGATCACGGCCGGAGCCGGAGCCGGAAACGGCGAGGGTGCCTGGAGGGCCGCTTGGATGGAGGCCGACGCCCGCGCCACCAAGGCGATCAGCGAGCTGCTCGACGGCTGGGACGACCCGTTTGAGGGGCGGATCGCCCGCGACCTGGCCGCCCACCTGCCTGACGGGGCAACCCTGGTTGCCGGGTCGAGCATGCCCGTCCGCGACCTCGACACCTTCGGGCTGCCCCGCGACGGCCTCAGCTACGTTGCCAACCGCGGCGCCAGCGGTATCGACGGCTTCGTCGCCACCGCCCTCGGCGTCGCCGCCGTCGCCCCTGGCCCGGTGGCGGCGCTCTGCGGCGACCTGACCTTCCTCCACGACGCCACCAGTGTCCTCACTGCCTGCTCCCGTCGGCCTGGCGTCACCTTCGTGGTGGTCGACAACGACGGCGGCGGCATCTTCTCCTTCCTGCCGCAGGCGACCCTGCCGCCGGACCTGTTCGAGCCGCTCTTCGGCACCCCCCACGGCCTCGACCTCGCCGCCGTGGCTCGCGCCGCCGGCCTCCCCACCCACCGCATCGAGCGCGCCGCCGACCTCCCCCGTGCCCTAGGCGAGGCACTCGCGCAAGGCGACGGCACCTCCACCGTCCTGATCGTCCCGAGCGACCGCGCCACCAACCTCACCCGCCACCGCGCCGCCACCGCAGCGGTCGCCGAGGCGCTAGCCTAGGGTCTGCTCAATAGCTTCTTGAGCCCATCAGTTGGCGATGCCGATGACCTGCTTGATCGCCTCGGGCTGCTGGAGCACGCGGAGCATGAGGTGGGCGACGTCGGCGCGTGAGACCCGGATGCCGTGGCGGAGGTTCCGCCCGTATGCCGTGCGATAGGTGCCGGTCAGCGGCTTGTCGGTCAGCCGCGGCGGCCGGACGATGGTCCAGTCCAGGCCGCTGTCGCGGAGGACGTCCTCCATCCGCGCGACGTCGGCGTAGTGCTTGCGGAACGCGGTCCTGGCGAACGGGGCCCCCAGGTGGCGCATGAAGAACCCGTCGCCCGGGTCGTTCCTGGGCGGGGTCGGGTTGCCGGGCGAGGGCACCGTACCGATCGGCGCGGCGCTGACGACCACGATGCGCCGCACGCCGGTCGCCTGCATCGCCTGGACCACGGCTCGGGTCCCCCGCCAGGCGACGCCCGCCTCGGCTTCGGCATTCGACCGCGCGCCGAGGCCGGAGAGGACCGCGTCGGCCCCCGCGACGGCGGATTCGAGCGCCGCCAGGTTCGGGTCCGCCAGGTCGGCGGTGACGACGCGGACCTGAGTGGACAGCCCCGCGGGCAGCTTGCCGGGGTTACGGACGACCGCGGTGACCTCGTGGCCCGCGGCAACGGCCTGGTCGAGGAGCTGGCGGCCGATCCCGCCGGTCGCTGCGACGATGGTGAGTTTCATGAGCTGGCCCTGCCCTTCCTGCTGTGGCCTTGCTGTACGGCGAACGCTTCCTCGGGTATCATCTCTTCCGTGATCCAGAAGATATGGAAACCATAGCATATGAGTTCGATACCAGCAACGGATGCGGAGGCGGCGCGCCAGCGGCGGCGGTCGATCACCGCGATCAAGGAGTCGCTGCGCGCGCTGCGCAGCCAGCTTTCCCTGCTCAACCATCACGTCGGCGCCCGCGTTGATCTCCGGGACGGTGATCTGGACTGCCTCGACCTCATCAACCGCGACGGCCCGCTCAGCCCCAGCACCCTGGCCCGACGCGCCGGGCTGCACCCCGCCACCATGACCGGCATCCTCGACCGCCTGGAACGCGGCGGCTGGGTCGCGCGCGAGCGTGATCCGTCCGACCGCCGCGCCGTCGTCGTCCGCGCCGTCCGCGACCGCAACGCGGAGGTGTTCCGCCTCTACGCGGGGATGAACACCTCTATGGATCAGCTCTTGGCCGGCTACAGCGACGACCAGCTCGAACTCCTCGCCGACTTCCTGCGCCGCACCACCGACGCCGGACGGGACGCCACCGACGAACTGGCCAGCGATTGAACGAGGCATCCCTGGCTGGTGTACCATGTTACCGTGGTAACAGTTGAGCGTGCGCAGACTGGCGTCCGGATGGAACGCCGGCTGCTGAAGGTCCTCAAGGGACTCGGCGAGTACCTTGACCTGTCGCTGGGTGACCTGCTTGAGGGCATCGTGCTGCACGCCTTCGAGCAGAAGTCCCCATTCGACAACGCCACCGTGGAGGTCATCGAGCGGCTGAAACAGGTCTACGGACTCGACCTGACCGCCCGCGACAGCCACCACCTGCACTCCGCTGATGAGGGGCACGCAACATGACGCCGTGCAAGCGGGTCCGCCTGACGGGCACCATCCGGGTGCCGCTCCCACCAAGGGACGCCTTTCCCCTCTTCACCCCAACCGGTGAACGCGCCTGGGCGCACGGGTGGGAGCCCGAGTTCCCCAGCCCCGTCTCAGACGACACCGAGCCAGGCACGGTGTTCCAGACCGACCACGCCGGTCGCCGCTCGATCTGGACCGTCATCCGGTGTGACCCCGGCACCACGATCAGCTACGCCACCACAACCCCTGGCGACCGAGCCGGCACGGTGAACGTGACCTGCGAGCCTGCAGAGAACCGGACGACAATCGCGACGGTCAGCTACGACCTCACCGCGCTAGTTCCCGAGGCCAACACCGACCTGGAGCGGTTCGCGGCCCACTATCCGCACTTCCTTGCCGAGTGGCAGCGAGCCAGTGCCCAAGCGATCGGCCGCAGACGATGCGAACCCAGCGACAGCGCTGTGCCCGACTAACGAGGGCTGCTCCATCAAGCGGGCCGACGGCGAGGGAAGTTCAAAGCGCGCCGCTGCTGGCGTGCAGCGGTCCCACTGTCCGCGCTTCCTCGACCTCGCCGCCGGCTCTCGCCCGCCTGGCTGAACGCTGGGGGATGGTGCGCTCAGCCTGGCGCCTTGGCCCCCCCAAACTTGTGCTGCTCGTCGTGCTCGTTGTCGTGCGGTACTGCTGGTTCGGCCGCGACGGGCGCGGCCAGCGATAGGAACCATTTTGGGAACAGATCGACGACGACGTGCAGCCCGGCTGGTGGGGGGACTCCGCAGCGTTGGCTTGCCTCGCACAGGGCCGCTAGGAAGTACTTGCCTTTGATCGCGGCCAGGCCGACTTCCTCGGGGCTGGCGTCAGTGCGGAGCCTGTGTGCGGCTTCGTCGATCAGGTCGCCGACAGTCAGGTAGGTCAGGTCGTTGGTCACCGGTTGCGCTCCAAGGTGACAGCCAGAAATCCTCTGCCGGTCAGCTCACGCGTCTCGGCCAGCGTGGGAATCTGGGTGGCGGGTTGGGATTGGAGGAGGGCGAGCAGGCCGAGATGGGTCAGCCGCAGGTCTCTAGTGACCCTGTCGGCGCGGACGGCGTGGGCGTCCATGAGGCTCCCGGCGAGGTCGCGGGGTACAACTCGGAGGGGCAGCCGTCCGCCCGAGCGGGCGATGCGCTGGAGCGCGCGGAGTTGCGCCGCGTCAAGGTGGGGGATTTGCTCGCGGAGGCTTGGCCGGCGCATGGGCTACCCATCACCGTGCAGGGCGGCGGCGAGGCTGTCGGAGGCGGCGGGTGCCGCTGTGACCGTTGCTGATGCGAAGCCGAATCCAATTGTGTGGCCGAGGTCTGCTGCTTGGTAGGGGTCGATGAGGATGCGGTAGAAGCGGCGTTGGCCGGTGAAGGCGGTTCGGCCGTGCAGCCAGCGGCCGTTTTGGAGAACGTAGCCTTGGCCAGGTTCAAGGGCGAGGTAGATGGTGTGGTTGTCGATCAGCCGCAGCAGTGCGGGCACTGTCTTGGCGGCCTGGTCGCTGAAGGCGACAAGGCCATCGTTGCGGAAGCGGATCGAGACCCGTCCCGGCCCGGCAGCCTCGAAGACGGCGCCCTGATAGCCCGGCGCCATGCCGAACCGCACTGACTTCGGCGCTGATAGCGCCCCGAGCGCCTCGGGGCGGTACGCCAGCATGTTGTACAACTCGCGGCCATCAACCAGGATCGACATGCCGCCATTCGGCGCTGGGGTGTCGCAGGCCAGCATGACGAGGCACGGGGGCCGGGTGCGGCTGGAGCCGTCGGTGTGGGGTGTCAGTTCGTGGACACTGTGGCCGGCGTAGCTGGGGCGCATGCTGGCAGCGCTCTCGGTGCCAGCGAGGACCGTTGCGCCGGTCGGGTCGCTGTCGCGGTGGGGCATGACGGTGCCGATCGACCAGGCGAGCGCGAGTGCCGCGTTTTGGTTGGGAACGCCGTCGAAGGTCGCCAGGCCGTCAGCTGCGAGTTGCTCGGCGAGGGCGATAGGGGCGTCGGGTCGCTTGCAGTTGACGTAGAACCGCTCGAACGTGTTCCCCATACTGAGCGCCCTTTCCGTCGCGAGTTGCTCGGCTTTGACGGAGTGTGAAAGCTCAGAGAATGGATCGGAAATGCCAAGTTGGCATATCCGTGAGCACTGCCTGGCTATAACCGGGCAGCCGCCAGTGATAGGCTCCGCGATCATCGGAAAAGGAGAAAACCGGACGATGAGCGAGGCATTCGCAGCACCGGCGGACCCGGCGGCGGGGACACCATCGCCTTCGGCGGCGCACGGGTTCCCAGTCTCGGTGAAGGGGGTCGTAGTCCAGGACGATCGGGTCCTGCTGCTGCACAACGAGCGCGACGAGTGGGAGTTGCCCGGCGGCAAGCTGGAAATCGGCGAGACACCAGAGGCATGCGTCGCCCGCGAGATCGCCGAGGAAACCGGCTGGCCGGTTGCGACCGGGCCGATCCTGGACGCTTGGCTGTACCGCATCTTCCAGGACCGCGACCTGTTCGTGTTCATCGTCACCTACGGCTGTCGGACGACCAGCACAACGCCGCCGCTGGCCAGCGATGAGCATTCGGCGGTCGGGCTGTTCCGTGAGGATGAAGTCGCCGGGCTGCGGATGCCGGATGGCTACAAGCGGTCCATCGCGACCTGGTTTGAGCGGCTCCACCGAAACGGTGAGCGATCGGATTAGCAAGGCACGACGGGTTCGGGTCAAGGTGCCAAAGGGGTGAGGTCGGTGGCGGGACGGCGCTGCGACCGATGCGGCGCGGAACTCAGCCGCTACAACCCGGACGGCGTGTGCGCCTCGTGTCAGGTCGCCGGGCGAGTACTGACGGCCAACTCTGCAATCGCCGTAGCTCCAAGCGTGGCCACAAGATCGGCCCCTCCGCTTGGCGGGCCGCCTGGTGGGATGCTGTGGATGTGGGTCACGCCGTCCGCACAAACGCTGCTGTCCAGCCGGGACCTCGGCCTGATTCTCGCCGGCTACCGGACCATCACCGGGACAAGTCAGCAGCAGCTTGGCGAACTGCTCGGGTTCGACCAGGCGTATGTCTCCCGGCTTGAGCGCGGCGAGCGCCGCATCCGCGATATCCGAGCGCTCGCCCGCGTCGCCGAACAGCTCGGCATCCCCCCGCAAGTGCTCGGACTGGCCAGCGACGACGGCGCCGATTTCGCCGCTATGCTCCAGTTCGCCGACTCCACCCTCCGCTTGGCTGAGGTGGCCCGACAGACCGGCCGGGCCGTCGAGGCGGTCCGCGAACTTGGCCCGCTGGTCGCCCGGCTGGAGGCACGTCTGGCCGAGGGCCGCGCCGATCGCGAGGTGCTGGTGCTGCTCGCCAATGCGCGGCTGTCGCTAGGGACTGCGCTTGGTCATGTGCTGCCAGAAGAGCGGCTCGCGGTCGCGGCACGCTGGACCGGCCGGGCGTTCACGCTCGCCCGCCGCCTTGGCGACGAGGCGCTTGAGGCGGGCTCCCTGCGGATGCACGGCAACGAGCTGCGCAAGACCGGCCATGTCGCCGCCGGGATCGGACGGCTCGCCCGATCGCTGACGCTGACCAGCGATCCATCCCTGCGTGGGACCACGCTCGGGCTGCTCGCCCGGGCCGCCGCCGAGCACGGCGACGCTGAGCTGTTCGACGCCGCGATCAGCGAGACGCTGCGGCTGCTCGACCAGACCTCCGGCCATAGCATGCTGTTCAACCCGTTCTCGATCCGCGAGATCCACATGCGCGGGCTGCTGGCCACCCGCCGCGCGGAGGTCGCGGCCACGCTCGCCGACGATCCCGGGCACCAAGCGGGCCTGCTCGGGGTCGCCCCGCAGTGGCGCATCATCGACCTGATCACGGTTGCCGACGTGCTTCACGCACGCGGCGAGGACCAGGGGGCGCTTGAACGCCTCAGCGAGGCGCTGCGCGAAGCCGAGGCATATCGGCTCCCACACCAAGTCCAGCGAGCACTTCGGCTGCTGGGGCGAATTCCCGGAGATACCGCCCGAACACTCAGCGGGACGGCAACGACGGTCCTCGATCGGCTTCGCCGGCAGCTCTCCACCCCTGCGACAACCTAACCGGGAGCGCGCTCAAGTCCGACAGCGAGCGAGCCCGAACAGGAGGCCCCGGCTCGACTACCGACCAGACGATGTCCAGGTCGACATCGAAATTGTCATGGGTGAGGACGTTGCGCATCCCGATTTGGCGCCAAGGCACCTCGAGGTGGGCCTCACGTAGGTCGGTCGTGATGTGGGCGACGGCCTCACCGATGATCTGGGGCTGGTGGGTGATCCAGTTCTGGATGAGTTCATCTTCGTCGAAGGCTTGACGTCCGCGTACGGCGTAACGCTCGATCCGCTCGATTGCTTCGAGGGATGTCGTAGAGCTGCTCTCGATCGTCGCGCCGGGCTCGAAGTCCACAAGGAAGTCAACGTCGCTGGCATCATCCGCTTCTCCCCGAGCGACGGAGCCGAACACCCTGGCCACCGCCTCCGGCCAGGCCGATTTGCCCTCGACCTTCAAGCTGGGCTTCAGCGGCGGCACTGGCAGCGCCACCGACTACCATGACATCCGCAACCTCAAGGTCGTCAAGCCGGTCGACCTCAGCATCACCAAGACCGGCCCGGCCAGCGCCACCGTCGGCGACACCATCACCTACAAGGTGGTGGCCACCAACAACGGACCCAACAGCGCCCCCGGCTCCACCATCACCGGCACCGCCAGCGCGGCCGGCGAGCTTGCCAACAGCGCCAACCTGACCACCCCCACCGACCTGAGCAGCACCGGCACCACCAGCGTTACCAACACCGCCGTCGTGGTGGCCTGCTAGGCCTGCGGCGACACCAACCCGCGCAACAACAAAAGCAAGGTGACCACCCACTTCGGGGCGCTGCCGTTCACCGGCCCCACCCACATGTCAACCGAACTGCGGCTGGGCTTGGGCCTGGTGGTGCTCGGCGCCGTTGCGCTGGCACTGGCCACCTGGCGCCGGCGCACCAGTCGGGCGATGTAAGGAAGGAAGGAAGTTGCGAGGCCGCCGTCAGCGGATGAGGACGTCCAGCATGGCGGCGGCTTTGGCTTCGGTTTCGTACCACTCGGATTCGGGGTCGGAGCCGGCGACGATGCCGGCGCCTGTCCAGAGGCGGGCGCGGGGGCCGGAGAGGGCGGCGCAGCGGAGGGCGATGGCCCACTCGCCGTCGCCGTGGGCGTCGACCCAGCCGACGGGGCCTGCGTAGCGGTCGCGCTCGAACGGCTCCAGTTCGGCGATGGCGGCGAGGGCGGCGGCTCGGGGCAGGCCGGCGACCGCCGGGGTGGGGTGCAGCAGCGCGGCGAGCTGGAGGGCGGTCGGGGGTGGCTCGCCGAGGTTGGCGTCGATGCGGGTGGCGAGGTGGACTACGGTCGGGAGGCGGACCACCTCGATTGGGGCGACCCGCACGACGGTGGCGACCGTGTGGAGGGCCGCTGCGACCTCGTCGGCGACGATGCGGTGCTCGCTGGCGTTCTTGCCGGAGGCGCGGAGCCAGGCGATACGGCGGGCCTCTTCGTCGCTGGGGCCGCCGCTTGGGACCGTGCCGGCCATCGGGCGCGCGAGCGCGTGGCGGCCGTGGCGGGCGACCAGCAGCTCCGGGCTGGCTCCGACGAAGCCGTCGTCGGCGTAGACGAAGGTGCCGGGGGCGCGCTCGGCGAGCCGCCGCAGCAGCGCGGCGCGCGGGAACGGGCGGTCGACGAGCACCTCGACCTCGCGGGCCAGGACCACCTTGTCGAGGCGCCCCGCCGCGATCGCGCCGAGCGCCGCCTGCACGGCAGCGCGCCACTGGCTGCCGTCCTGCACGGCCCGGACGCCGGTTACGCGGGGCCAGGCGCCGCCACCCCGACGGATCCGGCTCGCGCCCGCTGACGCGGCGAACGACAGGTGCAGGTCGGGGACCTCGGGCAGCGCGCCCTCCACCCCGACGAGGGTGACCCAGAGCGCCCCGGAGCCGCCGGGATCAGCGTCCTCGGCGCGCTCGACCGTCACTGCGGGGATGGTGAGCTGGCCAGGGGTGTGGTCGTCGAACGGAAGCGCCCCGACCGCGAGCGGCAGGGGTGCCTCGCTACGGCCCCACCGATCGCCGTCGGGTTCGATCGCCGCCAGCAGTTCGGCCACCTGGGCGGCGGCGCGCTCCAGCCGCCCTGGTCCGGTCGTCAGGGGGACGGTCGCCGCGCTGCCGAAGGTGACCAGCTCGCGGGCCTCGGAGCGCCAGGCGAAGCCGGTCTCCCCCGCCAGCCCGAGCGGCCCGACCCCAGCGGCGGCGCTGGCCGCGCCGACCTCCAGCCGGAGCACGCGGCATTGCAGCCGCTGCCCGGTCCCGGTGGTACTGGCAGATCGCTTTGCGGTCATCACCGCCATCGTAGTGGCGGCGGTCATTTGGCGTCCGCGTAGCAGGTGACGGTGGCAATCTCAAGCGGGAAGCGGACGGGGGTGGCGCCGAAGACCAGCTGGCGGGCCTCCTCGGCGACGGCGGTGACCGTCTCGGCGACGGCCTCGGCGGTCTGTTGGGGGCAGTGGACGACCACCTCGTCGTGCTGGAAGAAGACCAGCTCCGCGGGGGTGGCGAGGCGGCGGCGCAGGGCGGCGAGCAGGACCAGGGCCCAGTCGGCGGCGCTTGCCTGGACGACGAAGTTGCGGGTGAAGCGTCCCCGGTTGCGAGCAGTGCGCCGGGCGGCGGCGGGGCCTGGGCGATCCTCGTCCTGGTCCTGGTCCGGGTCGTGGCCCGGGAAGGTATCCGTGCCGAAGGCAGGGCCGGCGCCGGCGTCGGGGTCGAGACTGGACCCGGCGGTGAGGGCGCGCCAGCGGGCGGAGGGGGGTGGGCAGGTGCGGCCGAGGCGGGAGCGCACCACGCGACCAGCCTCGCCCGCGCGGGCGGCGCTCTCAACCAGGTCGACGGCGGCGGGGAAGCGGCGGCGCAGCACCCCGAGGAACTGGCCGCCCTCGCCGGTGGTCTGGCCGTAGATCGCGCCGAGCAGAGCCAGCTTGGCGCGGGACCGCTGGCCGCCGAACGCCTCGGCGGCCAAGGCCGCGTAGAGGTCGCCGGTGCCTGCCGCGCGTGCCAGGCCGAGGTCGCCGGAGAGGGCGGCGAGCACCCTCGGTTCGAGCTGGGCCGCGTCGGCGACCACGAAGGTCCAGCCCGGATCGGCGACCACGGCGCGGCGGACGGCTTTCGGGATCTGCAGGGCGCCGCCGCCGCGGGTCGCCCAGCGGCCCGACACCACGCCGCCGGGGACGTACTCGGGGTGGAAGCGGCCTGCCCGCACCCAGGTGTCCAGCCACGACCAGCCATGCGCCGCATGCAGCCGCGACAGCTCCTTGTAGGCCAGCAGCAGCGGCACCGCCGGATGGTCCAGCCCGCGCAGCACGAAGGAGCGGGTCGAGGAGACCGGCAGCCCGGCGGCGCTGAAGGCGCGCAGCACCTGAGCGGGCGAGTCGGGGTTGACGCGGCGGCCACCGAAGGCCGCGCTGATCTTGTCGGCCAGCTCGCATAGCCGACGTGGCAGCGCCCCGCGCGGCGGACGCGGCCCGAGCAGCTCGGTGAGCAGCGCGTCGTGGACGTCCGGCCGCCACGGTAGGCCGGTGTGACCCATCTCGGCGGCGGCCAGAGCACCGGCCGATTCGGCGGCGATCAGCAACCCCAGCAGGCCCTCCAGCTCGGGATCGCCGTGCTCGATGGCGGCGAGGCGGCGCTGCTGCCCGGCGTGGACCGCGACGACCGCCTCCAGCAGCTCGGCGGTGGCCGCGGGCGCCAGCCCTGGGCGGTCCGGCTCGAACAGCGCGGCCTGGCCCGCTCCGCCTCCTCGGGCGCCGCCGGGGCCGATCCCGGTGGAGGGCGGCGGGTCGTCGGGCACCGGCAGGCCCCGCAGCCGCGCCCAGCCCGCGCGCAGCGACCGGGGCTCCCCGTAGCGGCCCTCGATGGCCAGCAGGATCGCTTCGGTGAGGGCGAGGTCGTGGCAACGGGCCACCCGCATGCCCGCTCGCAGTAGCGCCGGATACAGCTCGTCGGTGGCCGCCCAGAGCCAGCGGGGCTGCGCTGGTAGGCGTTCGCGCTCCCCCACCGCGGCGCTCAGGTCAGCGACCCGCTCGACCGGCCCAGCGGGCGTGCCGTCGTCGGCGACGGCCTGAAGCAGGCCCCCACCCTCCTGATCGGCCACGACCGCGATACGCACGCCGCGATTGTCCGCTGCCGCAGTGACAAGTCAGTGACAGGTCGCCGGCGGTCAGCCGAGCAGGACCGCCGCGAGCCAGGCGGCAAAGATGAGCAGGCCAGCGGCTAGTTCGATCAGGATCGACAGCCCGACCGCCTTGAGGGCGTGCCTGGTGGAACGCCAGGCGGCCTGGTGGGCGCCGAGGCGGTGCCGTTCGGCGGCGTAGATGCCGGCGACGAAGCCGAGGACGGCCCCGACAACCGGGACCAGGAAGAACATGGGGATGGCCAGGAGGCCGCCGGCCGCAAGGCTGCGGCGGGGCACGCCGGCAGCCTTCATGCGCCGGCTGGGGACGAGCACCTTGGCGACCTGGCTTGCCGCAAACAGCGCGGCGACCCCGGCCAGCACGACCCACGCCAGGACCGTCCGCTCAACCAGCGCCCACACCAGCACCGCCGCCACGCACAGCAGCAATCCAGGCAGCACCGGGACGACCACGCCCAGCAGGCCAACGAAGATGGCGAGCCCGACGAGCGTCAGCGCAGTGCTGTCCACGCAAGCAGTGTGCCCCGTCGGGCAGCGCCTACGCCGACGAGGACTCCTGGCTGCTCGCCCTCGCCCCTGATCCTGATCCGGTTATCTGGCTACTCGGCGCGGCGGAACTCGGCGATGGCGATGCCGAGCAGCACAATCCCCATCAGCGCCACGATCAGCAGTTCCGCCAGGACCGGGACCCGCCAGCCGCCCCAGGTCACGCCGGGGGCCAGCGCCTCCCGGACCGCCGGGCTGACGTTGAGGTGGGCGAAGACCTCGTGACGCATCGGGTCCACGGCGTAGGTCAGCGGGTTGAGCCGGGTCAGCACCTGCAGCCAGCCTGGCAGGCCGGAGAGCGGGAACATCGCTCCTGACAGGAAGTACATCGGCATGATGGCCATCTGGATCAGCGCCATGAACGACTGGATGCTCTTGATCCGCGCCGCCGCCATGACCCCGAAGGCGGAAAGCGTGAACGCCAGCAGCAGCAACTCGATGACGATCACCAGCAGCAGCGCTGGGCTGTAGGGCACCCCGACCAGGCCGGCGAGGCCCAGGATCACCACGCCCTGGAAGGTCGCGACGGTGGCGCCGCCGAGGACCTTGCCGACCACGATGCTGGCGCGGCTGACCGGGGCGACCAGCATCTCGCGGAGGAAGCCGAACTCGCGGTCCCACACGATCGAGCCGGACGAGAAGATCGCGGTGAACATCACCGCCATCGACAGCACCCCGGGGAACATGAAGGTGCGCAGGTCGATCCCGCTGCCGCTGAGCCCGCCGCCGGCGCGGTTGACCAGCGCAGTCAGCCCGGTGCCGAGGACCAGCAGGTATAGCAGCGGCTGCAGCAGCGCGGTGACGATCCGCATGCGGTCGCGCATGAAGCGGATCAGGTCCCGCTGCCAGACGATCTTGACCGCCCGCAGGTCCTGGGCCAGGCCCCCCCGGGGCAAGCGGAGCTGGGCGGCCTCGGAGCGAGGCGCCGGAGATGGCGAGATGGTGACCGGGTTGCTTGCCATGCCCTACCTCCGATTGGCCGCGTTGGCCATCATGCGCAAGAAATTGCTCGGATCGGCCGCCTCCGCGTCGCGGATCGTCTTGCCCGTATAGGCCATGAAGACGTCGTCCAGCGACGGCCTGGCCACGCTCACCTGCCGGATCGGCACCCCAAGCTCTGCAAACAGGCGCGGGACGAACTGCTCCCCGCCCGGGACGCCGAAGGTCACGGCACCCTCGTGGATGGCGGCATCCAGGTCGAAGTGCTCCTTCAGCGCCTGGATCGCGGCGGTGTCGTCGTCGGTGTGGAGCTGCACCCGGTCGGTACCGACGCTGGCCTTGAGCGCCTCGGGGGTGTCGCAGACCACGATGTGGCCGTGGTCGATGATGGCGATCCGGTCGCAGTGCTCGGCCTCGTCCATGTAGTGGGTGGTGAGGAAGATGGTGATGTCCTCCCGGCCCTTCAGCTCGTCGATGTAGCCCCAGATCGAGCTGCGCGTCTGCGGGTCCAATCCCACCGTCGGCTCGTCCAGGAACAGCACCCGCGGCGCGTGCAGCAGGCCGCGGGCGATCTCCAGCCGGCGCTTCATACCCCCCGAGAAGGTGTTGACCAGGCTCGCGCGCCGCTCCCACAGCCCCACCAGCTCCAGCACCTCACGCATGCGGCCGCCGACGAATTTCCTGGGCACGCCGTACAGTTCGGCGTGGAAGCGCAGGTTCTGCTCAGCGGAGAGGTAGCCGTCCAGGGTGGGGTCCTGGAACACCAGCCCGATGGAGCTGCGCACCGCGCCCTGCTCGCGGGCGACGTCGTAGCCGGCCACGGTGGCGCTGCCGGCGGTTGGGTCGACGAGGGTGCACAGCATCTTGATGGTGGTCGACTTGCCAGCGCCATTGGGGCCGAGGAACCCGAAGGTCTCGCCGGGGACGACCTCAAAGTCCACCCCGGCGACCGCCTCGATGTCGCCATAGTGCTTCTTGAGGCCGCGCACCACGATGGCGGGCGCAGCGCTGGCATGGTCACCGTTGGACGACGGCAGGGTCATGCCGATCCTCTCTGCTCGCTGGTTCGAAGCTCTCGGGCTGGGGTTGGGGCTCGGGCTGGGGCTCGGGCTGGGCGTTGGGGCGCTGTCGCTGGGCGGCCAGGAAGGGGCAGACGGCCGCGTACAGGGCCTCGCGCGTCTCGGCGGGCATGCCCTGCAGGAAGCCGTGCAGCCCTTCCAGGCGGGCCTCGTCGAAGCGGCGCAAGGCGTAGCGACCTGCGGCCATCGCCTGGAGCCGCTTCTGGCGGCGGTCGTGGCCGTCCTCGGAGCGGGCTACCCAAAGACGACCGACGAGCGCGTCGATCGCGCGGCTGGTGGCCGGCGCCGACAGCGCCAGGCGGTCGGCCAGCTCCTTGACGGTCATCGGCTCGCCCGCGCGGGCCAGCACCGCAAGCGCACGGTACTGGGAGACCGTCAGCCCGGCCTCGCAGAGCAGCCGGAAGTACTCCCCACCGCTCCGTGACTGCACGACGATGAAGAAGTCCAGCAGCGCCTTAGCCACCTCGCGAGAGTCCGCCATGCGCGCCAGGCTACCCCTGATTGCGTGCGCTACGCAATCAGTTTGCCGTGCATCCTTTGTTTCGCGTCCGGGTCGAGCGGGCGCGTCGGATCAGGTCGCCGCGACCGTCCGCTCCAGCCCGAGCGCCTCCAGCACCGGCTGGTCGGTGATGCTGAACAGGATCGCGTCGCCGTTGCTGCGGTGCTGGTGGATCGCCCAGGGTGGCAGCGCCAGGATGTCCCCGCGCTGCCAGGCGAAGCGCTCGCCGTCGATCAGCGTCTCGCCCTCGCCCTGGAACACCTGGTAGACGGTCGAGTGCACGTGGCGGTGCGGCCGCAGGGTGGCGCCGGCCCGCAGCAGCTGGATGCAGGCGTCCATGGTCGGCATGATCGGCCCGCCGCTGCGCGGGTTGGTGTAGCGGAGCAGCACGTCATCGAACGGGTCGCCGGGATCGTCGCGGCGCGCGTCGAGCGCGGCGGCGGTGTCCTCCCAGGGGTAGCGCAGCAGCGGCGAGCGCGGCGCCGGCCGGGCGCCGTCGGGCAGCGAGGCCGCGCCCGCCCCGGCGGCCACCGCTGGCAGCGCCGAGGTCGCCGGCGCCAGTGCGCCGGTCCCGAACGCCCGCTGCGAGCCGTGCGTGTCGAGCAGCGGCTGCAGCTCCTCCACCGGGTAGAACTCGAAGAAGCACGCGTCCAGGTAGCTGACCAGCGGCAGGTCGAGCCCGTCGAACCACATCATCGGCCGGTCGGAGATGTTCTTGTGGTCGTGCCAGGTATAGGACGGGGTGAGCACCAGGTCGCCGGGGCTCATGTGGCAGCGGTCGCCGTCCACGGTGGTCCAGGCGCCCTCGCCCTCGACCACGAAACGCAGCGCGGAGGGGCTGTGGCGGTGGCCAGGGGCGGACTCCTGCGGGCCGAGGTACTGGACCGCCGCCCACAAGGTCGAGGTCGCACCGTAGCTGCCGCCGAGGCTCGGGTTGATGCAGCCGAGCACGCGGCGGTCGCCGCCCCGCTCGATGGGGATCAGCTTGCCCGCCTGGTCGGCCAGCCGTGCCAGGGTGTCGAAGCGCCACAGGTAGGGCCGCATGCGGGGCTTCGGCTCGAAGGGCATGAGCTTGGCGTTGACCAGCCACAGCGCCTCGAGGTGCTCGCTGTGCAGTTCCGCATAGAAGTGTTCGAGAGCGGTGTCGTCACCCTGGGCGGTGGTGGGATCGGTCGGCTCGGCCATTGACGATCGCTCCTTCCGGATGGCCCTTCTTTGATGCCTCAGCTGATGCCACGGCGGCGGAGGATCTCTTCGACGTCGGCGAACTCCTCATCGAATCCTGCGCTGGCGCCGGCTTTGGCCTTGCCTTTGGTCTTGGCCTTGGCGGGCGGCAGCGGGCGCGACCGCGCCGACGGCTCGATCGCCCGCCCTTGGCCCGTCGATGCGGACTTCGCGGGCGCCCGGCGGCGCAGCGGGCCGGAGACCAGGAACAACACCGCGGCCAGCCCGGCAAGCGCGACACCGGCCCACACCTTGGGTGAGAACACGAACCCCAGCGCCCAGTCCGACACCGCGGTGCCGAGCTTCCACAGCAACCCCGCGACCCCGGTCAGGTAGGCCACCATCGGCAACAGCGACCAGGCAACACCCCGCAGACCAGCACCAGCGCCACGGCGGCGCCACGCCGGCAAGCTCGCCGCCAGACCCAGCCCGGTCAACCCGCCGCAGACCAGCAACCACACGGTCCACTCCAATCGTCAGTCCCAGCCATGGTTACACGACCCGCGCCGCAGCGCACCGTCCCGCCGCTTCCAGCGTGGTAATTCGCGTTGAGGAGAATTGCTCCAAACTTGCGCATGTGAGATTGTCCTGTTTATGACGGCGCCACCGGTGGAACGCGCCGACGCCACGCGGGCGCCAGCGCAGATCCCCCAACTAGGCACAGCGACCCAAACCGTACAGGCGACCCGGGCCAGCCGGGCGCAGCCGGTGTGGTCGTCGTGGCGCTACCTGGCGGTGGCGTCGCTGGTGGTGGTCGCCTACTACGTGGTGCCGAGGACAGGGCTGCTGCCCGCGTGGGTGCCGAAGATCGTGCTCTACAACGGGCTCGGGCTGTCGTCGGTGGTGGCAATCGTGGCCGGTACGCGGCGGTTCCGGCCGGCGCCCGCGCTGGCGTGGTACCTGTTCGCGGCGGGGCTGGCCTCCTTCGCCACCGCCGACATCATCTTCTACACCCTGCAGGACATCCTCGGCCTCAACGTGTTCCCGTCGGCGGCCGACGTCTTCTACCTCGCCTCCTACCCGTTCATGATGGCCGGGATCCTGCTGCTGATCCGTGCCCGCAGCCCAGGCACCGACCGTCCCAGCCTGATCGACGCGCTGGTGATCACCGCCGGTGTCGGCCTGGCGTCGTGGACCTTCCTGATGGTCCCCTTCGCCCGCGACCCGACCCTGTCGCTGCCGGCGCGGCTGGTGTCCATGTCCTACCCGCTGATGGACGTGCTGCTGCTCGCCACGGTGGTGCGGCTTGCGGTCGGTGGCGGCACCCGGCCGCCCGCCTTCCACCTGCTGCTGGTCAGCGTGCTGGCGTTGCTGTGCACCGATGCGTTCTACAGCGTGATCCAGCTCTCCGGCGGCTACCACACCGGCAGCCCCATCGACGTCGGCTGGATGGCCTGGTACGCCTGCTGGGGCGCGGCGGCGCTGCACCCGTCGATGCCGCGGCTGTCGGAGGCGGTGACCCGCTCCGAGGTCAAGCTCGGCCGCGGCCGGCTCTTCCTGCTGGCGGCGGCCTCGCTGATGGCGCCTGCGGTGCTGGCGGCGGAGTGGCTGGGCCACCAGCCGATCGAGGCGCCCGCGATCGCGGTGGCGTCGGTGCTGCTGTCGCTGCTGGTGCTGGTCCGGCTCAGCGGCCTCGCCGGGCAGGTGGCAGGGCAGGCCGAGGAGCGCAAACGGCTGCTCGACCGGACCGTGCAGGCCGCCGAGGAGGAACGCGCCCGCATCGCCGCCAACCTCCACGACGGCCCCATCCAGCGGCTGACCGGGCTCGGCTACGCCACCGCGCTGGCACGCCTGCACGTCGAGCGGGGCGAGACCGCCGACAGCAGCCGCATCCTGGAGGGCCTCGAAGGCGAGATCGGCGTGGAGGTCAAGGCGCTGCGCCAGCTGATGATCGAGCTGCGGCCGCCGGTGCTCGACGAGCTGGGCCTGCCCGCCGCGCTGTCCGACTGCGCCGCCGAGTTCGAGCGCCGCTCAGGCGTGCGCTGCGCGGTCCGCAGCACCGCCCGCATCCGCCTGCCCCGGCCGCTGGAGACGGTCCTGTACTGGGTCGCCCAGGAGGCGCTCACCAACGTGCGCAAGCACGCCTGCGCCACGCGGGCGTCGGTGCTGCTGGCGGTGGAGAACGGCATGGCGGAGCTGCAGGTCTCAGACGACGGCGTCGGCTTCGACGTGGGCCGTACCCAGCGCCACGGCGGGCAGGAGCACTTCGGGCTCGCCGGCATGCGCCAGCGGGTCGAGATGGCCGGCGGGACCTGGGAGGTCCAGTCCCATCTCGGCCGCGGCACCACGGTCACCGCGACCCTGCCCCTGCGGTGACTGCCGAGCGGTTCAGCCCATAGGTGTCGCAGCCCGTTTCAGGCAACCCAGAGAGGGAGGACCATGCGCGGAGCACTCAAGCAAGTCGCCGTCCTTGCGGTCGGCGTGCTGGTCGGCGCGACCCTGTTCGCGGCACGGCCGGGGACCAGCGCCACGGCTGCTGCCGCGGCCAAGCCGTCCGCGGCTCGCGGGGCCGGGCCGCTGCCGGGTTTCAGCCGGGCGGTGTTCCTCAGCCACGTCAACGACCCCAAGACGACTCCGCTGTTCCCCGGCGACCCGGCGTTCACCCTCAGCACCCCGTTCACGGTACCCAAGGACGGCTTCTACCTCCAGTACGTCAAGGAGGGCGAGCACACCGGCACGCACTGGGGCGCCCCCTGCCACTTCCACACCAACGAGCTGTGCGCCGACCAGCTGGACCCGCGTGACTTCTTCCGGCCCGCGGTGGTGATCGACGTGCGCCGCCAGTCGGCCGCCAACGCCGACTTCCAGGTCAGCGTCGCCGACGTCCAGCGGTTCGAGGCCGCCCATGGCCGCATCCCCGCCGACGCCGCGGTGATCGCCTGGACCGGCTGGGGCCCCAAGTGGGGCACGCCCGCCTACTTCAACTACGACAAGCAGGGCAACGTGCACCAGCCAGGGTTCAGTCTGGCGTCGGTCCGCTGGCTGCTCGCCAACCGCCACATCGGCGCCCTCGGCACCGACACCTTCGGCCCGGACCCAGGCCTCGACACCAACTTCCGCGAAAGCTCGCTGATCTTCCACGCCCACCGCATCGACCTGGAGAACCTCACCGGCCTGGAGCAGATGCCCGCCACCGGCGGCTTCATCATCGTCGGCGGCCCCCGCAACCGGAACGGCTCGGGCTCCCCCGCGACGATCTTCGGGCTGGTGCCGTAACCAGTGCCCCGGCGGGACCGGGGCGTTGACACCGGCAAAGCGAACAGGTAGGCAGAGCGGGACGACTGCCCCGCCTTCTGGGAGTGTGTGCCATGGCCGTGCGACGCCCCGGACCCGATGACCTCGCCGCGATCGCCCGCGAGTTCCATTTCTCCATCCCCGAGGAGCGCATGACCACCGTGCAGGCGCTCATCGAAGGCTTCATCGCCCCCTACGACCGCCTCGACCAGCTCGACGAGCCCATCCAGGCGCCGCGCTGGCCGCGCGACGGCGGCGCCGCGCCGCGCCCGGAGGAGAACCAACTCGGCGCCTGGGCCTGGAAGGTGACCATCCCCGGCGCGGCCGACGGCCCCTTGGCCGGCAGGACCATCGCCATCAAGGACAACATCGCGGTCGCTGGGGTGCCGATGCGCAACGGCACCGTGCTGCTGGACGGCTACACGCCCGACGAGGACGCCACCGTGGTCGAGCGGGTCCTGGACGCGGGCGCGACCATCCTCGGCAAGTCGGTCTGCGAGAGCCTCTGCTTCTCCGGCGGCAGCCACACCGCCGACTCCGGCCCGGTCCGCAATCCCTACGACCCGGCGCGCAGCACCGGTGGGTCGTCGACCGGGTCGGCGGCGCTGGTCGCCGCCGGCGAGGTGGATCTGGCCATCGGCGGCGACCAGGGCGGCTCGGTGCGCATCCCGAGCTGCTGGAGCGGGATCTACGGCCTCAAACCCACTTGGGGGCTGGTCCCCTACACCGGCGCGTTCCCGATCGAGCTGTCGCTCGATCACCTCGGCCCGATGGCACGCTCGACCAGCGACGTGGCGCTGCTGCTGTCGGTACTGGCCGGCCCGGACGGCCTGGACCCACGCCAGCAGGCTGCCCTCCAGCCGGCCAACTACCTGGCCGCCCTCGGCCGTGACGCCGCCGGGCTGCGGCTGGCGGTGGTGCGCGAGGGCTTCGGCTACGAGGGCCTGTCCGAGGCCGACGTCGACGAGGCGGTGCGCGAGGCCGCCCGCGCCTACGGCAAGCTCGGCGCCCGCGTCGAGGAGGTGTCCATCCCCTGGCACCATGACGCGCTGGCGGCCTGGAACGCGGTCGCGCTGGAGGGCGCCACTGCCATCATGGTGGCCGGCGAGAGCATGGCCTTCGGCGCCAAGGGCCGCTACGCGACCGGCCTGGTCGACGCCTTCGGGGCGGGCCGGCGCGAGCGCGGCGAGCGGCTGTCGGAGACCGTCAAGCTGACCGTCCTGACCGGCCGCTGGATGGCGCAGGCCCACTACGGGCGCTACTACGCCAAGGCGCAGAACCTCGCCCGCGCCGCCCGGGCCGCCTACGACGCGGTCCTCGATGACTACGACCTGCTGCTGATGCCAACCCTGCCGCTCAAGGCCACGGTGATTCCGGCGCCCGACGCGCCGCTGGAGGAGTACGTCGCGCGGGCCTTGGAGATGATCCCGAATACCGCCCCGTTCGACGTCACTGGCCACCCGGCGATGAACGTGCCATGCGCGATGTCGGACGGCCTCCCGATCGGCATGATGCTGGTCGGCCGTCACGGCGACGAGGCCACCATCCTCCACGCCGCCGACGCCTTCGAACGGGAGGTGTTCAGCCCGCCCCCGCCGCCCCCGCCGGCCCCGCCGCGCGGCTGAGGCGGCCTATGGGTGCTACCGTGCGCCCTCAAGCCGAAATGTCGAGGTAGGGAGGGCGGACAGGCCATGGTCGAGCCGCTCGACGCGCACTTCACCGAGGCGGTCGCCGGGCTGGAGGCGCGGCCGCCCGGCGACCTGCGGGCGCCGTTGCGCCCCGGCTCCAACTTGACCGGCGAGGAGGCCCTGGGGCTGTTCGACGCGCAGCTCGGCAGCCGCCACCTGGACCTGGCCGCACGGTGGCTGCGGGGGCAGGGCAAGGGCTTCTACACCATCGGGTCGGCCGGGCACGAAGGCAACGCGGCCCTGGCGGCGGCGCTGCGGCCCACCGACCCGGCGTTCCTGCACTACCGCTCCAGCGCTTTCTACCTGGAGCGCGCCCGCCAGGCGCCGGACGTCGCGCCGGAGCCGCTGCGCGACGTGCTGCTCGGCATGGTCGCCGCGACCGGCGAGCCGATCGCGGGCGGGCGACACAAGGTCTTCGGCCATCCCGATCTGGCGGTGATCCCGCTCACCTCCACGATCGCCTCGCACCTGCCGCGCGCGGTCGGGACCGCCTTCGCCATCGAGCGGGCCACGCGGCTCGGCGTCGCCAGCGCCTGGCCCGGCGACGCGCTGGTGGTGTGCAGTTTCGGGGATGCCTCGGTGAACCACTCCACGGCGGCCGGGGCGATCAACACCGCCTGCCACTGCGCCTACCAGCGGCTGCCGCTGCCGCTGCTGCTGGTGTGCGAGGACAACGGGCTCGGCATCAGCGTCCGCACGCCGGCCGGCTGGGTCGAGCGTGCCTACGGCGACCGGGACGGGCTGGAGTACTTCGCCGCCGACGGCTGCGACCTGGCGGCCGCCTACGCCGCCGCCGTCCGCGCGGCGGCGTGGGTGCGGGAGCAGCGCGCGCCGGCCTTCCTCCACCTCAAGATGGTCCGCTACCTGGGGCATGCCGGCTCCGACGCGGAGGTCGCCTACCGCACCCCCGCCGAGATCAGCGCCGACTACGCCCGCGACCCGCTGGTCGCCAGCGCCCGGCTGCTGGTGGAGGCCGGCGTCGCCACCCCCGCCGAGCTGGTCGAGCGCTACGAGGCGACCCGCCGCCGCGTCCGCGAACTCGCCGAGGAGGCCGTCACCCACCCGCAGCTCCCCAGCGCCCAGGCGGTGCTGGCGCCGCTCGCACCGCACCGCCCCGACCGGGTCGCAGCCGAGGCCGCCCGCGCCGCTGGTCCCGAAGCCCGCGCCCGCGCCTTCGACGGGCGCCTCCCCGAGGGTGAGGGTCCGCTCACCTTTGCCCTGGCGGTCACCCGCACCCTCGCGGACCTGCTGGCCCTGCATCCGGAGCTGCTGGTGTTCGGCGAGGACGTCGGCAGAAAGGGCGGCGTCTACGGCCTTACCCGGGGGCTGCAGCGGCGCTTCGGCGCAGCGCGGGTGTTCGACACGCTGCTGGACGAGCAGTCGATCCTGGGGCTCGCGCTCGGCGCCGGGCTTTCCGGGCTGCTGCCCATCCCCGAGATCCAGTACCTCGCCTACCTCCACAACGCCGAGGACCAGCTGCGCGGCGAGGCGGCCAGCATGCAGTTCTTCTCCCAGGGCCGCTTCCGCAACCCGCTGGTCGCCCGGATCGCCGGCTACGGCTACCAGAAGGGCTTCGGCGGCCATTTCCACAACGACAACGCCGTCGGCGTGCTGCGCGACATCCCCGGCCTGGTGATCGCCTCCCCGTCCCGCCCCGACGACGCCGCCGCGATGCTGCGCACCTGCGTCGCCGCCGCCAGGACCGACGGCAGCGTCTGCGTGTTCCTGGAGCCGATCGCCCTCTACCACACCCGGGACCTGTACGAGGACGGCGACGGCGCCTGGCTCGCCCCCTATCCCCCGCCCGAGGGTTGGGCCGCCACCCACGTGCCACTCGGCAGCGCCCGCGTCGACACCGACGCCGTCAGCAGCGATGGCGAGGGCGACCTCACCCTGGTCAGCTTCGGCAACGGCGTGCCGATGAGCCTGCGGGTGGCACGGCGCCTCGCCGCCGCCGGGGTCGCCTGCCGGGTGCTGGACCTGCGCTGGCTCGCCCCCCTGCCGGTCGCCGACCTGCTCCGCGAGGCCGAAGCCACCGGCCGGGTCCTGGTCGTCGACGAGACCCGCCGCAGCGGCGGCGTCTCCGAAGCCGTCGTCACCGCCTTGGTCGACGCCGGCTTCCGCGGCCCCGTCGCCCGCGTCACCAGCGAAGACAGCTTCATCCCCCTCGGCGACGCCGCCCTCCACGTCCTGCTCGACGAAGACACCATCGAAAAGGCCGCCATGGAGCTGGCCCGCACCGCCAGACCCCACTCGCGCTAGCGCCCGCGCTCCATCTTGCGAGGGAGAGCCGGCCCGTCTCGATCTTGAGGTGTTCGTCACCGACCCGGCGCTCGGCTACCCGCCGGGCACGCCCATCGGTGCCAACGGGGCGCAGACCTTGCACGGGACCATCCACGGCGTCAACGCGATCCCCTGCTTCATCTCCCTGATGGCCGCCTGCTTCGTGTTCGCCCGCCGCTACTTCGCCCAGCCGGGCGCCAAGAACTGGGCCCGCTACTCGCTCTTCACCGGCATCTTCGAGGTGACCTTCTTCATCGGCTCCACCATCGTCGGGGCGATGGACGAGAACGGCGTCATCCACAACGCACCGACCGGCGTGCTCCAGCGCATCAGCATCGCCACCGGCTGGATCTGGCTCTCCCTGGTCGCCCTCCGCGAGCTGCGTGCCCTGTCCCGCGCCTCCGCCTCTCAGCCCTAGGAGCCTGCTGACCAGGCTGGTTCGGTGAATCCTGCTGCCTGTGAGGCTGCACCAGTAAATCTCACGGGCGGCAGCGCCGGGTGCTGGTGATCTGGGGGGCGACTCGTCGAATGGATGAGGGGCGGTTCGTCCGCGCGGCTGACGACGCCGACGCGTCGGCTGCCTACCGTCGGTGCCATCGAACACTGCAGCGGTGAACGGAAGGGCGGTGCGATGGAGGTCATCCGGTGCGAGGGTCTGACCAAGCGGTATGGGTCCACGATGGCGGTCGACGGCCTGGACCTGGCCGTCGATGCGGGCCAGGTGTTCGGCTTCCTGGGGCCGAACGGGGCCGGCAAGACCACCACGATGCGGATGCTGCTCGGGTTGATCTTGCCGACCAGCGGGCGAGCCTGGGTGAACGGGCGGGCGCTGCCCGACCCTGACGGGCTGGCACGGATCGGGGCGATGCTTGAGGAGCCGGCGTTCTACCCGTGGCTGAGCGGGCGGCGCAACCTGGAGGTGCTGGCGCTGTGCGGGCCGCGACCGCCGCAGGCCGGCGCCATCGACGCGGTGCTGGGTCGGGTCGGGCTGGCCGTGGTCGCGGACCGGCGGGTGAAGGCGTACTCGCAGGGCATGCGGCAGCGGCTCGGGCTGGCGGCGGCGCTGCTGCGGAGCCCGGTGCTGCTCGTGCTGGACGAGCCGACCAACGGCATGGACCCGGCCGGGATCCGCGAGTTCCGTGCCTTGCTGCGATCGCTGGTGGACGACGGCACCACCGTGTTCCTTTCCAGCCACCTGCTGGCCGAGGTCGAGCAGGTGTGCGACCGGGTCGCGGTGCTGCACCAGGGGCGGCTGCTCGAGCAGGGGCGAGTCGCCGAACTGACCGCCGCCCGCGCCCGGGTTCGGGTGGTGCTGGACCCGGCCGACCAGCCGGCCGCGCGCCGGCTGCTGGGCGCGGCCGGCTGGCCGCAGCGCAGCGACGGTCCCGGCGCGCTGCTGGTCGAGGCGGCCGGCAGCCGTGAGGTGAACCAGCTGTTGGGCCGCGGCGGGGTGTGGCCGTGGCAACTGCTGGTCGAGCGCGCCGGCCTGGAGGAGGCGTTCCTGCACCTCACCGACGACCGCACCCCGACGCCAGAAACAACCACCGAGGAGGTGTCCGATGCGGCTGCTCCGCGCTGAGCTCGCCAAGCTCAACCGCCCGCTGCTGTGGGGAGTGACGCTGGCGTCCATGCTGTTTTGCGTGCTGCTGGCCGTCGGCGGCAGCGGCAACGCCCGGATGGACCTCACCGCCGGCGCGCAGGAGCAGCTTCCCTCCTGCGCGGTCATGGCGCTGCCCGAGGGACCGGCGTGCGCCAAGGCGCAGGCGCTCCAGCAGGTCAGGATCGAGCAGGGCCGCGCCAAGCTGGCGCTGGCCGCTTCGCACACCGCCGCCCAGCTGCACCCGATGGCCGCAGGCGCCGAGGCGGCCGGACTGATGGCCTCGCTGCCCGGCGCGCTGGCGCTGGCCCTGCTGGCCGGCGGGCACGCCGGCGGGGAATGGTCCGGGCGGACCATGAAGAACCTGCTCACCCAGCACGGTCGCCGCTGGCAGGTGCTGGCCGCCAAGCTGGCCAGCCTATGGCTCGCCGGGGTGGGGCTGGTGGCCGCCTGCTGGGCCGCACTCGCCGTCGCCGGTCCGATCCTGGTCCGCGCCGACCACCTGCCCGACCCGCACCAGTCGGTCGCCTCCGCGGCCAAGTGGGCCGGCTCCCAAGCCGCCCGGTCGCTGCTGGTGCTGGCCGTCTTCGCCGCGGTCGGGCTGCTGGCCGGAGTGCTCACCCGCAACACGATCGGCACCATGGCGACCAGCGCCGGGCTGTTCGTCGCGATGCTGGTGGTGGCCGCGCTGCCCGCCAGCGGCAGGTGGACGCCGGCGACCTGGGTGCAGGGATGGATGGGCTTCGCGGTCGGGGATCGCTCCATCACCGCCCTACCCAACAACTTCTGGTCCCGCTTCATCAGCCCCGGCGGCTCGCCGCCCAGCCACCTGCTCGGCCTGACCGGGCTGGTCGCGGTGCTGCTGGCGTGCGCGCTGGTGGCACTGCCAACTTTCCGGCGCAGCGACGTCGCCGGCTGACGCGGCCGCCATGCTCGGGCAGTACAGTCGGAGGATGGTGCGACCGCGGCTGCGCGAGCTGAGCGCGTCGCGACGGGTCGACCTGCTCGTCGCGGCCGGTCTGCTGGCATGGGCCCTGCCCGACGTGCCGTGGTGGTGGAGGCCGCCCCGCCACGCCGGCAGCGCCAGCACCCCGGTCATCCTCGGCTACCTGGCGCTGGCCCTGGCCCAATCGGTGCCGTTCGCCTGGCGGCGCCGCTCCCCGGCGATCATCCTGGCGCTCGCTGGCGCGCTCCTGGCCGTCCGGCTGGCACTGCGGCAGAACCCCATCTCGGCGTTCGCGGCGGTGCTGGTGGGCGCCTACGGTCTTGGCGCCTACAGCCAGCGCGCCCGCCGTTGGGCGCGCTGGCTCGGCGGCGCAGCCCTGCTGGCCGCGGTGATGGTCGCCCTGTGGGGCAACGGCAACGGCAACGGCCAGCGGCTGCTGGGTCTGCCGTATGCGTTGCTTGGCGCCGCGCTGGCGGTGGGCGACGCGACCAGCGCCCGACGCACCGAGACCGCCGCGGCCGTCGAGGCCGCGCACCTGGCCGAGCGCACCCGCATCGCCCGCGAGCTGCACGACGTGCTCGCCCACCAGCTGTCGGCGATCGCGGTGCGGTCGGGCGCTGCCCGCATGGCGGCCGGCGGCACACCCGGCACCGACCGGCGGCTGGTCGAGACGCTTGCCGCAGTCGAACAACTCTCCCGGGAGGCGCTCACCGAGCTCGGCCACCTGCTCGGCGCGCTGCGGCGCGACCCGGACGACGACCCCGCCCGCCGCCCGCCGCCGACCCTCGGCGAACTGGATGCGCTGCTGGCCGCCACCCGCGCGGCCGACGTCCCGGTGGACCTGCGGGTCGACGGGAGCATGCGGGCGCTGCCGCCCGGCGTGGAGCTGTCGGCCTACCGCATCCTCCAGGAGGCCCTGACCAACGTGGCCAAGCACGCCCCCGGCGCGGCGGCCAGCGTCATCCTCCACTACCGGGCCGACCGGCTCGCCCTAGAGGTCCGCAACGGGCCGTCGCCACTGCCCGGCCGGCCCCCCGACGGCTCCGGACCCGGGCGGGGCGTGCGCGGCATGCGGGAACGTGCCGCCCTGCACCACGGCCACTTGGAGGCCACCGCCGGGCCCGGTGGCGGCTTCGCGGTCACCGCGGTGCTCCCCTACGGGGAGCCACGGTGAGCGCGGCCAGCACGCCTGCGGAGATCAGGGTGCTGATCGCCGACGACCAGGCGGTGGTCCGGGCCGGCCTGGTGATGCTGCTCGACAGCCAACCCGGACTGACCGTGGTCGGGCAGGCCGGCAACGGCCAGGAGGCGGTGCTGCTCACCAGGGAGCTCGCGCCCGACGTGGTGCTGATGGACATCCGCATGCCGCTGCTGGACGGCTTGGCGGCAACCCGCCACATCCTTCGCGACGCCGCGACCAGCGCTCCCGAACGGCCGGCGCGGGTCGTGGTACTCACCACCTACGACCTCGACGAATACGTCTACGACGCGCTACGGGCCGGCGCCTGCGGCTTCCTGCTCAAGCACGCCCCGCCCGAGGAGCTCCTGCTCGGCATCCGCGCCGCGGCCGACGGCGGCGCCCTCCTCTCCCCATCGGTGACCCGACGGCTGCTCGAGGAATTCACCGCCCGGCGCCCCACCACCCGGCCACCGGCCGCACTGGCCCGACTCACCCCCCGCGAACGCGAGGTCCTCGACCTGGTCATCCGCGGCCGCTCCAATGCCGAGATCGCCCGAGCCCTCGTGGTCGCCGACACCACCGTCAAGACCCATCTCGCCCACATCCTGGACAAGCTCGGACTCCGCGATCGCGTCCATGCTGTGGTGTACGGCTACGAACACGGACTCATCACCCCAGGAGGCACGGGAGGCACCGGGGAGCCGGCCTGACAAGCCTGCGCCGCCTGGGCAGCCGTTCCAGGGCATGACCCGCCAGCAGGCTCCTAGCCTTCGGCGCGGGGTGGCGCGCCTTCGTGGATGGCGCGGACCAGGTCGATGGTGTCGGCCTCAGCGGCGGACTTGTCGGGACGGTAACGCAGCACCCGGGCGAAGCGGAGAGCCAGGCCGCCCGGATAGCGGGGGCTCGACTGGACGCCGTCGAAAGCGACCTCGACGACCAGCTCGGGGCGGACGTGGACGACCCAGTCGCCCTGGCCCTGGTCCACTGCCAGCTCCTGGAGGCGCTCGGTCTGCCAGGTCAGCAGCTCGTCGGTGAGGCCCTTGAAGGTCTTGCCGAGCATCACGAACTCGCTGCTCGCCGGGTCGCGGGCGCCCAGGTGCAGGTTGCTGAGCCAGCCACGGCGGCGGCCGTGGCCCCACTCGGCGGCCAGCACCACCAGATCGAGGGTGTGGCGCGGTTTGACCTTGACCCACCCGGCACCCCGGCGGCCCGCCTCGTAGGGGGCCTCCAGCGACTTCACCACCACCCCCTCATGACCACGGGCGAGGGTGTCCTTGAGGAACGCGGCGGCAGCCTCCACCTCGGCGGTGACCAGGCGGGGGATGCGCAGCGCCTGCGGTGCCGCCACGGCGAGGGCCTCGCCGCGCTCGGCGCCGCCGCGGCCGATCAGGTCCTCACCGTCCAGGTGCAGCACGTCGAACAGGAAGGTCGTCACCGGGACCGAGGCCCGCACCCGCTCGACCTCCAGCTTGGAGCCGATCCTGCCAGCGGTCACCTGGAACGGGTGCGGGCGGCCGTCCGGGCGCAGGGCGATCGCCTCGCCGTCGAGCACGGCGGCGCGCACGGGTAGCGCCAGCGCCACCTCGACCACCTCGGGCACCCGGGCGGTGATGTTGTCCAGGGTCCGGGTGAACACGGCCACCTCGTTGCCGTCGCGGTGGATCTGCACTCGGATACCGTCGAGCTTCCATTCGATGGCGGCTGGGTTGATGCGTTCCAGGGCCTGGTCGATGCTGGTGGCGGTCTGGGCCAGCATCGGCTGGAGGGGGCGGCCGACCTGCAGATGGAAGGCTCGCAGGCCTGTGACGCCGTGGGTGAGGGCGGCTTCGGCGACGGGGCCGAGGGCGCCGCGGAGCATGAGGGCACGGCGGACCTCGGCGGCGGGGACGGCGGCTGCGCGGGCAGTGGCCTCGACCATGACGCCTTCGAGGGCGCCTTGGCGCAGCTCGCCGCTGAGCAGCGCGATGAGGAAGCGTGTCTCGGCTGCGGTGGCGGCGCCGAACAGAGCGGTGAGCAGCTGGCGCCGTGCGGCCTGGGAGCCGGGCCCGGTTTGCTGGCCGATCTGTTCGAAGGCGGCGTCGACGGCGGTGAGGGTGAGTGAGGCGGCCACGCCAGGTGCGGCGGCGGGGAGGTCTCTGAGGGCGGCGTAGCCGACGCCGATCTGCCGCTGGCGCAGTTCGCCGGTGAGGAACGCCACGGCGATGGCGGCCTCGTGTGGTTCCAGGCGGCGGAGGCAGTCCGCGAGGCGGTCGATCTTGGCTAGGCGCGCGGATGCGGACGCGACGGCGTCGGAGGTCTCGGCGATCTCGGCGAGGAGCATGGAATGCATTGTGCCTCGGTGGCGCCGCCGACAACGGGCGCCGGGTCGACGCCGGGTTCCAAAGGTGATCACCCTGCGGAAACTGCTATATGGCGAGGCGTCGACCGGGCGAACGTTTCGACGCGACACCGGTGGCCGGGACACCTGGCTTCGGGGTACCTGATGGGACACCTGAGCAGAATCGTCGGTTTGTTGCTGCGACTATTCCACTCGCCTTGGCGAGCTGAGAGAATGCCGCCCGGTTTCGGGGAGATAGAGCCTTCGAGCGTTTGGGGAAGAAACGGGGTCGATGGGAATGGCGATGGGCTGGCCGACCGGCGAGGGGATCCACGGGCATACCTGGAGGGCTGACCGCATCCAGGGGGGCGGTGAGCTGCGCCGGGCGGCCTGCGAGTGCGGCTGGGAGTCGGTGACCGGGCCGCGTGACCGTGTCCTGTGGCAGGTCCGCGCCCACCTGGAGGGCGCCATGCGCGGGGGCGCCCGCCGCGCCTCGGGGCTGGGCCCCTTCCAGACTCCTTGAGCGCTACAGGCGGGCGGTGAGGGCCCGCAGGAAGCCCTCCACGGTGGGGTCTTCCAGGTAGTGGCTGTGGCCGCGGACGGGAGGTGGGGGGTCGGGGAGGACGTAGCGGTCGGTCCAGGGGTCTGCGA
>WNFX01000531.1_pt1 | contig 37110 bp, 28 predicted proteins | sample 5400111 | NCBI WGS metagenome assembly WNFX01 (sample SAMN13153363, study PRJNA577476) | soil metagenome | isolation source: 40 cm soil or saprolite under grassland replicate 1 | place: USA:California | collected 2016-06-15
CGAAGTCCGCCGCGCGCGCGAGCCCGGCCTCGAGGTTGCGCACCGTCGTTTCGCCGTCGACCAGGAACTCGTCCATGAGCGTCTGCCACGGCGCGATGGCGAGGCGCCCAGCCTGAACGAGCGCGCGAATGCGTTCCTCCGCCTCGGGCCGGATCTCGAGGTAGTCGTCCACGGTCGCCAGCTGGCCGTCGAGCGTGAAGCGCAGCCGCTCGTCTGCCTCGAGCTGCGCAAGGACCTCGTCGACGACGTCGACGAGCGAGATCCGGAACGATTGGAACGGCCGGTACCACTCGCGGTCCCAGTGCGTATGGGGGGCGAGGAAGACGCTCAGGTCTTGACCGAGCCCGCGAGGAGGCCCTGCACGAAGTAGCGCTGCAACGAGAAGAAGACGACGAGGGGAAGGATCATCAGGAGGAACGCAGCGGCCGCGAGCAGGCTGTACTCCTGACCGTAGGTCGAGAGCAAGTAAGGGATCCGCACGGTCATCGGCTGCTTCGAGGGATCCGAGACGAAGATCAGTGCCATCAGCAGGTCGTTCCAGACCCAGAGGAACTGGAAGATCCCGAACGAGGCCAGTGCGGGTACCGACAGCGGGACGACGATCCGGCGGAAGATCGCCAGATTCGAGGCGCCGTCGATTCGCGCGGCCTCGATCAAGTCCTTGGGCAGCGTGACGAAGAAGTTCCGCAAGAGGAAGACGGCGAGCGGCAGGCCGAAGGCGGTGTGCGCGAGCCAGATCCCGTAGTAGTGGTTGTTGAGGTGGCCGTATTGGGCGAAGAGCTTCAACAGCGGCACGAGCGAGGTCTGGATCGGCACGATCATCAGGGCGACGATGAGCAGGAAGAGCGTGTCCCGGAACGGGAACGGCACCCAGGCGAAGCCGAACGCGGCCAGCGCGCCGAGCGTCAGCGGCAGGATCGTCGCCGGGACGGTGATGATGACGCTGTTCACCCAGGCGTGGCCCATCCCGGTCGCATGGATCACGGAGCCATAGTTGTGCAGCGTCCAGTCCCACTGCGTGAGCGAATGCCACCACCCGCTGGAGGCGATCGCCGGCCGCTTGCGAAACGACGTGAGCGCGAGACCGACTGTCGGCACGAGCCAGATGAGTGCGATCCCCACGAGAGCGATGTGCAAAGGCCCGCGGCTGACGAGCCGCACGAGCCGCTCGCTGCGTGTCTGCGCCCTGATCGGAAGGGCCGAGTCGACCGTGGCCATCAGGCGACCACCTTCTCGGTGCGGAAGCGCCGGACGTTCAGGACCATCACCGGTGCGATCAGCACGAGCATGATCACGGCGACCGCGGCCCCGTAGCCCGGGCGCCCGTTGTGGAAGGTCTCCTCGTACATCGTGAAGGCGATCACTCGACTGGACGTGCCCGGGCCGCCGCCCGTCATCACGTAGATGATGTCGAAGACCTTGATCACGTTGATGAACAGCCAGATGGTGACGACGGAAATGGGCAGGCTCAGCATCGGGAACATGATGCGGCGGAAAATGTTCCACTCGCCGGCGCCGTCGACGCGCGCGGCCTCCATGATCTCGGCGGGGATTCCCTTGATCGCCGCGGACAGAACCACCATCACGAAGCCGACCGAGGCCCAGATGTACGCGAAGATCAGTGCGTAGTTGACGATGCCTGGGTTGCCGAGCCAGGACACCGAGTGTTGGCCGAGCACCCCATGCCACAGGGCGTTCAGCACCCCGATACCCGGGTCTGGGGCGTAAACGAAGAGCCAGATGATTCCCACGGCGGTCGCCGAGATTGCCATCGGCACGAAGATCGCCGTCTTGACCGCACGCTCGTAGCGAACGCGAACGGCCAGCACCGCTAGACCGAGGCCGATGATGAGCGAGAGGGTGATGTAGAAGATCACCCAGCGCAGGTTGTTGATCAGCGCGCCGCCGGGCGGGAACTTGCTCAGGTCGAGGAAGTCGGGATCGTTCGTCAGCAACTGCTTGAAGTTGTCGACCCCGAGGTAGTGGAAGAAGCCGAAGTGGAAGTCGCCTTCGTAGAAGGCGAGGCGGATTGTGTAGTACGCCGGGTAGATCAAGAAGATCGCCAGCACGACGAGCGCCGGCAGCACGAAGAGCATGCCCTGCAGGCGTTCGAAGACCGACCACGGGCGTATCTTTTGGCCCTCGCTCGGGGGCGGAGGGGCGTCGACCGGAGTGGTAAGCGGCTGCGTGCTCATTCGTCCGCGGTGAAACAAACGTGACGGCGCCCGTCGCCGGGCGCCGTCACGCATTCGGGCCTAGAACTGGCCCTGGATCTTGTTCTGGAAGGTGGACAGGATGCTCTTGATGTTGCCCGGCTTCTGGATCACGTCCTGGAGCGCGAAGCCCCACGTGTCGCCGAACGCTCCCGGCAGCAGGTCGGACCCGTCGAACAGGAAGGTCTTCGCTGTCGCGAGCTGCTTGACCTCGGCCTTTACGAGCGGGCTCGGGTAGGCCGACGCAGGCACTTTCTTGCTCGGCGACGTGACCGCGCCGGTCGAGACCCAGATCTTCCCGGCGGCCCCGGTCGAGATGTACTTCAGGAACTGCCGCACCTCGGGCGTGTCCTTGAACGCTCCGGCGAAGTCGGCCGCGCCGACGACCGGATGGTCGAGAGACGCCTTGATCGTCGGCCACGGGAAGTCGCCGATCGTCTTCCCCGCCTTCAGCTTCGGGTTCACGTCGGAGGAGGTCGCGATTCCGCCGACGAAGCCACCTTCGAAGTAGAGCTGTGCCTTCGGGCTCGTGCCGAAGACGTCCGTGATCCCGCCGACGAAGCTCTGACCGAGCACGCCCTGAACGCCGTTCAAGACGTACTTGTTGTTGATGATCTGGGTCATGATCTTCGCCGCGTTCGCGACGGACGGATCGGTGAACTTCAGCTTCCCGGTGAAGAGCGCCTGGTACTTCGCGGGCCCTGCGGTCCGGGCGTAGATGTTCTCGAACCAGTCGGTGAGCGTCCACTGGCTCTGGCTCGGGCCGGCCCCGACGGACCACGGAACGAGACCCTTCGCCTTGTACTTCTTCGTGATCGCGAGCAGCTGGCCCCACGTCTTCGGAATCTTGAACTTGTATTTCGCGAACGAGTCGGGCTTGTACCAGATGACGCTCTTCGAGTTCGCCTTGGCCGGGACGCCGTAGAGCTTCCCGCCCGAGCTACCGAGCCTCAGCCAACCGGCAGAGTAGTTGCCCGCCATGTAGGAGTTGCTCAAGCCCAGGCTCGAGAGCGTCTTCAACGCTCCCTGCTTCGCGAGAGTTGCGATGTAGCCGGGTCGCGGCAGGATGCCGATGTCCGGCGGATTCCCCGCGGCCAGACGGGTCCGGACTTCTGGAATGAAGTCACGCGCCGACGTGTACTCGACCTTGGTGCCCGTGTTCTTCGTGAACGCGGCCGTGACCTTCAGGAATGCGTCCTTCTCGCTTCCGCCCCAGAGCGAGAGAACCTCGATCGAATTCGCGCTGCGCTTCGTCGGCTTTGCACTGATTGCCGTCGCCGTCAATCCTGCGGCAAGAACGGCAAGTGCGACCGCCGACGCGATCAGCGATCTGCGTCGCTTCACTTGAATCCTCCTCCTCTTGTAGACCCCAGTGTCTGTCGCGATGCTATCTCCAAAGGTTCAGCCTCGGGCTGTGAGGTTCAACTCCGTCTCGGGATCGAAGACATGAAGCTTGTCCGCCTGGATCGAGAACTCGACGTTCTGGCCTGCCTGCACCTTCTTGTCGGACGAGACGAGTGCGACGATCTCGTGGCCCTCGGACTGGGCGTGAAGGAGCTCCTCGTGGCCGAGGTACTCCACGACGTCGATTTGCGCCGGGATGCGATGAGCACCTGAGGCGTCGTGACCGTTGAGTTGCAGGTCCTCCGGGCGAAAGCCGATCAGCAGATCGCGGCCGCGGTTCTGGGCCGCAGCCTTGGCCGCGTTGCCGGAGAGCTCGAGTGTCGTGCCTCCGAGCTTGAGGATGCCGTCATCTGCCTTAGCCGTCGCGAAGTTCATCGCGGGCGAGCCGATGAAGGCTGCGACGAAGACGTTGACGGGATTGTCGTAGAGCTCCGGCGGCGAACCGATCTGCTGCAGGACGCCGTGGTTCATGACCGCGATCCGGTCTCCCATCGTCATCGCCTCGACCTGATCGTGCGTCACGTAGACGGTTGTCGTTTCGAGGCGTCGCTGCAAGCGGAGGATCTCCGCGCGGGTCTGCACGCGCAGCTTGGCGTCGAGGTTCGACAGCGGCTCGTCCATCAGGAACGCGGCCGGCTCGCGCACGATCGCCCGACCGAGCGCGACGCGCTGCCGCTGGCCGCCCGAGAGCGCCCTCGGCTTCCGGTCGAGCAGGGTCTCGAGATTGAGGATCCTCGCGGCCTCCTCAACGCGCCTCTTGATCTCCTGCTTCGGGGTCTTCAGGAGCTTGAGGCCGAACGCGAGGTTGTTGAAGACCGTCATATGCGGATAGAGCGCATAGGACTGGAACACCATTGCGATGTTCCGGTCTTTCGACGGCACGCGGTTGACCACGCGTGCATCGATCTTGATCTGGCCTGCGGTGATCTCCTCGAGGCCGGCGAGGCATCTCAGCGCCGTGGTCTTGCCGCACCCCGAAGGGCCGACGAGGACGAGGAACTCCCCGTCCTTGATGAGGAGGTCGAGGTCGTTGACGGCGACCGTGCCGTCCGCGTACGCCTTGGTGACGTGGTCGAAGGTGACTGTCGCCATGCGCGTGGATGCTAACCGGCGAGAGCCTCCGCGCAAAGCCGCTGGAAGTGAGCGACCAGCTGCTCGCTCTCCGAGAGGAGGCGGCCTGCGCCCAGGATTCCCGACCGGACGCCTCGCTGCACGCCCTCCACGAGGCTCCGGTCCTCCTTGCCGACCTGGTTGTCGAAGGCCACCAGCTCGTCGATCCAGGCCTGGTCGACGTCCGGCGCGAAGAAGTAATCGAGAAACCGCGCCGTCCGCTCGGGGCCGACCGGGAGCATGGGGCCGCAGGACAGGTTTGGGTGTCCGGGAAAGACGTTCAGCCCGAAGTTCGGCCAGAGGAAGTGGAACTGGCTGCGCGGCACCTCCCCGTCGGCGAGAAACGAGTTGCCGTTCTGGCGGAGGGGTCCGAACTGGCTGGACACGAGCCCCTTCGCCTCGAGCCGGTAGGCGTCCGGCGAGACGTCGACGGCGGCGCTGAAGCCCGGGTGCGCGACGGCGCAGTGGTAGCACTCGAGGAAGTTCTCGCACGAGATCTTCCAGTTCGCTTCGAGCTCGAACTCGCTGCGGAACCGGAACTCGAGTGAGTCGACGTCGAGGATCTCGGCGAGCTGCGCCGGCACGTCGCCGAGTGCGTCGGCAAGCGTGGCTCCATCGGGCTCGGGATTCACGAACACGAACGGGCCGAACGTGTCGACCTGGATCTGCCTAAGCCCGAGCTCGTCGGTGTCGAACCCAGACTCGCGATCCGAGCGTGGCGCCGAGCGCAGCTGTCCGTCGAGCCCGTAGGTCCACGCGTGGTAGGGGCACTGCAAGGTCTCGCGCGTCCCGGATCCACTCGCCACGATGTGCCCGCGGTGGCGGCAGACGTTGAGAAAGGCTCGGAGCTCGCCGCCCCGCGCGCGTGTAACTACAACTGGGATCTGGCCGGCGGTGGACGCGAAGAAGCCGGTCTCCGCGATCTGGCCCGTGTGGCCCACGTATTGCCAGGCGCGCGCGAAGATTCGCTCGCCCTCACGCCGCAGAACTTCCGGATCGGCGTACCAGGCCCAGGGCAATGACCTCTCCATGGCGCTGAACTGTAATCTGCGCGCCGTGGCCGTCACCAAGACGAGGAACCTCCCGCTCATGGAGCAGTTCTTCGCCGTCCGCCGTTTCTCTTCGGCGCTCGATTTTACGGCCGGAGGGACGCACCTCCTCTTCGCCAGCAACATCTCCGGGCAGTTCAATCTCTGGCGCGTTCCGGTCGAGGGTGGCTGGCCGGACCAGCTGACCGCGTTCACCGACGAGACCGTGCGCGGTGTCGGCGTCTCACCGACCGATGGCCGGATCGTCCTCTGCGCCGATCACGACGGCGACGAGTTCCATCAGCTTTACTTCCTCGACTCCGACCGCGGTTGGCCAGAGAAGCTTACGGACGAGCCTGAGGTCCAGCACTACGTCGGCAGCACCGCGTGGTCGCCGGACGGAACGACGTTCGCCTACGCCGCCAACGCGCGCAAGCCGACCGACATGGAGGTCTGGGTGCGCGACGCCGAGACGGGCGAGACCCGTCCCGTCTTCGGCGAAGGCAAGTTCTCCTTTCCGGGGCGCTTTTCTCCCGACGGGTCGAAGCTCCTGGCGATCGACTTCCGGAACAACAGCGACGTATCGATCCATCTCGTCGATCTCCACTCCGGAGAGACGCGCGAGCTCACGCCGCACGACGACGACGCGATCTTCTTCCCGGGGCCATGGGCATCGGACGGCTCGGGCTTCTACCTCGTCACGGACGCTGGCAGCGAGTTCCGCGGGCTCGCGTTCTACGACCTTGCCTCCGATAGCCACGACTGGGTCGAGGACCCGACGCAGGACGTCGACGACGTCACCATGTCGGCCGACGGCCGCGTGCTCGGCTGGCTCGTCAACGACCAGGGCTACGACCGGCTGCGGTTGCGAGATCTCGAGACCGGACAGGATCTCCCCGAGCCCGATCTTCCCGCCGGTGCCCGTCCCCATCTGACTGGGGCCGAGCCGCCGCTTGCCCTGTCGCCCGACGGCTCGCGCGCAGCGCTGATCGCCGCCAGCCCGCGGCGCCCGCCCGAGGCCTGGGTCGTCGAGACGGCGCGGGGAAAGGCTCGGGCTGTGACCGACAGCCGGCTCGGCGGCCTGCTGGAGAACGATCTGGTCGACGTGGAGCTCGTGAGCTATCCGAGCTTCGACGGCCGTGACATTCCCGCCTGGCTGTACAGGCCCAACGTCGACGGAAAGGTGCCGGTCGTCCTATCGATCCACGGTGGCCCCGAGGCACAGGAGCGGCCGGTCTACCAGCCGCTGTACCAGTACCTGCTCTCACGCGGCATCGGGGTGCTCGCGACGAACATCCGCGGCTCGACGGGCTACGGCAAGTCGTACCAGCGGCTCGTGCAGCGTGACTGGGGCGGGGGCGACATGCAGGACTGGGAGCACGCGGTGAAATGGCTCCGCGACCAGGACTGGGTGGAGCCGGAGCGGATCGCCGTGTATGGCGGCTCGTACGGTGGCTTCGCGGTGCTGACGTGCGTGACGCGGCTGCCGAGGTACTGGGCCGCGGCGGTGGACATCTTCGGCCCTTCGAATCTCGTCACGTTCGCCAAGGCGGTGCCGCCGACGTGGAAGCGGTTCATTGCGCGCTTCGTCGGCGATCCGGAGACGGAAGCAGATTTCCTGATGGAGCGTTCGCCGATCACCTACGTCGACAACGTGCAGACCCCGCTGCTCGTGATCCAGGGCGCAACGGATCCGCGTGTCGTCAAGGGCGAGTCGGACCAGCTGGTGGACAAGCTGAAGTCACTCGGACGCGACGTGGAGTACGTCGTGTTCGACGACGAAGGCCACGGCTTCACGAAGCGCGCGAACGAGCTGAAGGCGTACGGCCTCGCGGCCGTGTGGCTCGAGCGTCACCTTCTCGCTACTTAATCTGGACCTCGCGGTAAGTCGCCTGAAGCTCAGGCTGTGGCGGAAACGGCGGCGGCGAGAGCGTCGACGACGGCCGGATCGAAGTCGGTGCCAGAGCAGCGCCGGAGCTCGGCAATCGCCTCATCAGCGGGACGCGCTTTGCGGTACGACCGGTCGGTGGTCATTGCGCTGAAGGCGTCGCAGGCTCTGACGATCCGTGCGACCAGCGGGATTTCTTCAGCCGCCAGGCCGTCCGGATAGCCCGTCCCGTCCCAGTCCTCGTGGCAGGAACGAACGATCCTGCCGACGTTCCCGAGGATTCCGCCGACCTGCGAAAGGAGTCGCTCGCCTTCGACGGTGTGCGTCTTCATGATTTCCCACTCTTCGTCAGTGAGCTTGCCCGGCTTGTTGATGATCTCGCCGGGAACCTTGATCTTGCCGATGTCGTGCAGGAGAGCTGCGAACTCTGCATCTCTGCGCTCGCCCGTGCCGAGCCTCATTCTGTCCGCGACGTCGAGCACGAGGGTCACCACGTCGCGGCTGTGACTGCCGGTGTAGGCGTCGTCCGCTTCGACAACGTCTCCGAGCAGCATGGCGGTCCCGCGGTACGCGTGGCCGAGCTCCAACGTGTGGTCGATGCGAACCTGACGCTCGCGTGCGAAGTAGGCGAGCAGTCCGATCAGCGGCAAAGAGACGACGACGAGCGAAGGGTGCGCGCCACATCCGAGCGCGGCAAGCACGGAGATGGGCGTCAGGGCCGAGTCGACTGCCCAGATCCAGACCATGAAGCGCAAGAGGCTCCAGGGCGAGACACCGAGACCGAGGCGGTCGCGCAGAGCCGTGCTCCCGAAGTCGAAAGCGAACTGGGCGAGCAGCGCCAGCGCGTAGATCGGCAAGTTGTTCGGCGTCGGCTCGGGCTGGCCGGCCGCGACGAGGACGAGTGCCGGGCCGACCGCGTGCCAGGAATTCACGAGCCGCAGGAGGCTGCGGTCCACCGGGACGCGGCCGCGCGCGTATTCGGGAAGACCTCCGAGGAGCAGGCCGGCCATGACGAAGAGCGGCACGTACTGGACCGGAAGAAGTGCGAGCATCGGCACGAGCACGAGCTGAGTGGGCGGCGCAGACCCGGTGCCGATCTCGAAGTCGATCCGGGAAGCAAGCGCGTAGGAGGCCAAGAAGACGACGAGCGTCAAGAACCCGACCTGCCGCGAGGAGTGGGCAAAAACCGCGAGCGCGATCGAAACGGTCAGGAATGAGCCGCCGAGCAGGATCGAGGCAAGGCGGTCGCGGTCGCCGAGGGGTGTGGCGGCCAGTTGCCGCGACTGCTCGATCAGGGCATCGGCATCGACATCCACGCCACCCCGAAGGGCGGCGCTTTCGGGCAAGGGGGATCCAGTCGCGACCGATGTCGCCATTTCCGCGATATCGGTCTCCCGCTGGAATTCCTTGACCGTGGGCTAAATCACCCCAACGGGGGAAGCCGCCCCTTCGGACGTGGAGAAACTGAGCACAGCAACTGGACAGGGCAACTGCGGTTATCTGAGGGAGTGAATTCTGTGGCGAATCCTTTTCTCCGGCGCGTGAGAGCGGTCGTCGTTCTCGGTCTCGTCGGCGGCACGATTGCAATGGCGATGGGCGCCGCGCCGGCCTCCGCCGGCCTCGGCCTTGCCTGTCCCTCTGCGACCTCGACCCCGTTCGCAGGCTGGAAGGACTACGCGAATTACGCGTTCGCACCGGACGGAGGCTTCGAATCGGGCGGGAGCGGCTGGACCCTGGTCGGCGGCGCGCGTGCCGTCTCCGGGAACGAGTCGTTCTACGTTCACGGCAACTCGGACAAGACCTCGCTGTCGCTGCCGTCAGGCGCAGCGGCGACGAGCCCGGGGATGTGCATCTCGCTCCTTTCGAGCAAGATGCGTTTCCTGGCTCGCGGCGACGCAGGCTCGAGCGTCAAGGTGCAGATCGTCTATCGAGGCCTGCTGTCGAGCGTGCTCGGGATCTTCGACGGCGGCACGATCCCGGCGGGTGGCACGTGGAAGCCTTCGCCCCAGATCGGAATGCTGGGCGGGGTTCTGCCGCTCCTGACCACTTCGGTCTCGTTCCGCTTCACGGCGGTCGGCGGTGCCGCGGCGATCGACGACGTGTATCTCGATCCGATGAAGTCCTCCTAGCGATCGACCCCGCATAAACGGTTTCGCTCGATGGAGCTCGTGAGAACGAGCTCCATCGCGTTTCAGTGAGTCAACGTGATCTTCGTCAGCCCGACAGGGCTGTCGACATTCGCGTTGCGCAGAGTCGCGAGCCGCACTGCCGCGACCTGGCCCGGCACGACCGTCAGTAGCGGGCTCAGCCACTCGGGCACGCCGGGAACCAGTGGCAGCGCGGTGTCGGATTCGGCGAGGAACCTCTCGTCGTCGCTGATCGCGATCACCTCCGCGCCTCGCTCGCGGACCTTCTCGAGCGCGATGCTCATGCTCGCGAGCGTGCGCCCGGCAGGGGCGATCACGATTGTGGGCCTGCCCGGCTTCAGCGCCGCGATCGGTCCATGCAGCAAGTCCGCGGAGGAGAACGCCTCGAACTGCGCGCCCGAGAGTTCGCGGATCTTCAGCGCGATCTCGAACGCGGCCCCGTAGTTGACGCCGCGCGCGACAACGCTTCCGCCCTCCACCTCGCGATAGCCGTCCAGTGCGCCGACCGCAGCCAGCGACTGCTCGATCTGCTCGCCGACCTTCTCAGGCATCTCGAGTAGGTCTGCGAGCCGCTTCGGGTCGTCCACCGTCGACAGCAATGCAATCGCGGCGATCGAGTTGAGGTACGTCTTTGTCGCCGCCACGGCCCGCTCCTCGCCTGCGTGCAGTTGGAGGACGCCGTCGGCGGCAAGTGCGAGCGGCGATTCCGGGTCATTTGTGATCGCGAGCGTGGGACGGTTCTGCTTTCGCGCCTCGTCGAGGACGGCGACGACATCCGGTGATGCGCCCGATTGCGAGATTCCGATCACCGCGGCCGGCCCGAGTTCCGGCGGCGCGTCGTAGACGGTGTACAGCGACGGTGTCGCGAATGCCACCGGGAGGCGGTTGACGGTGCCGAAGAGGTACTGCATGTACCGCGCGACGTTGCTCGAGCTGCCGCGCGAGACGATCAGGAGATAACGGACGTCGTCTTGCAAAAGGGCGCGGACGATTCCGGGCGTGTGCGCCGACTCGGCCGTGAGGAAGCGCTCGAGAGCGACAGGCTGCTCTCTGAGCTCGGCCTCAACCCACGACATCTGCGACCGCCTCGCGGATGACGCCACGCGCCGCGGTGAGCCGAGACCGTGCCGTCTGAGCGTCGACGCCGGCGAGCAGCGAGACGATCGCCACCTTCGTGTCGCCGTCTGCGGCTGCGATTGCATCCGCGACTTCGTCCTCCGGGGCGGCGGTCGCGATCGCGACCGCGCGTCGCGCTCGCGACCGCAGCTTTTCGTTCGAGGCCTGCACGTCGACCATCAGGTTTCCGAACGTCTTGCCGAGCCGTACCATCGCGATCGTGGAGATGGTGTTCAGGACGAGCTTCTGCGCCGTCCCCGCCTTCATGCGCGTCGAGCCGGCGATGACCTCCGGGCCAACCTCGACCTCGATTGCCTGGACGGCACGCCGTGCGAGCTCGGAGTCGTAGACGCAGGCGAGCCCGATCGTGTGCGCGCCGACCCTCGACGCTTGCTCGAGGGCGGCGAGCGTGTAGGGCGTGCGTCCACTCGCGCTGACGGCGAGTACGACGTCCTTCGCGCCAACGTCCAAAGCCGCGAGATCGCGCGCACTCGCTTCGGTGTCATCCTCGGCAGCCTCTTCCTCCGTCGTCACCGCGACGATCCGGTCGGTCGAGAATGTCGGCCCGCACTCCGCGGCATCGGCCGCAGCGGCACGGCCCGACGAGCCGGCCCCGACATAGACAAGCCTCCCCCCGGCCTCGAGCCGCTCGACGATCGAGTCGATCGCGCCCGCGATCGACTCTGCGGCGTCGGCCACGGCGCCCGCGACCGTTCGGTCCTCGTCGTTGATGAGTCGGACGAGCTCGGCCGTGGGTCGCAGGTCGAGATCGCGGAGGTCGACACGCTGCCTCTCAGTTGCAGTCCCTTCTTCTCGGGTCAATGCCGCGGTGACCGCTTCCCAGACGAGCGGCGAGTCGGGTGTCGCGAGGTGCGTCATGTGGCCGCACGCCTCGTAGCCCCACGTCCACACGTCCTCGACCCCCGCGGCGCGGGTCGCAGCGACCGCCGCTTCCAGGTCGGGAACGTCGTCGCGCGTCAGCCCGAAGCTCGGCAGCCACATCTGCGCGTCGACGTCGTGCCGGGCGCAGGTTTCCGCAAGCAACCGCGCGAAGCGGCCGACGAAGGACTCGGCCGACTCGTCGAAGTTCTTCCAGTACGGGTCCGTGGCCAGCACTTCGAGATGCGGCAGCGAGGCGACCGAATCCCAGTCGCTGACGCCGTGCGGCCCTTCCGTCAGCGGCAGCAGGCAGATCGTGTTCCTGCCGCCGCGCGAGGCGACGTGCGCCGTCACCTCGCCGAGGAAATCGACGATCGATCTTTCACGAAACTGTTCCACTTCCGGGGTCAGACCCTGCGACAGGTCCTGTTCCGACAGCTCGGCACAGACTTGGCACACACAGGCCCACCGCTGCGGATCGTCGACGCCGACGTGCTCTGGGACCGTCCAGTGGGGCTCGTCCCAGAAGACGTAGTCCGTGCCCGCCTCGAGCGCGGCGTCCGCCCACTCCTTGCAGAACGCGCGGTACACGGGATTGTTGAGGCAGCCTGTCGCGACACGGCGGCCGTCGTCCAGCACCTGGCATGCCTCCGGATGGAAGGTCACCCAACGGCTCTCGGCCTCACCTCCGAACGTCCTGCCGACGCCCCACGGGCACATCTGCACCTCGAGCCCGAGCTCGTGCGACGAGGCGACGATCTCGGCCATCGTGCCGCGGTAGTACGCGAGATCGTTCTCGGAGAACGTGTGCAACACCGCGGTGTAGCCGCGTGCGGCGATGTCCTCGAGATCGCGGCGGGCGTGACGGGGGATGCGGACGCCGAAGTACGAGACGCCCGAGCGCTTCATGGAGTCGGTTCCGCGACGGCGCCCGTCAACAGGGGTGCCGCCGCAACCGGGCGGTCTCGCCGCTGCGACAGCTCGGCGACGAGCCGGTAGCGGTCGCCTCGGTAGAGCGACCGGACGAATTCGACCGTCTCGCCGGACGCCGTGCGCGAGGTCCGCTCGAAGAGGAAGGCCGGCGAGTGCAACGGCACACCGAGCAACTCGGACTCCTCCTCGTTCGTCACGGTGGGCTCGATCGACTGCATCCCGCTTTCGATCACGACGCCGTACTCCTTCTCGAGCAGCTCGTAGAAAGACGCATTCTCGAGCAACTCACGCGACAGGCCCGGAACTCGATTGGCCGGCACGTGCAGCGTCTCGAGCGCCATCGGCTCGCCGTCGGCGAGGCGCAGGCGCCGGATGAGGACGACGCGTGAGTCCGGCGACACGTTGAGCGCGCGGCCGACCGCGGCACCGGCGTGTGTCTCGCGCAGCTCGATCGTCTTGCTGCCGGCGGTCATGCCGCGACGGCGCATGTCCTCGCTGAAGGAGGTCAGGGTCAGCTGCTGGGCGATCTTCGGTTCGCTGACGAAGGTGCCGCTTCCGTGCCGGCGCTCGAGGTACCCGTCGCGGACGAGATCGTCGAGCGCCGCCCGGAGCGTCAGGCGCGAGATGCCGAGCTCGCCGCTGAGCCGCCGCTCCGAGGGGATTGCCTCGCCGACCTGGAGCTGGTCGATCAGCTCGAGGACCCGCTGCCTGGTCAAGACCTGTTTGCTCACGGCGCTCTCTATGGAAGCACAGCAGTCCGGACGTGGTCAAGACCACTGACTCGCAATCAGCGGAGAATTCACCCCCTTGACACCAAGATTGGTCTGTGCCAATCTCTCGGCCGTGGTTGGTGGTCTAAACCAATCGGGGACGCCAGGGTGGCTCCCCCATGCTCCGGGAGGCGACATGAAAGCTCGATTCCTCGTGGCGGCAGTCCTCGCCGCCATGCTCGCCGTTGCGGCAGCGACCGCAAGCGGCGGAACCTCGAGGGCCCAGGCCGACAAGATCGTGGTCTGGCTCCAGAACGACGCGCAGAGCGGTTGGCCCGAGGCAGTGGCTCTTGCCAACAGGAACTTCAAGGCACAGCACCCGGGCGTCGATGTCGACGTCCAATATCAGTCGTGGGGCAACCATCTCCAGAAGCTCGACGCAGGGCTCGCCGGCGGTGACGCACCAGACGTGATCGAGCTGGGTAACTCGGAGATGACGAAGTACATGGCTGCCGGCGCCTTCAAGACGCTGACGCAGTCGGCGTTCCCGAACAACAAGACCTGGCTCCAGGGCCTCAAGAGCTCGTGCCAGTACAACGGGAAGCTCTACGGCGTTCCGTATTACGCCGGTGCGCGGGCCGTCATCTATCGCAAGGACCAGTACAAGGGCGCCGGCATCAAGTCGACACCCAAGAGCCTGGCACAGTTCATGGCGGACGGGAAGAAGCTGATGAAGAAGTACGGGAAGGACAGCGGTTACTCGGCTATCTACTTCCCTGGCAAATACTGGTACGCAGCGATGTCCTTCGTCTACGACTTCGGCGGGCAGATCGCGGTGCGCAAAGGTGGAAGCTGGAAAGGAACGCTCAACTCCCCGCAGGCGCTGGCGGGCCTGAATCAGGTCGCCCGGATTGCGAAGACGCTGACGCGGGCGAGCAAGACGACCGACGAAGCGAACCCGCAGCAGTCGCTCGTGTTCGCGAAGGGCAAGGTCGGCTCGTTCATCGGAAACGGCTGGGAATGGCCGTACGCACTCGACGAGAAGCTCGGGGACCCGGCGCTCGCGCCGGTGGTGGGCGCATATCCGATGCCGAGCCACACCCCGGGCAAGATCATGCCCGGGTTCCTCGGCGGCTCGGATCTCGCGGTCCCGGTGACTACGAAGAACCAGGCCCTCGTGGTCGACTGGATCAAGGCGTTCACGAGCACCGCTGCGGAGAGCGAGATCGCGAAGGCGGGCAACATCGCCAACACGACGAAGCTCCTCGCCTTCAACGCCTCGAACCCGAAGCTGGCGCCGTTCGCACGGGCGGCGAAGTCCAGTTGGTTCGTACCCACGAGCCCCAACTGGGCGAACGTGGAGAATGCGAACGTGCTGCAGAACATGCTCGTCAAGATCTTCACCGGTCGTGCTTCGGTGAAGGCAGCGGCAACTAGCGCCAGCAGTCAGATCACGAGGATCCTGAACACCGGCGCGTGAGTCGCCTCGCGCCCGAAGGAGCAGCTGTGGCGTCCGTCGCCGAGAGCGAGTTTCCACTCGCCTCTCGGCGGCGGCGCCGCTTCACACGGCAGCGACTCGGACGGGCACTCGCTCCCTACGCGCTGCTGGCTCCGGCGGCCACGGCCATCGGCGTCATCCTCGGCTACCCGCTGTACCTGCTCGTCAAGATGTCGTTCGAGAAGTACGGCCTCTTCGAGCTGATTCGCCACAAGGGCCGCTGGATCGGGCTCGCGAACTACACGCACATCCTCCACGACGGCGAGTTCTGGCGCGTGCTCGCACGGACGGTCGTGTTCACCGCCGTCACGGTGACGTTGACCATGGTGCTGGGCACGGCGATGGCGTTGCTACTTCTTCAGGTCTCGCGCTGGCTCCGCATCGCGATCACGACCGGGCTCGTCCTGGTCTGGTCGGTGCCGGTGATCGTCGCGGTGGACATCTGGCGCTGGATGGTCGACTACGAGTTCGGCGTCGCGAACTGGACCCTGACCAAGCTGCACGTCGGCAACTTCATCAGGCACGACTGGTTCGCCAATCCCTGGACCGGCTTCGGCGTGATCACCGCGCTGATCGTCTGGGGGGCGATTCCGTTCATCACGATCACGGTGTATGCGGGCCTCGCCCAGGTGCCGCAGGAGTTGCTCGAGGCGGCGGCGATCGACGGCGCCCGGCCCTGGGCCGTGTTCCGTGAGGTGACGCTTCCACTGCTGATGCCGATCTTCGTCATCCTCACGAGCCTGTCGATCATCTGGGACTTCCAGGTCTTCCAGCAGATCTGGGTGATGCTCGACTTCCGGCCGATGAACGACTACTACACGATGGCGATCTACGCCTTCCACCAGTCGTTCCAGATCAGCGAGTACGGCCTCGGTGCGGCGATCGCGGTCGTGATGGTGCTGTTCATGTTCGGGGCCACACTCGTGTATCTCCGCCAGATGCTGAGGACGGGAGAGGTGCAGTGAGCTCGGTCACGCAGATCGCGCCGACGCCCGTTGCGCCAGTGGCGCCCCGAGGGCGAGGGCGGCGACGGCGGACACGCCAGTTCGGCTGGAACCTGCTCGGGCTGCTCGTGCTCGCCGTGATGGTCTTTCCCGTGTACTGGATGGTCGCGACGGCGTTCAAGCCGGGACAGCAGATCCTCAGCTACACGCCGCAGTGGGTTCCGACTCACCCGACGCTTTCGAACTTCCGCGACGCCATCCATCAGCCCTTCTTCTGGAATGCGGTGAAGAACAGCCTGATCGTCGTCAGCGCCGTGGTCGCGCTTTCGGTCGTACTGGCGTTTCTGGCATCGCTCGCGCTCGCGAAGTTCCACTTCTACGGACGCAAGGCGTTCATCGTCCTGATTCTCGGCATCCAGATGGTGCCGCTCGCGGCGCTGATCATTCCGCTCTACATCCTCATGTCCCGGCTGGGGCAGATCGACAAGCTCACGGGGGTGATCGCCATGTACCTCACCTTCGTGCTGCCGTTCACGGTGTGGACGATGCGCGGCTTCCTGCTCGGCATTCCGAAGGAGCTCGAGGAGGCGGCGATGGTGGACGGAGCCACCCGCTTCGGCGCCTTCGTGCGGGTCCTCCTGCCTCTCGTGGGGCCGGGGTTGGTAGCGACGTCGATCTTCGCCTTCATCCAGGCCTGGAACGAGTTCATCATCGCGTATGTGTTCCTGCACACGCCCGAGAAGCAGACGCTGATGGTGTGGCTCGCGTCCTTCACGACGCTGCGCGGAACGGACTGGGGGCCGCTGATGGCCGGCGCGACCTTGTGTGCGCTCCCGGTCGTCGTCTTCTTCCTGCTCGTGCAACGTCGAATTGCGTTCGGTTTGACCGCCGGGGCGGTCCGAGGTTAGTGCCCTGATGGCCGCGATCGAGCTGGTCCACCTCTCGAAGATCTACGGCAACGACTTCACGGCGGTCCGGGATCTGAACCTGGAGGTCGCCGAAGGCGAGTTCATGGTGCTGGTCGGGCCGTCCGGGTGCGGAAAGACCACGGCGCTCCGGATGATCGCCGGGCTCGAGGAGATCACCTCGGGCGAGATCCGGATCGGCGGCAAGGTCGTCAACGAGCTCGCGCCCCGCGACCGCGACATTGCCATGGTCTTCCAGAACTACGCGCTCTACCCGCACAAGAGCGTCTACGAGAACCTCGCCTTCGGATTGCGCATGCGCAAGGTGCCGAAGGCAGAGCAGAAGCAGCGGGTCGAGGAGATCGCGCGCATCCTCGGGCTCGGCGACATGCTGCAGCGCCGCCCCGCGCAACTTTCCGGGGGGCAACGCCAGCGCGTCGCAATGGGACGCGCGATCGTGCGCGAGCCGAAAGCGTTCTTGATGGACGAGCCGCTCTCGAACCTCGACGCGAAGCTGCGCGTTCAGATGCGTGCGGAGATCGCGCGCATCCAGCAGGCGCTCAAGGTGACGACCGTCTATGTCACGCACGATCAGGTCGAGGCGATGACGATGGGCCATCGCGTCGCCGTGATGCGCGACGGCGAGCTGCAGCAGGCCGAGACGCCGCAGCGCCTCTACGACGCCCCCGCGAATCTGTTCGTCGCAAGCTTCGTCGGGTCGCCGCCCATGAACCTGTTCGAAGCGGTCGTCGAGCGCGACAACGGCAGACTCGTCTGCAAAGTCGGCGAAGTCGAGGTGGACCTCCCTGCCGACCTCGCCGCCGAGCGGCCGTCGCTTGAGAACTACGCGGGCCGACGTCTCGCGGTCGGGATCCGTCCCGAGGATGTGCGCGAGGCGTCCGGTTGGGACGGTGCCCGCCTGCGCGGTCGCATCCTCCTCGTCGAATCCCTCGGCTCGGAACAGCTCGTCCACATCGAGATCGCGGCGACGCCGCTCGAGCGCTCCGATCTCGTCGACACCGCCGCCCAGCCCCCAGGCCCCTCCCTGGGTGTCGACGACCTCGAGCGTGCGGTGACGCTCCTCGGCCGCTTCGACCGGCACCTCCTCCTCGCGCCGGACGAAGCGGTCGAGGTGGCGATCGACCCGCGACTCCTCCACTTCTTCGACCTGGAGACCGGGGTCGCGATCCCGGCGGTGGACGTGCCTGTCGCCGCCGAGGTCGCGGGGTAGTCATGCGGCTGGGTGTCGGGGCAGCGCTCGTCGAGGGCAAGCTCGTTCCCGGCGACGTCGAGATTGCCGACGGCCAGGTCGCGAGCGTCGGGCTGAGCTCGGCGAACGGAACCGGGATCGCCGCTCCGGGCTTCGTCGACTTGCAGGTCAACGGATTCGCGGGCGTCGATTTCTTCTCGGCCGACACGGAGGGTTATCGGAAGGCGGGGCAGGCGTTGCTCGAGTGCGGCGTGACCGCGTATCAGCCGACGTTCATCACGTCTCCTGAGGACCACCTGACGGCGGCACTGCACGAAGTTCCACAGAATGGTTCCGACCCGCACATCATCGGTGCGCATCTCGAAGGTCCGTTCATTGCCCCGGAGCGGCTCGGGACGCATCCGGCGGCGTCGAGGCGCGACCCGGATTGCAAGCTGCTGGAACGTCTCCTCGACGCCGGTCCGGTGAGCCACGTGACGCTCGCGCCCGAGCTTACGGGTGCCTACGAGCTGATGGACTTGCTACGTGAGCGACGCGTGACCGTCTCGTGCGGTCATTCGAACGCCACCGCCGCAGAAGCGCGGGAGGCCTTCGCGCGGGGAGCGAAGACGGTCACCCACATCTTCAACGCCATGCGTCCGTTCGCCGCGCGCGAGCCCGGCCTTGCCGGCGCCGCGCTGTTTTCCCCCGATGTCGTCGTGCAGGTCATCCTCGACGGAGTGCATCTGGCGGACGACACCGCGCGTCTGATCTGGCAGGTCGCCTCGGGACGTGTTGCGCTCGTGACCGATGCGATTGCGGCAGCGGGCGCGGGAGACGGCAGTTACACGCTGGCCGGCGTCGACTTCGACGTGGAGAACGGTGTCGCGCGCCGGGCGGACCGTGTTCTGGCCGGCAGCACCGTCCCGATGATCGAGGCGGTGCGAAATCTGGTCGCGCTCGGAGCACCGGTCGACGCCGCTCTCGCTGCAGCGACGGAGGTTCCGGCGCGCATCGCCGGCCATCCGGAGCTCGGAACGCTGCAGCCGGGCGCGAGGGCAGATGTCGTCGTGCTGGACGACAGCCTCGAGATCGTCCGCGTGCTCGTCGGTGGCGAGGACGCCGTCGGCTGACGGCGCCCAGCATCTAAGGTCGGGGGCCCAGAGCACCAACCCACGACAAGGAGGAGTCATGGCCGGGAAATCGGACTTCACCGAGCAGGAATGGGAATCACTGCACAAGGGCGTCGTCGGCGCCGGGCTTCTCGTGTCTTTGAGCGACAGGAGCTTCTTCGACACCTTCAAGGAGGCGGGCGCGTTGAGCAAGCACGTCGTCGCCGCGAAGCAAAACAGCACGAGTGAGCTCGTACGGGAGCTCGCGGACGTACGAGGCGCGGGTTTCGGCCTCACTTCATCACCGGACAAGGTCGAGCACGAGACCCTCGAGGCGTTGCGGTCGGCGAAGACAACGCTCGAATCCAAGGCACCGGACGACCTGGAGCCCTATCGGCAGTTCGTCGTCGAGGTGGCTCAGTCCGTGGCGGACGCCGCCGGAGGCGGCGAGCCCGCGGAGAGCGGCGCGATCGAAAAGGTCAGGTCCGCGATCGGGTAGCAAGTGGCGCTGCCGGCGGATCTCGCCTAGATCAAGAAGTGGGGCCGAGCAGCTGCGGCGGGGAAGCGTCAGGGGGAGGTACTCCTGTTCGTTCGACCCCTGCGGTGCCGTACGCGCGCTCGGCCTCTTCGGCTGTGGCCCTCGGCTGAGGCGGTTTACTAGCGAGCTTCGAAGAGCTCGACGGGGTTGCCGTCGCCGTCCTCGAGGACGATCTGCTTCCCGCCGGGACCGCTCACGATCTCGTTGCGGAAGCTCAGGCCGGCCTCCTTCAGCTTCGCGACCTTGCTCTCGAGGTCGTCGACCTCGACGACGAAGCGATTCCAGCCGCCGGGCTGCGGTTGGCGTCCGTCGGGCATCGGCCGTGCGGCCGAGCTCTGCGGCCCGCTGAGCCACAGCGAGAGATCGTCGCGAGAGACGATCGCGAAGGCGGGGCCCATCTGCTGTTCGAGCGTAAAGCCGAGATTTCCGGTGTAGAAGGCGATCGCGGCGTCGACATCGCCGACCAGGTAGCGAAAGACGGTCATCGGTGTACCGAATCTACATTTGGCGGGCGGCCGGTCGCGCTTCGAAGACCGCGCGAAACCCTCAGGCGGGGGAGGCGCTGCGTCGGCCCCCGCCTACGGTGCGACCAGGCATCTGCGGCCTGTGCGCTTCGGCGTGCGAAAGAGCATGGAACTGCGGCAAGACACACTCCTTGCGGAACCGACCCTTCCAACGGTCCAGCTTGCGCCGCCGCCGCCGCCGCTTGCGCCACCCTGGAAACTCGGCCGCTTTCGCTTCTACCTGCGGGTCCGCACCCGCTTCGCCTTCACGGTCGTCGCGGGGCTCGTCTGGGCCGGTCTCTCGACCTGGATCGCCCTTGGCTGGATCCACGAGCTCGCCCAGGTCGTCACGCTTCCGGTGGCCGCAGCGGTGATCGCCGGAATCGCGATCCTTCCGGGTTACCTCAACGTGCAGCTCGTCTCGTCGCTCCTCTTCGACCGCCCTCGTCCGATCGACTTCGCGCAGAACTACCCTGACGTCACGCTGCTCGTCGCTGCGTACAACGAGGAAGCCGGCATTCGCGAGACGCTGGAGTACGCGCTCCGGCAGGACTACCCCGGTCGGCTCGAGGTAGTGGTCGCCGACGACGGGTCGACCGACGCTACTCCCGAGATAGCCGCTGCGGTCGCCGACGACGACGACGACCGAGTTCGGGTCGTGACAACCACGCACGCCGGCAAGTCGGAAGCGTTGAACGCGGCGCTCCTCACGGTTCGCACGGACGTCGTAGCGACGATCGACGCGGACACCCTGCTGATGCCCTACGCCCTGAAGCGTGCCGTCGGGCGAATGCTCTCCTCGCCTCCCGACACCGTCGCCGTCGCCGGGTCGGTGCTTGTCCGCAACTCCCGTGCGAACCTGCTCGCCCGTGTGCAGGAGTGGGATTACTTCTTGGCGATCGCTTCGGTCAAGCGACAGCAGGCCCTCTTCCAGGGCACACTCGTGGCCCAGGGCGCGTTCAGCGTCTACCGCACCGAAGCCGTGCGGCGCGCGGGTGGCTGGCCAGACAAGATCGGTGAGGACATCGTCCTCACCTGGGCGCTGATCAGAAACGGCGGCCGCACGATCTTCGAGCCGACCGCGATCGCATTCACGGATGCACCGGTGCGGCTCCGGCATTTCGTCCGCCAGCGGCGGCGTTGGGCACGCGGGATGATCGAGGGTCTCCGTGAGCACGGGCCGAGCCTGCTCCGCGGGCGCCGGCTGCACGTCCATGCCGTGGCTGCGAACTGCCTTTTTCCTTACCTGGACACTGTCTACACGATTGCCCTGCCCGTCGGCCTCGTCCTCGCGCTCAGCGGCAACTTCCTCATCGTCGGTCCGATGACCGCCGCCGTGCTCCCGATCAGCCTGACGATTGCCTTGACGATGTACCTACGGCAGCGCGCAGTGTTCCGGGCGCTCGACCTGCGCGTGAGGCGGAATATCGCCGGCTTTCTCCTGTACGTACTCGCGTACCAGTTGCTGATGTCGCCGATCTCCGTCTCGGGCTACGCAACCGAGCTCGTGCGCTCGCGCCGAGTCTGGTAACCCGCCTGTTCAGCGCGTCAGGACTGGCAGACGCGATCACAACGACGACCGAAGATCGGAGAGTCCTGCTGTGGAGGCGTGGACCGAAGTGAATCGCGTTCCCCTGGAGACGCTGGATCACGCCTTGCTCGTCGACGTGTCGATCCATCAAGCTCGAACGGGCGGGAAGACTCAACGAAGCCGCGCGACTCCCACTGGAAACGCCACGTCCATCTCTTCACGAACCAGGTGCTAGGTCCGATCGAGTCGGAGATCGAACTCTGTCTCCAGCAAGCCTCCGATATACGAGGCTGCTGGGAAACCGGCCTACTCCGCAGGCGGCGAAGCTGCTCGCCGAGCTGCGCGATCTGCTCGAGGACTGAACGTCAGCTGGTCGTCAGGCGGCCTCTTCCAGTGCGAGTGTCGGCGGTGTCACCGGCTCGATCGCGAGCCGCGGGAGTCGACGGTCGAACCAGCTCGGGAAGGCCCAGGTCCAACGGCCGAACAGCTCGAGCACCGCTGGCATGAGGATGCTGCGAATGACGATCGCGTTGAGGAAGACTGCGGTCGCCATCGCGATTCCGAAGAGCTTGAGCACCCGGTCGTCGCCGGCGGCGAATGACGCGAAGACGACGACCATGACCCCGGCGGCGGCCGTTGAGCGAGCGAGGCGGCGGCTCGAGCGCGAAACCGAAGGGCGCCGCCGACATTGCAGCGGCGATCGACCCGGTGATCGGATTTCTCCGCGGTGGGCTCGACGCGCTCAAAGAGCCCCGCAAGACCCGCCGGCGCTAAGGCCTTCTGGTTGCGGCCCCTCCGCGTGCGAACATACGTTCGTGTCGGGCGCCGCGACGATCCTTCACGCCGACCTTGACGCGTTCTACGCGTCCGTCGAGCAACGAGACGATCCGCGCCTGCGCGGGCGGCCGGTCATCGTCGGCGGCGGAGTCGTGCTCGCCGCGAGCTACGAGGCCAAGGCCTTCGGGGTGCGCACAGCGATGGCCGGCCGGCAGGCCCGGCGGCTGTGTCCGAACGCGGTCGTCGTCCCGCCCCGGATGTCGGTCTACGCCGAGGCGAGCAAGGCGGCGTTTCGCGTCTTCGAGGACAGTTCGCCGCTCGTCGAAGGGCTATCGATCGACGAGGCGTTCCTCGACGTTCGCGGGCTCGAGCGGATCTCGGGCACGCCTCCCGAGATCGCCGCGCGGCTGCGTCGGGAGGTGCGCGAACGCGTCGGCCTGCCGATCACGGTGGGCGTCGCCCGGACGAAGTTCCTCGCCAAGGTGGCGAGCGGCGTCGCGAAACCCGACGGTCTCCTGGTCGTGCCTCCCGAGGGGGAGTTGAGCTTTCTCCACCCACTGCCGGTCGAGCGTCTCTGGGGAGTCGGGCCGGCGACTGCGAGGAAGCTCCACGAGCGGAGGATCTTCACTGTCGGCGAGGTGGCCCGGCTACCCGAGACCGTGCTCGTGACGATCCTCGGCCGCGCGGCGGGACGGCATCTGTATGCGCTCGCTCACAACCGCGATCCGCGGCCGGTGGTCGTCGGTCGCCGTCGGCGCTCGATCGGCTCGCAGTGCGCGCTCGGCCGGTCCCGGAAGACGCCCGAGGCCGTCGACGCTGTCCTCGTCTCGCTCGTGGATCGTGTCACGCGCCGGATGCGGATCGCCGGACGTGTTGGGCGCACGGTCGTGCTGCGATTGCGCTTCGGCGATTTCTCGCGCGCGACGCGGTCGCACACATTGCCTCAGCCGATTGCGCACACGCAGACGATTCTGCTCACCGCTCGCTGGCTGCTGTCGGGTGCGATGCCGGAGATCGAACGCCGAGGCCTGACGCTCGTTGGCGTCGCCGTCGCAAATCTCGAAGACGACAGTGCCCTTCAACTCGTGCTTCCCCTAGACCGCTTCAGCGGCACCGCCCTAGACGTCGCGCTCGACGAAGTGCGCCGGCGATTCGGATCGACGGCGGTGACGCGCGCCGTTCTGCTCGGCCGCGACCAGGGATTCAGGGTGCCGCTCCTCCCGGATTGATTCGACGTGGCACCATCATCTCGGTGAAGACGCTGGAGACCGAAACGCCGTTCGGCACGGCGAACGCGCACCTGGACAGGGCAGCCGAGCCGCGGGCCGCGCTCGTCCTTGGGCACGGCGCTGGTGGTGGGGTGCAGGCGAAAGACCTAGTTGCGGTGGCGCGCGTCGCACACTTGGTGGGAATGAGCGTCGCTCTCGTCGAGCAGCCCTACCGGGTCGCGGGTAGGCGTTCTCCCGCTCCCGCGCATCAGCTCGATGCAGCGTGGACGGCGGTGATCGACCATCTGCTTGCAGGCGAGCTGCGCGGTTTGTCGCTCGTCGTCGGCGGGCGGTCCGCCGGCGCGCGGGTCGCATGCCGCACTGCGGAGGCAGTCGGCGCCGTCGGAGTGCTCTGCCTCGCGTTCCCACTGCAGCCGCCGCGCCGGTCAGGCGCCGCGCCTGCGCAGAGCCGTCTTCCAGAACTCGATGCAGTGACGGTCCCGACGCTCGTCGTGCAAGGGATCCGAGATCCGTTCGGCATGCCGCCGGCCACGGAGCGGCGCACGGTGGTGCAGGTCGCGGGCGATCACAGCCTGCGCACCGACCTCGGAGCATTGGGTGAGGCGGTACGACCCTGGCTTCTTCGCGTCGGGTTCGAATCGCACGCTACTCGGACGTCATAGACGGATTCGGTATCGGCGCTCGACGGCCCGAATACCGGGCCCGAGTCGGGCCTCCACGACCGCAGTGACAAGGCCGCGCACGCGGCCGCGGTAGCGCAGCGCCAGGACGGCTCGGGCTCCGGGATGCAGCGCACGTCGGGCACGAAGGCTGAGGCGCGTCAGCTGTCGACCGCGTCGCAACAGCAACGCAGTGACGCGGCCGCGGAGTTGGACGGTCACGTTGCCGCGGTTCGCGACCGAAACGAACATGAACCGCGCATCGCCTCGCCGATGGACGCGAAGACCGCCGAAGGTGAGGTGGCGCACGATGCGCCCGGGCACGACCATCCTGATGCGGATCCCGAGGCGCACCTGCACATTCACGCGACCGCCGCGCAGCGGGCGTGTCGTCAGTAGGACGAGGACATGATGGTCGCCGGGTTCCGCGCGTCGGGGTGGCCTTACTCGGAGTGTCAAGAGCGCGCTCTCGCCCGAGCGGAGCAATAAGTGTGCCGGCACGATTTGGAGCCAGGTCTTCGCCGCTGTTTGCCGATCGAGTGTCCGCCGCGTCGCGTCGACCGCGACCCACTCGGCACCATTGTTTCGCAGCTTGATCGTTTTCGAGCCCGGCGCCGCGAGTGCGAGTCGTGCGGGTGAGACTGAGAGCGCGACGCGAGGCCGGTCGGCGCCCGCCCCCTCCGCGGAAGGGGCGGACGCCAGCACAAGCGCGGCGAAGCCCGCGAGTGCGAGGGCCGGTCTCAACGAGCGACAGCGGTGAATGTCACGGTTGCCGTGTAGCGGCCGGTCGGGACGAGCGGCAACGCGGAGGAGAAGCCGATGTTGGTTGCCCAAACATCTCCGCCCGCTCCGCTCGACGCGGCCTTCGTGCCGACAGTCAACCCCGTCGCCGGACTGATTGGAATCGGAACGAGAGCGCCTCCGGTCAATCCGCCTCCGAGCACTCCGCCGGCCGGTGCGGTCGCCGAAAGCGCCAACGGAAGGTCTGTCGGAGCAAAAGCGGTCCGAGCGACGACGAGCGAGTAGCCGGCCATGTTGTTGCTCGACACGGTGACCCGCTCGGGAAGCGGCGTCGGCCTATCGCCGAAAGTGAACGCGCCGAAGCTGAGCGAGGGGCGGTCGAGCGACACGGAGAGGACGGAAGCCACGTCGAGATCGACATTCACGGAGCCGGCCGGCCCGGGGGAAGGCGCGCCTGTGCACAAGTTCTCCGGGGAGGCGGAGTTCCGGGGCGCGGGGGCCGCCGCCGCGAAGTCTGTGGCGTTGTCGCCCGTGTCAGTGCAACCGTCGTTCGCGCGAAGCGCGGCCGAAGTGTTGGAAAGCCCCGCGGCCGAGCCGGCACCCTCGAAGTCGCTCGCGTTGCCGTAGCCGACGAAATCCGCCACGAGCGGGTCGGCCGAGCAACTCCCCGCCGAAGTGCCGCACGTGAGCGCACCAGCACCACGGACGAGTGCGATCTTCCCACTGGTGCCGCCGAGGTTGCTCGTGCCGGTCGCGTCCGCGGGCGGGAGGGCAGCGCCGACGTCCGCGTTCGATGCGAGCTGAACCAGGTAGTAGCGGCCGGGCGCGATCGCCCCCGAAAGTGCGGTTGTCTGCCAGGTCGTTCCGGCGGCGGTGGCGTACTGCACCGTCCAGCCCGACAGGTCGACGGAGCCGGATCCGGCGTTGAACAGCTCGACGTAGTCATTTCGGAAGGTGGCACCCGCATTTCCGCCGCCGCCGTAGATCTGGCTCACCACGACATCCGACGCGCTGGCACGAGCGCCGGACGGGAAGAGGAGCAGTGCGGCGAGGAATGCGAGCAGCAGGACTCTTGACATGTGTGCTCCGATCGTTGAGGAACGAATCGCTCTCCGTCATAGATCGGAGCGGAAGCGAGCGAAAGTGTCCGTCAATGTTCCGGAGCGATCTTTACGCGCTTCAGTCACAACGCGCAGCTGTGGCGCTGAGGTGCTCGAGTGAGGCGACTACGTGTGGATGACGCGACGAACGCCGACGAGTCGTGCCCCGTAAGACGAGCGTCCCAGGTTGACGACTTGGACTCGGGTGCCGGAGTGCGGTGCGTGCACCATGCGCCCCAGGCCGATGTAGATGCCGACATGTCCGAGTCCTGAAAAGAAGAGCAAGTCGCCGGGCTTCATCCTGGATCGCGCTACGCGACGGCCCTGGTCGTAGAGCGCGTACGAGCTGTGTGGGAGTTCAATGCCCAGCCGCCCGTACGCCCAGTAGACGAGCCCGGAGCAGTCGAAGCCGCCGGCGGGCGAGGAGCCTCCCCAGCGATAGGGCACGCCAACCTCTCTGACGGCGATCGCGGCCGCGCGCTCGCCGACGGTCGGCTTCGGAACGGCGGAGATCGGGTCGTGGCGAGTCGGTGTCTGCCCGGCGACGGCCGCGGCTGCATTCGCCTGTGGGAATGCGCAGGCACAGCCGAAGACGAACGCGGCAAAAGCGAACGCCAGCAGAGGGCTGCGGAAGGGGGTCGGCACGGAGGAGAGAGAACGACGGGCCGCAAATCAGGTGATTGCGCAGCCCTAGGCCTGTTCTTAAGCGTCGGATCGTAGTGAGAAAACGAGTTCTGTCTACCCCCTTTGGTCTCGTGACATCAGTCACAGCCCATAGAGGCGTCGGAAACGTCGTGAAGGAGCGCCGCAGCGGCCGACATGCGCGGCCGTGGCTCACTCCGGCCGCGGATCGAAACGCAAGTCCTCGCAAGTCATCATGGCTCTCGTCAGGGCGGATGTGGTGTACGGACAGGTGTACGGTAGGGGACCGTGAGTCTGACGAGGTGGGCTGCGCGACCGCTGCCCTCGCGAGTGTTGGTAGTCGCGGTCGCTGCAGCGCTCGGCGTGCTTGTGCTCGCGTTCGAAGGAGCAACGCGGCCGGTCGAGTCCGTCAATTACTCGGACGTCACGACGTACGAGGCGTACGGCTCGAAGATGCTCGACGGAGCGATGCCGTACCGAGACTTCAAGATGGAGTACCCGCCTGGAGCCTTATTCATGTTCGTGTTACCGGCTACACGCGTCGTGGAAGGCAGTCCCACCGGACCACTGTCATGGGGCCCGCCTGACGCGGCGGCTCGGCGTTATTACCGTGGCTTCACGTCGCTCGTGCTCCTGCTCGTTGCGGCGATGGTCGTCTTTACTGCGCTGACGCTGGCGGCGATGCGTAGATCGGCTCGAGCGATGCTCTTGTCGCTCGCCGTCGTCGCCTTCTCGCCGCTGATGATCGGTCAGGTGGTCCCAGAGAGATTCGATGTCTTCCCCGCGGCGTTGACGGCCGCGGCTCTCGCCGCCTCCGTCAGGGGCCACTATCGTCTGGGCGGAGCCTTCCTCGGTTTGGGCGCCGCGACAAAGGTCTATCCGGCGCTCCTCTTGCCGGTTCTCGTAATCGTGGTCATCCGGGAGCGGCGTGTTCGCGAAGCGATCTTCGTCGCCGTGGCTGCCATCAGTGCAGCGGCCGCCGTTTTCCTGCCCTTCGCGATCGCGTCCCTCTCAGGGACGTGGGGGTCGCTGCGCAACCAGTTCCGGGAGGGGCTTCAGATCGAGAGCCTGGGCAGCTCCGTGCTCGTGATGGCCTTCCACGTAGGCCAAAAAGTGACCGCGCTCGGTCTTCCATCGCCCTCGGAGCTGACAACCCAGCCGGCGAAGGGCGGGCTGACCCGCCTGGTCCTGGCCGGTCCCGGGGTGCACGCGACGGAGAAGGTGTTGCCCGCACTTCTCGTCGCGGCTCTGTGCTTACTCCTGGTCAGTCTCTACCGCAGCACGCGCGATCCCCGAGAAGATCTGATTCGATACTCGGCCGCCACAGTCACGATCGTTCTCGTGCTCGGCACCGTTCTCTCGCCCCAGTACGTCGTGTGGTTGATTCCGCTCGTCCCGCTCGTAAACGGGCGAAGCGGAACGGCGGCCATCCTCTTCTTCGTCGTGGCGGCGGCACTCACCAACGTGTGGATTCCCGATTGGTACTTCAAATACCAGGACGGGCTCCCGGCTGGACCCGCCTCACTCCTGCTCGCACGCAATATCGCGCTGCTCGCGACGGCGGTCGCACTGCTTCAGCCTGTCGCCGTGTTTCGGCGAGGGCGACGTCGACAGAGCAGTGACATGCCTCGTGGCGGCGGAGGACTGGAAGCATGAGCGCCATTGTTGCTGGCGAAACGTAGGGAAGTAGCGCCGCCGCGGCCGACCTGCGCGGCCGAGGCTCACTTCGGCCGCGGATCGCAACACGAGGAGAGAGCGGGAGCGACGGGGCTTCGACCCACGAACGACACCACGTTGAGATCCGCACCCAACGCGCTCTTCGCCCGCATTGCGCGTAGCACGATTTGTGCAACGATTTGCGTGTGGCACGCTCGCTTCACGTGAGGTGACGCCTCGAAGCGAGCGAGTTGCGTGCGGTCGACGACGCACTCAGCCTGATCCTCGACTCTGAATACACGTGCGCTACGAGGTCAAAGTCGGGGACGACCTGAGAGCGGTTCGCCAGCAAGTTGTTCGATCAGCTTCCGCGCTTGGCGTGCCGACGAATGGTTTTCTTTCGCCAAATAAACCTCGAGTGCGCGTCGCGCGGCCGCTCCCGCTTCGTTTCGCTTCCCGGCAATAAGCAGACTATGCGCGCGGTCGAGCAGCACGTCACCGCGCCCGTTCGGATTCTCGATCGGTTCCGCAAGGGCGAGCGCCTGGTCACTGAGTTCCGTGGCTCGCGCGTGTTCGCCGCGGCGCGCGAGAACGAGCGCCTCGACGCACCGCCAGTACATCTGTGAGACGACGTCGTCTACGCTCGCTGCTTCGCGACCGGCCTCTGCGAGCTCCCACGCCTCGTCATCGCGATGCTGCTGCCACCGGAGCCGCGCGAGATAGCAGGCCAGCGTCGACATCCGCCCGCGCTCGCCCATGTCTCGCAGCGCCTCGAAGCCTGTTCGGAGCAGCTCCTCGGCTGCCTCCGGATCACTCTCTTGCAGTAGCGGGCCAAGGAACGCCCTGCGGGCGCCGAGGAACCGTAGGCCGAGGTTCTCGCAGATCTCGGTCGAGCGACGGAGCTGCGTCCACGCCTCGTCATAGTGCTCGAGCATCGCGTGGAAGGCGGCGACGCCGAAAAGAGCCACGGCCTCAGCGACTCGCTCGCCTCTTTCTTCTGCTGCTGCCCGGTGGTGTTCGGCCAGGCGGAGTCCCTCTTGCGCCGGCGTCGGGCCGTAGACCAGCGCGCCGACGAGCAGCCGCAGGCTCATCACGAGCTGTCGCTGGTCACCAGCGCGTCGGGCGTGCTCCATGCTCCGCCCGGCCGCACGAGCCATGAGCGACATTCGTCCGAGGTTGTTGTTGACCTCCGCCAGCACGTGCCACGCGCGCGCGAGTCCCGTGTTGTCTCGAGCCTCCTCGAAGATGTCGATCGCGGTCTCGGCGCGGCGGGCGATCGCCCCGCTGTCGGCGTCCTCGGTTTCGTGGCGGAGCCAGTCTCGCTCGACGACTGCGCGCGTCTCGCCAACGCGGTCGGAGGCCATTCTGGCAACAGCCACGGCCTCGTCGAGGATCTCGCGTGCCTTCGCGAAGTCGCCGACGTCGACGAGCGCAGTTCCGAGATCGACGAGCAAGTCGCGGGCATCCAGCCGGGGCACGAGTGCCACGGACCTCTCGAGCAGGGAAACCGCGGCGCTGCCGTCGCCGCGGCCGAGCGCTCGCCGGCCGGCAGCGCTGAGGCGCACGGACGCCTCCCGTCCCAGACGCTCTTCCGGGTCGCCGAGCTCTGCGCGGTAACGATGCGCCTGCTCGAGGTGGTAGCCGATGACCGCGTCCTGGCTGACCTCCGTTTCTCGGGCTTGCAGCCAACCGGCAAGGCTCTCGTGGAGCTCGGCACGACAAGCTTTCGACAGCCCCTCATACGCAGTGTCGCGAATCAGTAGATGGTGGAACTGGTACGCATCCTCTCCCGGCAACGAGGACTGGTGCGGATGGATTAGCCCCTGCCGCACGAGGTCGAGTAGAGCACGGCCGACCGACATGTCGGGCGGCGCGAGGTGCCGTACGGCGCCCTCCCAGAATTCCTGGCCGACGATCGATGCGCGCTCGAGGATGTCACGCTCGTCCGCGGCGAGTCCGTCGAGGCGCGCGGCGAGCAACGCCTGGATCGTTGGCGGCACCTCCGGCGGATCACCTTCGGCCCCGACTATCGCTGCCATCTGCTCGACGAAGAGCGGGTTCCCCCCTGCTGCTGCTCCGATCCGCGCCTTCACTTCATCCGGAACGCCGCCCCCGAGAACGTCGAGCAGCCGCTCTGACTGGGCCGTCGAAAGCGGCTCGAGTTCGACCCGCTCGCCAGGCCAGCCCGGTCTGAGTGTGACGAGTTCCGTCCGGGCGAGGCAGAGCAGGAGGAGCGGTGCGTCGCGAGTCAGTAGCGCAACGTGCTCGAGCAGATCAACAAAGGTCTGTGCGGCCCATTGGATGTCGTCCACCACGACGAGCAGCGGCCGCTCGCGTGCGATCCGCTCCAGCAGCTTTCGGGTGGCCCAGGCGAGCTCATCGCTACTTCGTGGGGAATCGCCCGCGATCGCGGTCTCGAGATGGCTTGCAATCAGCTCGGCGTCGGGCTCGTCTTGGAGGAGTTCGATCACCCGGGCGTCGAACTCCTGGGTCGCGCGGCGCAGGATCTCGACCAGCGGCCAATACGTGATGCCCTCTCCATACGGTAAGCAGTGGCCCTGCAGCACGGTTGCCTGGCCGCCGAGCCTGCGGACAAGCTCCTCCGCAAGGCGCGACTTCCCGAGTCCCGCTTCCCCGACGACCGTTATCAGCTCGCAGCACCTCTCGACGCGAGCCTTCAGGAACGCGCGCCGAAGCCCCTCGAGCTCCGCCTGGCGACCGATCATCGGCAGATCGAATCGGCGGACGACGGCCTCGGCCCCGCGCCGCACGTTCAGGAGGCGATAAGCATCGACGGGCATTGCCTTGCCTTTCGCAGCGACGGGCGCGACCGGTTGCGCCTCGACCGCGGCGGCGACGAGGGCGTGTGTCCGTGCTCCGATGAGGATCTCCCCCGGTATCGCGGCTTGCTCGAGCCGAGCGGCCACGTTGACGGCATCGCCCGTGACCAGCGTCTCGCCGGCTCCTGCCACGATCTCGCCCGTGTTCACCCCCGTTCGGGTGGCAAGGTGTACGCCGTGCTCGCGCGTCAGGTCGTCGTTGAGGACAACGAGCCGCTCACGGAGCTCGACCGTCGCGCGACACGCACGCAGGGCGTCGTCTTCGTGCGCCCGTGGAATTCCGAAGACGGCCATTACCGCGTCGCCGACGAATTTCTCGACTGTCCCGCCGTGACGCTCGAGCGTGGCCCGCGCCTCCTCGAAGTAGCGGCCGAGCAAACGCCGCACCGACTCCGCGTCGAGCCGCTCTCCGAGCGCTGTCGATCCCGACAGGTCGTTGAAGACGATCGTCACCGTCTTCCGCACCTCGGATTCTCCGGCGACGAGGGACGCGCCGCACGCCGAGCAGAAGCGCGCCTCGTCTGGATTCTCGGTGCCGCAGCGCGAGCACGCCGCCATGCCATGAGTCTAAGCGGGCGGCTTCACCACCGGATCCTCCGCTCACTGTCCGCGCGGCCCACGCGGAATCGATCAGCGGGAGCGACGGGACTCGAACCCGCGAAAGACACCACATCGAGATACGGCTGTAGATCCGGCCGCGTGCTTACTCGGCGGCGTCGAGTGCGATCGCGACTGCCTCGTCGCGCGTGAGCTTCCGTCCCTGCGCGAGGGCCTCCTCGAGCGTGAGCTCGTCGAGCTGTGTCCGAAGCTTGGCCAGCGTCTCGCTGTTGTTCTCCGCGACCCACGCAAACCCGCCACCGATCTCTTCGCGCAGCTCCTGGTCGGCGGCGAGGAGCAGTGCGGCGACCTCCGCCCGGCCGCCCATCGCCAACGTGTAGGCGAAGCGGCAGAGGCTCTCGACGATCAGGTCCGGCATGTCGAGGTCGCGTTTGATGCGTAGCGCCTCCGCGAGCATCGAGAGCGCTTCGTCGATCCGCCTTTCGTCGTGAGCAAATTGCGCGAGTTGCTCCAGCTGCGAGGCGGCGATCGCCCAGTCGCCCACCGAGCGCGCCTCGCGAAGAACCTCCTCGTGCACCCGTCGGCGTCGTGCCGGATCGCCGAGCTGGCCCGCAGTCCAAGCAATGCCGTCGGCAGAGATGAGGGCGTAATGGTCGTCTCCGAGCTCGCGGAACCGGGGGAGGCTCTCCTCGAAGAGCGGGAGCGCCCTCGCCCAGTCCGCCTCTTCCGTTGCGGTGAGCGCGAGCGAGAACACCGAGTAGGCAGCGCCCCAGTCGTCGCCCAGGCGGCGATGGAGCGTGAGCGCGTCCTCGCTCCGCTCCTTTGCGGCGAGAGGATCGCCCCTACTGATGGCCATTACGGCGGCTCCGTTGAGCGCCCTGGCGCGGGCGGTCGTCGGTGCCTCGTCGGCGGCGAGCAGGCGCTCGAGTCGAGTCTGTCCCTCTGCGAAGTGACCGCGCATGTACCAAAAGCGATAGAGCGCACCCGCGAGCTTCAGCGCGAGCTGCGTGTCGCCATAGGATTCGAGCCCGTCGAGGGCCGCGCGGAGGTTGTCGTGCTCCGCCTCGAGCCGGTCGAGCCACTGTTTCGGATCGCCGCGGAGGTTCGGATATGCCTCCTCGGCGAGAGCGACATAGTGCTCGGCAAAAACTCGGCCGACGTTCTCGGCTTCGCCGGATTCCTCGAGCTGCTCGGCGGCGTACTCGCGGATCGTCTCCAACATCCAGAAGCGCTCGTCACTGTGGCGGAGCACGCTCTTGTCGCCGAGCGCTTGGAGGACGTCGAGGTCGGCGTCGGCGACCTGCTCGGCGGCCTCGAGCGTGCAGCCGCCGCGAAAGACCGCTAGCCGCGCGAACAACCGTCGCTCTTCCTCTTCGAGCAGCTCGTGGCTCCATTCGATCGTCGCGCGCAATGTCTGCTGACGCCGGTCGGCATCCCTTCCTCCCTTGAGCAGGTCGAGGCGCTGCGCGAGACGCTCGAGGATCTGGGACGGCGACAGGACGCTCGTTCGGGCCGCCGCCAGCTCCACCGCGAGCGGCAGGTTGTCGAGACGGCGGCAGAGCTGCGCGATGGTCTCGTCGCGCTCGAGTCGCGAGCGGCCGCAGAAGAGCTCGACCGCGTCAGCCTCGGCGAGCGGAAGGACCGCGTATTCGACTTCTCCCCTGACGCGCAACAGCTCACGGCTGGTGACGACCAGTCTGAGATTCGGGCAGGCTTCGACGAGCGCGGCGAGCTCTGGTGCTGCCTCCACCACCTGCTCGAGGTTGTCCAGCAAAAGTAGAAGGTCACGCTCGCCGATGTGCTCGGCGAGGCCGTCATTGGCGCCGAGCGTCTGTGCGATCGTCTCGCCGACGAGCGCCGGGTCGCGGAGGTTTGCGAGGCCGACCCAGAAGACGCCGGCCTTGAACTCCGGCACGAGCTCGGCCGCCGCTTCGATCGCAAGCCGCGTCTTGCCCGAGCCGCCCGGGCCGGTCAGAGTGAGCAATCGCGCACCGTCCCGGAGCAGCGCTGCGAGTTCCCCGACTTCTCGCTGCCGGCCGACGAACGAGGTCGCCGGCCGGGGCAAGTTGGTGTTGGAGATGGTCTTTAAGGGCGGAAAGCGCTCCGAGCCGAGCTGGAACAGCCAGACCGGCGTGGCGAAATCTTCCAGGCGATGTTCGCCCAGATCGCTTACCTCGGTCTCGACCTGCTCGCGCGTCTCCTTCGACAGGAGGACCTGGCCGCCGTGTCCCGCCGCCGCGATCCGCGCGCCCAAGTGCACGTCGTGACCCACGTAGCCCTCCTTGCTCACGTGCGGCGCGCCGGTGTGGATACCTATCCGTACGTGGATCGGTCCGGAAGCGAGCGCTTCCTGCGCGGCGTACGCGGCCGCGACTGCCTCAGGCGCCTTCGGAAAGACGACGAAGAAGGCGTCGCCCTGTATGTCGACTTCGACCCCGCCGTGCGCAGCGAATGCGTCGCGTAGGACACGGCGATGCTCTGCCAGGATCTCGCCGTACCCCTCGGCGCCGAGCTCGTGCAACAGCTTGGTCGACCCCTCCACGTCGCTGAAGAAGAAGGTGACTGTTCCCGTTGGAAGATCGCGCTCCACTCGACGACATCATGCGCCAGTACGGTCATCAGCGGAGCAGATGTGTAAAGAGCCGGAGCGACGGGATTCGAACCCGCGCTCTACCCCCACAATCCGCCTACGAGCGGAGCCGTCGAGGCGCTGACCGAGGGGCGGTTGACGAGTCCGTCGCCGAATTGAGAGTTCTGGCGATTGGCGCGACAATCCTGACGTGACCAGTTGCGCCCACTGCGGGGCTACGCTTCCCGCGGACGCGCGCTTTTGCCCGGGTTGCGCCGCTCCTGTGGAGCGGAGGCCGATGCAGTCCGAGGAGCGCAAGCTCGCGACGGTGCTCTTCGCTGACCTCGTCGGCTCGACCGCGCTGGGCGGCTCGCAGGACCCCGAGCGCACACGCGCGCTTCTCGACCGCTTTTACGACGCGATGGCCGCGGAGATCGAGAGCGCGGGCGGGACGGTGGAGAAGTTCATCGGCGATGCGGTAATGGCTGCGTTCGGGGCGCCGACGGCGCTAGAGGATCACGCCGAACGGGCACTGCACGCCGCGCTCGCGATGCAGCGGCGGCTCGCCGAGCTCTTCGGCGACGAGCTTGCGCTGCGTATCGGTGTGAACACCGGCGAAGTAGTCGTCGGTCAGGCGCGTGAAGGCAGCTCTTTCGTCACGGGCGACGCTGTCAATGTGGGCGCTCGGCTCGAGCAGGCGGCATCGGCGGGCGAAATCCTCGTCGGCGAGCGAACCGCCGCTGCCGTTCGGGGCGCGTTCGAACTGGAGGAGCCTGTCACGATTGAGGCGAAAGGCAAACCGGACGGCGTCGTCTCGCGGCGGCTCGTCCGCGCGCTCTCGCTGATGCGCCCGCGCGGCGTTGGCGGCCTGCACCAGGCGTTCGTCGGCCGCGAGGAGGAGTTCGACGAGCTTCGCACCGCCTACGAGCGGGTCGCGCGCGACGAGCAGCCACGGCTTGTGACCATCGTCGGCGACGCCGGCGTCGGCAAGTCGCGGCTCGCGCGAGAGGTGTGGGCGTGGCTCGCCGCGCAGGAGCGGCAGCCCATCCAGCGCACCGGACGCTGCCTCTCCTACGGGCACGGCACCGCGTACTGGCCCCTAGCCGAGATCCTGCGCGAGCACTTCCGGATCCTCGACAATGATCCGCCGGCCGTGGTGGCCGAGCGACTCGGCGGCCGTCGCTATCTGGGCTTGACGCTCGGCCTCGACCCGGGCGAGGAATTGCACCCGCTCAGGGCTCGCGAACGTCTACACGATGCCTGGGCAGAGTTTCTCGGTGAGCTCGTTCGTGAGCGTCCCGCGGTCGTGCTTGTCGAGGATCTGCACTGGGCCGATGAGGAGCTGCTCCAGCTGCTCGACTCGCTCGTGGCGCAGGCGGTCGGGCCGTTGCTCCTGCTCGGGACGGGGCGGCCGGAGCTGCTCGAGCGTCGGCCCGCCTGGTCGAGCCGTGCGGTCGTCCTCGATGCGTTACCAGCCACGGTCGCGGGCGAGTTGCTCGATGAGCTACTCGGCGTCGAGCTGCCGCCGTCGGTGCGGAACGCTGTGGTCGAGCGGGCGGAGGGCAACCCACTCTTCGTCGAGGAGTTGTTGGCGACGCTGATCGACCGCGGCGTGCTCGCGCGCCGCGGCGGCGCTTGGTCCTGCGTAGAGCTGCCCCCGGGATTCGAGGTCCCGGACACAGTGCAAGCGGTACTCGCCGCCCGCATCGACCTGCTGCCGCCGACAGAGAAGGCTGCACTGCGGGCGGCGGCGGTAATCGGCCGCGTCTTCTGGACAGGCCCGGTCTATGAGCTCGTCGGCGGCATGCCCGACTTCGACTTGCTCACCGATCGGGACTTCGTTCGCAGACGCGCCGGATCGTCGCTGCCGGGCGAGCGTGAGTATTCGATCAAGCACGCACTCACGCGCGAGGTCGCGTATGGCGGCCTGCCGAAGGCGAAGCGGGCGCAGCTGCACGCGGGTTTCGCCCGGTGGCTCGAAGGCAGCGGCGAGAGGAGCGATGAGCATGCCGCGCTCCTCGCGCACCACTACGCCGAAGCGGTGCGGCCGGAAGACGTCGACCTCGCCTGGAGCGGAAACGAGCGGGAGCTAGCAGCGCTACGCGCGAAGGCCGTCGAATGGTCGAAACGCGCAGCGACGCTTTCGATCGGACGATATGAGATCGAAGATGGAATCGCGCTGCTGCATCGAGCTGCCGCCTTCGAATCCGACCCTGGGAAGCAGGCCGAGCTTTGGGTAGAGATCGGACGCGCGAACGCACTCAGATTCGACGGCGAGGCGTTCCGTGCGGCAATAGAGCAGGCAATAGACCTCATCGGCCCCTCGGGGGAGCTCTACACCGAGCTTGCGCTGCAGACAGCGCGCAGGTCCGGCATGTGGAAGCGACCACCCGATCGGAAGATCGTCGACGAATGGATCGATCGTGCGGTCGAGCTTGCCGAAGAAGGCTCGCCAACGCATGCGAGGGCGCTCGCCGCAGTTGCGCTCTGGCGGAAAGATGAGGCGGCCGCACGTAGTGTGCACGCGATCGCACAACAGCTCGGCGACGTCAGCCTTCGCTCGAACGCGCTCGCGGCGCTTACCGACGTCGCATGGAGTGCAGGCGATCTCGAGCAGGCATCCGCGTGGCTGGAGGAACGGCTCGAACTACTTCCGAATCTCGTCGATCCCGATGACCGACATTTCGCGCT
>WNFX01001147.1_pt1 | contig 37107 bp, 32 predicted proteins | sample 5400111 | NCBI WGS metagenome assembly WNFX01 (sample SAMN13153363, study PRJNA577476) | soil metagenome | isolation source: 40 cm soil or saprolite under grassland replicate 1 | place: USA:California | collected 2016-06-15
GCTCGATCTCGTAACTGGTCTCGTGCACCTCGCCACGCACCGCGGGCAGCACTTCGGGGCGCATGGGGATGACTTCGGCGTTCAGCCTGCCGGCGTCGTCTTCGTTCGTCATGATGATCTCCTCCTGTTGGAGCTGGCCCCGGGTTTCGTCTTGGCAGGTGAGCCCGGGGCCGGAATGCGTCTAGGTGCGGGTCAGCGAGCGCAGGTGCGCAGCGGGAAGGATGCGCACCCGGGAGCAGTCCAGGCGGCTATCCGCCTGTAGCGGGCCCCAGGGCGTCACGTAGCAGGTCCACGATCCGCGGCGCATCCCGCCGCACAGCGTGAGCGGGAAATCCGCCTCGTGCCCGGTGGCTGTCTGCTGGGCGATGACGACAGTTGCGCAGGCCGGATGCATCGGCTGCGCGCGGGCCGCGGTGAACCCTGCCGCGGCCAGCACGGTCCCGGCCAATATCGCGATGACTGCTCTCATGATCGTTCCTCCTTGTCGTGGCCGCTGGCTTCTGCCGCGGCGGTGAGTGCGGACAGGTACGCGCGCATCTCCTGCGCGCGTGGCTGGCCAAGGTGCATCTCGCGGCGCACCCGGCGGACGCTGGGCAGCTCCCCGCGGGCCAGCTCGGCAGCGAACAGGCGGGCGGCTTCCGGGCCCCCTTCGGGCGCGCTGTGCCCGTTGGCGAGTGCAGCGGGTGCGGCCTGCACCCCGGCGGGTGCGGCAGCTGGCACGCGCAGCAGGTGCGTGAGCGCGGCCCCGAAGCCGAGAGTCACGACCGGCATGCAGGACACGAGCACCACGACCGGCCAGGGCGCCCGGACAGCGCCCGTGGCGGCCAGCAGGTGATAGGCGACCTGGCCGGTCATGCCGAGCAGCAGGGCGCCGAGCGCGGACCGGCGGGCGAAAGTCCGGGCCGCTCCCGTTGTCGCCGGATTGAGCCACGCGCCGAGCGCATAGGCGCCGTACGCCTCGACGCCGACTGGCAGCGTGATGGCGGTATCGAGTCGGAGCCACGGCACGATCCCGGGCAGCGGGTGAATGACGCCGAAGCCGCAGAGTCCGCCAAGTCCGACCCATCCTGACCAGACGGCCACGGCAGCCGGAGCGGCGATCAGCCAGAGCGGCCAGCGCCGCACGGTGCCGCTCATCAGATGCCTCCGGGCATGTTGCCGATGTGCGTCCACAGCTGCCGGATGTCGCGGGCCAGCTGCTCCTCAAGCTCGCGGATGCGGGTCTCCGCGGCGGCCAGGTCCTCGCGGAGGCCGTCCGCCTGGCTCTGGACCTGCTGGACATCGCCAGTCGTGGCGGCGGTGCCGTAGATGTCGTACGCCTCGTGCCGGTGGTCGCTCACAGCTCGACCCCCAGCGCCTTGGCCAGTAGCCCGTAGGCGTCGCACCGGTCAAGGTCCTCCGCGTGGTCCTCGCAGAGCCCGGACGGGTGCGCGTCGCAGTCGATGCAGAACCCGCCCGGCTCCCGGTGCGCGATCGCGTCGCCGAGCGCCTGAGCGAACGTGGCGAGCTGCTCAGCGTCGAGCGCGGGCGCCTGGCCGTCGAGGACGGCGAGCACCTTGCCGAGCATGCGGCGCAGCTCGGCGTCCTCGCGCATCAGCACCGAGTGCGGCCGGTCGCTGACCTTGTAAGGGCGGATCGCATCCAGGTACTCGCGGGCGGCGGTCATCCGCGGGTCGGCGGTCACTTGGCACCGCCGCGGCCGTGGCGGAAGTCGATCAGGGCGAAGTACTCCGGCGTCCCGAACGCGGGGCAGCGGCAGGGAGCGCACTGGCACAGCGCGCAGTGAACCTGCGAGATGTCCAGCTCGCCGCTGGCATAGGCATCGAAGTCGTCTGACCAGACGGCGCCGAGAGCGTCCAGCGCGGCGGCCGGGCTGAGTGGTGCGGTGTCGTCATCGTCGCCGACGCCGGGCGGGCGGCCCGCTGGCTGACCTGCGGTCATCGGGCCAGGCCGCGAAGGCGTTTCACGAAACGCTAGCGGAGTGCCCGTTGCCGCGGCCGGGCTGAGTGCCTCGGTCACGACCAGCGCGCCGTCAGTGATGACCGTCAGCGTGTCGAGCGCGGCGCCCACCTGCTCAGCGGTGACAAGTCCCTTCCGGCGAGCCCAGCACCAGCGGGCGAAGTGATCCCCCTCGGGAATCAGGCCGCAGGCGTCGCCGGGGCCAGCCCAGCAGTAGACGCAATTAACGTGGCGGACCGCCTCGATCGCGGCCGCGTCGGTAATGATGATTGCCATGGTCATCCGTCCTCCTTGGGGATGGGTGAGCTAGGCCCTGCCGGGCGCGGCGAACGCACGGCGGGGCCGTCTTGTAACAGGTGGAGATGAGGCGTCCGGGCCGTCAGGGGGCCGTCAGATGGCCATATGTGGCCGTGGACAGTCAACGGCCGCCAACGGTCGGAACCGCAGGCCACGAGCGGGCCCAAGATCGCGGCGCAGGTCGCGCCGGGCGCTACGAAAGAACTGGTCATACCTCTGCAGAGAACCGGCCTGCTGCCCGGCGGATGGAGTGCCCTATGACTCAATTGCGCACCCGGCCGCCGCGGTACTCGCCAGCGCAGGACTGGCCGCCTACCCCGACCGGGAGTCGCTTGCCCAGACCCTGGCACCGCTGAAGGGCGCTGCCGCAGAGTCGATGGGCCAGGCGACCGAGCGGGCGCTCGCGCGGGTGGCCGCGCTGATCACGGAGCAACGACAGTCGAGGAACGGCGGGGACCTGCTGCGGCTCGTAGTCGAGAACGGCCGCCGCGCGGTCAGCGAAGCGATCAGCGTCTACCGGGGCGGAGGGCAATTCGCCGACGATGACCAGATCGCATGGCTCAGCGTGGCCTTGGCCGACCTGAGGGTACGCGACGACGCATGGGCCCGGATGGAACCAGACTACAAGGAAGCGCACCGGCGTCTCTGGACCGATGTCGTCCGCCGGGCATGCCTGCAGTACGTGCCGGCACCAGCTTCCCTGCTGGCGTTCACCGCCTGGCAGGCAGGCGAGGGCACGCTCGCCAATATCGCTATCGGGCGCGCTCTCGACGCGGATCCGGACTATTCCATGGCGTTGCTGCTCAGCGACCTGCTCGACGCGGGCGTGCCGCCGTCGGAAGCACGACTGCCCATGACGCCCGAAGAGGTCGCCGAGAGCTACGCTCAGGCCGAGTCAGCCAGCTGAGCCGGCGTTCCGGCTCCGACTCTGGCTCTTGCTCCAAGGCCTCCTGCGCCTCGGGAGCCCGCGACGCTCCGCGCCGGCCCGGGTGACGCTCCGCGCGAGCTCGCGCCAACTCGAGAGGTTCCGCGTCAGCCCGCGGCGTTCCGCGCCGGCCCGTGACGCTCCGCGCCGGCCCGAGACGCTCCGCGCCGGCCCGAGACGCTCCGCGAGCTCGCACCAACTCGAGAGGTTCCGCGTCAGCCCGCGGCGTTCCGCGCCGATGGATGTGCACTTCGGTAGGCATCCGCGCCTACCAAAGTGCACATCCATCAAGTACAGGAGGACCGCGGTCTGGCTGGCGATCCAGCGGCCGGATTGCCAGCCGCTGGCGGGCTGGGCGGCGGCATGCCAGCGGGCATAGCAGCAAGGAGGCGGCCTTCCGGGTAGCGCAAGGCGGCAGCCGGCAGGCTCGACGGCCGGCCGCTGAGCAGTACGTGCAGTGTGCCCACGCCCAGGCTGGGCGCGGTGCCGGAGTCGGGAGCGGTGCCGGAGTCGGGAGCAGTGCCGGAGTCGGGAGCAGTGCCGGAGTCGGGAGCAGTGCCGGAACCGGCAGCAGGGCCGGAACTGGGAGCAGGGCCGGGGCCATACGCTGCGGCGCCGCCGCCATCCGCGGTGCCGGAACTGGGAGCAGCGCCGGGGGCGCGTGGGGAGTTCCGGCTGTCGGCCAGGTTTGTGCTGGAGTCGTGCCTGGTGCTGAAGTCGCCTGCAGATCTGAAGCTTTGGGCATGGCTGAAGTCGTGCGACGGAAAAGGGGCGAGCGCGCTGTCGCATTCGTGGCCAGCACCGTTGGCCGCCGCCACCCTGCGCAACGTCTGCGCCGCGACCGCGGCCGCCGATCCGAACAGAGCGATGCCGGGAAGCGCATTGCCGATCAGGTCAGCGGCGAGTTCGTATTCGGTGCAGCCGAGCACGATCGCGCGGCAGTCGGTCGGCGTGCGGGCGGCAGCATCGGATACCGCGATACGGGCGGTCGGCTCGTCGCCCGCGTGGATCGCATCGGCCAGCCCGGGGCAGGCCACCTCCGTTACCCGCGCTGACGCCGCGAATTCGCTGATGAGCTGGCGCTGGTACGCGCTGCCCGTCGTCGCAGCGGTCGCCCAGATAGCGATCATGTCGCTGGCCGCCGCTGGCTTGATCGCCGGCACTGTCCCCACCACCGGGATCTTCGGCTCGAACTCAGCCCGCAGCGCCCCGAGAGCGTGCACCGAGCCGGTGTTGCAGGCGAACACAAGGACGTCTGGCTGGTAGGCAGCGGCCGCCCGGGCGCAGGACAGCGATCGCTGCGCGATGTCGGCCGGGGTCCGAGATCCCCATGGCATCCCGTCCGGATCCATGGCGAGCACCAGATCGGCATCGGGACGAAGCCGGTGTAGCCACGCGGCGGCGGCCAGCAGCCCGAGGCCAGAGTTGAGCAGCGCGATCCGCATGCGCCAACTCTAGGAGCCTGGCGGGCGGAGTCAGATGTGACTGGCCGGCCGGACGGAACGGGTTGCCATGGCCGAGTCCGCTGAGCCCGTTCTTAACAGCGGACTATCCGAGGATCCGCGCGCCTGGATCAAAGGACTATCAGGTGAGAAGGCCGGCAGAGGCGGGAAGCAGCGCCGCGCGGCATAGGCGGGCCGGGCGTCGCCTGGGCGCACCCGAATGGCCTGAGCGGTGGTAGATCGCGTGATCACGGACCATCGATGGCGTGATCCACCACCAGCCGGACGACCCGCGCCCCCGTACTTCGGCGACATGGATGGCACATCGCTGCTGTTGCAGCGGCGGTGTCCGTATGCACCAGCGAGCTTCATGGTCCCGGAACCGGCCGGAACGGCATTCCGCCTGATGGATGTGGCTGCGGTATTCGCCGGGCGCATACCTATCCGCCATCCATCAGGCGGAGCGCTCACCGTGTGCACCATCAGCACCACAGGCGCCGCAAGGTGACCAGGGTCAGCCGAGGGCGGGCAGGCCGTCGATGCTGACCGCGTTGAGCTCGGCACGGTACGCCGCGAGCTGTTCGGGCGTGCGCCGGTCCGACCAGCGGGTCAGCGTGTCACGCTCCTGGGCCGGTTCCATCACCGGGATGCCGTACCCGCAGGAGTCGGCGATCCGGTCCAGGTCGGCCACGATGATGGCACGCCGATTGCCCCGGTCCGCGCCCTGGCCGTCAGCGCCGCCGAAGCGCGCCGCGACACCGGGCCAGTCCGGCTCCGCGGGCAGCACGACCCGCCCGGCGCCGTACAGGCGGAGGATCTTCGGCGTCCGATCGAACGAGCAGAACATGATCGTGATCCGGCCGTTCTGCCGAAGGTGGGCGATCGTCTCCGCGCCGCTGCCGGTCAGGTCCAGGTAGGCCACCGTGCGCGGGCCGAGGATCGCGAAGGTGTCGCGGTATCCCTTCGGGGACACGTTGACGTGGCCGCCCTGGCCGGCTGCCGACAGGCACGGCGCGGTGGCCACGAAGAAGATCGGCTGGGCCAGGATAAACTTCGTGAGTCGTTCGTCCAGCTGGGCGTAGACCTTGGCCATGGTGTCCTCCTTCGTGCATTCTGCGCGGGAAGCGGACGTGGCAGCGAGCACGGGGAGTGCGTTGTGACCGACGTCACCGAAACCGGCGGTTCACGTGGTCGAGGCCAGCCGGAGTACGCTGCGCCGGCGTCGGCCGGCCCGCGTACTCCGGCCGGCATCGCCCGCCCGGTCATCCCGGCCGCACGACCCGCCGCGCACCGGACCGCCGTCCACCGCCTGCAGGCTGCCTACGCCGCGATCCCGCCGGGCAGCCCGGTACGGCTGGCCAAACGCACCTCGAACCTGTTCAGGTTCCGCGACGCTGTTGCCACAGGTGCTCGTAGAGCGCAAGTGGTTGCGGGGACGGGTGGTGAATCTGAGGAGGAAGGGGTTATTGGAGCCCGTAGCGCGCGGGATGGCTCCGAGACTAGAGGTGCTGCATGGGCCCGTGGGGCGCAAGTAGTTGCGGGGCTGCGGGGTGGCTCAAAGCCGAGAGGGGTTACCGCGCCGCGCAGGCCGGGCCCTGTCGGCCCTGGCCTGGACGTTTCCGCATTCGGGCGGGTGCTGAGCGTCGACCCGCGGTCCCGGACCGCGGTGACCGGCGGCATGACCACCTACGAGGACCTGGCCGACGCGACGCTGCGATACGGCCTGATGCCGCTGGTCGTTCCCCAGCTCAAGACGATCACCATCGGCGGCGCGGTGACCGGCCTGGGCATCGAGTCCACCTCGCTGCGCAGCGGCATGCCGCACGAGTCGGTGCTCGACATGGAGATCCTCACCGGCGACGGGCGGGTCGTCACAGCGGCGCCCGGCAACGAGCACGACGCGCTCTACCGGGGCTTCCCGAACTCCTACGGCACGCTCGGCTACGCGCTCTCGCTGACCATCGAGCTCGAGCCGGTCCAGCCGTTCGTGCACCTGCGGCATTTCCGCTTCGACAGCCCCGAGGCCTGCATGGACGCGGTCGCGAAGATCGCCGCGGACGGCAGCTATCTGGGGCACAGGGCCGACTTCACCGACGGCACCGCCTTCGGGCTTGACGAGCTGTACCTGACCGTCGGGTCGTTCAGCGACGCGGCCCCGTGGCGCAGCGACTACACCAGGGAGCGGGTCTACTACCAGTCCATCCGCGGCCCGCACGAGGACTTCCTCACCATCCGCGACTACCTGTGGCGGTGGGACACCGACTGGTTCTGGTGCTCGCGGCCGTTCGGCGTGCAGCGTCCGGTCATCCGGCGACTCTGGCCGCGAAGGTACCGCCGTTCCGATGTGTACCGGAAGCTGGTCGCGCTCGACCGCAGGCACGGGCTGTCCGCCACCCTCAACGCCCGCCGCGGCGTCGCCCCGCACGAGGACGTCATCCAGGACGTGGAGATCCCGGTCGAGCGCGGCGCGGAGTTCCTGCGCTCGTTCGCCGCGAACGTGGGGATGAGCCCGGTCTGGATGTGCCCGCTGCGGCTGCGCGCCGCCGGATCCCCCGGCGCGGGCCAGGGAGGCCAGCCCGCCGCCGACGGAGCCGCCCGGGCGGACTGGCCCTGGCCGCTGTACCCGCTGAAGCCGGACCGGGTCTACGTGAACTTCGGCTTCTGGGGCACCGTCCCGCTGCCGCCGGGCACGGCTGACGGCTACCACAACCGGTTCGTCGAGGACTTGGTCACCGGCCTCGGCGGGCATAAAGGCCTGTACTCGACTTCCTACTACCCGGAAGATGAGTTCCGGCAGCTCTACAACGGGCAGGCGTATGCGGCGCTCAAGGCCGAGTATGACCCGGAGGGCCGGCTCGCCGGCCTGTACGAGAAGTGCGTTCGCGGGCGGTGACGAAAGGATCAGGGGCTATGGCACTGGCCGACGTGTTCGAGAAGGTCGCGGGGCCAGACGCCCCGGTTGAGTTCCGCGCCTACGACGGGAGCACGGCGGGCGCGCCGGGCGCGCCGGTGAAGATCACCGTCCGTTCCCCGACGGCGGTGTCCTACCTGGCACAGGCGCCCGGCGGCCTCGGGCTGGCCCGCGCGTACGTGTCCGGCCATCTCGACGTCGAGGGCGACATGTACGCGGCGCTGTCCCGGATGCTCCAGGCGCAGCGGATGGACATGGACTTCGGCGAGCGGCTCCGGCTGCTCCGCCAGCTCGGCGGGCCGCGCGTGCTGCTGCCGCGGGTACCGCCGCCGCCGCAGGAGGTCAGGGTCAGGCGCCGGTGGCTGTCCGGCCGGCGGCACTCGAAGGGCCGCGACGCAAGCGCGATCTCGCACCACTACGACGTGTCCAACACTTTTTACGAGTGGGTCCTTGGCCCGTCGATGGCCTACACGTGCGCCTGTTACCCGAGCGCGGAAGCCAGCCTCGAGGAGGCGCAGGCGCACAAGTTCGACCTAGTCGCCCGCAAGCTCGGGCTGCGGCCCGGGATGCGGCTGCTCGACGTGGGCTGCGGCTGGGGCAGCATGGTGATGCACGCCGCGCGGGAGTACGGCGTCCGCGCTCTCGGGGTCACGCTGTCCGAGCAGCAGGCAACCTGGGCGCAGCGGGCGATCAGGGACGCCGGACTGTCCGGGCTGGCCGAGGTCCGTCACCAGGACTACCGGGACGTGGCGGAAACGGGCTTCGACGCGGTCAGCTCCATCGGGCTGACCGAGCACATCGGCAAGGCGCAGCTGCCCGGCTATTTTTCCTTCCTGTACGGCAAGCTGCAGCCGGGCGCCCGGCTGCTCAACCACTGCATCACCAGGACCGACAACACCGAGCCCGCCCGGCGGCCTGACGGCTTCATCTACCGTTACGTGTTCCCCGACGGCGAGCTCGAGGCACCCGGCCACCTGATCTCGCTGATGCACGATGCCGGGTTCGAGGTACGGCACGAGGAGAACCTGCGGGAGCACTACGCCAAGACGCTGGCCGGCTGGTGCGCGAACCTGGACGAGCACTGGGCCGAGGCGGTCGCCGAGGTGGGCGAGGGCACGGCCCGGGTGTGGCGGCTGTACATGGCCGGCTCCCGGCTCGGGTTCGAGCGGAACCAGATCCAGCTGCACCAGGTCCTCGGCGTGCGGCTGGGCGCGAACGGCGAATCAGGCATGCCGCTGCGGCCGGACTGGGAGCAGGAGGCCAGCGCCGTCAGGTAGCCGGGCGCCGGCGGGCGGGACCGGCACCCGGCAATCCGTTCATCGTCTTCATGGTTGTCCGTCGGGTGCCCGGCCGGCCGCGGCGGGCCGGGCGTAGCTGTCGGCCACCGTGAACGCCAGGTCGAGTGCCTGGCGGCGGTTGAGCCGCGGGTCGCAGAAGGTCTCGTACCGCTGGTGCAGGTCGGCAGCCGCGATCTGGTAGCTGCCGCCGACGCACTCGGTGACGTTGTCGCCGGTGAACTCGATGTGGATGCCGCCGGGATGGGTGCCGAGGCTGCGGTGCACCTCGAAGAAGCCCTGCACCTCGCCCAGCACGTCGTCGAACCGGCGGGTCTTGTGGCCGCTCGGTGCCTCGAAGGTGTTGCCGTGCATCGGGTCGCAGACCCAGGCGACCGGCGCGCCGCTGGCGGTGACCGTCCGGACCAGCGGCGGCAGCGCGTCGCGTACCCGGCCGGCGCCCATCCGGGTGATCAGGGTGAGGCGGCCGGGCTCGGCGCCCGGGTTCAGCCGCTCAATCAGCGCGAGCACGTCCGCCGGGCTGGCGCCGGGGCCGAGCTTGACGCCGACCGGGTTGGCGATGCCGCTGGCGAACCCGACATGCGCGCCGCCAAGCGCCCTGGTCCGCTCGCCGATCCACAAGAAGTGCGCGGACGCGTCGTAGCGCCGCCCGGTGCGCGGGTCGGTCCTGGTCAGCGCATGCTCGTAGTCGAGCACGAGCGCCTCGTGGCTGGAATACAGCTCGACGGAGCGCAGCTCGCTCGGGTCGGCGCCGCAGGCCCGCATGAAGGCAAGCGCCCGGTCGATCTCGCCGGCCAGCCGCTCGTACCGCTGGCCGGACGGGCTGCGCGCGACGAAGTCCTGGTTCCACGCGTGCACCTGGTGCAGGTCCGCGTAACCGCCGGTGGTGAAGGCCCGGCAGAGGTTCAGCGTGGCGGCCGAGCAGTGATAGGCGCGGATGAGCCTGCCCGGATCCGGGGTGCGGGCGCGGGCGGTGAAGTCGAATCCGTTGACGGCGTCGCCGCGGTACGCGGGCAGCGTGACGCCGTCCCGCACCTCTTCCGGCTGCGATCTCGGCTTGGCGAACTGCCCGGCCATCCTGCCGATCTTGACGATCGGCACCTGCGCGCCGTAGGTGAGCACGACGGCCATCTGCAGCAGCGTCTGCAGCTTGCCGCGCACCGCGTCGGCGGTCGCCCCGGCGAAGGTCTCCGCGCAGTCGCCGCCCTGCAGCACGAACGCCTCGCCGCGGCTGACGGCCGCGAGCCGCTCGGTGAGCGCGTCGCACTCCGCCGGGATGACCAGCGGGGGCAGCGCCGCGAGCTCGCTGGGCAGCTGCGGCGCCGGGGCCGGCCGGGCGGTCGTGGTCATGGCCGGCCGCGCCGGGCGGGAAGGCTGTCGCTGGTCACCGCCTCACGCTACCGCCGGCCAGCGACCCGTCATGATCCAGGGGATTCACGGGGCGGCTGATGGCGGGCCCGCCGGGCGGGGCGGGGCCGGCGGCGGGGAGAATGGCGGGATGCAGGAGCCAGCGAACGCATCCCGCCGCGACATCGTCCTGCTCGGCTCGACCGGGTCGATCGGCACCCAGGCGGCCGACATCGTCCGGCGCAACCCTGGCCGCTTCCGGGTGGTCGGCCTGGCCGCGGGCGGCGGCAACCCCGGCCTGCTGGCCAGCCAGGCGCTGCAGCTCGGCGCCGAGGTGGTCGCGGTGGCCAGGGAGAGCGCGGCCCGCGACCTGCAGCTCGCGGTGACGTCGCAGGCGGCCACGCTGGGGCTGGGGGCCGGGCAGCTGCCGAAGATCCTGGCCGGGCCCGACGCGGTCGCGGAGGTCGCGGCGTGGCCGTGCGACATCGTGCTGAACGCGGTGACCGGGGCGGTCGGCCTCGCCGCCACGCTGTCCGCGCTGGACGCCGGCCGCATGCTCGCGCTGGCCAACAAGGAGTCGCTGATCATGGGCGGCCCGCTGGTGACGGCGCGGGCCGCCCCGGGCCAGATCGTCCCGGTCGACTCCGAGCACTCGGCGATCGCGCAGTGCCTGCGCAGCGGGCACGCCGAGGAGGTCAGGAAGCTGGTGCTGACCGCGAGCGGCGGCCCGTTCCTGCACCGCAGCCGGGCGGAGCGCAGCGAGGTGACGCCGGAGCAGGCGCTGGCGCATCCCACCTGGAACATGGGCCCGGTTATCACGGTCAACTGCGCGACCCTGGTCAACAAGGGGCTTGAGCTGATCGAGGCGCATCTGTTGTTCGGCATCGGGTTCGACCGGATCGAGGTCGTGGTGCACCGCCAGTCGGTGGTGCATTCCATGGTGGAGTTCACCGACGGGTCGACGATCGCCCAGGCCAGCCCGCCGGACATGCGGATCCCGATCGCGCTCGCCCTCGGTTGGCCCGGCCGGGTCGCCGATGCCGCGCCGGCGATCGACTGGACCGCGGCGCACACGTGGACGTTCGAGCCGCTGGATACAGCCGCGTTCCCCGCGGTGGCGCTCGCCCGGGAGGCCGGGACCGCGGGCGGGGCGGCTCCGGCGGTGTACAACGCGGCGAACGAGCAGTGCGTCGAGGCATTCCTGGCCGGCCGCATCCCGTTCGCCGGGATCGTCGATACGGTTGCGCGGGTAGTCTCGGAGCATGACGGTTCCGGCCGGACCATCGCGACGATCGAGGACGTGCTCGCCGCGGATCACTGGGCCAGGGACCGGGCGCGCGAGCTGACGGGAACGGGGCACCGCAGCTAGCCTGACACCGTGCGCGGGACACGTGGGAGCAGAGAGGTAGCCGGATGAGCCTGTTGCTTGGCTGGGTCATTTTCGTGGCTGCGCTGCTCTTCTCGATCATGCTGCACGAGGCGGGTCACTTCGTCACCGCCAAGAAGTTCCACATGAAGGTCACCCAGTTCTTCGTCGGCTTCGGCCAGACCCTCTGGTCGCGGCGGAAGGGCGAGACCGAGTACGGCGTCAAGGCACTGCCGGTCGGCGGCTTCGTGAAGATCACCGGCATGACGGCGCTGGAGGACATCGATCCCGCCGATGAGCCGAGATCGTTCCGCCGGCAGCCGGGCTGGCAGCGGGCGATCGTGCTCGCCGCCGGATCCTTCATGCATTTCGCCCTCGCCTTCTTCCTGCTGATCGTGCTGGCCCTCGGGATCGGGCTGGCCAGCGACAACTCGACGAAGATCGGCTCGGTCAGCAGCTGCCTCCCGGCCAGCGCGACCGCCTCCGCCAGCGGGACATGCCGGCCGGGGGAGAGTCCGTCCCCGGCCAGGGCAGCGGGGATCCGGGACAATGACAAGATCATCGCCATCGCCGGGAAGCGGGTGCGCAACTGGACCCAGCTCGGCGCGGCCATCCGGTCGCTGCCCGTGGGCAAGCCGGTTGCCATCACCGTCCTGCGCGACGGGCAGCAGCTCGTGCTGCACGCCAGCCCGGCGCAGATCCCCGGCCGCAAGGGGTCCTACCTCGGAATCGGCAACGCCGCCACCTTCCAGCGGCTGAGCCCGCTCAGCGCGGTGTCGTACGCGGGATCGACGTTCGGCCAGGTACTGGCCGGCTCGGTCACCGCCGTCGGGCACCTGCCCGCGGCGATCCCCGACCTGTTCGCCAAGGACCGGGCGCACACCCCGGCCGGCCAGGTGTCCAGCGTGGTCGGCGTCGGCGGGATCACGGCCCAGGTGGTCGCGGCGAAGGACAGCTGGAAGATCAAGGTCGCCTACGTGCTGCTGATCGTGATCTCGCTGAATATCTTCGTCGGGGCGTTCAACCTGCTGCCGCTGCTGCCGCTGGACGGCGGCCACCTCGCGGTGGTGATCTACGAGCGGGCGCGGGCCTGGCTGGCCAGGCTGCGCGGCCGGCCCGATCCGGGCCTGGTGGACATGCGCAAGCTGATCCCGGTCAGCGTCGGGGTGTTCGCGCTGCTTGTCGGGTTCGGGCTGCTGCTCATCACGGCTGACATCTTCAATCCGATTCATCTCGTGCAATGAGGCGGTCGTCTCCATGACAGTTGATCTTGGCCTGCCGCAGCTGCCGCCCGAGCCGCTCGCGCCGCGCCGTAAGTCCCGCCAGATCATGGTGGGCAAGGGCAAGCACGCGGTCCCGGTCGGCGGCGGCGCCCCGGTCTCCGTCCAGTCGATGACGACGACGGTGACCGCGGACGTGAACGCCACGCTGCAGCAGATCGCGGAGCTGACCGCGACGGGCTGCCAGATCGTGCGGGTGGCGGTGCCGTCACAGGACGACGCGGACGCGCTGCCCGACATCGCGCGCAAGTCGCAGATCCCGGTGATCGCCGACATCCACTTCCAGCCCAAGTACGTGTTCGCCGCGATCGACGCGGGCTGCGGCGCGGTCCGCGTGAACCCGGGCAATATCAAGGCCTTCGACGACAAGGTGGCCGACATCGCGCGCGCGGCCGGGCAGGCCGGCATCCCGATCAGGATCGGCGTCAACGCGGGCTCGCTGGACAAGCGGCTGCTGGCCAAGTACGGCCGGGCGACCCCGGAGGCGCTGGTCGAGTCGGCGCTGTGGGAATGCTCGCTGTTCGAGGAGCATGGCTTCGCGGACATCAAGATCTCGGTGAAGCACCACGACCCGGTCATCATGATCAACGCTTACCGGCTGCTCGCGCAGCAGTGCGACTACCCGCTGCACCTCGGCGTCACCGAGGCCGGGCCCGCGTTCCAGGGGACGGTCAAGTCGGCGGTGGCGTTCGGCGCGCTGCTCGCCGAGGGGATCGGCGACACGATCCGGGTGTCGCTGTCCGCTCCGCCGGTCGAGGAGGTCAAGGTCGGCGCCGCGATCCTGGAATCGCTCGGGCTGCGCGACCGCGGCCTGGAGATCGTGTCCTGCCCCTCGTGCGGGCGCGCCCAGGTGGATGTCTACACCCTGGCGGACCAGGTGACCGCCGGGCTGGACGGGCTCGAGGTCCCGCTCCGGGTGGCCGTGATGGGCTGCGTCGTCAACGGCCCCGGCGAGGCCCGGGAGGCCGATCTCGGCGTCGCCTCCGGCAACGGCAAGGGCCAGATCTTCGTCAAGGGCGAGGTCATCAAGACCGTGCCCGAGTCGCAGATCGTGGAGACCCTGATCGAGGAGGCCATGAAGCTGGCCGCCACGATCGAGGGCGGTGGCGGCGAGTCTGGTCCTGAGGTCGCCGTCTTCTAGGCTGCCGGGCCGCTGTTCCAGGCTGCGGGACGCTCGGACGGGCTGACGGGCTGCCGGGCGCTCTCCCGGGTTACCGGGCGGCTAGGCCGCGCCGCCTGGCCCGGCATGGCCGAGGCTGGCCGGCTGGTCGCCGGGCCGTCCGTCCGCGATCACCAGCTCGCCGACCCGGTCGCTCAGCAGTGCGCGCGCCTCGGCGGGCAGCTCGCCGTCGGTGATCAGGGTGTCCACGTCCTCCAGGTCGGCGAAGGAACTCAGCCCGACGATCCCCCACTTGGTGTGATCGGCGATCACCGTGACCCGGCGCGCGGACCGCACGAAGGCGCGGTTCGTCTCCGACTCCGCCAGGTTAGGCGTGGTCAGCCCGGCCACCGGATCAATTCCATGGCAGCCGATGAAAAGCATGTCGAAATGCAGCGACCGGATCACGAGATCGGCGATGGGGCCGACCAGAGCGTCCGACGGGGTCCGGATGCCGCCGGTAAGGATCACCGCGAAGCGCGACGTGCCGCCACCCGGTGGCCTGGCGCCTTCCATGAGGCTCGCGGCCCGGACGGAATTCGTCACGATCGTGAGCCGGGGGATCTCGCGCAGGTGCCGGGCCAGCTCGAAGGTGGTGGTCCCGGCGGAAAGCGCGATCGCGGTGCCGGGCGAGACCAGGGCGGCGGCCGCCCTCGCGATCGCTTCCTTCTCCCGCCGCTCCAGCCCGGACTTCACCTCGAAGCCAGGCTCGTGGCTGCTCGGCACACCCGGCAGCACGGCGCCGCCGTGCACCTTCTCGATCAGCCCGGCCCTGGCGAGTACCTCCAGGTCACGGCGGATAGTCATGTCCGAGACGCCGAGCCGCTGGGTCAGGTCGCTGACCCGGGCGCTGCCCGCGCGCCGCACCTCCTGCAGGATGAGCGACTGCCGGTGCTTGGCGAGCATCTCTGGTGCCTTCCCGCGCCGCGGACTGGCCGGCTGGTCGCCGCTGCCTCGCGCCGGCCAGATCGCGAGGATCACATGTTCGTATCTGGTGAGAGTTGTTCATTGACGAGCAAGTCTGGCTGTTCTAGCTTATGGCATCACGGCTTTGTCGTTATCGAGCGAGCAAGCGTGTGAGCGCTCACACTGGGCAGCGCGGTCAGGCCGCGCCGCCGGTATGATGTCACCGCCCAGCGCTCGCGAGCGGCCGAGCACCGGACAGCTCCGTCGACGCCCGGCCTCAGGTGGATCCCGACGGATAGCCACGAGACAGGAAGTCAGGTGGCCATGAGCGACGGCAAAGCCTGCCGGGGACCCATGGCCAGGATCCAGGCTTCCGCCTGGCACCGCACAACGACGCGGCCTGCTGCCGACGGCAGCGAGGTCGTCATCATCCCGAGCAGCCAGCCCGGCCACGACGTGGGGCAGCATTCTGCCCCGAGGACATAATCCGGAGGTTTTTGTCATGGGCAAAGTGAACCCTAAGGTCGAAGAAGCAATCGAAACGCTCAACATGAAGGACGGGCCGACCCGCCGCCGCCTGCTCCAGGGCACCGGGCTGGTCAGCGCGACCGCGGCGGCGTCCGCGCTGCTGGCCGCCTGCGCGTCCAGCGGCACCGCCAGCAGCGGCAGTAGCAGTAGCGCCGCGGCGAGCGCGGCCGGGAACTTCCCGAAGACCCCGCCGTGGAAGTTCGTTTTCGTCAACCACGTCACGACGAACCCGTTCTTCGTGCCCACGCAATACGGGCTGCAAGACGCCGCCGCGCTGCTCGGCATCCCCAAGCCCTCCTGGACCGGCTCGGCGAACTCGAACGTGCCGCAGATGGTCAGCGCGATGCAGTCGGGGATCTCGGCGGGCGCGAACGGGATCGCGGTAGCGGTCATCAGCGCGACGGCGTTCAAGACCCCGACGTCCAAGGCGATGAACGCCGGCATCCCGGTCGTCTCGTACAACGCCGACGGCAATGCCCCCAGCGACACGGGAACCAACCGGCTGGCCTACATCGGCCAGGATCTCTTCGCGTCGGGCCAGGCCCTCGGCCAGCGGATCGTGGCGGCGCCGCAGATGGCCAATGGCGGCAATGCGGTGGGCTTCATCGCCACGCCGGGCGCGTCGAACATCCAGCCGCGTATCGACGGCGCCAAGTCCGCGATCAAGGCGTCCGGCAAGGGCATCAACTTCACCTCGGTGACCTCGGGCGCCGAGCTGCCGCAGGAGAACACCACGATCAACGCCTACATCCTGGCGCACAAGTCCAGCCTCAAGGGCATCTTCGCCGTTGACGCCGGCTCGACCCAGACCGTCGGCGCGATCATCAAGAAGTACAGCCTGCAGGGCAAGGTCGCCTCCGGCGGATTCGACCTGACCCCGCAGACGCTGTCGTCGATCAAGGGCGGCTTCCTGGACTTCACCATCGACCAGCAGCCGTACCTGCAGGGATTCCTGCCGGTCATCGCCCTGTTCATGTTCAACCTCTCCGGCGGCCTGGTGGCGCCGGCGGAGACCAACACCGGCCTGACCTTCGTCACCAAGGCCAACGTCGGCCCCTACCAGAACACCACGTCGAGGTTCGAGGGCTCGTCGACCTCGCAGAAGCTGATCTCGCGGTCCGGCCCGATCGCCTGAGCGGGCCACGCAGCGGCTCGGTAATGGTCAAGGAGGATCATCGAGGGTAGGACGTGCAGGCAGCGGGTGGCTGGGCCGCATCCCGCAGACAGTCCCCGCTGCCTGCGGGTAACTCGAACGAGGAACAGGACGGGACGGCCCGTGAGTGAAACTGCCGAACGCAGCCCCGGGGTGGTGAGTCCCGCCGGGGGCGGACCGCCATCCGGCAACTTCTGGTCACATATCCGGCGCGGCCTGGTGATCTTCGCCGAGCAGCGCGAGGCGACGGTGTTCATCGTCGTCGTCGCGCTCGTGATCTACTTCCAGGTTGCCGCGCCTGCGTTCTCGACCAGAGACAACCTCATCAACATCTCCCAGATCACGGCTCCGGTCGCGATCCTCGCCATCGGGGAGGTGCTGCTGCTCGTCTGCGGCGAGATCGACCTGTCGGTGGGGTTCATCTTCGCCTTCTCGGCGTTCCTCATGCACTACCTGATCGACTTCTACAGCGTCCCGGCAGTCCTGGCCGTGCTGATCGCCTTGCTGATGGGCATCGGGGCGGGCGCGGTCAACGGGTTCATCACGATCTTCCTGCGGGTGCCGTCGTTCATCACCACGCTCGGGACCGGGTTTGTCCTCTACGGGATCATGCTCATCACCTCCAACGCCGTGCCGGTGAACATCCCGCCCAAGGCCGAGGGGATCGGGCACTGGATCGGCACCTTTGCCTGGGCCGAGATCACCTGGGCGGTCGTGCTCGTGCTGATCTTCCATATCGTGCTGACTCGCACCCGATGGGGTCTGCACACCATCGCGACCGGCGGCAACATTCTCGGCGCCGCCGAGGCCGGCATCAGGACGGCCAACATCAAGATGGGCAGCTTCATGATCACGGGCTTCATGGGCGCCCTCGTCGGGATGCAGGAGGCGTTCCGCACGGACTCGATCGACCCGAGTTCCGGCGGGTACACGCCGATGTTCTACGCGGTGGCCGCCGCTGTCATCGGCGGAACGGCGCTGGCCGGCGGATCCGGCACGGTCATCGGCGCATTCTTCGGCTCGCTGGTGCTGGCGATCCTGACGGACGGATTCAACCTGCTCGGTATCAGCGCCAATCCGTTCTTCGTCATCCTCGGCGCGGCGATCCTGGTCGCCATGATCGCGAACGTGCAGCTGGCGCGGCTCCGAAGGGGAGGCAAGACCTGATGAGCGCTGAGATGCAGCAAGAACCTGAGGTGCGGCAAGAAGACGTGCTCCGGATCGAGCACATCAGCAAGCGATTCGGCGCCGTAACGGCCCTCATCGACGTGAACATGCGCCTTGCCAGGGGCGAGGTACTCGGCCTGATCGGCGACAACGGGGCCGGCAAGTCGACCCTGCTGAAGATCTTGTGCGGCTTCCAGCACCCCGACTCGGGGCGGATCGTGCTGAACGGCGACGAAGTCACGTTCAAGTCGGTCGATCATGCCAGGTCGCTCGGGGTGGACGCGGTCTACCAGGATCTCGCGCTCATCAACGAGCTGACCGTGTACCACAACATGTTCCTCAAGCGCGAGCGCGTGCGCTGGCCGCTGCTGAACAACAAGTCCATGCGCCGCCTGGCGAAGGAGTACCTGGCGAACATGGGGGTGGGCATCCGGTCGGTCGATGTGCAGGTCGCCAAGCTGTCCGGCGGGCAGCGCCAGGCCATCGCAGTGGCCAGGGCGGTGTACTCGGACGCCAAGATCCTGCTGCTGGATGAGCCGCTGGCCGCGATGGGCGCGAAGGAGGCGGCGCTCATCCTTGACCTGGTCCGCGACCTGAAGCGCCAGGGCGATGTCTCGGTCATCATCATCGCGCACAACTACGGGCAGGTCCTGGAGATCTGCGACCGGGTGAACCTGCTGCAGCATGGCGGGATCACCCTCGACAAGATGGCCAAGGACACCTCGGTCCAGGAGCTGAACGACATCGTGATCGCCGAGTACCGCGCCGCGCTGGAGGAACGCCAGCGCAGTGCCTGAGCCCACTGCGGGATCCTCGACCACCGCGGGATCCGCGCAAGTCTGGAAAAGCAGCGGGCGGCTAGCCGACGGCCGCGAGATCATCTACTTCGACGAGGCCCCGGGGTCGGGCCGCGCACGGGTGCGCGACCCGCGGGATCTCAGGGCCGGCGCCGGGCCGGAGTCGGAGCTACGCCGTGACCCGCTCGTCGGCGAATGGGTGGTGATAGCCGCTCAGCGGCAGGGCCGGACCTTCCTGCCGCCGCAGGAGCAGTGCCCGCTCTGCCCGTCGAAGCCGGGGCGGCCGACCGAGATACCCGCGTCCGACTACGACGTCGTCGTGTTCGAGAACAGGTTCCCCTCGCTTTACGGGGCGGGGCACGGGCCACCCGGCGGCGTCCTGCCCGGCAGTATCGAGCCCGGCGCCGTCGAGCCCGGCGGCGTCCTGCCCGGCAGTATCGAGCCCGGCGCCGTCCAGCCCGGCGCCGTCGAGCCCGGCGGCATCCCGTCCGGCGGCATCCCGTCCGGCGCCTTCCCGGCCCGGGGCGATGGCATGCTGACCGCCCGGCGGCCGGCGATCGGGCGATGCGAGGTCGTCTGCTTCACCGCTGATCATGACTCCGCCTTCGCCTACCTGACGCCGCGCCGCGCGCGCACGGTAGTGGAGGCCTGGGCAGATCGCACGGCCGTGCTCGGCGCGATGGACGGGATCCGGCAGGTGTACTGCTTCGAGAACAAGGGCGAGGAGATCGGCGTCACGCTGCACCACCCGCACGGCCAGATCTACGGCTTCCCGTTCGTGACGCCGCGGACCAGGCAGCTGCTCGGCCAGGCGCGAGCGTACGCACGCAGGGGTCATGGCAACTTGTTCGACGCTGTCGTCGCCAGCGAGCTATCGGATGGCAGCCGCGTGGTGGCGAGCAACGAGCACTGGACGGCGTTCGTGCCCGCCGCGGCGAGGTGGCCGTACGAGGTGCTGCTCTTCCCGGCGGTGCGGGTGCCTGACCTGCCAGCGCTCGGCGACGCGGCACGCGATGCCTTCTGCGAGCTCTACCTGGATGTGCTCTTGCGCCTCGACGCGCTCTTCGGCAGCCCGCCGCCCTACATCGCGGCCTGGTACCAGGCGCCGGCCGGTGACGCCGCTTCGAAGAGCGAGTTCGGGCTGCACCTGCGGGTGATGTCGGTCCGGCGCGCGCCAGGCAAGCTGAAGTACCTGGCCGGGACGGAGTCCGGGATGGGAGTCTGGATCAACGACGTGGTGCCGGAGACGGCGGCGCTGAGGCTGCGGGAGGCCAGATGAGACGGCGGACGGCCCTATGAAGCGGCGGACGGCGCGAGCCAAGCTGCCCGCTCCCGCCGCGCCAGCCGCAGCCCGGGTCACTGAACGTTGACCAGGCACTCCGCCGCAGATCGCGTTTCCGCCATCGAGCAGGCTGCCGCCGAGCACGCTGCCGCCTGGTTCCGTGACTGCGCCGGGTGGTTCCAGGATTCCTATGGCGTGCCTCCCGAGGGCGGCTGGCACGCCCCTGGCCGGGTCAACCTGATCGGCGAGCACACCGACTACAACGAGGGCTTCGTGCTGCCCTTCGCGCTCAGCCGGGGAACGCTGGCGGTGGCGGGCCGCCGCGACGATGACGTCATCGAGCTGCGATCGCGCCAGGTGCCGGACGGCGACGCGGTCATCCCGCTTGACTCGCTGGCACCTGGCGCGATTCCCGGGTGGGCCGCGTATCCGGCCGGGGTTGTCTGGGCAATGCGCGCGGCTGGCCACCCGGTGAGGGGCGTCAGCCTGGTCATCGACTCCGACGTGCCGCGCGGCGCGGGCCTTTCGTCATCGGCCGCGCTGGAATGCGCGGTCGCGCTCGCCCTGACCGACCTGCACGACCTGGCCGTGCCCCGGTCCGAGCTGGTCTTGATCGCCCAGCGCGCCGAGAACGAGTTCGTCGGCGTGCCCACCGGGATCATGGACCAGTCCGCCTCGCTGCTCTGTCAGCCAGGCCACGCGCTGCTGCTCGACTGCCGCACATCCGAGGGCGCCGCTGTTCCCTTCGACCCGGCCGGCAGCGGCCTGGAACTGCTCGTGATCGACACTGGCGCACGGCGCCGGCTGGCCGGCGGTGACTACGCGAGCAGGCGCAGTGAATGCGAGCGGGCCGCGCGGGCGCTCGGCCTGCGGTCGCTCAGGGACATCGCGGATGTATCGGAGCTTGCCCGGCTGGCTGACCCGGTGCTGGCCCGCAGGGCGAGGCATGTGTTCACCGACGACCAGCGCGTCATCGAGACCGTGAGCCTGCTCAGGGCCGGCCGGCTGAGCGCGGCCGGAGCCCTGCTCACCGCCTCACACGTGTCGCTCCGCGACGATTTCCAGATTTCCTGGCCGGAAGCGGACGTGACGGTCGGCACCGCCACCGATGCGGGCGCACTCGGCGCGCGGATGATCGGCGGCGGGTTCGGCGGATCGGTGATCGCGCTGGTCGGCGCGCCGGACTCAGCGCGGGTCCGGGCTTCGGTCAGCGATGAATTCGGCCGCCGGGGCTGGCGCCCGCCGCGGTTCCTGGACGCGACGCCGTCGGCAGGCGCCCGCCGCGTGCCGGGCGGCCAGGCGCCGACTGGCTGAGCGTCGGCGGGCCGGCTCACCCGCTGACCTACCCGGTCCGGCTGGCTGAGTGAGCGGCCTACGGTGGGCCGGAGCTGGCCCCGCCGCGTGCCGGGCGGCCAGGCGCCGGCTGGCTGAGCGTTGGCGGGCCGGCTCACCCGCTGACCTACCCGGTGCGGCTGGCTGAGTGAGTGAGCGGCCTACGGTGGGCCGGAGCTGGCCCCGCCGCGTGCCGGGCGGCCAGGCGCCGGCTGGCTGAGCGGCCCGCTACTCGGCCTGTTCGGCGGCCAGGGGCGAACCGGCTGAGGGCCGGCGGGCGCGCTCGCCCGCCGGCTTACCCGGCCGGCGGGCGGAGCGGGCCACTGCGGGCCGGGCTGGCCTCGCCGTCTGCAGAGCGGCCGGGGACTGCGGGCTGAGCGGCCCGGGTCTGCTGGCGGGCCGCGTATTATCTGGTTCCTGAGGGTTCGACCGGCCGTGGATGTCCGTGTGGTTAAGATGGCGCCGGCTTGGCCCGGATAAAACTTCTCTGCTAAGGATTCCAAGGTTCCTACTGGATTCCGGCCATCCCACGTTATGTGTCATGGCCGGAACTTGACCGTCACGTTGTGAGCGATAACAATCACTTCACGTCATCGCATTGGGACGATGGTGTGTCCCGGGCCCGACGGGAGGTGAGGCGTGGCGCCTGCGCGAACCGGCCAGACCCGAGTCGAAGGTACTGCCCGGCCGCCGGTGATGGCGGACGTGGCACGGCTCGCCGGCGTCTCCCACCAGACCGTCTCGCGGGTACTCAACCAGCACCCCAATGTCCGGCCGCAGACCAGGGAGAAAGTACTCGCGGCGATCCGCGAGCTAGCCTACCGGCCGAACGCGGCCGCGCGGACGCTGGTCACCCGCCGGACTCACACCCTGGGCGTGATCAGCTTCGATACCACCCTCTACGGCCCGGCCTCGATGCTCTATGGCATCGAGCGGGCCGCCCGGCACGCGTACTTCGTCAGTATCGCCAGCCTGCCGGCGCTCGACCACCGCGGGGTGCTCGACGCGGTGGACCGGTTTCTCGGCCAGGCCGTGGAGGGAATCATCGTCATCGCGCCGCAGACGTCGGCCGTTGCCGCGCTGAACGGCGTCCCCGCGCACGTGCCGCTGGTCGCCGTCGGGTGCGGCACTAGGGCGCCGATTGCCTCGGTCGCGGTGGACAACGCGGCCGGGGCGGCCCGCGCGACCCAGTATCTGCTCGATCTCGGCCACGAGACCGTTCACCACGTCGGCGGTCCTGGCTCCTGGCTGGATGCCCGCGAGCGCACCGACGGCTGGCTGCAGGCGCTCCGGGCGGCGGGCGCGGCCGAGCCCAATGTGCTCGCCGGGGACTGGTCGTCGCGGTCAGGCTACGAGATCGGTCACGAGCTCGCCCGGACGCCCGACGTGACCGCCGTCTTCTGCGCCAACGACCACATGGCGCTCGGCCTGCTCCGCGCGCTGGCCGAGCGGGGACGGCGGGTGCCGGAGGATGTCAGCGTGGTCGGGTTCGATGACATCCCCGAGGCCGCGTTCTTCCTGCCCCCTCTCACCACGGTCCGGCAGGACTTCGGCGAGCTCGGCAGGCGTGCGCTGCGCCTGCTGGTGGACCGGATCGCCGGGCACGACTCGGCGGGCTCTCGGCTGCCGGTCGTACCTGAACTCGTCGTGCGGTCAAGCGCGACCCGGTACCGGCGTTGACCGCCGGCCCCGGCAGGGTCGTACTGTCGGCTTTGGCAGGTCAGGAAGGGGAGTAACGGATGGGTCGGGGCAGGCATGGCTGTTAGCGCTAACAACGACGCTTGCGTCATCGGCGTGGACTTCGGCACGCTGTCCGGGCGGGCGCTTGTCGTCCGGGTCCGCGACGGCGCGGAACTGGGCACCGCGGTGCGCGAGTACCGCCATGGCGTGATGGACGACACGCTCGCCGCCACCGGCGAGCAGCTGCCGCCCGACTGGGCCCTGCAGGACCCGGAGGACTACCGGGACGTCCTGCGGCACGCGGTGCCCGCCGCGATCAGCCAGGCCGGGATCGACCCGGGCGCGGTCATCGGCATCGGCACCGATTTCACCGCCTGCACCGTGATGCCGGTGCTGCGGGACGGCACGCCGCTGTGCCAGCTGCCCGGGCTGGCCGGCGACCCGCACGCGTACCCGAAGCTCTGGAAGCACCACGCCGCCCAGCCGCAGGCGGACCGGCTCAATGCCCTGGCGCACGAGCGCGCCGAGCCATGGATCGCCAGGTACGGCGGCAAGATCTCGGCGGAGTGGCAGTTCGCGAAGGCACTGCAGCTGCTGGAGGAGGATCCCGGGATCTACGCCCGCGCGCAGCGGTGGATCGAGGCGGCCGACTGGATCATCTGGCAGCTGACCGGGGCGGAAACCAGGAACGCCTGCACGGCCGGGTACAAGGGCATCCGGCAGGACGGTCGCTACCCTTCCCGCGAGTTCCTGGCCGCGCTCGATCCGCGGTTCGCCTCGTTCGCCACGGACAAGCTGGAGCACCCGGTGCTGCCGCTTGGCGCCCGGGCCGGCTCGCTGACCAGCCAGGCGGCAGAGTGGACCGGCCTGCCCGAGGGGATCGCCGTCGCCGCGGGCAATGTCGACGCGCACGTCACTCCGCCGGCCGCCTGCGCCACGGAACCGGGCCAGCTGGTCGCGATCATGGGCACGTCGACGTGTCACGTGATGAACGGTGCCCAGCTGGCCGAGGTGCCCGGCATGTGCGGCGTGGTGGACGGCGGGATCATCGCCGGGCTCTGGGGCTACGAGGCGGGCCAGAGCGGCGTCGGGGACATCTTCGCCTGGTTCGTTGACCATGCCGTCCCGCCCGCGTACCTGGACGCGGCAGCGGAACGCGGCGTCTCGGTCCATGAGCTGCTGTCCGCCGAGGCCATCGCGCAGCCGGCCGGCGCGCACGGCCTGGTCGCCCTCGACTGGCTGAACGGCAACCGGAGCGTCCTGGTCGACCACCATCTCTCCGGCGTGATCGCCGGCCTGACCCTGGCCACCAGGCCGCACGAGATCTACCGGGCGCTGATCGAGGCGACGGCGTTCGGGACCAGGGCCATCATTGACGCGTTCTCCTCGTCCGGCGTGCCGGTCACCGAGCTGGTGATCGCCGGCGGGCTGATGCGGAATGAGGCGATCATGCAGATCTACGCGGACGTGACCGGCCGGCCGCTGAGCCTGATCGGCTCGGAGCAGGGCCCGGCGCTCGGCTCCGCCCTGCACGCGGCCGTCGCGGCGGGGGCCTACCCGGATGTCCCGGCGGCCGCGCTGGCGATGGGCCGCAAGCAGCCCGGCGTCTATGTCCCCGACCAGCGGGCCGCTGACGTCTACGACGAGCTGTACGCGGAGTACCTGCTGCTGCACGACTACTTCGGCCGCGGCGGCAACGAGGTCCTGCACCGGCTCCGCGCCCTCCGGCAGCGGACGCTGGGCAGCCCGGCGGTCCAGCGATGACGGCCGGCGCCTCGCCAGGCGGCACTGGCGCCGCCGACGCCCCGGCCGGCGCTGCGACCGCTGCCCCGGATGGCGATCTCATCGCCGCGGTCCGCCGCGAGGTCTGCGCGCTGCACGCCGAGTTGGTCAGGAACAACCTGGTCGCCTGGACGTCGGGGAACGTGTCCGCCCGGGTTCCCGGCGCCGGACTGATGGTGATCAAGCCGAGCGGGGTGTCCTATGACGACCTGACCCCGGAGTCGATGGTGGTCTGCGACCTGTCGGGAAGGCGGACGGACGGCCGGCTCAGCCCGTCCAGCGACACCGCGGCCCATGCCTACGTGTACCGGCACATGCCGGCGGTCGGCGGGGTAGTGCACACCCACTCCACCTACGCCACCGCCTGGGCCGCCCGGGGCGAGCCGATTCCCTGCGTCCTCACCGCGATGGCCGACGAGTTCGGCGGCGAGATACCAGTCGGCCCGTTCGCGCTGATCGGCGGGGACGAGATCGGCCGCGGGGTCGTGGCCACGCTGGACGGTCACCGCTCGCCCGCCGTGATCATGCGCAGCCACGGCGTCTTCACGGTCGGGCAGAGCGCCCGCGACGCGGTCAAGGCCGCGGTGATGTGCGAGGACGCGGCCCGCACCGTGCACCTTGCCCGCATGCTCGGGTCCCCGGCGGCACTGTCCGCTGACCAGGTGGACGCGCTCCACCGGCGATACAAAGATCACTACGGCCAGCGCTGACCAAGCCGCGGGCAGCTGCCCGCTGACACTCGTAAGAAATGGAGGTTGTCGCCATGACCGGCCGCAAGCCGCGCATCGGGATCCTGGGAATCATGCAGGACCTCTACGACGAAATGATCCCGGGGATAGCCCACCGGCAGGCGGGCTACGCCGCCGAGATCGCCGCGCACCTGGCCGACGTGGCCGAGTTCATCCCGAGCAAGCCGGTCAAGTACCGCGAGGACGCGGAACGCGAGATGCGCGGGTTCGAGAACGCCGACCTCGACGGGGTCATGGTCGTGATGCTCACCTACGGGCCGGCCATGCGGGTCGCCCGGCTGCTCGCCGAGTCCCGGCTGCCGGTCCTGCTGGCGAACATCCAGCCGGAGCCGAACGTCACGCCGGCCTGGGACATGGCCGACATGACCTACAACCAGGGCGTGCACGGCGCGCAGGACACCGCGAACGCGATGGTCCGCGCCGGGCGGCGGTTCGCCGTGGCGACCGACGACTGGAAGGCCGACTCGTTCCGGGCCGACGTCGGCCGGTGGGCCCGCGCCGCGGCCGCCGTCACGGCATGGAAGTCGCTGAAGGTCGCGATCTTCGGGTACGCGATGAACGACATGGGCGACATCAGGGTTGACGAGAGCGCCCTGATCAGGAGCCTGGGCCCGGAAATCCTGGCGGTCGCGCCCGGTGACATGTACCGGGGAATGCTCGCGGTGACCGGCCAGCAGGCCGCCGAGGTGATCGCGTTCGAGGACGCGAACTTCGAGATAGACCCCCGGCTGTCGGCCGAGGAGCGCGAGGATCACGCGCGGATGCAGGTGGCGATCGAGCAGATCCTGGCCGAGCGCGGGTTCGGCGCGTACACCGCCCATTTCGACGCGATCGGCGAGGATGGCAGGTTCAGCAGGCTGCCGCTGGCCGCCGCGTCCAGCCTGATGGCCAAGGGATACGGCTACGCGGCCGAGGGCGACGTGCTGACCGCCTGCCTGGTCTCGGCCGGCCACACGCTGATCGGCGACGCGCATTTCACCGAGATGTACGCGATGGACTTCCCGTCCGACTCGATCCTGCAGAGCCATATGGGCGAGGGCAACTGGAAGATCGCGCGCACCGACCGCCCGGTCCGGCTGATCAAGCGGCCGCTCGGCATCGGCAAGCTGGCCGATCCGCCGACTTTCCTGTTCCAGTACCAGCCGGGGCCGGCCACGCTGGCCACGCTGGTGTCGCTGGAAGGCGAGCGGTTCCGGCTGGTCGTCGCCGAGGGCGAGAACCTGGACAGCCAGGAACTGCCCGCGCTGGAGATGCCGTATGGCCAGTTCCGCCCGGCGTCCGGGGTGCGCGCCTGCCTGAATGGCTGGCTGCGGGCGGGCGGCCCGCATCACGAGGTGATGAACCTCGGCCATCACGCCGCGGACTGGCGCGTCTTCTGCGAGCTGGCCGGGATCGAGTTCATACCGGTCTGATCTGATCAGCCGCCTGGCCGCCGGAGCGGTCGCCCTGATCGGGCAGGATGACCCCATGAGGAATGACCTGCCCGCCGCAAGGGCTGCCGCCGCCCTGGCCGCCCTGGCCGCCGTTGCCGTCGCGCTGTCCGGCTGCAGCGGCGGATCATCGCCGGCCGGCCAGCAGGCCGCGGGCCAGTCGGCGGCGGGCACTTCGCCTGCCGCAGGCACGCAGCCCGCCGGCCCGCCGCCGCGCCTGACCTGGCACCGCTGCAGCGCGCTGGCGGCCTCGTTGCGGTGCGCCAGCCTGAGCGTGCCGCTTGATTACCGCCACCCGGGCGGCAGGAAGATCACCCTGGCGCTCTCCGAAGTGCCGGCCACGGCGCCGTCCGGCCGGCTGGGCGCACTGCTGGTCAACCCGGGCGGCCCCGGCGGCACCGGCCTCGGCCTGGCCGCGACCGTGGCGGACGGCCTGGACCCGTCGGTCGCGTCGAGGTATGACATCGTCGGCTTCGACCCCCGGGGCGTCGGGGCTTCCGTGCCGGCGCTGCACTGCGAGCCGTCGTTCTTCGGCGGCGCGCGGCCCGACTACATCCCGGCGACCAGGGCAGCGGAGCAGGTGCTGATCGGCCGCGCCAGGACCTACGCCCGCGACTGCGAGCGGAAGTACGGCTGGCTGCTGCCCCACCTGACGACACAGGACAACGCCAGGGACATCGACTCGATCCGGGCGGCCCTGCGCCAGCAGCAGGTCAGCTACTTCGCTTACTCCTACGGCACCTACATCGGCCAGGTGTACGCGACCATGTTCCCCAGCCGCGTCCGCCGGATGGTCCTGGACAGCACGGTCGACCCCACCGGAGTGTGGTACCAGGACAACATCGACCAGGACTACGCGTTCCAGGGCCGGCTGGAGGCGTTCTTCTCCTGGGCCGCCTCGCACGACGCCGTGCTGCGGCTTGGCTCGACCAGGGCGCAGGTGAGCCGGGCCTGGTACCGGGCGCGGCGGCAACTGGCCGCGCATCCGGTCCGGCTCTCGAGCGGTGTGCAGGTCGGCCCGGATGAGTACGACGACACGTTCGTTGTCGGGGGTTACTCGAACAGCGTCTGGCCTGACCTCGGCATAGCGCTGGCCGCCTACCTGCATCAGGGCAACAGCGCCAGGCTGGTCGCGGCCTACCAGGCGGGAGGCAGGCAGCACGAGAACGAGTTCGCCGTCTACAACGCGACCGAGTGCAGTGATGTCAGCTGGCCGCGCAACTGGGCCAGATGGGACGCCGACACCAGGAAGGTGTACTCAACCGCGCCGTTCCTGGCCTGGGACAACGCCTGGTTCAACGCGGCCTGCGCGTTCTGGCCGGTGCACGGTCCCGCGCACCCGCTGCGGATCGGGGGCCGGGGGCTGCCCGGCATCCTGATGATCCAGGGCACCCTGGACGCCGCCACGCCGTACGCGGGCGCGCAGCGGGCCCACCGGGCGCTGCCGACGGCGCGGATGGTCGTGGTCAAGGGCGGCGGTAATCACGGCCAGTCCCTGAGCAGCCCGCCCAACACCTGCGTGGACGGCTACCTGAACCGCTACCTCGCCACCGGAGCGCTGCCGCAGGGGCCGGGGCTGGTCAACGCCACCTGCCCGGCGCTGCCCCCGCCCCCGCTCGGCTGACGCGGCCGCCACCGCGCGGGCCGCTCGCGCTGCGGCGCCGGCCGCTCGCGCTGCGGCGCGGGCCGCTCGCGCTGCGGCGCGGCCGCTCGCGCTGCGGCGCGGGCCGCTCGCGCCCGCTCGCGCCTGCCGGGCTGCGGGACGCCACTGCCTGGTCGGCCGCAATTAATGGCGCAGCCGTTACCCTTGGAGGGTGCTGCGCACAAGGACGTGGAAGTCTTCGTCGCTGCGCCTGCTGACCGACAGCGATCGCGACGAGGCGCTGCTCATCTGCGACCGGGATGCCGTGACCAACGTCTTCGTCAGCGCGCGGCTGCGGGCGGCCGGCCTGGATCCCGGCAGGCTCGGTGCCCAGCTGTGGGGGTACTCCGACGGCGGCCGGCTGACGGCGCTGTGCTACTCCGGCGCCAACCTCGTGCCGGTCGCCGCTACGCCAGCCGCGGTCGCCGCGTTCGCCGCACGGGCCCGGCTGCAGGGCCGCCGCTGCTCATCGATCGTCGGGCCGGCGCCGACCGTCCAGGAACTGTGGGGCCTGCTCTCGCCGCACTGGGGCCGCCCCCGCGAGGTCAGGGCCGCGCAGCCGGTGCTTGCCATCTCGGGCGACCCGCTGGTTCCGGCGGATCCGCTGGTACGCGCCGTCCGGCCGGGCGAGATCGATATCCTGCTGCCCGCCAGCGTGGACATGTTCACCGAGGAGGTCGGCGTCTCGCCGATCGGGATGGACGGCGGCGCGGCGTACCGGACGCGGGTGATGGAGCTGATCAGGGCCGGGCGCTCGTTCGCCCGGATCGAGGACGGGCGGGTCATCTTCAAGGCCGAGGTGGGTTCGGTGACCCCGCATGCCTGCCAGGTGCAGGGGGTGTGGGTGCCGCCGGACCTGCGCGGGCGCGGCCTCGCCGCGCACGGGATGGCCGCGGTCGTGCAGATCGCGCTGGCGCGGATCGCGCCGGTGGTGACCTTGTACGTCAACGACTTCAACATCCCGGCCCGCGCCGCTTACCGGCGGGTCGGCTTCGCCGAGGCCGGGACGTTCATGTCGGTGCTGTTCTGACCGGGTAACCCGGCCCCCGTTGCCCCGGCCCGCTACCAGCCCGCGTTGACGGCGACGTGGCCTCGTGGCCGGGCCACCACCCCCCCTGGTGGCCTGGCCACCCCTCCCGAAGACCCCGCCCATGCCTGCCGTCCCGGGGCAGCCCGGGACCCTCCCGGCATGCCGTCAAGCGGCTCTCACCTCGCACGCGAACCCGCGGTCGTAAGGTAGCCAGTAAATGTCGCAGTAAGTTCGCACAGACCGGGATGCAGCGCCGTGACCGAGCCCCCCTCCTCGGCCGGCCGTCAGGTGGCGGCCAGCTACCTGCGCGAGTTGCTGTACCGGCCCGGCCGGTACCGGCGCATGTGGGAGCAGCGCGCGGTGCGGATCCGGGCTGGCGAGATCAACCAGCTCGCCGTCGCCGAGACGCTCGCCAGGTACCTCTGGAACAACCCTCGCGAGGAAGGTCACGGCGATGTGGTCGCGCACCAGATCAAGGACACCGTCGCCCGCTCGCTGACCGGCCGCCTGCTCAGCCGCGGGACCCTCTCGCTGTTCATCGACGCGTTCGGGTTCACCGAGCAGGAGCAGGACCGTCTCTGGCGGCTCTGGACGGGCTCCGCGGCGATCAGCGTCCTGGCTGGCGAAAGCGCCCTGCCGTCCGACAGCGTGGCTGAGGTCGCCGCCGCGCTTGGCCCGCGCAGGCACCAGACGCTGTCCCTGCACGACCACGTCTACGTGGGATTCGACGGCCGCCTCTGCTCCACCCGCACGCTCCAGGTCATCGAGTCACTGGTCGACGGGCTGGAAAGCATCCCCTACCTGTACGACACGAACACGATCACCCTGGAAACCGGGCAGGGCTGCGGCGACCCGGCCGGCTCCCTGTACCGGATCAGGGAAGGCGTCTATGCCACCGACATCCCGCTGTCCAAGGTGCTTGACCGCGGCGAGACCCTCACGCTGGAGTACCTGACCTCGTACAGCTATCCGGGCAACCTGGCGGACCCGCAAGAGCGCATGTTCCGCCGCGCCGCGCTGGGCCGCCTGGAGAACTGTGATCTCCGCGTCGAGTTCCACCCGGGCAGGCTGCCGGACAGCGTCTGGTGGGCGGTCTGGGACGGGCTGGAAGGGGAGATCAAGGAGCAGGAGCGAGTGACGCTGGACGTCCAGCATTCGACCCACCGCTACCTGCGGTCCCTGGAAAGGGCCGTCTGCGGGTTTCACTGGCTCTGGCCGGACACCGGGCCCTGACGGTCGCGCGGGCCGGCCAGGAAACTGCGGCGGTTCCGGCCGGATCATGAATCCCGGGCCCTGACGGGTCGCGAGGCCGTCAGGAAACTGCGGGCGTTCCGGCCGGATCATGAACCCCGGGAGTAACGAGCCGTCTCGGCCGCTGCCCCGCTCTGGCCGGCCCCCGCCCGGGGCTAGCCCGCTGCGCGGCTCCGCCCGGGCCAGCGCGCAGTGCCGCCGGGCCAGCCCGCAGTGCCGCCGGGCCAGCCCGCAGTGCCGCCGGGCCAGCCCGCAGTGCCGCCGGGCCAGCGCGCAGTGCCGCCGGGCCAGCCCGCTGCGCGGCGGGCCGGCTCAGGAACCGCCGGCGTCCAGGCAGACCAGCCCCCAGGGCTGGTCCTGCACCCGGGTCATGACGAGGATCGCCCGCCGCGAGCCGGTCAGCCTGAGGCGCCGGTGCAGCTGGTCGACGTCGCCCGCCAGGCCGCGCCTGCGGATGTCGACCGCGCCGATGTCGAGCGCCCGCAGCCTGGCCGGGAGCTTCTTCTGGTGCCACGGCGCCGAGTCGATCACCCGCAGCGTCCGCGCGAACGGGGTGCGCAGCTCCGTGCCAGCGGACAGGAAGGCGATCCGCCGGTCGATCTGCCAGGCGCCCAGCATCCGCGCCAGCTCCTGCACCAGGCCGGCCCTGGTGACCGCGGGATTCGGGTCGAGCAGGAACTCGCCGGGCAGCCGCAGCTCAGGCGGCTCGCCCGGGTCGGGGGTGATCGTGTGGCCGCCGGGCAGGATGGTCGCCCGGCTGGACGCCCCCGCGAGGGCCGGCGACCACGCGGCTGCCTCCTTCAGGTCACGTCCTACCGCGATGAATTCCAGCTCCCAGCCAGCGGGCACCGCCGCATGCGGCAGGCCGGGCGCTGCCTTGATCCCCACCTGGCTGACCTGGCCGGCCAGGCTTACGCACCAGCCAAGCGGCGGCTCGCTGTCCCCGGTCCGCATCCGCTGCCGGCCTGCCCGCCTGGCCGGGTCGATGAAAACCGCGTCCACCCCGCGCAGGCCGACGTCGCGAACGTCGGCCTGCAGCGCGGTGACGTTGCCGGCCACGCCATAGACCTCGCAGTTCGCCCGCGCCACCCGCAGCGCCAGCGGGTCGCTGTCCACCGCGAGCACGCTGCGGCCGCCGGCCAGCGCGACGAGGTCCCCGCCGATCCCGCAGCACAGGTCGGCCGCGCGGCTGGCGGCGGCGAACCTGGCCGTGCGGTGTCGTGCCACCACCTCGGCCGTCGCCTGCTCCAGGCCGGCCCGGGTGAAGTACATCTGCATCGCCCGGGTGAACTTCGAGGTGGCCTTCAGCCGGAGCTCATGCTGGGTCAGCGCGTCAGCGACCAGGTCCGCCGGATACCGGGCGCGGAGCCTGGCCCCCAGCCGCATGCGCTGCTGGCAGAGCCCTCCTGCTGCTGGAGATAGCCGAGCAGTTCCTGTCCCTGCGCGGTCAGCAGCGCCGCAAACCGGGCAGGAGCATCTCGGGCAGGAGCATCTCGGGCAGGAGCATCTCGGGCAGGAGCATCTCGGGCAGGAGCATCTCGGGCAGGAGCATCTCGGGCAGGAGCATCTCGGGCACCAGCATCTCGGGCGCCAGCATCCCTGGCCTCGGCCACACGGCGAGTCTAGCGACGAGCAGCCTTTTCATGATCACCAGCGTAAGAGGATCTTTGTCAGCGGCTGGGGACCCCTGGGCCCGGGTGTTGCTGTGGCTGTTTGCCGGGGCTGCTATTGCTGCCGGGGCTGGCGGTGTCGGCGCAGGCTGGCGGTGTCGGCGCAGGCGGTGTCAGCGGTGTCGGCGCAGGCTGGCGGTGTCGGCGCAGGCGGTGTCAGCGGTGTCGGCGCAGGCTGGCGATGTTGACCCGGCGGGCCCGCGCACGGTCATCCGCCGGGACCGCACCCGCCCGGCGGCGGAATATTCGGATGACCAGCGCCGTCGGCATTGTTAGGCTCTTGGCCCCTGTGCCAGCCCCCGATGTCATCGAGGTGATGAAGCATGCCCTCGGCCAGCGGCACCGACCACGGAGCGCCGGCCAGGTCCCGTCCCGCCGCCGCTGCCGCTGCTGAGGCGGCCGGGCGCGTCGATCCCGTTCTCGCCGCGGAACGCGCCCACCTGCAGGCGTCGCGGAAATTCCTGCGGCTGATGCGCGAGAACGTCCTGTCACTCCGCGCGCTCGGCGGCGACCCGGTCTCCGAGGAGTACCTGAAGGCCGATCTGTACCGGCGCGCCGAGGCGCTGCACGACCTGCCAGACACGCCGCTGTTCTTCGGCAGGCTTGACTACTCCGGTCGCCCCGAGCCGCCGCCCGGCCAGGCGGATATCGGCAGCGCGCTGCCCGGCGAGCAGTTCCACATCGGCCGGCGCCATGTGCACGACCCGGACGGCCACCCGGTCGTGATCGACTGGCGGGCTCCCGTGTCCCGGCCCTTCTACCGGGCCAGCCAGGCTGAGCCGATGGGCCTGGCGCACCGCCGTAGGTTCGGGTTCTCCGGCGGCGAGCTGACCGCCTACGAGGATGAGGACTTCACCAGCGCCGGGCCGCGCGAACCAGGGCAGGCAGGCCGGCCGGACGCGCCGCTCAGCCGGATCCTGATCGACGAGATCGAGCGGCCGAGGTCCGGCCCGATGCGCGACATCGTCTCGACCATCCAGCCGGACCAGGATGACATCGTCCGCGCCGACGCGGCCAGGACGGTGTGCGTGCAAGGCGCTCCCGGCACCGGCAAGACCGCCGTCGGCCTGCACCGGGTTGCCTACCTGCTGTATGCGCACCGGGAGCGGATGAACCGCGGCGGCGTCCTCGTCGTCGGGCCGAACCGCGCTTTCCTGTCGTATATCCGCAACGTGCTGCCCGCCCTCGGCGAACTCAATGTCACCCAGGTCTCGGTCACCGACCTGCTGGCCACCGTCCCGGTCCGGGCGGCCGACTCGGAGCCGGCGGCGCGGATCAAGGGCGACGCGCGGATGGCAGCGGTGCTGCGCCGGGCGCTCTGGGAGCAGATCGGCCAGCCGGCCGAGGCGCTCATGCTGGCCCGCGGCTCGCGGCGCTGGCGGGTACCCGCGCACGAGCTTGCCGAGCTGGCTGACGAGCTGCGGCTGCGCGGGGTCCGCTACGGGACCGGCCGGGAGATGCTGTCGCACCGGATCGCGCACGTGATCCTGACCAGGATGGAAGCGGCCGGGGAGAGCTGCGACGACCGTACGCACGAGGCGGTGCGCCGGACCGGGCAGGTGCGGGCCGTGGTCGACCGGATCTGGCCGAAGACCGACCCGCTGCGGCTGGTACTGCGGCTGCTGTCCGATCCCGCGCTGCTCGCGCGCGCGGGCGCCGGCCTGCTGGACCCGGCCGAGCAGGCCGCGATCTGCTGGGCAACGCCGCCGCGGGGACCTGGCTCGGCCCGGTGGTCGCCCGCTGACGCGGTCCTGATCGACGAGGCGCGCGACCTCATCGAGCGCACCCCCAGCCTGGCGCACGTGGTCGTCGACGAGGCGCAGGACCTGTCCCCGATGGAGTGCCGTGCGATCGGCCGCCGCTGCGCGACCGGCTCGGCGACCGTGCTCGGTGACATCGCCCAGGGCACGACGCCGTGGGCCACCCCAAGCTGGCAGCAGCTGCTGGCCAACCTGGGCAAGCAGGACGCCGGGCTGCGCGTGCTCGACACCGGCTACCGGGTGCCGCGCCAGATCCTCGATTTCGCCAGCCAGCTGCTCGGCCACATTGCCCCCGGCCTGGCCCCGGCCCGCTCCATCCGGCAGGAAGCCGGCTCCCTGGTGCTAATTCCGGCGCCGGGTAGCTCGCTGCCGGGCGCGTTGTCGGCGGCCTGCGCCGATGCGCTGGACCGGCCAGGCTCCTCAGCGGTGATCGCCGCTGACGATCAGGTGGCGGAGATCTCCGCCGTGCTCGGCCGGGTCGGCCTGCCGCATTCGGTGCTCGACGCCGAGGCCGGCCTCGGGCTGCTCACCCTGGTGCCGGTCACTCTCGCCAAGGGCCTGGAGTTCGACCAGGTCATCGTCGTCGAGCCCGCCCGGATCGCGGCCGCGGAGTCGCGCGGCCTGCACCGGCTGTATGTCGCGCTGACCCGCGCTGTGTCCCGGCTGACGGTGCTGCACGCCGAGCCGCTTCCCGCTCCGCTGCGCTGAGTCCGCCCGCCGCTCACCCTCCCGCGACCTCGTGGATGGGACTTTGCTGTCGTAGTCAATTTGCTGTCGTAGTCACGGCCATGATGTGCCGCCGAGGCGACCGATCCGGGCGGCTTGTGGTGCCCGCGGCTCCTGTGGTGCTGATGGTGCGTGTGGTGGGTGTTCCGCATGGTGGATGGAGGATTGGTATGCGCCGGCGAATACCGCAGCCACATCCATCAGGCGGAACGCCGTTCCGGCTGTGCTAGGAACGGGCATTTGGGATGGAAAGGAGAGAAACGGTCACAGGGCCGGCACGCCCGGGTGAGCCGCTGCCGCGTCGGGCGGGTTGCGGGGCCGGGCCGTTTCGCGGGCGGCTATAGCTCCTTGAGCACGGACGTGACCAGCGCGGCGGAGTCCTCGAACGACAGCGCCGTTGCCCGCAGGTGGTTGAAGAAGACGTTGTAGCGGTCCACCTCGTCCACGTCCTCCAGGTAGAAGGCGCTGGTCAGGTCTTCCAGGTAGACCACGTCGGTGTCGATCCGCTCGGGAAACACCAGGATGACGAACGGCCTGCCCATGGCCGGATGGGCGCCCGCGCCAAACGGGATCACCTGCATCGCGACGTTCTTCAGGCTGGACAGGTCCAGGACGTGCTCAAGCTGGGCGCGCATCAGCTCCGCACCGCCGACCCTGCGGCGCAGCGCGGCCTCATCCACGACGGTCCACAGCATGGGCGGATCGTCCCTGGTCAGGGCCGGCTGGCGGGCCATCCGCAGGGCAACTTTGCGGTCGACGTCTTCATGGTTGCCGTTCATCGTCCCGGCCTTGATGATCGTCCGGGCGTAGTCCTCGGTCTGCAGCAGGCCGGGAATGAGGTTGACCTCGTAGACCCGGATCTCCGCCGCCGCGCTCTCCAGCCCTACGTAGGTCGCGAACTGCGGCTGGATCGTGTCGCTGAAGGCGTGCCACCAGCCCTTCTGGCGCGAATCGCGGGCCAGCTGGACCAGGCTGTCCCGTTGCTGGGCGGGCACTCCGTAGAGCTCGAGCATGTCGCGGACATCGCGCGGCGAGACAGAAACCCGCCCGGTCTCCACCCGGCTGATCTTGGATGCCGAGCACTCAAGGTGCTCGGCAACCTCTTCGCAAGTGAGCCGTGCGGCCTCGCGGAGCCTTCTGAGCTCGAGCGCCAGCCGACGCCGCCTGACGGTCGGACTCTGCTCGTTTGCCATGTGTCACCCCCCGGCGGGCGATCGGGTGCGCGACGTGCCGAGCGCGTGGGATTCAGATACTGCCATCATGCGGCGACGTCACGAGTCGATAATGTGCCCCGCGTGGTCAGGCGTAAGCCTGTGTCCAGTGTGACAAGGCCGGCATGACGGCGTCCAGTGCCGCCAGATCACGGGATGCGAATTACTGAATGCATGTTGCATCTCGCATGTCTGGCCTGCATTCTAGTGGACAGTGCTTCACTCTGCGCTGTCTATCAGCTACCAAAGGTGACTTCATGACCATGGAAACCCGGCAGGCACCCGGGTCGGCCGAGCTGTGGCACGCCTACCTGGACCGGCTTGAAGGGCTCGCGGAGGTGCTGGCCGGGCACGGGCTGCGGGCCAGGCTGACGACACCGCCAGGACGGGTGCCGAGCTTGCACGTGGTCAACCCGACGGCCTCGGCTCTGGCCGAGGACATCTATGCCGGGCCATGCCGGAACGGCGACTGGTGGTTCTGGTGGTCCTGGGCCGAGCGGATCGCGGTCAGCGATGACCTGGCCACTGCGGCTAGCCTGATCAGCCGCGTGCTCGCCGCCAGCGGCTAGCCGCTGGCTCCCCGGCTGGCTTCCTGGCTGGCTGCTGGCTTCCGGCTGGCTTTCTGGCTGCTGGCTTTCTGGCTGCTGGCTTTCTGGCTGGCTGGTTCTCGCCGCCTGCGGCACGAGGCTCAGCCGGATGGCGGCGGCGTTCGGCCGTGCCCTGACTGCCCGCGGGCGGCCTTGGGGGGCATGACCGCGCCAGCCGGGAACCCGGGGAAGGCAACGGTGTGCCCGCGCCACGAGGCGGCTCTGATCGCGGCTGCCACGACTTCGCGCGCGCCGAACTTCCTGAGCGTCGGCCTGGTCGCCGCCACCAGGCCGAGGTACGCCGCGGTGACCCGGTTTTCCAGGGTGACCGCGAGCGCGATAGCGGCGGCCGTGCCGTGCACCCGCTGCGGCAGCCGGTAAGCCGCGGCCGCCGCGACCGGCGTCGCACCGGCGGACTGCAGCATCGACTCAAGGGAATCCCT